>Ga0182239_1000902_pt1 | contig 10248 bp, 7 predicted proteins | sample hydfrate6_PW_210_FD_132456 | JGI IMG/M metagenome (GOLD analysis project Ga0182239, IMG submission 132456) | Subsurface microbial communities from deep shales in Texas, USA - hydraulic fracturing test 6_PW_210 | ecosystem: Environmental > Aquatic > Deep subsurface > Shale gas/oil reservoir >...
AGTACGTCCCTATCGTCTAGCCTGGCCCAGGACACCGCCCTTTCACGGCGGCGACAGGGGTTCGAATCCCCTTGGGGACGCCAGAATACAAGCCTCATCGCAACCGCGGTGGGGCTTTTATTTTGCTCATTATCGGGATTCGAAGCGAAGCGAGCGCTGACTGAATGTCAGAAAAGCGGCCAGGACGGTCGCGTCAGCGAGCGTAGGGGAGCCGACGCAGGAACCCGCGTGATGCGGGTGACGTAGTGGGCGAATCCCCTTGGGGACGCCAGAACAAAGGCCCTGTTGATTAAGTTCAGCAGGGTCTTTTTCTATTGTGTTCAAGTGTTTAGAGATCTTGTACTAGGTTTAAACACTTCGGTGTGCCGAAGTGATGATGTAATGATACGGACTCCAGGTCAACATGGCCTGGGGTCCGTTCTTCTTATCACCTCTACAAAAATTCAAAAGCTTCGACTAAGATGGGGTATCCTCATGGTAATCCTTGACTCTTAGTGCCAGGGATTAGAACCATTGAATACATGAAGTAGAAGGGGTATGGTCTCCATAATTAATTTTTCAAGCTTATCGTGTTATAGACACTTAACACGTTATTTCCTTACAACATCAACACCTTTCAGAGAAATCATCATATAATGGCCAAACAGAAAGCTCCTGCGCAAAAGCAGAAATCCTTTGAACAAACCCTGTGGGATACCGCTGATAAACTGCGCGGTACCGTTGAATCTTCCGAATACAAGCATGTGGTACTCAGTCTTATTTTCCTCAAGTTTGTGAGCGATAAGTTTGAGCGGCGCAGACGGGAACTGATCGATGCCGGGCAGGTGGACTATGTTGATATGGTGGAGTTCTACACCATGAAGAATGTGTTCTACCTGCCGGGAAAGTCGCGCTGGACGTTTATTCAGAAGCAAGCAAAGCAGGATGATATCGGGGTTAAAATAGATACCGCCCTGCATGCGGTAGAGAAAAACAACCCCTCTCTCAAAGGGGCGCTGCCGGATAACTACTTCTCCCGCCTCGGCCTCGACCCCAGCAAGTTGGCTGCTCTCATCGACTCCATCAACAACATCGATACCATCGCCGACAATGAACAGGATGTGGTCGGGCGTGTGTATGAATACTTTCTCGGCAAGTTTGCCGCTACCGAAGGGAAAGGCGGGGGTGAGTTCTACACCCCCAAGTGTGTGGTCAACCTGATTGCAGAGATGATTGAGCCGTTCCAGGGGAAGATTTACGACCCTTGCTGCGGTTCCGGCGGGATGTTCGTGCAGTCGGTAAAGTTCGTGGAGAACCATCAGGGGAGTACGAAGGATATCTCCATCTACGGGCAGGAATACACTGCCACCACCTACAAACTCGCTAAAATGAATCTTGCCATTCGCGGCATTGCCGGGAACCTTGGCGATGTGCCTGCGGATACCTTCTTTAAGGATCAACACCCCGACCTCAAGGCCGATTTCATCATGGCCAATCCGCCGTTTAACCTGAAAGCATGGCGCGGTGCAGATGAGCTTACCGATGACCCGCGCTGGGCCGGGTACGAGGTGCCACCCGCCGGCAACGCCAACTACGCCTGGATTCTACACATGCTCTCGAAGCTGTCCCAGAACGGGGTGGCGGGTTTTGTCCTCGCTAATGGTTCCATGTCCACCAACACCACCGGAGAAGGACTGATCCGGCGTAAGATCATCGAGAATGATCTGGTCGATTGCATGATCGCCCTCCCCGGACAGCTCTTCTACACCACCCAGATACCCGTGTGCCTGTGGTTTATTGCGCAGAATAAATCTGCGCAACCCTCACCCCGGCCCTCTCCCAGGGGGAGAGGGTGTGACTACAGGGGTGGTTTTGAGTTTTCGGGGTTGGTTGAGACGGCGCGGGAACTGCGTGGGAAGCAGACGCCTGCGGAGGAGATGTTCTGGGAGCTGGTGCGCAATCGTAAGTTTCTGGGCCTCAAATTCCGACGTCAGCATCAGATCGGTAGCTATGTCACAGACTTTTACTGCCATGAGCAGAGAGTTGTTGTCGAACTCGATGGCGGCATTCACGATGCACGCAAGGAGAAAGACCAAAAACGCGATAGATACTTGGAATCACAAGGTCTTCGAGTTTTAAGGATAAAAAACGAAGATTTTCTCAGTGACCCGCAAGTCGTTCTGGAACATCTCGCCAGTCTCCTCCCCTCTCCCCCTGGGAGAGGGGCCGGGGGTGAGGGTAAACAGTATCTTCGCAACCGCTGTGGCGAAGTCCTGTTTATAGACGCCCGCAACATGGGTACCATGCTCGACCGCACCCACAAGGAAATGACTACCGAAGACATCGCCGAGATCGCCCGCACCTACCACGCCTGGCGCGGTGAATACCCCCCTCTCCCACTGGGAGAGGGCCGGGGTGAGGGTATCGGCTACGCCGATATACCTGGCTTCTGCAAAGCCGCCACCCTCGATGAGATTAAGGCCAACGATTATGTCCTCACCCCCGGACGCTATGTGGGCGCGGCGGAGATCGAAGATGATGGTGTGCCCTTTGAAGAGAAGATGACCGAACTGACTCAGACCCTGTACCGGCAGATGGATGAAGCGCAGCAGCTGGATGCGACGATTCGGAAGAATCTGGAGGTGTTGGGTTATGGGAGATAAGACCGTCTTCGCAGATGCAGCATACAAAGAATGGTTCCGTTCCCTCAAGGAGAGAGTGCGGCACGTTCAGTTGAAGGCTGCGCTATCCGTTAATCGTGAGCTGTTGCAATTCTATTGGCAGCTTGGAGCAGAAATTGTCGAAAAACAAAAATTCGCACAATGGGGCAGTGGCTTTCTCAAGCAATTGAGCCGGGATCTACAGACGGAATTTCCTGAAGTCAAAGGATTTTCTTATCGTAATATCAAATATATCCGGCAATGGTACCATTTCTTCTCTATGCATCAGACAATTGGGCAACAGGCTGTTGCCCAAACAGAGCCAGCATTTTTAGAACAGATTACCAGTATCCCATGGGGACACAATCTGGTCATTGTTTCAAAATGCCAATCTACTCCAGAGGCTCTTTACTATGTACAGCAAACCATCGCCAATGGCTGGAGCCGAAGCGTATTAACTCATCAGATTGAGAGTGGAATCTGGCAACGTGAAGGCCTGGCGGTCAGTAATTTCAGCGCAACCCTTCCAGCTCCGCAGTCCGACCTTGCACAGCAGGTACTTAAAGATCCCTACGCTTTTGATTTTTTGACTCTCAGCCAAAGATATAACGAGCGCGAATTGGAACAGGGGCTAGTCGAACATATCACCAGCTTTCTGCTGGAACTGGGAGCCGGATTCGCTTACCTCGGTAAACAGGTACCGATTCAGGTCGGAGAACGCGACTTTTACCTGGATCTGCTTTTTTATCACGTGCATCTGCACTGCTACGTAGTTGTGGAGTTGAAGGTAGTCAGCTTTGAACCTGAACATGCCGGAAAACTTAACTTTTACCTCAAAGCTGTAGATGAACAACTACGTCAGTCAGGAGATCAACCCACCATAGGCATCCTGCTCTGCAAAGAGCGCGACCGCATGGTGGCAGAGTATGCCCTGAGTGATATTCACAAACCCATAGGCGTGTCTGAATATCAACTGATTCAATCCCTGCCTAAAGAGCTGGAATCAAGACTGCCGAGCATTGAACAGCTAGAGGCGGAACTGAGTGGGGGATTTGAAGATGATTAAGCTGGATGGGGAGATTCGGAAGAATCTGGAGGTGTTGGGTTATGGGGGGTGAGTGGATTGAAACAACGCTTGGACAGGTCGTTGAATCTGGAGGAGGTTTCATCCAAACAGGGCCTTTCGGTAGCCAACTTCATGCTTCAGACTATGTGCCAGAAGGTGTACCAGTAATTATGCCTGTAAATCTTGCTGAAAACAGAGTCAGTCTTGAAGACGTAGCTCGGATTAGAGAAACAGATGCAAAGAGGCTTTCTAGGCACATCGTTCAAGAAGGCGACATCATTTACAGTCGTCGGGGTGACGTGACTCGAAAAGCGTTAATAACAGAGAAAGAGTCTGGGATGTTTTGTGGTACCGGCTGTTTGTTGGTTCGGCCTGGTAGCAATGTTGACTCTAAGTTTCTGACATTTCATTTAAGTACACCGGCAAACCAAGAGTGGATCATACGTCATGCAATTGGCGCAACGATGCCAAATCTCAACACTGGTATACTCGGTGGCATTCCTCTCTGTTTACCGTCATTCGACGCTCAAAAATCTATCGCCCACATCCTCGGCACCCTCGACGACAAAATCGAACTCAACCGCCAGATGAACACCACGCTGGAAGCTATGGCGCAGGCGTTGTTCAAAAGCTGGTTTATTGATTTTGATCCGGTATTGGATAATGCAATTATGGCGGGTAATCCGATACCCGATGAATTACAGGAACGTGCGAAGATCCGGCGAGCGATGCTGGATCAAAATCAACCCTCACCCGCCCTTCGGCCACCCTCTCCCAGTGGGAGAGGGGCTGGAAGTGAGGGCGCGAAGCATGACGCCCTGGCTGTAGGGAATCCCATACCGGACGCATTGCGTCCGAAGGCTGAATTAAGAATGCTGAATGCTGAAAAAAACAATTCATCATTTAGCACTCAGCATTCAGCATTCTTCCCCGATCGTTTTGTGTTCAGTGAGGAGATGGGCTGGATTCCTGAGGGGTGGGGGGAGAGCTCTGTCGGAGAGCAGGTAGAGACGACAGGTGGTGGCACACCTAGCACGAAAGAACCGATCTACTGGGGAGATGGGACTCATGCTTTTTGTACACCCAAGGACATGTCGCTACTCAGCTCGATGGTGTTGATGGATACAGAGAGACACCTTACTGATGCAGGGGTAAATAAAATTTCTTCGGGGCAGCTTCCTCCTGGAACAGTTTTGATGTCATCGCGCGCCCCCATTGGCTACTTAGCGATAAGTGACATTCCAGTATCAGTTAATCAAGGCATCATTGGGATGCTCCCGAGTGATAAGTACGGTTCAATTTTCTTGCTCTGCTGGGCTCATTTTAACATAGGAAACATCGAGGACAGAGCTAATGGAAGCACCTTTCTTGAGATAAGCAAAAAGAATTTTAGGCCGATTCCGTTTGTCGTCCCCGGTGACGGGCTTCTGGACGCTTTCAATGATCAGGCTCAGGCTATTTACGACAAACTACTTTTAACTGCGGAGTGTACAGAGAGTTTGACCCGTTTGCGTGACACCCTCCTCCCCAAACTCCTCTCCGGCGAACTCCGCATCCCCGAAGCCGAGAAGATTCTGGAGCAGGCCCTATGATCCACCTCCACTGCACCAAAAAACTGCTGGCCAAACTCCCCCTGTATGACGATGGCCGCTTACGCAGTCAGCAAAACCGCGCATTGGTAGCCATCGATAACAAAGCTAACCCGCTGAGCGGCTGGCACTCCAATATCATCATCCTGCAACGCCGCCAGTGCGTGCTGTTTGTGCATGATGCCACCCGTTTCCCCGTATTTGTACCCGCATTGAAAAAGGCCGACTTTGCCGAGCTCGACTGGCACTTTCAGGATGGTTTTATGAACACCCTCCTCAAAGTCGGTGCCGACGATACGATCATGAAAGCCGCCGAAAAGCATCTGGCCCCACTGATGTGTGATACCACCACCAACCGCTCCGTGCAGGGTAGCATTAACCGGATGGCACAGGACATTGGTCACCTGCTAGATTTTGAGGAGTGCTCGGTAATGGATTTATCCCCCTACCACACCGGCGTCTGGCTCGCGGAACGCCCCTGCTCAATTAAGGGGAGGGATTATATCTGGCCCGCCCGTGAAATGTTGGAATTGTTGGAAGCCGAAAGGACACCCCATGCCTGAAACACAGCGGCCAAGCGGTGAATTTATCCTCTACACTACCGAAGATGGGCAAACGCGCATTGAATGCCGATTTGAGAATGAAACCATCTGGCTCTCTCAAGCACTGATGGCAGAGCTGTTCGATCGTAACGTGCGTACGATCAACGAACATCTGACAAATATCTACGAGGAGCATGAACTGGATCCGGAATCAACTATCCGGAAATTCCGGATAGTTCGTCAGGAAGGTTCTCGCTCAGTCACCCGCACTATTGATCACTACAACCTGGAGGCTATTCTTGCCGTAGGGTTTCGCATTAAATCGCCTCGCGGCACCCAGTTCCGCCGTTGGGCCAACAGTATCCATAATTATCCCCTCTCCCTCAGGGAGAGGGTTAGGGTGAGGGAAAATCAAACACCCCCCCCTCATCCGCCCCTTCGGGGCACCTTCTCCCCAAGGGAGAAGGAAATATGTACAACACATAAAGGGCTTGGACAACTGCCACGTATATTATTGAAACTTGAAGAATAATTTGCCCCACCGAAGGATCATTGATGAAATTCACCGAGGAAAAACTGGAACAGGCCATCATCACCTTGCTGGAGGATCAGGGGTATCCCTATTGTCCCGGTGATGCCCTGGAGCGAAGCCCGAGTGAGGTGTTGATCAAAGATGATCTGCGCGCCTTTCTGTCGGAGCGTTACGCCGCCGACCACATCACCTCTGATGAAATCGACGCAGTTATCCGCCGCTTGGAATCGCTCTCTGCCTCGGATCTGTACGAATCCAACAAAACCATCCATAAACTGGTGGCGGATGGTTTTCTCCTCAAGCGTGAAGATCGCAGTCAGAAGGATCTCTACATCCAACTGATCGACTATGCAGGACTGGTGGCGTTACGCGCACCTGATCCGGATACTTTGGATACGGTAGTGACAGAAGATGAATCTGCGTATAACACCGCCGCAGAGGACTGCAACATCTACCGCATGATTAACCAGATGGAGATTGAAGAGCAAGAGAAGCGCATCCCCGATGGTATCCTCTACATCAACGGTCTGCCCCTGGTGGTGTTCGAATTTAAAAGTGCCATCCGTGAAGAGACCAGCATCTACGATGCGTATATACAACTCACCACTCGCTACACGCGCGGTATCCCAGAATTGATGAAGTACAATGCCCTGTGCGTGTTGAGTGATGGAGTCAACAGCAAGATGGGGTCACTCTTCGCTCCGTATGAGTACTTCTACACCTGGCGCAAGGTAACGGGAAATGAGGAGATAGGGCAGGATGGTATCAATTCGCTGCATACCATGATCGAAGGGTTGTTTGATAAGGATAGACTGCGCCAGGTAATCCGCCATTTTATCTTCTTCCCCGATGTATCGCGGCGCGAGGAGAAGATCGTATGCCGTTATCCGCAGTATTACGCCGCTACCAAGCTCTATCACCACATCCTTGAGCATAAAAAACCCGATGGCGACGGTAAAGGGGGCACCTATTTCGGCGCCACCGGGTGCGGTAAGAGCTTTACCATGCTGTTTTTGAGCCGCCTGTTGATGAAAAGCCTGGCGTTGGAGAGCCCTACCATTGTGTTGATTACCGACCGCACCGATCTGGATGATCAGCTCTCGGGTCAGTTTACCAACGCCAAGAACTACATCGGAGATCAGACTATCATCAGCGTGGAGAGCCGCGCCGAGTTGCGCGAACGCCTCAAAGGGCGCAATAGCGGAGGTGTGTTCCTCACCACTATCCACAAATTCACTGAGGATACCGAGCTGCTTACCGAGCGCAATAACGTTATCTGCATCTCCGACGAGGCGCACCGCAGTCAGGTCAACCTGGATCAGAAGGTGCGCATAACGCAGGACGGGGTGAAGCGTAGCTACGGATTTGCCAAATATCTACACGATTCCCTCCCCAATGCTACCTATGTGGGTTTTACCGGCACTCCTATAGACGCTACCCTGGATGTGTTCGGGGAAGTGGTCGATGCCTACACCATGACCGAATCGGTGCAGGATAATATCACCGTACGCATTGTGTACGAGGGACGCGCAGCCAAGGTGGTACTCGACAATCGGAAGCTTGAAGAGATTGAAGCTTATTACACCCGGTGTGCCGAAGATGGAGCGAGCGACTACCAGATTGAGGAGAGCAAAAAGGCCAGCGCTAACATGAACGCCATTCTCGGTGATCCGGATCGCATCCGTGCCTTGGCGCTCGACTTTGTGCATCACTACGAAAAGCGTTTGGAAGAAGGAGCGTCCATCAAGGGCAAGGCGATGTTTGTCTCCAGCAGTCGCCACATTGCCTATGCGTTGTGGCAGGAAATCGTTTCGCAGCGTTCACAGTGGAACGAGGTACTAGCATGTGAAGCTGGTGAGGAACTCACGGAACAGGAACGCCGGGTAATCAAGCCCATGGAGCGGGTAAAAATGATTATGACCCGGGGCAAGGACGATCCCAAAGAGCTGTATGAGTTGCTCGGCACCAAGGAAGACCGCAAAGAGTTGGACCGACAGTTCAAGAATCCCAAATCAAATTTCAAGATCGCCATCGTGGTGGATATGTGGCTCACCGGATTTGATGTCCCCTTCCTCGACACCATGTACATCGATAAGCCGATCCAGCGGCATAACCTGATCCAGACTATCTCGCGGGTCAATCGCAAATACGAGGGTAAGGAAAAGGGGTTGGTGGTTGATTACATCGGCATCAAGAAGCAGATGAACCTCGCGCTGGCGCACTACAACAAGGCGGATCAGCAGAATATCGAAGAGGTGCAGCAATCCATCATCGTGGTGAAAGATCACCTCGATCTGCTGAACAAGATGTTCCACAAATTTGACTCCATCCCCTACTACAACGGTAGCCCGGTTGAACAGCTCAACTGCCTCAACTATGCGGCAGAGTATGCCCAGATTACAGACAAGATCGAAAAACGCTTCATGCACTTGGTCAAGCGTCTGAAGGCGGCCTACGACATCTGCTGTGGATCGGAAGGGCTGAGTCAGCAGGAACGTGACAGGGTCCACTTCTATCTCGCCGTGCGCTCCATTATCTTCAAACTCACCAAGGGCGATGCTCCTGATGCCGCGCATATGAACGCCAAGGTGCGCGAGATGATTCGGGAAGCGTTACAAGCTGACGGAGTGGAGGAGATATTCAAGCTGGGAGAAGATTCCGACGCAGAGGTGGATATTTTTGACGAAGACTACCTGGCCAAGATAGAAAAGATCAAGCTACCCAACACCAAGGTGAAGCTACTACAGCAACTGCTGGCCAAAGCTATCGACGATTTCAAAAAGATCAACAAAGCGAAGGGCATTGACTTCGCACACAAAATGAAAACACTGGTGGATCTATACAATGAGCGCAAGGAAGAGGATGTGCTGGTGAGTAACGTACTGGAGGATTTCTCCGACGAGATAATCGATCTCATCCACGCCCTGAAAAAGGAGCGCGAATCCTTTAAAGATCTGGACATTGACCTGGAGGAAAAGGCTTTCTACGACATCCTGAAAGGGCTTGCGCTTAAGTACGACTTCACCTACCCCGAAGAAAAGCTGCTCCCCCTGGCAAAAGCGGTGAAGCAGGTAGTTGACGACAAGGTAAAATACACCGACTGGAATCAGCGCGAGGATATCAAGGCGGAGCTAAAGGTGGGGCTAATCCTGAAACTCGCTGAGCATGGCTATCCGCCGGTGGATCGGGACGAGGTGTACAAGGAAATCTTTGAGCAGGCGGAAAATTTTAAGAAGTATCGAGCTTCAGTATAGCTTAAATGTCATGAGATTCAATAAGGGGGGGGTAACAGATGAGTAGGTGGAAAGATAAACTCAATGAACATCCTATACATGAGACGCTTAGCGAGCTTGAAACCCTTATAAACACCGATTTTGATGATATCGATGAGCAAGAATTGGTTGAACGTAGGCGTTTTGATAAAGTGCTTAATGCGTATAAACGATGTATAGCAAATCTAGATGCTGAGATTGTACCTCTCAATCAAATAGATAGGTAAGGAGCTTTTTGCGATGCTATCAAATTTATGTTGGTCGTAGGTTGGCTTTTAGCGGAAGATTGACATTAGATTGAACGGCGCAAAAAGAGCTACTTTCGATAAAAATCGGCTACCTACTGCGGTTTTTTGCTTGCAACCCTAAGCTTTTATTGCAAATCAAAAGACAGTCAACAAAATAACTATATAATCATATATTTCAGGAACTTACAGGAAAAACGCAAGTCCTGTCCAAGTTCCTTTTAATCAGATGGTCGTGGGTTCGATCCCCCCCCCGGCTCACCATTTTTTTATCTAGTACGTCCCTATCGTCTAGCCTGGCCCAGGACACCGCCCTTTCACGGCGGCGACAGGGGTTCGAATCCCCTTGGGGACGCCAGAATA
>Ga0182239_1000903_pt1 | contig 10248 bp, 10 predicted proteins | sample hydfrate6_PW_210_FD_132456 | JGI IMG/M metagenome (GOLD analysis project Ga0182239, IMG submission 132456) | Subsurface microbial communities from deep shales in Texas, USA - hydraulic fracturing test 6_PW_210 | ecosystem: Environmental > Aquatic > Deep subsurface > Shale gas/oil reservoir >...
GAGCCTCGATTTACGCTCGGAAACCCGCTTTTCCGCACCGCCGTCAGGGCACCGAAGTGCAATTTCGCAAGAGCGCAAAAAAAGCATTTCCTTGGAAATGCTCCCCCGGGCCGCAGCCCGGGACCGAGCTATAACAGTAACTTTTTACGAGTTCATCTTTACTGTTCCCTGTTTTTTGTTTGCTCCGGTGCACAATCCATGTAATAAGAAGAAATAATGAATCCCTACCCGCTCGTCAATAAAAAGGAGGTTTATCCTGAAATCCTTTTTCCTCAGGCCCCCTGTTCTCCTTATTGTTTGCCTTTTCAGCAGGACTCGCCTCTGGTAGATTATATTTGAAGTGTTAACTGGTTAAGCGACATCAAAAGCGGAGTTTTTACCTGCGCTTCGGGAGGTGAGCAGCGCCTTGGAAAACACAGCGGATATCGTGATCTGCAATGCAACCGTGGTAACGGTGAATCCCGGTTTTGACATTTTCGAGCACGGCGTGGTCGCAGTTCAGGACGGCCGGATCAAACACGTGGGCGGCCCCGGAAGCTTTCCGGCTGATGCCGCAGTCGAGGTGATTGATGCCAAGGGCGGCATTTTGATGCCGGGCCTGGTCAACACCCACACCCATCTGCCCATGTCGTTGTTTCGGGGTCTGGCAGATGATCTGCCGCTGGAGAAATGGCTGACCGAGCACATTTTTCCGGCAGAAGCCGCCCACATCACACCCGGGACCGTCCACTCCGGCACCATGTTGTCCTGTGCGGAAATGCTGCTTTCCGGTACAACCACCTGCTGTGACGGGTATTTTTACGAGAATGCCGTGGCCGAAGCCGTGGCGGAAGCCGGAATCCGGGCGGTACTCGCCCAGGGGCTCGTGGATTTTCCTACCCCGGATGCACCGGATCCCCAAAAAAACGTGGACCGGGCCGCGGAATTCGTGCGTACCTGGAAAAACCGGTACTCCCGGATCATGCCCTCGATTTTCTGCCATTCGCCCTATACCTGTTCGGCCGACACCCTGCAGCGCGCCAAACAGGCAGCCGCAGCGGCCGGGGTGGTTTTCCAGATCCACGTAGCGGAAACGCAAAACGAGTCCGAACTCTCCGGTATCCCGGATGGTGCCTCCCCGGTGAAGTACCTGGCGGATCTGGGTGTGCTGGATGAAAACACCCTGGCTTCGCACTGCGTGTGGTTAAACGCAGTGGATATTTCGATCCTGGCAGATGCCGGGGCGGCGGTTTCCCATAATCCGGAGAGCAACATGAAGCTGGCCTCTGGTATTGCGCCGGTGCCCGCGCTCATCCATGCCGGGGTGCCCGTGGGCCTGGGCACGGACGGGTGTGCTTCCAACAACAACCTGGATATGTTCGAGGCCATGGGGTTTGCCGCAAAGCTGCACAAGGCGGTAACAGGCGATCCCACGGTGCTGGATGCCGGGACCGTGGTCCGGATGGCCACCATAGACGGTGCGCGCACCCTGGGACTCGACTCCCTGACAGGTTCCATTGAACCGGGCAAGGCCGCGGACCTGATTGTTCTGGACACCCGCAGGCCCCACTTGTCTCCCATGTATCACCCGGACTCCCACCTGGTGTACGCGGTGCGGGGCGCGGATACGATACACGTCATGGTTGACGGGCAGATGCTGGTGCGCGACGGCCGGCTGGTACATATGGATATCGGCGAGGTGATCGCCCGGGCCGCGGAAATCGGGACAGCTATTGCGCAAACAGATACCCGGGAATCCTGAAACCACGAAGAGCACGAAGCTCACGAAGAAAAATTTATTCAAAAATTAACGTCTTCGTGTTCTTCGTGCACTTCGTGGTTTTTTAAGTAATAGGCCGAAACCGGAGTAAATAACGGATCAGATGATTCTGCACGTGGACATGGATGCGTTTTTTGCTTCCGTGGAAAAACTGGACAACCCGGAGCTGGCTGACAAGTGCGTGATCGTGGGCGGGGTCTCGGATCGCGGGGTGGTTTCCGCGGCAAGCTACGAGGCCCGCAAGTTCGGCGTGCGATCGGCCATGCCCATGTACCGGGCCCGGCGTCTGTGTCCCCACGGGGTGTTTGTCTCTCCCCGGGGATGGCGCTACAAGGAAATCTCCCGGGTGGTCATGGACAATGTGCGTGCATTTTCCCCGCTGGTGGAGCCGGTTTCCATTGACGAGGCGTATGTGGATATTTCCGGTTGTGAAAGTCTCTTTGGTGGTCCGGAGGCCATCGGCCGGCAGGTCAAGGAGAAAATCCGGTCCCGTACCGGCTTGAGCTGCTCTGTTGGCATCGCGCCGGTGAAGTTTCTGGCCAAGATCGCATCGGATATGGACAAGCCTGACGGGCTGGTGGTGATTACCCGGGAGCAGGTGTCGGATTTTCTCGAGGATCTGCCAGTAAACAAGGTGCCGGGCGTGGGGCGGGTCTCCGGCGAAGTGCTTTCCCGCCTGGGCATCAAAACCCTGGGGGACGTGAAAAATTACGGAGAAGCCGGATTAATACGCTATTTGGGAAAATTCGGCACCCGGCTTGCCGAACTGGCCCGGGGAATTGACCGCGCCGGGGTCGAGCCTGTACGGCCGGTCAAATCCATAAGTTCGGAGAAAACGCTGACGGAAGATACCCGGGACAAGGTGTATTTGAAAAAATATCTTCTGGAGCAGGCTGAAGATGTGGGTCGGCAGTTGCGGGCCAAAAAATTACGCGCCAAGACGGTTTTTATCAAGATCAAGCATTCCGATTTTACACAGGCCACCCGCCAGGCGCGGCTTCCGCGTCCAAGCCATTCCGCGGAATTCCTGTACGGGGCGGCTGTCGACCTGCTCGACGCCTACAGCCTGGACCGGCCGGTGCGTCTGGTTGGACTGGGCGCCACGGAATTAATCGATGCGCAAACCCCGGTCCAGCAGGAGCTGTTCCGGGATCCCTCCGAATCCACCGGGAAATGGGAAAAAATAGACACCGCCCTTGATGCCATCCGGGAGAAATTCGGCGCCGGCGGCATCAGACGGGCGGGGAGCAAGGAAGAAAATGATTGACGGTTGGCTGAACCCCGAAGAGCACGAAGCTCATGAAGGAGAAAAATAAGAGTGATATCTTTCAATGAACATATGTTGTTCCTCCTTTCCGGGCTGCCTAATCCTTGTGCAGATGTCCTTTCAAAATCCGCTTAAACCGCCGGGAGCTTTTCCGGTAGATGCGCCTGAAATCGATGCGAAGCATTTTTCTGCCGATAATTCGCACAGGGTCGCTGCTGTCGCGAACAATCCGAACACGTGATTTGAGCTGCTCGCAGAGCGCATATTACATTTTTACAGTAATCATTCCCTGGAAGGTGTCAAGCTTGCCCGCGTGCCGTGCCCTGGCAGTTGTTTCTGGAAATGGAGCAAAACGTGGCCGGCGGTTTCCTGGAGCGGCCGGAATGGCAGGAGCTGATGAAGCTCAGGGGAAAATAGTCAGAACGGGAGCTGCCTGTTGTTATGCAAGCACCTGAAGCACGCTGTCAATACGGGTAAGGCGATGTTTGACAGCTTCAATATCCGCGGTGCCGAGGTCTCCGGCCAGGGCCATGTCCATGAGCTGCGAGACGGTATGGTACGTGCCGTCAAAGGCGGCCTTTACGTCCAGGTCGTCGTTCATGTGATTTTCAAAATCCGGCTGCAGCCGCTCGATCAGGGGTTTTGCCGCTGGAAAAGCAGGCTTGTCTCCCGCGTCCCGGGCGCTTAAATTCCGGACCATTTCCCGGAAGGTATCGATTTTGCCGCGGGCCTGGTGGATCCGGTCTTCGGTGAGGTCGCGCCGGCTCCGGTAATGGCCGTAAATCAGGAAAAACCGGATGTGGTGGGCCGCATAACCCTTGTCCATCAGCTCGCGCACGTAAACGATATTGCCCCGGCTCTTGGACATTTTTGCCCCGTTGATGCTCACATGCCCGGCATGCAGCCAGAAGGGGGCAAGTTCCTTGCCGGACACGCCCTCGATGACCGCGATGTTGTAGTCGTGATGCCGGTACAGGTTGTCAATGCCGCCGCAGCAAATATCGAGTTCCTCTCCCAGGTGCCTGGCGATCATGGCCGCATCCTGCACGTTCCAGGCGGGCCTGCCCCTGCCCAGTTCAGTGTCCCAGAAGATGTCGCCGTCTGCGGGCCGCCAGCCCTTCCACAGGATAAAGTCCCCCAGGTTCCAGCGCTGACCCGGATAGGTGTCCTTTCGAAAACGGATCCGTTTTTTCGGCCATTTACGCATATCCAGGCCGTAGAGCCTGCCGAAACCCTTGAATTCCAGGGGATCGTAGAAAATATCGTGCCCGTACCGGTAGGCGATGTTTTTTTCCATGAGCCGGCTGATCAGGTACACTGCCTGTTCCACGCTGGTGGTGGACCTGGCGATGGTCTGAGGCAGGTAAATGTTGAGCGCGCCGCAGTCCCGGATAAAACTGTCTGCCACCGGCCGGGTCAGGTCCTTCAGGGAAATGCCCAGTTCGTTGGCCCGGGAAATGGCCTTGTCTTCCATGTCCGTGAAGTTGATCAGCCGATCCACCCGGTATCCGAGATATTCCAAATAGCGCTGAAGGATGTCCTCGAAAAGAAAAGTCCGGTAATTGCCGATATGCGGCCAATTGTATATAGAGGGGCCGCAGGTGAACATTTTTACCGGCCGGCCGGGTTTCCGGGGGGTAAACCGGTCTGTTTTCCGCGTCATGGTGTTATGCAGGTGCAGGCTGGCGGGCATTTTGTATGTTCCTATTATTATTACAGAATTTCAATAACTGACAGGCTCGTAAAAAACTTTTCATTTCCCCGCTGCGGTATTTTTGCAGAAAGGAAAACCGTGAGCGCCTTGGCTGACCGGCGGCCGCGAAAAAGGAATTTCCTCGCTCCAGGAGCCTCTTCGAGACTCGATTTCCGCTCGGAAATCCGCTTTTCCGCGCCGCCGTCAGGGCAACGAAGTGCAATTTCGTAAGAACGCAGAAAAAGCATTTCCTTAGAAGTCATTTCTGAGTGGCTTTTTACAGAAAATTAATGAATGGCAGATTTTTCAAAGCCCGTCAATGCCCGTGGCCGTGTTCGGAGTGCCCGCCGGCGATGACGTAAACGGCTTCGCTTTCCCCGGGGTTTTCCAGAAACGCGGTATGATCTTCTGTAATGTGAAAGGCATCGCCCGGGCTCAGGTCTCCGGTTACCGCGCCGGTGACCCGTAAAGTCGCATTTGTTGCCAGAACCATTTCCTCGTGACCGTGGCCGGGCTTGATCAGGCGATCTTTTTCCCCGGGCTGCAGGATGCCGTAAATCATGTAGCAGGCGTGGCTGCCCGTGTGGTCGGCGCCGAACACGATTTCCCCGTCCTCGGATTTTTCCGCCTGTTTGCGCAGATTGATAAACATATGCATGGATTCTCCTCCGTTTTTCTGTTTTACCGCACGCAGCGCGGATCCGGGGCATCCATTCGCCCCTGGTACAGATAGCTCATGGCCGGACACCCGCCGTGGCATTGCGGGTGAAGCCGGCAGGTTTGTCTCGGGCACGGGTTGCCGGAAAACCGCCGGAAGAAATCGAGCGTTGGATGGTTCCATATCCCGGAAAACTCGTGTTCCAGGATATTGCCCAGGCAAAACTCCGGGTATCGGAAAAACAGGTAGCAGGGATAGACCGAGCCGTCGGGCAGCACCGAGAGCTTGGTGGTGCCGGCCGGACAGCGGGTCTCTGCGAGTTCCGGCGTGTTTTTTGTATCCGGTACGAATCCGCCGCAAAAGACCCCGTTTATACCCGGATGCTGCGCCTGCAGCGTTTCAAGGCGGTCGCAGAAAACGTCAAAGGGGTGGCAGTTTTCAAGATCCGCCGAATCCGCGGCATCCCTGTAAATCAGGTAGTTCTCGATGCCCGGCATGCCGATATAGGGCCTGCAGGCCGCGGGCAGGGGATCGGGACGGGTGAACACGCTTTTTAAAATCGGGCGGCAGGCCCGGATGTAGGCATCAAGGCCTTGGGGCAGGGTGTCGCTGTTTACGGATATGCCGATGCGCAGCGAGTTTTCGGAAAACTGCCGGGAAAGCGCCCAAAGCGCCTCCGGCCGGGTGCCGTTGGAACTCAGGGTGACCCGGAGTCCGTGTTGGCAAATGACGGCAGCCAGTCGGGCAAGATCGGGGTGCAGGGTGGGTTCCCCGCCGAGAAAGTCGATGTGTTCAATGCCCAGCCGGCTGCATGTTGATGCCATTTTCTCCACGTCCGCCGGATCTGCGTCCGGGGGCTCCGGCAGACTGCGGTTAAAGCAGAAGTTGCAGGACATATTGCAGCGCAGGGTGGGATAGAACTGGATGTATGCGGGTGCCTGAAAAGCCGGTCTATCATCCATGCCTCACTCCGAACAGGCGGCACATGGCCGGATCCGGTGCAAGGGGGTGCGAAGCCCGGAAACGGCAGCCGCCGCGGCATTCCTGGAGGTATTCGCAGTCCCGGCAATCCAGTTCGTCCAGCCGGATGTGGGGCATTTTGCGCCAGCATTCGGCCAGGTTGACAGCCGCGTCTCCCAGGGGACGGTCCCGGTAAAATCCGCATTTGACCGCCTGGCGATCCGGCATGACGGCCATTAAGTGGTGGCCGCAGGCGTACCCGTCCGATGCCCCGTGATACCCGCCCCCGTATGCATATTCCATCAAGGGTGCGGCGGTTTCAACAGGTACGCACAGGTCCGGGTGCTTTGCCAGCGATCCGGTGAGCGCCAGGATATCCACACCCCATTCCAGGGCCCCGGTATCTTCGATAAACTTTCGCATTTGCTCGAATTCTTCGATGTTGCCCCTGTGGATCATGGTGGAAAAGGAAATGTCCATGCCCGCGTCCTTTGCCGCGTGCACGCCACGCAGGAGCTGGTCAAAGGTGCCTTCGCCCCGCAGACGTTCATGGCCGGTCTTCCAGCCGTCCATGCTGAACTGGATTTCGTCGGCATCCAGGCGGCCCGCGTTTTCCGGTGTCACAAGGGTGCCGTTGGTAAACAGGATGCGGCGAATGCCAAGGCCCCGGGTCTGGTTGAGAAAATCTGCCAGGTGCTTGTAGAGCAGGGGCTCGCCGCCGGAGATCAGCAGGCGCAGTCCGCCGCTTTCGGCAAACTGCCGGGTGATCTCCACGGCATCCGAAAGCGGCATCTCTGATGCGCCGGGCGGTCCCAGATAGCAGTGGCGGCACCTGAGGTTGCATTGGTGCAGCAGGTGGAGCTCAAGGTAGCGAAGAGAGGGGCAGTCGCCCACATCCACGGAAACGTCGATTTGCGCGGGCTGCTCCAGGGCCTCCAGAATGTCTTCTGCCAGGCAGTACTGCACGAATTCGGCTTCGTCCGTGAGCTCGCCGCCGGTTCGGGTGCCGTTGCACTGCTGCAGAAAATTCAGGGCCCGCTCATCGATTTCGTATAGCTCGTCTCTGCCGGTATGATAGACAAACGGCGTTTCCAGGTTTTTCAGCGCGGCCTGCGGGGCCAGCCGGAGATAGGCCGAATGCCAGTGGCTTTCGTTCATAATACGTCTTCTATATCCGCCTGTTCAATTATGCGGTTTTCCAGCAGGTGGGCCAGCACGATATAGCCGCCGCAAGGCTCCAGGTCGTCTGCGGGCTGCGGGGATTGAAAATCGCAGTCTTCGGCCCGGAATTCGCATTTTTTGCAGAGGGTTTCTCCCAGGTCCTGCCTGCTGGCTTCCCACACGGAGCGGTTTTTTTCTGCCGCATTTACGTGCGCGGTATCAATTCTGCCGGCGGCAAGCAGCCGTTCGGCCACCCGGGCGCCCAGGCATGCCATTTCCTCTTTTTCACCCTCGACAAAAAACATGCAGCAGGGCCGGCAGATCCGGTCCTGAAAATCAACTTTACCCATGTGAGGTATTTGCCCCCATAAACAAATGGCCTGTGCAGGGAATCGAGGTCCATACACAGGCCCGGGTGTTAAAAATGATTTCTGCTAGCAGGAACGTTTACACTTGCAAAGACCGGTGGGTGCTTTTCTGACCTTTTGAATCTTCATGATTGGCCTCCTTTCTTCGTGAAAGTAATTGATTCGGGCAATTAAAGCCGCATTTCTGACAGCGCGGGGGCTGCCGGTCGCGTTCTTCGCGATATTGTTATTTAAGATAACAGCCCGGCATACGGCTGTCAACAAACCCGGTTGAGATTTTTCTGCATGGGAATATAGCGGATCCCGTTGATAATTTTTTCCGGCGGATTCGGGGTAAATCCCAGGTGCCGGTAGGCGGGCACTGCATTTGGAGAGGCATTGACGGTTATCGCCTCCAGGCCCGGGTTTTTCTGCATGCACCGGTTAAGCGCGCATGACAGAAGCTTCCGGCCGATGCCCTTGTGCTGGTATGCGGATTTGACAAAAAACATGGAGATGTGGCGATGGTCCCGGATTTCGATCATGCCCACCGGATCGCGGTCCTGGCGGGCCACCCAGACAAAATGCGCGCGTTTGGAGCGAAAGGCCATTTCCTTGAGACTGGCGTATTTCTTAAACTCCGCGACCCCCTGGCTGGAATACAGGGGTGCAATCGCGGCCGCAAAACTCGACAGGACCATTTCGATCACGGCGCCTTCTTCGCCCGCACGCAGGGGACCGTATTCAATGGGTTCCGCCCGGGGTTCGGATTGGCGCGTTATTGACTGCTGACCGCAATGTTGACTTTCTGGATTACGCCCTTGAACCTGCGCATGCCCCCGCCGCAACTGACAATGTGCAGCAGTTCGGCCGGGTGGGTCACCAGCACGCCCGAAAGCCCGGTAACCGGATAGTCTGTAAACAGACCGGGCAGCAGCGGCGTGGATGCGCCCAGCAGGATCACGGATCTGCAGTTGGATGCCTTATCGATGATTTCGTCAAACGTGTGGTTGATAATCGAGGTGGCCGTAAAAAGGCAAACCGTACACTCCGGCAGTTGATCCGGAATCTCTGCGGCCGGTCGCAGGGCTTTCGTGGGGCTATCAATTTGTTCGAAAATGGTCAGCCGGGCCCCGGAATCCCGGATATTTTTGACCATCGGGGCGAAGTGGCCCACCATGCCCACGTGGTCGGCCGGGCCGAGGTTGACCGCGTTGAGCACGTCCCCGGTGTCGAGCTCCGGGGCCGGGGTGTTGGCCAGCGCATTGGCGGCGGCCAGGCCGACGGCGGTTTCAAGCGGGTCCGCGGAGGTCACGAAGCTCAGCAGTTCGTCGGCTTTCCGGCCGGTCAGGGGCAGCATGCCCGTAAAAGTCGTGCAGCTCGGCCGAAGATGCCGGATCGGGGTGCATGCGACCCCGGTTTGGCGGTTTTCCAGCATCACGGCGGTATACCCCAGCCCGATGCGTACGTCCGCGATCCGGTTTTCGGATGCCGGCCCGAACAGATGGTCCTTGATGCGTTGCTGAATACCCATGATGCGAATCGCGCTCAACTCTCTAACTTGAACAAATTATCTGATTTCCGGATGTACACTGCCCATGGGTTACAATTGCCACAGGGGCAGTCCGGTTTCCTCGTCAAAACTTCGTTCAAATGCCGGGCCTTCAAAGGATTCGATGACGATTTCACACGCGAAAACCACGGTACCCGGAGCGACGTGTCCGCCGTACGCATTTCCGGCATCATCTGCCAGGGTGATGTGGGCATGGACCATGGGCTCGCCGTCTTTGAGCGAGATATTTCCCGAGAGATTGAGGATCTCCAGGGCCTGATCGATTGTGAAAAACCGGTATTCCCGGGTTTTCTGGTTATAGTAAGCCAGGCGTGCGCGCTGGACCGCGCCTATTGCCTGAATCCTTCCGAGCCGGATGTTTTCGCGGTTGCAGGTTTGCGTGATCTCCTCCAGCAGATCGGCGCCGTGTTGCAGTTTTCCCATGTAGACTTGCTGCGGGCTGATTTTTTTCATCATGGCCATATCTTCTCCTGCATTATTCAACGGTTTTGAATTTTTCCTTTGGCGCACCGCAGACCGGGCATTTGTCAGGTGCCTTTTTGTCTGTGACGTAACCGCATACCTGGCATACCTGGTAGGCTTTTACCGTGTTTTTGATGACCTGGTACAGGGCCCGTTCGTAGAGCTTGGCGTGATAGGCTTCCGCGTCCCGGGCATGGCCGAAGGTAACCGCGGCCTGTTTTTCGCCTTCGTCTTCGGCCTCCTTGATCAGGTTCGGGTATTCGTTTTCGCTCACGGATTGCTCCCGCTTAAACGAATTGAGCAGGTTGGTGTCCGTGTCCTGGACCAGCAGGTCGCGGACCAGGTTCAAGTGGCGCGTGGCATGCACC
>Ga0182239_1000904_pt1 | contig 10246 bp, 8 predicted proteins | sample hydfrate6_PW_210_FD_132456 | JGI IMG/M metagenome (GOLD analysis project Ga0182239, IMG submission 132456) | Subsurface microbial communities from deep shales in Texas, USA - hydraulic fracturing test 6_PW_210 | ecosystem: Environmental > Aquatic > Deep subsurface > Shale gas/oil reservoir >...
CCCTATCCCACCCTGGGCGAGATCAACAAGCGCGTGGCCGGGGCATACCTGACACCGAAAATCTTTTCCGAGCGCATCAAAAAGGGACTGAAATTCTTTTTCGCCCTAAAGGGCAGAGCCTGTTGGAAGGACGGGGAATAGAAAGATATGCCCATGAAAATTCCGGATGCCAAAAAGCTTGCCGTAATCGGCGTGATTGTGGTCATTGTCGTGCTGTTTTTCGCCCTGGATCTGCAGCAGTACATGAACCTGGCATACATCAAAGAGTCCCGGGAAAAATTCCAGGCCCTGCTGGCACAATACCCGGTGGTGGTGACAGGCGCGTTTTTTATCATCTATGTCGGGGTTACGGCATTGAGCCTTCCGGGCGCGGCGGTCATGACACTGGCGGGCGGGGCTTTGTTCGGGTTCTGGATCGGCCTTGTCATAGTTTCTTTTGCCAGTACCATCGGCGCAACCCTTGCCTGCGCAGTGGCCAGATACCTGTTTCGGGACTGGACAAAAGAAAAGATGGGCGCATGGTATGACAAAATCAATGCGGGCATTAAAAGGGAGGGCGCGTTTTACCTGTTTACCCTGCGCCTGATCCCGGCAATTCCGTTTTTTGCCATCAACCTGGGCATGGCCTTAACTGAAATGCGGCTGTGGACGTTTTACTGGATTTCCCAGTTGGGCATGCTTGCCGGAACGGCCGTTTACATCAATGCGGGCAACCAGTTGGGCCAGATCAGCAAAATGGGAGATATTCTTTCCCCCTCGCTGATCATCTCCTTTGTGATCCTCGGCATTTTCCCGCTGGCGGTGAAAAAAATCGTCAATTTTGTCCGGGCAAAAACCGGCAAAGGAAAGGTCGATCCGGATACGGAGAAAACCTGATGAGATGCTTTCTCCACATCGGCCCGATCACATCCCAGGTCATCGGTGTTGGGCCGTCGCCCCACTGGGATCAGCAGGTGTGACTTCATCTGAAACTCAAGGATTCCAGCCTGGCTTTAAAGGATATCAAAAAAATATACCGGGCCAGCAGCAAGCATTTGAGTCATCCCCGTATCCGGATTTGCTATCTGAATTGAAAATGAATATTTTGTAAAGTTGAATACACAATTACGTAACTGACCTAACAGGAGGGGCGTATGGCGCGATTAAATCAAATGGCAGAACCGATGCGAACCCACGTTGCGGACTTACCATGCCCGCAATTTGACACAACCCCCTGGACAGCCGGCACGAAACTGTCAGAACAACGGGTTGCAATTGTCTCCACGGCAGGGCTTCACAAAAGAGGTGATCGGCCGTTTCAGGGGATAGAGGGTGATTATCGGATTATTCCGGGCAATACCATGGCAAATGAACTGGTAATGACCCATGTCTCCACCAATTTTGACCGAACCGGCTTCCAGCAGGACTGGAACGTGGTCTTTCCGCTGGACCGCCTCCGGGAACTTGCCGACGAGGGAATTATCGGAAGCGTGGCAGATTATCATTATTCGTTTATGGGTGCAGCCGATCCCTCCCAGATGGCTTCCCATGCGGAAAACCTTGCTCAATTACTGAAAGGAGACGGGGTGAACGCGGTGCTTCTGGTGCCTGTCTGACCGTTTTGCACGCGCGCCGTGGGCGCGCTCGCACACTATCTCGAGCGGGAATCTATCCCCACCACCCAAATCAGCCTGATTTACGAACACACCGAAAAGATACGTCCCCCGCGGGCGCTGTGGGTGCCGTTCGAGCTGGGGCGGCCTTTGGGCGTTCCGGAAAATGCCCGATTCCAGAAAAAAGTGCTGCAGTCGGTCCTGGAACTTTTCGAAGCTGAACAAGGCCCCGTACTGGCGGCTTTTGAGGAAGAGGCCCCGGCATCCGGCAGCGAAAAAACTGCTGAAGCAGACGCCTGGTCCTGCCCGGTGAATTTTTCACCTCCCCGGCAGGAGGAGACAGACCCGGAAAAACGGGTATCTGCATTCAAACGGGAAATGGCCCAACTCCGACCCTGGTACGATCAGGGCCTGGAAAAACGCGGCCGTACGGCCATGACCGATTTCGATCCGGAAACCGCCGAGGCCATTCTTTCCAATTACTTGCTGGGCGAACATGTTGAAATTCCGCGCAAAGGCTTGTCACTGGCCGTTGCTCTTCGTCTGGCCGCCCAGGATTTAAAAAGTTTTTATTTCGAGGCCGCAAGTTCCCGGCCCGGAGCCCGGGCACCAGATATCCGGGAGTTTGCTGAGTGGTACTGGAACCAGACGGCAGCGGGCTGGATTTTAAAAGAGATTCAGAAGAAATGTGCCGATGAGCAGGACAAGGACCTCCGGCTCACCGGGAAAATGTTTCTTGTGCCGGCGGGGCAAAATGCCTGAATGCCGGCAATGTTTTCCGTGCCTTCGGCTGGGGGAAATTTTTGGCTTTGTAGCCTTCGCTACAAAGCTTGCCGCGGGCAGGATTGATTGAAACCTAAATTGAGCATTTCAAATTTTAATAGCTGAAAAAGACTTAATTCCTTAAAATAAATTTGAAATATTAATCCGTGTAAAAATCTGAAACGCTCAATTTAGGTTTAAGAAACCAAATCAGGGAGGAACAATGGGCAAATTATGGTATGGCCTCGAAGACCGGGTTTTCGTGGTGACCGGCGGCAGTCGCGGTATCGGACTGGAAATCGCCCGGGAGCTTTTGGACCAGAAAGCAAAGGTGGTGATTTGCGGCAGAAAACAGGAAAACCTGGATGCGGCGCAAGAAGAACTCCAGGGCGGAGACGCGCTGCTGGCGGTTCAGGCGCACGTGGCCAAAGAAGAAGATGTCGACCGCTTGTTTGATACAGCCGTGGAGAAATTCGGCCGTATTGACGTGCTGGTCAACAACGTGGGGATGAATCTGGCCGCCGGAGAACTGGTGGATACCGAGACCGGTATGTGGCGGAAGATCATTGAATCAAACCTCACCGGTACATTCATGTGCTCCCGGAAAGCGGGCAAAATCATGCGGGAGCAGAAGGTCGGCAAAATCGTCAGCATCACGTCAGTTGCCGCGCACAAAGCCTCGCCGGGACTGAATGTCTACGGTATTGCAAAAGCCGGCATAGAGATGATGACAAAAAACCTGGCAGCTGAGCTGGCCCCGGACAATATCCAGGTCAATGCCGTGGCCCCGGCAATGGTGCGCACCGATTTCAGCAAACCATTCTGGTCGAATCCGGAAGCCCATGACATGGTGGTAAGGGATATCCCCATGGGCAGAATTGCAGAACCCGAAGACGTGGCAAGGGTGGTGCTCTTTCTTGCCTCTGACGGCGCATCTTTTGTCACCGGGCAGACGATTCTGGTGGACGGCGGCGGCATGGCGGTATGACAGGGGATCAAGGGTGACGGGGCAATCCCGGAAGCGGTTCAGGAAAGGCTTGAAAAGCTGGTTAACGAATTCTCTGCAGGCCCGGGTCCTTTTGCCCGGCCGATGTGGTATGCGTTCAAGTTCAGGCCGATTGTTGCAAAGCAGGCGCGCTGAAACTCAGGAGACTTTCACCTAAATTGAGCGATTTTCAAGTTTGCCGTATATACAAGGAAGATGCAGACCCGCTATAGTGAGCTATGCGAGGCTGCATCTGACGCAGTAGATGCGGTAAAATTGAAAATCCCGGAGGGTTTCAGATTATCAGAATCGCTGGCTCAGCAAGAATCAATCACCTGGAGGCATAAAAATGACGGTCAATGAAGCGTTTCTTGCCCCCTGCGGGCTCTACTGCGGGGTGTGCGGCGTGTATTATGCCACCCGGGACAATAATGACAGGTTTCTCGAAAGACTCCTGAATTTCTATCAATCCACCATTTCCGGAATCGACCATCTCACCATCGAGGATCTCAAGTGCCTGGGGTGCCTGTCCGATCAGGTCTCGTTTTTCTGTCGGGTCTGTGCGATAAAGGATTGCACACGTGAAAAGGAAATTGCCGGCTGTCACCAGTGCGGGGCGTTTCCGTGCACGCATGTCGAAAACTTTCCCGTACCCGTGGGAAAGAAGGTGATTCTGCGGGCCATTCCATATTGGCGGGAGCACGGCAAGGAGAAATGGGTGGCGGACGAAGAGCGCCGATATCTGTGTCCTTCCTGCGGGCACCAGGTTTTCCGCGGGGCCAAACGTTGCAACAAGTGCAAGCAGGCCGTGGATCTGGACTGAGAAGGAGCGCCAAGGGACAAAAACATCCGGATAAATGATTGCCTGGAGCTTAAAGGAGGGCTTATGCATGATTTAATCGATTGGAAATCCGTTGAAAACATCAACCGGACCGGGTGTTATTCATCCGCGTTTCCGGACCGGAAGTCGGTTCTGGAGGAATACGGCCTGCCATACGACAGGAAGGCGGAAAATGCGGTCATCACAGGTTGCCAGATCCTGGCCCTACTGCCCGACGTACTTGCATCCCTGTCCCGGTTTTTTGACAAGCGCGGATTTTCTCACACCTTTTTATCCGAGGAATACTGCTGCGGGAATTATCTGTATCGACCGGCCATAAAGGCGCGCGACGAGCAGGCCATGGACGAATGCCGGGAGTTGTCCAAGGGTTTTGTCAGCAAAACCATTGCGTCGGCCAAAAGGTTTGGTGTCAAACGGCTCGTGATTTTCTGTTCCCCTTGTTACCCGATTTACAAACATGCCGCCCCGGATGAAGATATCATTTTTTACCCGCAGGCAATTGATGAAGTGCTGGAAGAAACCGCGCTGCGCACAAAAATCGACTTCTATGCGGGCTGTTACAGGCTGCACCGGAAATTTTCAGCCATTCCCATGGATCTGGCATCCACGGATCGGGTTTTTGATAAGATCTCCGGCTTGGAGATCAACCGGATTTCAGCGCCCGCCTGCTGCTATAAGCCTGAAGGCGTTTCCCATATGATCGATAATGTCGTGACCGATCAAATGGTCCATATCTGTACGGGCTGTTATGCTCGGGCCATGGAGTTCATGCCCGGGGAAAAAGCGGTGCGCATTATGATGCTTCCGGAATTCCTGGAAATGCTGACCGCTGAAAAGCCCCTGTGAAGAAATCGGAGAAAGTGTTTGCGACATTATGCCTTTTGTCGTGCCATCTTTGCCAGGCCCCTGCTGCAGCAAAATCCGTCTTGCTTAAACCGGAAAGAAATGATGTCGGGTTACCTGTTAATATAAATCCTTATCGTGGGGTTGGTGTGGCTGCCCTGTTGCGTTTGTCAACACCCGGCAGGGCGTTTTTACCCGTAACAAAACCGCAACAAAAATTTGACCTGAATTGAGTGTTTCAGATTTTTAAAAACAGGTTTTTGTAAAGGACATACTATTTGTTACTGACAAATCAGAAAGTTTTTCTTGGCTTTTGGCGCTTTTTAGTTTTTGAGTATATATAATGAAAAAGCCAAACTGATCGCGAGGTCGGGGCGGGAAATCACGGGTCTTTTTTTGTAAGACGGCCGGACTGACCTTTGTTTATGGCGGTCCGGATCCTGGAGCTGCAAAACGCCATTGAACACGCAATGGTCATGAGCCAGGAAAGAGGGTCGCCCTGTGGCGGAAAAAAACCATGTATCACATCTGATCCGCAGGGCGAAAGGCTCCCCTTGATTAGCCCCCGAGCCACAGATCCCGGGCGGCAAAAAGTATCCCCCGTGCCAGCAGCCAGAGCCAATCATGTTGCAACACCATTGCAACAATTACCCCTGAATGAAACCCTCCGCAGTAAACCCATCGCTTAAATTATAATATATTTCATAAATTTCAAAAAAGTCCTGCCTTTGGCACAAATAATGCTGTATTTAATTAAAAGGCAGAAAGGCAAACAAGCACCCACATATTATACCCCCGCGAGGTTGAAGAATGGATTTCGAGTTAAGCCGGGAACAGCGCATGATCCAAAAGAATACCCGGGAGTTCATGAAAAATAAAATCGAACCGGCTGCCGATGCGATTGACCGGGACGACCGCTTTCCGGAGGGGATCTGGCAGACCCTGGGCGATCTGGGGTTCCTGGGCATTGCCCTTCCGGAGCAGTATGGCGGCTCCGACTACGACACCCTGACCTTTGTTCTGGTGCTCGAGCAGATGGGGCGCATATGCCCGGCGCTCGGCCTTTCCTACGGCGCCCACACCAACCTCTGCGCCCATAATCTCGCCCGGAACGGCTCAGCCGAATTGAAGGAAAAATATCTGCCCGGCCTGATCTCCGGCGAGCGGGTCGGGTGCATGGGCCTCACCGAGCCGGAAGCGGGCTCCGATGCCGTCGGCATCCAGACCCGGGCGCATTACGAGAACGGCCATTATGTCTTAAACGGCACGAAAACATTCATCACCAACGCGCTGGAAGCCGATGTCGCGCTGGTTTACGCAAAAACAGAGCCGGAGGCGGGCTCCCGCGGGATTTCCGCGTTTCTGGTGGAAAAGGGATTCCCGGGATTCTCCGTTGGCGGAAAAATCGAAAAAATGGGGAACAAAGGCTCCAGCACAGGGGAGCTGGTATTCAACAACTGCCGCGTTCCGTCGCAAAACCTGATCGGCGGGGAAAACGAGGGCATCCGGGTGATGATGAACGGCCTGGATGTGGAACGAACGATTTACGCAGGCCTGGCTCTGGGTCTGGCAGAAGGCGCTCTGGAGGCGGCCCTGGATTATTCCAAAAAGCGGAAACAATTTGGCAGGCCCATTTGCGAATTCCAGATGATCAAGGCCAAGCTGGCGGACATGTATACGGAAACAGAGGCTGCAAGAAGCCTGGTCTATCGAACCGCTGTCATGGCGGACAAAGCGGACAAGGGGGAAAAAGGCAGTCCGATTCATAAGATGGGCGCCGCTTCCATCCTGTTCGCCGCGGAAACCGCGAACAGGGCAGTCGACCAGGCGGTTCAGATTCACGGGGGATACGGCTATACCACGGAATTTGCCATCAACCGCCTCTACCGGGACGCCAAACTCTATGAAATCGGGGCGGGCACATCCGAAGTGCGCCGCCTGGTGATCGCAGACGAACTGATCAAACGGGGGCTTTCCTACGGATTGTAATAATGCCGAACAATCCGCTCACAAGAACAATTCCAACAAGGGGGGAAAATGGATAAGGTTCTCAGGGACAATTTGATCCAACGGGTTGCTGTAGGCGATATTTTCCGAAGGCTTGCCGCAACCTCCGGAGATAAGCCGGCTGTTGCGGAATTCAGGGGAGATGATAAAATCGAATTCACCTACAGGGAACTCAACGCGCGCCTCAACCAGTTCGTCAGGGCCATGCGGGAGAGAGGCTTTCAGAAAGGCGACCGCATTGCGCTTCTTTGCATGAATTCAGCAGAATTCTTGATCGCGCTCTACGGCTGCGCCAAGGGCGGGTTTGTGGCCATCCCTGTCAATCCGGGGCTTTCCCCCAAGCAGGTCGCCTATATCCTGGATCATGCCGAGGCTTCGGCACTGATCGCGGACGATCAGCTGATTCCAGTGGCCGATAAAGCCCTGGCGGGGCTTTCAGGAATAGACCAAAAAATCGTTCTGCCGGTCACGGGCGCTTCATTTTCAAGCGCTTACACGGATTTCAACAGTATCCTGGCAGGCAGGGATGACAGCGAGATCGAAGATGTCGTTATCGAGGATCGCGATACCTTCGAAATCCTCTATACCAGCGGAACCACGGCCGACCCCAAAGGCGTGATGGTATCCCACCTGAGCGTCTTTATCATGTCGCTGACAAACGTCATCGAAATGGACATTCGCAGGGGCTTTCACCTGTTGACCATTCTGCCGATGTTTCACTGTGCACAGCAGACATTTACCACCTCCTGCCTGCATACGGGCGGACAGGTCGTGGTCATGCGGGCATTCGAGCCAGGCGCGATGCTAAAAACCATCGAGGCGAAGCAAATTCAGGTCCTTTTCTGCCTGCCGGCCATGTACCGGGCGCTTTTGGATGATCCCCGGATAAAGGAAACCGATCTTTCAACGGTTGAAAAATGTGTTTACGCCATGGCGCCCATGGATCAGCGGACGCTCTCCGAAGGTATCAAGGTTTTCGGCGCGGATTTTCTTTTGGGCACGGGCCAGACCGAATTCTTTCCGTCCACCAATACCTTCCGGCCCGAATGGCAGCTGGAGAAAAGCGGCAACTACTGGGGGGAATCCGCCCTGACCCTGGATACCGCCGTTATGGACGACAACGGCAATCTCCTGCCCGCAAACCAGGTGGGCGAGATTGTCTGGCGAGGCCCGGCTGTCATGAACGGATACCTCAAGAACCCGGAGGCCACTGATGCCACCCGGCTGTACGGCTGGCATCACTCGGGCGACCTGGGCTGCTTTGACGAGGACGGGCTGCTGGCGTTTGTGGACCGCAAAAAGGACATAATCAAGTCAGGAGGCGAAAACGTGCCCTCCATCAAGGTTGAAAGGGCGATCCTCTCAGACCCCCGGGTGGCCTCCGTGTGTGTGGTGGGCCTTCCCCATGAAAAATGGATCGAGGCGGTGACCGCATTTGTCGAGCCCGCGCCCGGCGCGGAAATCACCGAGGAGGAAGTTCTGTCCCTTTGCAGCAGTGAGCTGGGCAAATTCGAAATCCCCAAAAAAATCGTTTTTCTGGACGAGCTGCCTAAAACCACGACCGGCAAATTGAAAAAGCATATCATCCGCAGCCAGTATAGCAATCTATATCAGGAATAACGCCATTTGCAAGGAACAGGCAATGCCCCTATTCGAGTCCCGTATTGATCCGTATTCTTCAGAGTTTCAGGCAAACAGCGAACATATGGCAGCCGGCGTGCAGGAACTGCGCGACATCGAGCAGAGGGGCCTGGAAAAGGCGGAGGCCAAAATCCCCGCCTACCGGGAAAAAGGCTACATGAGCCCGCGGGAGCGCCTGAACCTGCTGCTCGACCCCGGGGCCCCGTTTCTGGAACTCTATTCGCTTGCCGGCTACATGCAGGGCAATGACACGGACGGATCCACTGCCGGCGGGACCTGCATTGCCGGCATCGGCTATGTCAAAGGAACCCGCTGCGCCGTTTACGTGGACGACTTTCTCACCAAGGGGGGCAGCATCTCCCGTTTCGGTATGGATAAACGCAAAAACATGCAGGCCCTTGCCCTGAACAAAAAGCTGCCCCTGCTCGTCCTGGCGCAAAGCGGCGGCGGGGATCTCAGGGAGATGGGCGACACCTTCGGCTTCTCCGGAGAAATGTTTGCCAACCAGGCCCGGCTCTCCGCAGCAGGCATCCCGCAGATTACCGTCGTGCATGGCAGCGCAACAGCAGGCGGCGCCTACCAGCCGGGGCTTTCCGACTATATCGTCATGATTCGCAGGCAGTCCACGGTCTACCTGGCCGGCCCGCCCCTGCTCAAGGCGGCCACCGGCGAGGTGGCTACAGACGAGGAAATCGGGGGCGCGGAACTTCATTCCGAAATTTCGGGCGTCTCCGACTATATCGCGGAAAACGACGCCGACGGCATCCGGATTGCCCGGGAAATCATCGGGAAACTGGATTGGAACAAGGCCATGCCGGCGCGCGAGCCCAAAAAATTTAAGGAACCGCTCTACCCCCGGCAGGAGTTGCTCGGCATCGTTCCCGTGGACCCCAAAACGCCCTACGACTGCCGCGAGATCATCTGCCGCATTGCCGACGGATCGGACATCCTGGATTTCAAGCCGGCCTATGACGAGGGCACGGTTTGTGCATTTATCGAAATACACGGCCAGGCCTGCGGCGTTCTCGGCAACAACTCGCCGATCACGGCCCAGGGGGCCGCCAAGGCCGCACAGTTCATGCAGCTCTGCGACCAGTCTGACATACCGATGGTGTTTCTCCACAACACCACGGGCTTTGTCGTCGGAACGGAGCCCGAGCGCAACGGCATTATCAAGCACGGCTCCAAAATGATCCAGGCAGTGACCAACACCACGGTTCCCAAGATCTCAGTGGTCGTGGGCGGCTCCTACGGGGCGGGCAACTACGCCATGTGCGGCCGCGGCATGAAGCCGGATTTCATGTTCGCCTGGCCGAACAGTGTCGTCTCCGTTATGGGACCCCCCCAAGCTGGGAGCGTTTTGCGCCAGGTCGCCCATGCCCGGATGAAAAAAGCCGGCCAGGTGGACGAACAGGCCCTGGATCAGATCGAGACCGATACCCGGATTGCCATGCAAGAGCGATCCCATGCCCTGGCCAACACCGCCCGGCTTTGGGACGACGGCCTGATTGATCCGCGGGATACCCGGCGCATCCTGGCTTTTGTGCTTGGAATCTGCCGGGAGGCTGAAATTCG
>Ga0182239_1000905_pt1 | contig 10238 bp, 9 predicted proteins | sample hydfrate6_PW_210_FD_132456 | JGI IMG/M metagenome (GOLD analysis project Ga0182239, IMG submission 132456) | Subsurface microbial communities from deep shales in Texas, USA - hydraulic fracturing test 6_PW_210 | ecosystem: Environmental > Aquatic > Deep subsurface > Shale gas/oil reservoir >...
ATTGGCGCATTTATCGCGATTTTGCCCAACGGTTAATTGTGCATGCAAAAAAGCTCTATGCCGGTGAAGACTTCGGAGTTGAGCTTGATGAAACTGTATATGAATTGGATGCCAGCACGATTGATCTTTGTCTATCGGTTTTCCCGTGGGCCCGGTTCCGGAGAACCAAGAGCGCTGTTAAATTGCACGCACTTCTGGATTTAAGGGGTAACATACCCACATTTGTTGATATCACCGATAAATTTATTCGATTCTTAACCGGACACCAATGCCTGTGAACATTAAATTACAAAGGTTCCACGTTCATGTCAAGAACAAGGTTTATAAAAAATGACATTGTTCATATATGGACAGATGTTTGACCTTATTTGGTCAATAGAGGTACTTGCCGGAAAAAAAATATTAAATATCAGGGGGTTTTAATTCGACCTAAGGATGGCATGCACCTTGCAGGATAAATTATAATTAACTTTATTGATTTTCATCTCAAAAAAAGGGGAGGTTGTAATGAGCGTTTTTAAGGACAGTCAACAAATGAATGAACTTTTGGAAGATTTGTGGAAGTACTGTGTGTTTGAACAAGGTTTGGCTGATAAAATGCGGGATTATGGGGTTAGCTTTAAATTTATTATAAATGACCCGGATGGCTATCTCTATGTGGATCCGGAAAATGTCCTTACAGGAAATGAGGCCAAGAAGCAAGATGCCGTGATAAACATGGAAATGTCAGGCGACAGTGTACATCAATTCTGGCTTCGGCAACTTAAACTTCCAGTCGCCTTGGCAACAAAAAAAATTAAATCTAAAGGGCCTGTAAACAAGGTGTTGAAAATGCTGCCAGCATTCAAGCCCGTGCATGAGGCATATCCTGAATATTGCAGAAAACACGGGCTGCCTACAGAATAAAAATTTTTGATTTTGTAGGTCTGACAATTTTTGAAAATCTACAGAGTTTGAAGAAACAAACAGGACCTGCTCATATTTTTAAGCATCGTAAGTATCCTACTAATAAATGCTTTTCAATTAAACAAGCCCCAAAAGGAGTTCCGGAATGAAAAAATACGAAGAAGACCTGAATTTTCGCGGGGAAGAATATGTCAATGAATGGACCCCGTGGTCTCCCCAGGATATTCGCAGAAAAAAGGGATCATTGGAAGCTGCCAGGCTGATGCTTAATTCAGCTTTGACCGCCCCTGCTGCCGGCGGTGTGCCCTCTACCGAAGCCTGTATCGTTTACGGGCAGGAAGAGATTGAAACGATTGCCCGGAAAATAGAGGAAATCGCCCATCAGAAAAAGAGTTGGAAAGAGCCCTTCCTCTACGAAGCCGTTATGGTTCGCGATTCAGATGTAATCTTATTTATCGGCAACACCCGCTGCCACGAAAGTCCCCTGGATGCAGGTTGCGGCCAATGCGGCGGGGGGTTGGACTGCAGCTACTTCTATGATCAAAAAGAGCATAAATATGGGATTGTAGATACGTCGAACCGTTCATCAGATAAAGATATCGACGGGCCGCTTTGTTCAGCCCGGGTCAATGATCTTGGGTATGCCGTTGGCAGTGCACTCTGGACAGCCCACACCCTGATGGTTGATGCACGTCCATTTGCCAGTGTCGGATTGGCTGGAATGCAGCTGGGCTATTGCCGAGGCTCCGGTATGGTAGTGGGTGTACCCATGGCGACTAAAGCCAAAAATCCATACGTGGATGTGAACGTGGATTACCATCTTATAAATAAGGACCGGGTTTTGGATCATACCCGCAAAATTTATCAGACCACACGTATCATACGAGGCTTTGATTACAGGAAGTGGATCCCGAAACCGGAAAAAAGTGATGAGGAGGACAAGTAATGGGGCATCTAATAGGTAAACAATACTGCCAGGAACATGTCCTCGAGGCAGCCAAAAGCATCGCTTTGGCAGTTCATAAAGCACCTATGATAACCGGTAAAACCGAAGTGGAGGTTGAAGTCATATGGGGTGAGGACTTGGAGCCTATCATAGAAGTAATGGGCGCGGTAGGACAGTTAATGCGTTATGTTTATTGGGACTATGAAACCATAAAAAATTGCTATGAAAAAGGTGAAAATCCGGTGATCATAGCGATAGGGGGGAAAACCGCCCCCTCGAATCTGGCCTGGGACTGCGGTTCCTGTGGATTTAATACATGCAAGGAGTTTAATAAATATGCAAAAGACGTGATGGGAGGCGGTCAGCTGGGAGGTCCTTCTTGCAACTGGAAAGCGCTAGATTTACACATTGCATGCGATTGGGCGTGTGCTTCTGCATGGCAGTATAAAATTGATAACAGAATCATGGGGTCGGTAGGTTTTGCATTAAACGCACTGGACTTTATACCCAATATGAACACCAAAATTGGTCTTGCCCTTGGTCCGCCCAGGGATCTGGTTTATTACAGCCGAGATGAAATGCACAAATCCATGACCTACGAAATGGACAAGCAGGATATATTCAACTGCATCCCGAACCTTTTTACTGCTTTTCCTGGGGGTGGTACTCCTGTGTACAAAACTAAAGACGAATGGTGGGCACCGCCAGAGTTTATGAGCATTGGGCAATCGCCTGAAGCCATGGAGGCAATGCAGCAAATTATGTTTGAGCAAATTCCTGAAATTATAGCAAAATATTCTGATAAAATTCAAGATAGGTACAAGGGTAAAAAGGAATAAAATTAGCGCAAGTTCTTCAGTTTTTTTAGAACAACAAATAAGGAGACAACAATTATGTCCTACTTGGATTTAGATCTAAATCTAACAAAAGAAGATATGAGACTTAAGCAAAGTGCTCATGAATTTGCACGTGATGTCATGCGTCCGATTGCTAAAGAATTGGACGAAATGACGCCGGAGCAGGTTATTGCTGAAAATTCGCCTTTCTGGAAATTTATGAAACAGGCATATGAGCTTGGCTACCACGCTATATTGATCCCGGACAGTTACGGTGGTATGGATCTTACGCCATTACAACAAGCCATTATCTATGAGGAATTGGCCTGGGGGAGCGTTGGGCTAACGGTCGCATTAACGGTAGCACTCTTTCCGGCATATGCGGCATCTCTGGTTGCCGATGAAGATTTGATTGATGAAATTATAGTTCCCTATTGTGAATGCAAGGATGCCAGTATGATAGGTTGTTGGGCCATCACAGAGCCTGAGCACGGTTCGGACACGCTCTTGCCCTATCATCCGCAATTCTCCGACAGTAATATTTCGGCTCAATGTGTCGCCGTACCCGAAGGAGATGAATATATTATCAGCGGTCAGAAATCCGCCTGGGTTTCCTGTGGAACTATTGCCACCCATAGTGCGCTGTTCTGTCAAATCGATTCAAGCATGGGGCATGCGGGCGGTGGGATTTTTGCACTTCCCCTGGATTTGCCGGGAATTAAAAAAGGGGCCCCGTTAAACAAGTTGGGTCAGCGAGATCTTAATCAAGGGGAAATATTTTTCGATAATGTTATAGTTCCCTCAAAATACTTAATTGTTGGACCCGAGGCATATGAGGCTTTGTTGGATATTGTGTTATCCACAACAACCGCTTATATGGGAATTGTCAGTAGCGGGATAGCCAGAGCGGCATTTGAAGAGGCTTTAACTTATGCGAAACGCCGCATCCAGGGAGGAAAACCATTAACCAAACATCAGGCGGTTCAATCCAAACTTTTTCATATGGAGAAACAGGTAGAAACCACCCGACTTCTAAGTCGCGCTGCATATGTGTTTAATCAGCACACATCCACCCCGGCAGAAGAATATTCCCTGATGGCGAAAATCCATGGCACCGAAGCTGCTTTTAATGTCACTCACGAGGCCATACAGGTGCACGGCGGCAACGGATTGACTAAAGAATACCTTGTTGAAAAGCTTTTCCGAGACGCCCGGGCAATGCTTATTGAAGATGGATCAAATGATACTCTGGCAATTTCTGGAGGGCACAAGATTGCTAAGCATTATCCGCGTAAGAACTGATCTCTCTTGTTTAAGACTTCAGAGTAGCAAAGCAGACAACATTCTCTGTGTAAGTTGAAAAAGAAGCGCGCAATTATGAGATAATAGGTTTCACAATTGCGCGCTTCACAAACTTAAGCATTAACGGTTACATGCAAGATGAAGGTGCGCCATTTTATAGATGCACTTTCATCTTGCCATCAACCATTAACATATTAAATAAAGACAGACATGCAAAGAGGTAACTATCCATGAATGATGTATATATTATAGGCTTGGGTATGATTCGTTTTAATAAATATCCCAACCGGGATGTACGGGATATGGCCCATGAAGTGATCGGCCAGGCGCTGGAAGATGCGGGGCTTGAAAAAGAGGATCCGCAAGCGGCATTTTTCTCAAATACTTTTTGGGGGATGTTCTCCAACCAGCACTCGATCCGGGGCCAGGTCGTGCTTCGCTCCATGGGCATAGGCAAAATACCGGTGGCGAATGTGGAAAATGCATGTGCCGGGGCCTCAACAGCATTGCATTTGGCTTATACGGGGATCCGTGCGGGCATGTATGATTGTGCTTTGGTTGTGGGCTCTGAAAAAATTACCGATCCGGATAAAAACAAGTCCCTTCAAGCATACGCCACCTGTATGGATGTGGAAAATTTCGATGCCCAAGTTGAAATGATGGAAAACATGAAAAAATCTTTTCAGCTTGAAATGCCCGAAGATCAATCCCCAGCGGGACGCGGCAGAAGTATATTTATGGATATCTATGCCATGATGGCCGCCTGGCATATGAACCGGTTTGGCTCCACTCAGCGCCATATGGCCAAGATTTGCGCCAAGAATCATTGGCATGGAGCCCTTAACCCATTATCCCAGTACCAAAAGGAAATGACAGTTGAAGAAGTAATGGCGGATAAGCTGATTTCATATCCATTGACAAGGGCCATGTGTGCTCCCGTAGGAGACGGGGCTGCAGCCGTGTTGGTCTGTTCAAAGGAGTATTTAAAAAAGCTCAAAAACGCGCGTCCGATAAAAATTATCGGTTCTGTCCATGGATCCGGAATGGACCGTGATCTCGATGGAGAAGATATCGGCGAAAGGCTTGCCAGGGAAGCATATGAACAATCAGGTGTGGAACCCAAAGATATCAGCCTGGCTGAACTGCACGATGCGACTGCATACGGAGAACTCCATCAAACCGAAGCCATGGGGTTTTGTAAACTTGGCGAGGGAGGCCCTTATGCGGAATCCGGAGCTACAACATTAGGCGGGGAAAAACCGATCAATACAAGCGGGGGCTTGGAATGCCGCGGGCATCCAATTGGTGCATCAGGACTGGCTCAGATATATGAGCTGGGGCTCCAGCTCCGGGGAGAAGCTGGTAAACGCCAGGTGGAAGGAGCTCGGCTTGGGCTTGCGGAAAACGGTGGGGGCAGCATCGGGGTTGAAGAAGCAGCCATGTGCATACATATCCTTGAAAAAGAAAAATAAAAAAAGTCTTGTAATAAAAACAAAACCAGAAATTTACCTTGCAGAAGCAATATATTAATAGGGATATTAACTTGAAAGGCGGGGATAAGCATCATGTTAGAAACGAACTTTGGAAATTTAATTGATAAGGCTTTTAGAAAATATTCGCACAAAACCGCCTTTACAATCGGCGGCAGAAATTACCTGTACTCTGAGATCCATTCTTCGGTTAACAAATTGGCCAATGGGCTGTCGTCCTTAGGTCTGCAAAAGGGTGACCGGGTAATGGTGATGAGCGTGAACAGCATTGAATATATTTATGCGGACTATGCAACCGCCAAAACCGGTTTAATCAAAATTCCGATTAACACAATGCAAATTAAGGAAGACATAGATTATCGCCTGAAAGATTCAGGGGCCCGGGCAGTGATATTGGATGATTACTTTTATCAAAAATATGGGTTATTTTTTGAAAATTATGATTCAATTGATTTCATTATCGCCATAACAAAGGATGAAGGTTTTCTTTCGAAAAACGTAACTGATTTCTACAAGCTCATCTCGGAATCTTCCAGCCAGGCCCCTGAAGACATCGTGGATCATGAAGACTTGATTGCAATCATGTATACCGGCGGCACAACAGGAGAGCCAAAAGGCGTGATGCATACCCACAAGTCATATATCAGCATCATTTACAGTCAGATTTTGGAAATAGAGATGTATGAAGGCGAGGTGATGCTTCAGACCGCACCGCTGCCCCATGCCGCTGGATTTATGGTTCCATCATGCCTTCTGAAAGGCGGGCGTGTCGTAATAATGGAGGGATTTGATCCGGAAAAGGTATTCGAAGTCATCGAAAAGGAAAGGGTCACATGGACATTCATGGTCCCAACGATGATTTACACCTTCCTGGATCACCCGAAAAGAAAAAATTATGACTTATCCAGTTTAAGCACTATTACTTACGGGGCAGCACCAATGTCGCCTAGACGATTGGAAGAGGCAATCCAGGAATTTGGCCCAATTTTTCTTCAGGCATATTCCCAGATGGAAGTTGCGAACCAAACGGCTGCAATGAGTAAGACACAGCATGTGGAGGCGATTGAACAAGACAAAAAGAAGCGGCTTTCTTCTTGTGGAATGCCAATTCTGATGTCACAAGTGAAAATAGTTGATGAAAATGGAAATGAGGTAGGGGAAAACGAGCCGGGTGAGCTAATTACCAAAGGGCCACACATGATGAAGGGATATTGGCATCGGGCGGAAGAAACGAAAAAGACGATAATCGAGGGTTGGCTGTATACAGGCGACATGGGGCAAATAGACGAGGATGGATATATCTATTTAGTCGACAGAAAAAAAGACATGATCATTAGTGGCGGGATGAATATTTATTCTGCAGAGGTGGAACACGTATTGTCTCAGCATCCGGCAGTTGATAAAGTTATCGTGATCGGTCTACCCGATGAAAAATGGGGAGAAATTGTGTGTGGAGTTGTGGTCAAAAGCTCTGACAGGGAACTGAGCGAAGAAGAATTGATCGAATTTGCCGGGCAAAGGCTCTCTTCCTATAAAAAGCCAAAGCGAATTGACTTTGTGGATAATATACCGCTTACCACCGTGGGCAAATTGGATAAAAAACTCGTTAGAAATCAGTATTGGGAAGAAGAAGAGAGAAATATTTAAACATTTTTTTCCCCGGAAAGAAATATTATGCGTTTAAATCAGAGACTATAGCACAATGATTCCTTTTAAATAGGGCTATATTCCTATTTTTAACCCTAAAGAAAAATAGAGGCCTCGGACAGCATTATGGTCATGCAAATTAGTCGTTTTTTTGTAAGTGGCTTTGGCAGTTATAATGAAATGATATTTTTTATCACGGCGAGTTTCAATGGAAAGGAGGGCAATTACTCCCTGCCTCTAATGTTGGACAATGATATCGCTTTTGCCGGTGGCCGGGAGAATTGGGGATTTCACAAGAAAATAGCGAATGTAAAACTTAAAGAAAAAAATGGAGTAGTCAGCGGTATAGTGAAGCGCGGCGGCCATCAATTGGTCAAGGCCTTTATGCAGATTGGCCTTTTAGGCAAAGCCGGGGATGTCGCTGGCAGTGGAATCTATAATAACTGACGTCTTGTTGTTTTCACAGAAATACGAATTCAAGAGTACGGAAAATTTTTAAATGAACTCTGAGACAGTATTGCGGCCCCGCATTCCCCATTCCGTTTTTATAGTTGAGGGCGCACGTATATACGGTGACGTGCAAATCGGTGAGAGAGCGAGCATTTGGTTTAATGCGGTGATAAGAGGGGATGAGGGACCTGTTTTAATTGGTAGTGACTCGAGTGTCCAAGACAATGCGGTAATTCATAGTGACTTGGATTACGGTGTCCACATTGGCCAAAAGGTCAACATCGGGCATGGTGCGGTCATCAGAGGATGCCGGATAGAAGAAGATGTGATGGTAGGTATGAACGCAACTGTGATGACTTCAGCGGAAATCGGCGCCGAGAGTATTGTGGGTGCCAATGCTATGATTGGATATGGGAAAAAATTTCCCCCCCGGTCTCTAATTTTAGGCGTGCCCGCGCAACGTGTTCGCGAATTAACAGAGCGGGAACTTGAAATGAACAAAATTGCAACAGCTACTTACCAATCACTCATAAAACGCTATTTATCAGGCGAGATACGAGGCCTTGAGCCTTCAGATTGAATTCATACAAATGACAACATTAATTCGTCTATGCCATGTACTCGGCTGCGCTTTTGGGAGCGGTCATGGTGCCGATCGATCCAAGGACCAAGGGGGATCGATTGGCGTATCTGCTACGCGATTCAGGGTCCCGGGGCTTGTTTTGTACCAGTGAATTCATGGCCAATGCCGAAGAGGTGATTAATGAGATTGATACCGTCAATATGCTCGGAGTGGCCTATAAGGAGGGCATGCCTAGTGAGATCAACAATTCTTTCCCGGTTTTAAACGAAATTCTTGAAGGTCCTGAGATTCCCCCGCCTGACAACCGCAACGATGATGCGGCCGTGCCCATACAGGTAATTTATACCTCAGGCACCACTGGTAATCCCAAAGGCGTGGTGGTCAAGGGGGACCGGCTCCACACCTACTCTCAGCTCGCCCAATTTGTATGGCAATACACCCAAAAAGACAAGCTCTATACGGGTCTCTCCCTGACCCATGGCAACGCCCAAGCAATCACCCTGATACCGTCGTTGATGCTGTCTATACCATCGGTGATCAGCCGCAAATTCACAAAAAGCCGTATATGGGATATCTGCCGGCAATACGGATGCACCACGTTTTCATTACTGGGGGGCATGATGATGGGCATTTACAGCGAGCCGGAAAGACCCGACGACGCAGACAACCCCGTAGGGGTGGTACTTTCAGCGGGAACGCCTCCGGCCATCTGGGAACCCTTTGAAAAGCGTTTCAATGTGATGATCCATGAGTGGTACGGTGCCGTCGAAGGCGGTTTTGCCCATAAACCGCCGGGCGTTGGGCCTATCGGCTCCTTCGGCAAACCCCTGGAAGGGTTCATGGAAATGAAGGTAGTCCGAGAAGATGGAACCGAATGTGAGTCCTTTGAAGTCGGGGAGATCATATTCCGCATGATGGGTCAGGAGATCGAGGTGGAGTATTTGGGCAAAAAAAAGGAGTCTGAGGAAAAAACCCGGGGTGGTTGGCTTTGGACCGGAGACATGGGGCATACAGATGAACAGGGTTGGTTCTTCTTTGATTACCGTAAAGGTGGAGGCTTGCGCCGGTCCGGTTAGGGGTAGCTATTTATGACAAATGTCTATATTATCGGGATAGGAATGCTTCGGTTCAATAAGTATCCGGACCGGGATGTTCGGGATATGGCCCAGGAGGTCATCAACGGGACGCTTTCAGATGCGGCGCTTAATAAGAAAGACCTGCAGGCCGCTTTTTTTTCCAACACGTTCTGGGGGATGTTTGCCAACCAGCACTCCATCCGGGGGCAGGTCGTCCTTCGCTCCATGGGCATCGGCGCTATTCCGGTGACCAACGTGGAAAATGCATGCGCCGGAGCTTCCACCGCGTTGCATCTGGCCTATACCGGAATCAAGGCCGGCATGTATGACTGTGCACTGGCTGTCGGCTCTGAAAAGATTACCCATCCGGACAAAATGAAGTCCCTAACTGCCTATGCCACCTGCATGGATGTGGATAATTTTGAGGGGCAGATGAAGCTAATGGAGGAGATGAACGCACAGTTCGATGTGGAAATACCGGAGGGGCAAACGCCGCCTGGGGAGGGGCGAAGCATCTTTATGGATGCATATGCCATGGGTGCCCGTTGGCACATGAGCCGGTTCGGATCCACACAGAGGCAACTGGCTACTATTTCCGCCAAGAATCACCGTCACGGATCGCTCAACCCCATGGCCCAGTACCAAAACGACATGACAACGGAAGAAGTGCTGGCCGACAAGCCCGTCTCTTATCCTTTGACCCGGCCCATGTGTGCACCGGTGGGCGACGGGGCGGCGGCTGCTATTGTATGTTCTGAAGATTTCCTCAAAACGCTTACCGGGGCCAAGCCTGTCAAAATTCGTACTTCGGTCCACGGCTCAGGCACCGACCGTGATATCGACGGCGAGGATATTGGTGAACGGTTGGCAAAACAGGCCTACGAAAGTGCCGGTTTAGGCCCCAAAGATATCAGCCTTGCCGAACTCCATGACGCCACCGCCTACGGCGAGCTGCATCAAACGGAGGCCATGGGATTCTGCCCCACGGGCGAAGGCGGCCCC
>Ga0182239_1000906_pt1 | contig 10237 bp, 6 predicted proteins | sample hydfrate6_PW_210_FD_132456 | JGI IMG/M metagenome (GOLD analysis project Ga0182239, IMG submission 132456) | Subsurface microbial communities from deep shales in Texas, USA - hydraulic fracturing test 6_PW_210 | ecosystem: Environmental > Aquatic > Deep subsurface > Shale gas/oil reservoir >...
CAGAGGTTGTCGAGGCCAAAAACAAGGGAATTCCGGTCATTCCCAGAGCGGAGATGCTGGCAGAGCTCATGCGCTTAAAGACTGGCATTGCGGTGGCCGGAACCCATGGGAAGACGACCACCACCTCTCTTTTGGGGACTGTATTCAAGGAGGCCGGTCTGGATCCCACGGTCATTATCGGGGGAAGACTGAACCGATACGGCAGCCATGCCCTCATGGGGCAGGGTGAGTATCTGGTGGCCGAGGCTGACGAATCAGATGGGTCTTTTCTGTGTCTTATGCCCATTATGAGCATTGTGACCAACATTGACGCTGACCATCTGGACTACTATCCGGACCTGCAGGCCATAAAGGATGCTTTTGTACGTTTCTTCAACTACATACCTTTTTATGGCTTAAATGTGGTCTGCGGGGATGATCCCAACGTGCGCCAGCTCCTGCCTCAGGTCAAGCGCCGGGTGGTTACCTACGGCCTGGGGCCGGACAACGATATCCAGGCCCGGATCCAGGAGTGCGGCCTGAAGAGCCGTTTTCAGGTATTCGTGCAGGGAGAGCCATGGGGGACAGTGACTCTGGCCCAGCCTGGAAGGCACAATGTGCAAAACGCATTGGGAGTGATTGGTGTGGCCTTGGAAGCCGGGTTGTCCAAAGAGGTCATTATCAGTGGGCTGGAATCCTTTGCCGGGGTGGGAAGGCGCCTGGAATACAAGGGAGAGCGGGACTCAGTGCTGGTAGTGGACGATTATGGGCATCATCCCACCGAGATCTTGGCCACCCTGGATACGCTCAAGCAGATGTATCCGCATTCCAGGCTGGTGGTTGCTTTTCAACCCCATCGGTTTACCCGGACCCGGGCCATGTTCGGTGATTTTTGCCGGGCCTTTTCCCAGGCCGATCTTTTGGTGCTCACTGAGATTTATGCCGCATCTGAAGATCCCATACCCGGGGTGAACGGGGCCAGCCTGGCCCAGGGCGTTCGCCAGGTCAGTGATACAGAAGTCGTGTTTTGTCCGGATCTGCCCCACTGTCTGGAGCTGTTGCAGGATGTTTTGCAGCCCGGCGATATTCTGCTCACCCTGGGGGCGGGAAATATCTGGCAGTTGGGCGAACAGTTCATCCGCGGGCAGGGAGATTCATGAAAATCATATCCAGTCCCTGGCTCAGAGACCGGACCCGGCTGAAGATAGGCGGGCAGGCCCAGGCCGAGGTGTGCATTGAACAGCCCGGGGACTGGGATGCATTGCCTCTCTTTTTGGAGCGGGAAGGCTTGTCTCCCCTGGTCCTGGGCCGGGGAAGCAATCTTTTGGTTCAAGACGGGGATCTCCCTTTATGTCTGGTGGTTCCGAAAAATGCCCACAGACCTGAAATAAGAGCCATAGACCAGGGGCGGGTGGTGATCCGTGTGCCGGCCGGACTTCCTTTGCCCGGGCTCTTGCGCTGGCTGCAAAGGCAGGGATTGTCCGGTCTGGAAGGGCTGACAGGCATTCCAGCCCATGTGGGCGGGGCGGTGGCTATGAATGCCGGATCATTTGGTCAGTGCATGGGGGACTGCTTGTACCGGGTGCGCTGCTGGAGTCCGGGAACCGCGCTCATATGGCTGGACAGGAAAGATGTGCATTGTGGCTATCGGACCTTTCGGCCCCATGAGCTGCAGGGGGAGTGGATGATCCAGGAAGTAGAGCTTGTCTTCAGCCGCGACACGGCCACGGCGGTCAACAGCAGAATGCAGAAATGCCTTGATCATAAACGGCAGACGCAACCGGTGGAAGAGTGGACCTGTGGATGTACCTTTAAAAATCCGAAGCAGGCACCGGCCGGGCTTCTCCTGGATCGAAGCGGCATGCGCGGTCAACGGATCGGAGGGATGGGATTTTCTGATCTGCACGCAAATTTCTTGATCAATTGGGGAAACGGAAATTTCACCCAGGCTTGGGAACTGATTCATCAAGCTCAACATGAGGTCATGGTCCGGTATGGAGTAGCCCTTGAGCTGGAGGTCCAGCTCGTTGAACCACAGGGGCACTGGACCTGATCTCCCTGCAGAGCCTGAGCTTGCGGAGATACGCCTTGAGACATGGCCAGAAACAATACATACCGCCACAAGACCGGCTCCGAACCGCAGGTAGGGCTGCTGGCCAGAGCTTTGGCTGCCCTGGTCTGGAGCGTTCTGGTCCTGACCTTTCTGCTTCTGATCAGTCTGGCTCTGGTGGCCGGATACCGGTGGATAACCACCACTCCGGTTTTGGCTCTGCACCAGGTGCAGGTGCAGGGAATGCAGCGGTTATCCAGGCAGGAAGTGGTGGATCAGGCCGAACTGGATCGGTTTCACAACCTGCTGGATCTTTCCCTGTGGAGGGTGCGTCAGAGTCTGCTCCAGCATCCATGGATCGATTCTGTGTCCCTGCAACGCCATTTTCCGCATACCCTGCGCATTCAGCTCGAAGAAAAGGTTCCGCTTTTCTGGCGCCAGCAGGGAGAACGCATTTTTTATGCCGACGAACACGGAGAGCTCATTGTTCCGGTGAGCACAGAGGCGTTCACTTCTTTGCCCCTGTTGGTCTGCGATCCCAGTCAGCGCCGGGACCAACGAGATTTGAGCATCGTGAACAAGGGATGGAGCGAAAACCTTTTCCCCTTTGGCCTGCAGAATGTGGCCTGGATCCGGTTTCAAAACAATAACCAGGTGCAGATAGCATTGCTTGATCACAATCTGAAGGTAGTTTTGGGCCGGGAGAGCCTTGAACAGAACATCAGGAATTTTGCCTCCATCTGGCACGACTTGAAGCGGCGAGATGAACTGGAACAGGTAGAGCGTATTCTCATTCTCAAAGGTACGGCCTGGGTAGGCTACAGGAGCAATATCGTATGAGTGGCAAGGCTGAGTTGGTGGTTGGCCTGGACATCGGAACGACAAAGATATGTGCCGTGGTGGGTGAGGCCTCCCAGAACGGGGTGGATATCGTAGGTATCGGCATGAGTCCATCCACCGGTTTGCGCAAAGGAGTGGTGGTCAACATCGAGCAGACAGTGCAGTCCATCAAAAAGGCCCTGGAAGAAGCCGAACTCCTGGCCGGGTGCGAAATACGCAATGTGTTTGCCGGCATTGCCGGGAGTCATATCATGGGCTTTAACAGCCATGGAGTGATCGCGGTCAAGGGGGGTGAGGTAACCTCCCGGGATATTGAACGGGTCATGGATGCGGCCAAGGCGGTGGCCATTCCCCTGGACCGGGAACTGATACATATCCTGCCCCAGGAGTACATCGTGGATAATCAGCGGGGGATTGAGGATCCCTTGGGTATGGCTGGAGTCCGCCTGGAGGCCAAGGTGCACATGGTGACCGGGGCAGTCTCAAGTGCTCAAAATATTGTACGTTCCTGCCATCGGGCCGGGTTGGACGTTTCCGGAATCGTTCTTGAGTCCCTGGCCTCGGCCAAGGCAGTGCTCACTGATGAAGAAAAAGAGATTGGGGTGGCCCTGGTGGACATCGGCGGAGGTACAACCGATCTCTCCGTGTTTGGCAATGACTCCATCAAGCATATTTCCGTGTTGCCTTTGGGGGGCATGAATCTGACCAATGATATTGCCTTTGGACTGCGCACTCCGATGAAGAGTGCAGAAAAGCTCAAAATTGCCCACAGCTGTGCCCTGGCCAGTCAGGTACAGAGCAATGAAGTTATTGAGGTGTCCAGTGTCGGCGACCGGGAGCCAAGGACCATTTCCAAGCGGGTCCTGGCTGAGATTTGTGAACCCAGGGTGGAGGAGATCCTGGGCCTTGTGGATCAAGAGCTCGTTCGGTCCGGATACAAAAGCATGGTTGGAGCCGGGGTTGTGCTCACTGGAGGGAGCTCCCTGGTGGCTGGTATAGAAGATTTGGGGGAACAGGTCTTTGATCTGCCCACCAGGGTGGGCGTGCCGCGCGGGGTGGGTGGACTGACCGACATCGTAGCCAACCCCAGCTATGCAACAGCAGTGGGGCTCTTGCAGTGGGGGGCGGAGAAGAACAAAGGGGACCTTCGCTTCGGAATCAGGGAGAAAGGAATTTTCAACAGGATACTGGCCAGCATGCGCAAATGGTTCGCCGATATCAGTTAGAGGCTTTTGGGGCAGAAACCTGAATGCTTCTGATTGAAAACACACGATTACAAACGGCTCCAGTCAGGCCGAATGCTTGCAAGAGTATAAGGAGGGAGTGATGGATTACATGGAAATAGAACCCGAAGGCAATGCCAAGATTAAAGTCGTCGGCGTCGGAGGTGGCGGGGGAAATGCTGTCAACAACATGATTACTTCGGCCCTGAAAGGGGTATCCTTTATTGTGGCCAATACGGATGTGCAGGCCTTGAAACACTCCCAGGCCGAATACAAGCTGCAGCTGGGCGAGAATCTGACCAAAGGGCTGGGAGCAGGGGCCAATCCAAGCACTGGCCGGGAGGCGGCCCTGGAGAGTGTGGACATTATCCGGGAGATGATTGGCGAGGCGGATATGGTCTTTGTCACCGCCGGCATGGGAGGCGGCACCGGGACCGGGGCTGCACCGGTTATTGCCGAAGTGGCCCGGGATGCAGGAGCCCTCACTGTGGGGGTGGTGACCAAGCCCTTTTTCTTTGAAGGCAAGAAGAGGCTGCATCAGGCCGAAAAGGGGATCACGAACTTAAAGGAAGTGGTGGACAGCATCATCACCATTCCCAATGACCGGCTTCTGTCGTTGGCCTCTAAAAAGGCCTCTTTCCTGGAAATGCTCAAAAAAGCAGATGAGGTCTTATATTACGCGGTCAAGGGCATTTCCGATCTGATCATGGTCCCGGGGCTGATCAACCTGGATTTTGCAGATGTGAAGGCGGTCATGTCCGGGATGGGGCTGGCCTTGATGGGAACCGGTATCGCCCAGGGGGAAGGCCGGGCCAGGGAGGCGGCAACCAAGGCCATTACCAGTCCCTTACTGGAGGATGTATCCATTGACGGGGCCCAGGGAGTGCTCATGAACATCACTTCCGGGCCGGACTTGACCATAGATGAGGTCAGTGAAGCAGCGAGTACGATTTCCGAGTCGGCTCAGGATGATGCCCAGATATACTTTGGGACGGTCTTTGACAATGATGCCGGGGATGAACTGCGGATCACGGTGATTGCCACCGGCATTGAACAGCCAGCCGAAAGCAAACAGAGCCAGCCATTTGGGTCCAGAGGCAAGGTGGCCAATCTGGATCAGGCCCGGGGAGGACAACGACAGGCGGCTCCGGCCCAGAACACTGAGGACCGTCAGATTCCGGCCTATCTGCGCAAAGGGCTCGGGGGGCAAAAGGAGCAAAAGAAGGGAGAATATTCAAGTGAGTCAGGGACTGAGGAAGAGTTTGTCTTTGAAGACGAGTTTGAGATTCCCTCTTTTATCCGCAAGCAGGCGGATTAGTTAATGATGTGTTCAGTCCCGCCTTTGGCGGGACTCGTATGAAACGATGCCCTGCTGAGCTCGTCATTCCCGCGCAGGCGGGAATGACGAGCAGATAGAATGGCTTTGCTCTAGATTGCCCGGCACTCACTTGCAGAAAGCAATATGCCGGTAATGCACAAAACTCTGTCCAGCAAGTGAGTGCCGGGCCGGGCAATGACGGAGGGGCAAGCCTTAAGTTTCAAGTATGATCAATCCGGCAATCAATTTTTTTTGCGTGCTTTGAGGCAAAAAAAATATTTCAGATTTGCCGGAGGTCCCGCCATGGCGGGACTGAACACTCTCCCCACAGCTACCGGGCTTCCTCGCCCGCCTCCTGATTTTTGGTATACAGGGAGCTGGCCTGCTCCAGGATGTCAAATGTTCTGTTGACCAGGGTGTGCGGATCGGCCAGATATCCGGCCTGGAGCAAAGCGGCTTCGAACAGGTGCTCCGTACTCTGACGGACAAAGGGATCATCCGGATTGCGGGAGTAAACCTTGAGCAGATTACGGCTCAAGCGATGGTTGGGATTGATCTCCAGGATCTGCTTGGGAATGGAGCTGTCCTTGTTCATAATATGCATGATTTTCTGCATCTGGGAGCTGATTCCGCTTTCCGGGCTCACCAGGCAGGCCGGGCTGGTGGACAGACGCTTGGAGATCCGCACTTCTGTGACCCGGTCTCCCAAAATGTCCTGCATGGCCTTTAAGAGTTGATCAAAAGACTTCTCTTCGTCAGTACTTAATTTTTTCGTGCTCTCGGCCTCACTGGAGGCAAACTGTTCCAGTTCACCCGGATCGACATGTTCGGCCGCTTTTAAAGGATAGTCCTTGAAGGTCCCTATGCTTTGGAGCACGAACTCATCCACCGGCTCAAAGAGGTAGAGGACATCCAGCCCTTTGTTGCGAAAGAGTTCCAAATGGGGGTTGGCGGTAATATTTTCCCGGTTGGGCCCGGAAATGAAATAGATCTCCTTTTGTCCTTCCTTCATCCGCTCTATGTATTCATCCAAAGAGGCCAGTTCGGTTTCGCCTCCGTGCCAGGAAGCGTTAAAGCGCAAAAGCCGGGCAAAGGTCTCCTTGTTGGCTATATCTGTATAGCCGAGCTTGAATACCTTGCCGTGTTCCTGCCAGAAGGTGATATACCGCTCTGGATCTTTATCCGCCATTTTGTCCAGCTGGTTTAAGACCTGCTTGGTAATCGTGGTCCGGATCTTGTTGATCATGGCGCTTTCCTGAATTGCCTGCCTGGACAGGCTCAGAGGCAGATCCTCGGTATCCACCACGCCACTGACAAAGCTCAAGTACTGAGGGATGAGGTCCTGATTTTTGTGCTGGATGAGGACCCGGTTGACATAGAGGTCCAGCCCGTAGTCACTCGGCATGTTTTCAAACATCAGGGTTGATTTCTGGGGTATAAACAGGATGCTGTTGAATTGAACAGGGGCATCCACTGAAATATGAATGGTCTGCAGCGGAGGCTGGCTGTCATAGGTCAAAAACTTATAAAACTCTGTGTACTGATCCTCAGAGATATTGAACTTGGATTCCTTCCACAGGGCAGGGATGGTGTTCACCTTTTCGTCATCCACATAGATGGGGAAGGAGATGAAATTGGAATGCTTCTTGATAATGCGTTTGATCCGGTCCGGATCGGCGAACTCTTTTTCGTCTTCGTGCAGGGTGATCTCAATGCGAGTTCCCCTGGGCATCGACTCTTCGGCCTCAGCCACACTGTAGCTGCCCATTCCGTCTGAGGTCCAGATCATGGTCCTGGCCTCCGGGTCGGCGGATCTGGTGGTCAAGCGAACCTCTTTGGCCACCATGAAGACAGAGTAAAATCCCACCCCGAATCGGCCGATGATGTTCTCTGGACTCTCCTGCTCTTCGGTGACTTTTTTCAGGAATTCTTCAGTTCCTGACTTGGCGATAGTGCCCAGGTTGCTGATCAGTTCTTCCTGAGTCATCCCAACTCCGGTATCGGCAACAGTCAGGCGTCCAGCCTCCTTGTCCGTTGAAATTCTGATTTCCAGGGACTGTTCCGGATCTGCCACCTGGGTGCCCTTGTTTTGTTGGAAACGGACCTTGTCCAAAGCATCTGAGGCATTGGAAATGAGCTCGCGGAGAAATATTTCCTTGTTGGTATATATGGAGTGAATAATGATGTTTAAAAGCTTTTGGGTTTCGGCTTGAAATTCATAGTTCTGGGATGTGGACATTGGTGGCTAACCTCCTGTGGCCAGGCTTGGTGAGAAAATCATGGACCTCTTCTTTGCAGTCCCGCTCCCTGCTGCAAAGAGTAAACTCGACTTTTTGCCCTTCTGAGCAAATCCGCGGTATTTTGCTACCAACAGCAAAAAATAGGTACGATGGATGAGTTGTCAAGGAGGGCAGGCCTGGGACCATGGTAATTTTGTTCTCAAGTGTCAGCGCCGCCTCTGGGGGGACTAGAACAGACGGCTGGCGATCCAGCTCCCGGCCACAAAGGTGCCCAGAGAGCTGCCCAGATTGGCCAGAACCACGACCAGGAGGATGCGGCAGACCGGATTGAGCCAGAAACTGCGCACAGATCCCAAAGCCCCGGGCAGGCTTTCCAGGTCGGCCACTGTGGGCTTTTTGACCCAGGCCTGGACCAGTCCGGCCACCCAGCCGGCTGCAATGGTCGGATTGAGGCTGGTCAGGGGAGCGGCCACAAAGGTGGAGGCAATGGTTATGGGGTGGGCCAGGGCCAGGGACACGGCCAGGGCGGAGAAGATTCCATTGACCAGGACCCAGATGGAAATGGATTGCACCGAGTGTTCCGGGCCCTGCATAAGTCCATACAGGAGAAGTCCCAGAATAAGAATGGGAATTGCCCATTTCAGGATCCGGGGCCATATGGAAGCCGGGGGCAGTTCCAGCAGAGAGGCGGTGTCGATCCGGGTGGGCAGGGCGTTGACCATCCCTGGCACGTGTCCTGCTCCAACCACAGCCACCACCACCCGGCCGGGTGCGTGTTGCACACTGTGGGCCAGATAGAGGTCCCGTTCGTCAATCAGCCGCTTCTTGACCTGGGGATAGGACCTAGCCATTTGATCCATGACCACTTCCAGCTGGTCCTTGTCCTTTAAGTCTTCAATGCTGCCCTCATCCACTTTGTCCGGCAGGATAAGGCTGGTCAGAAGGTGGAAGAGCATTTTCAGCTTGTGCCACCAGGACAGATACCCCCAGACCCTTTTCAGGGTGATGTTCACATCCCGGTCGGCCAGGACCAGTTCGGCTCCCTGCTCTTTGGCCAGGTCAACAGCCGCCAGCATTTCAGCTCCGGGCTGGACTCCCAGCTGCTTGGCAATGGAGCGGTAAAAGGCGGACAGGATAAGCTGAATGAGCAGGAAAAGGGATTTTTTTTCCTTGACCACCCGATAAATATCCATTTTTTTCCATTCATCGGGCTGGGTCATGGCCTGAAAGCGGGAGGGACACAGCTCAACGCATACAGTGTCCGGCTGGGTCATGGATATGGTCCGCCGCACGTCGTCTACGCTGGCCTGGGAGACATGGGCAGTGCCCACGATGTGCACTGTTTTGCCCTTGACATCAACCGTGGTGACGCTTGCAGGCAGTGAATGTAATGTTTGAATATCGTTCAATGTATATATCCCCATTCCTTGAGTCGATTGTAGGCATACTGAGCCTGCTTGCCCTTGTTGACCTGACTTAAGAACTGCCGGTACCTGGATGCGGCCGATTCCTTGCGCCCCATGCCTTCCAAAGACAGGCCCTGCAGAAAGTTGACCATGGGGTTGCCGGGCAAGAGGCGATCATAAGCGGAAAAGGACTGTAAGGCAGATTCATAGTCTTGTTGTCCGATATCTGCCACTCCCTGAAAGTATTTGGCCTGGGCCTCCTGAGGATAGACCTCTTCGGCCTGCTTGGCGTATCTTTCCGCCTCCTGGGGCCGGTCCTGGGCCAGCAGGCATTTGGACATCATGACCAGGGCGGCGTAATCCCTGGGAGCTGTGCGCAGGGCCTGGTTCAAAGAGGACTCGGCAGCCTGGTAGTCCTGTTTGGCCATGTGCTTTTCCCCTTCCTGCATGGCCTTGATGGCTGGCTTTATCTTGCGCAGGCCGGCAGTATGATCCATGTAGCGCTCTTTGTATACCGGTTTTTGCATGGCCTGGCCGTACTTGGACCTGGCGGTCTGTCTGGCCGTGGCCAAGCGCTCTCTGGACATTGGGTGGGTGGAGAACATGGTCTCCAGGGCCGAGGGTTGCCTTGAGGACAGGCTGAGCAGCATCTCCTGCAGATTGATCATTCCCTGGGGGCTGTACCCGGCATTGACCATGTACTCCATGCCCAGGTCGTCGGCCTGGCGCTCATTATCACGGCTGTATTTGGCCAGAAGCAGCCCGGCTCCTATGCCGCCCAGGCCGGAGACCAGGGGGGCGTACTCTTCGTTTCCGGACAGGGCGATACCGGCACCGGTCAAAAGGGCTGAAACAAAGACACCCTTGGTCATCTGCTGGGCCGTGTGCCGCGCGTTGACATGGCCCAGCTCATGTCCGAGCAGGGCGGCAAGCTCGGCCTCGTCCTCCATCTCCACCAGGATGCCCCGGGTCACGGCGATGCTCCCTCCGGGAAAGGCATAGGCATTCACATAGGCTGCGTTCACTCCCTGGAAGGAATAGGGCATGTCCGGCCGATGAGTGATGTCGATGATGCGCTTCCCGGTTTGGCTGATATAGGAATTGAGCCTTTGATCCTGGATCACCCCGTAATCAGCTGAGAACTGGTGGGGGGAGCGTTCTTTGTCCACTTGAATTTCCTG
>Ga0182239_1000907_pt1 | contig 10234 bp, 7 predicted proteins | sample hydfrate6_PW_210_FD_132456 | JGI IMG/M metagenome (GOLD analysis project Ga0182239, IMG submission 132456) | Subsurface microbial communities from deep shales in Texas, USA - hydraulic fracturing test 6_PW_210 | ecosystem: Environmental > Aquatic > Deep subsurface > Shale gas/oil reservoir >...
ATCAACGACCGCCCCGGACATCAGTTCCACTGCACACCGCCTGGCCCGCTGGGCGTAATATTGGCCTGGCTGATCGTCCCGGCTCAGCTCAGGAGCATCGATATTCATCAGGCGCACGGTATGTCCAGTACTGAGAATAATGGTATCCCCGTCCACCACCCAGCGTACCCGGGCCGTCAATTCCTCTGCCCCGGCCCACGTATATATGAGGCACAAAACCATTACTGCCAATCCGGTACCCACTGCCCGTGTGCGCATAGGCATCCTCCCCAGGCTTGTTCTTATGATATGTACAGGCTCGTGTCCCTTGAAGTTCTTTGCATTTTCGTCGTTAATGGGTGCTGTTTGTTTTTATAGTCAAATTAACACACAGCTCCTGTGGAAACAATACCCGGGGGCAGATTTCATCAGAGTGCATGTGCTGCGCATGATTTTCTGGACTTGTACAAACACATGATGTTTGCCAGTTTCTGGGCTCCGGAGATGAAAAAAGGGAGCAGAGTATACTCTGCTCCCTTTTTTCATCGCTTCGATTTGCCCTCACCCTTCATAGTAGGAACGAAGTATCTGGCTCCGGGAGGGATGCTTGAGCTTTCGCAAGGCCTTGGCCTCAATCTGCCGAATCCTCTCCCGGGTCACATTAAACAGCTTACCTACTTCTTCCAGGGTATGGTCGGAACGCTCTCCGATTCCAAAGCGTTTGCGCAAGACCTGCTCTTCCCGCGGGGTGAGTTCAGACAAAAGCTGCTGGATTTGGTCCCCCAGCTTGGTATGCACCACTTCATCAGCCGGGGCCAGGGCTCTCTTGTCTTCGATAAAATCGCCAAGACTGGAATCTTCTTCATCTCCGATCGGTGTCTCCAGGGAGATGGGTTCCTTGGCGATGCGCAGGACCTTCTTTACCTTTTCCAGCGGATAATCCATTCGTTCGGCTATCTCTTCCGGCAAGGGATCCCGGCCCAATTCCTGGACCAGATACCGGGACGTGCGCACCAGCTTGTTGATGGTCTCAATCATGTGCACCGGGATACGAATGGTCCGGGCCTGATCGGCAATGGCCCGGGTAATGGCCTGCCGGATCCACCAGGTGGCGTAGGTGGAAAACTTATATCCCCGCTGATATTCAAATTTGTCCACCGCTTTCATCAGTCCGATGTTGCCTTCCTGGATCAGATCCAGAAACTGCAGACCCCGGTTCGTGTATTTCTTGGCAATGCTGACCACCAGGCGCAGATTGGCTCGGATAAGTTCCTGTTTGGCCCTGAGGGCCATGCGGTTTCCATTCTCCATCCGCCACAGAATATCCTCAAGTTCGTGGACGTCATGGCAGCATTTTTCCTCCAGGCGCTGGAGGATTTCCTTCTTTCCGGTGAGCATTTCCTTGAAAGAGAAAACCTCTTCCACAGTCATGCCCAACTCGTCGGCCAGAACCACCGGATTGACCTCCCGCCGGTCCAATTGGCCAAAGAGCTCTTCGATTTCCTGCTGGGTCTTGCCAACCGAGAGAATATAGGCTGAATAATCCCGCTGGCAGTTATTCATCTGCCGCACATAGTCGCCTATATTCTCAATGATCTCGTCAATAAGTTTCTTTTCCAGCTTAATGGCCACCAGCCGGTCTACGGTCTCCTGCTTGTACTCCAGAATTCGATCCTGAATACCCCGCACACGCTTGCTCAAGGTGGCTGTCTCTCCTATCCTGGAATACACGCCTTTCTTCTTGCGGTAGATCTGCCTGATCTCGTCCAGGAGATTGATCACCCGCTGGCGCTGGTTCATCTCCTCTTCAGTCGGATCGTCCTCTTCTATGGTTTTGACCACATCCTTGAGTTTGGCATTGCCCTTTTTGAGTTCCTCGCCCACGCCGATTAAATACTCAATAGCCACCGGGACCTCGGCCAGGGCATACAAGACCTCAAGCTCACCGGCCTCGATCTTTTTGGCAATCCGTACTTCCCCATCCCGATCCAGCAAGGGGACCAAGCCCATTTCATGCAGGTACATGCGCACGGGATCTGAACTACGGGAGAGCTCCTGGGTATCTTCATCCTCTTCCGTGCTGCTGCCTTGGTTCTCCAGCTCCAGGCCCACTTCCCTGGGCATGACCTCGATTTTCTTGCTGTTATTCTCATCAACAATTGCGATTTCCAACTGCTGAAAAATAGTAATGATCTCTTCAATCTGCTCCGGCTCGCTCACCTCAGCCGGCAAGGCCTCGTTGAGTTCTTCGAATGTCAAGTACCCTTTTTGCTTCCCTTTGGCGATCAGGGTCTTGATCTGTTGAATGTCTTTAATGGTGCTCATTTAGCCCCCTTCAGAAATTGACTGTATGCGCTCAGCAACCTGGCCACCTCTTTCTCGTCCCCCCGATCCTGGGCTTGAGCTATGGCTGCCTTGAGTTTCTGTTTCGTATTCTGCTCCCGGCCGTGGACTAATAAACTGCGGATATCTTCCCAGACAGCCTGGTCTTTTTCCGGATCTTCCCCCTGGAATTGACAGGTGACAAAAAAAGCCTTTTCCCCTTCATCCAAAAAAGGCAAAATATTTTCTGGACCATGAGTGCACAGCTTGTCCCAAAATCTACGCCCCCGGTCTGTGCGCAAAAGATCGGCCAGCCCCTGGGCCCTGAGCTTCGGCACATACTGCGGGAAACGGACGGCAAAGGCCAGAAGCTCACGATCCCGCTGTCCCGAGGTCTGAGAACTGACTGCACCCCTTGCTGGTGCGTACGGCCGGTGTGGCCCCTGCACATTTTGCAGCGCACTGCGCAATTCAGATTCGGAAACATGCAGTCCCTCAGCCAGGCGGGGCAGATAGTACGCCCTCCATGAGGTCTGGTTCAGAGAGGTGAGAAACCGAACCGCCCAGGCCATAATGTCCTTAGGTGCTGCATTGTGAGTAATCATGCACAGGCAAAAGGCAAGACCCTCCTCTGCCTTGTGCATCAACTCCTGCAGGGCTTCAGGGCCATGGCTGCGCAGGAGGCTGTCCACATCCTCACCCTCCGGCAGACTGACCACCCGAACTTTGAGCCCGGCAGTCAGGATCATTTCCGCGCTGCGCAGAGCTGCCTGCTGCCCCGCTCTATCTCCGTCAAAAATCAGGACCACATGTGTACACAGACCGGCCAGACGACGTACTTGAGTCGAGGTCAAAGAAGTTCCCAATACTCCACAGGAATTTTCAAACCCAAACTGGACCAGGGTGAGCACATCGGCGTATCCCTCGGTAAGCAGGGCCTGTTTGGTTTGAGTCACGCTGCGCCGGGCCTGCTCCAGACCGTAAAGGAGATCACCCTTTTTAAATATCGGCGTCTCGCTGCTGTTTAAATACTTGGGCTCCCCCTGACCCACTATACGGCCCCCATAGGCCACGACCTTCCCTCCCAGGTTATGGATGGGAAACATGATCCTGGACCGGAAGCGGTCATAGATGCGGCCGTTCTGGTTTTGCGAGAGCAGCCCGGCCTGTACTCCCTGCTCCGGGGCATATCCTTTTTGAACCAGCGAGGTTTTCAAATCATCCCAGGCCATGGGTGCCCAGCCCAATCCAAAGCGGTCAATTATATCCTGATTAAATCCCCGCTCCTGGAGATAATCCCTGGCCGGCTGCCCCTGCCTGCTGCCCAGGGCCTGTTGAAAAACGTTTTGGGCCAGGGCGTGCATGTCCAGGCATTGTTTGCGCAGCCGGGCCTGACCGCCACCATGTGCATCACCCTGGGTGTCCAGCTCCACCCCGGCTTCACCGGCCAGCTCCCTTACAGCTTCAACAAAATCCAGTCCATTGATCTGGCTGTAAAAATCAATCACATCTCCGGATGCATGACACCCGAAGCAGTAGAACAATCCCCGTTCTGGGTTCACGCTCAGGGACGGCTGGCTTTCTTGATGGAAAGGACACACTCCCATCCACCGCTCTCCGGCCTGACGCAGGGAAACATAACGCCGGACCAGATCTAAAAAATCAATTCTTTCCTTTATGGCCTGAATCTGTTCTGGGTTTACCTTGGGCATATCATCTGACCCCACCCCAGAAGATGAAGATTTCGGGTCGTTATCCAGTTCATGGACCACTCCTGTAGGCATTCAGAGCCCTTTCAAAGTTCAGGGGGCCTTTCCAGCGAGGCGGTGACCAGCCCTTCAGCTTACAGTTGGTGATGAATCCCGTATTGTAACTGATACGAAAAAGAATCAAACAGCCGAGATCAGGCCTTCAGCGCATCGCTGGGAAAGGCCCCCTGAACGAATACCCCCTCATCCCAAGGTTGAGGATACTCTTTCGTCCCTGACAGGATTTTTACCCCTACCTATTCCAGACGGACAATGGTCAGTCCGTCTCCTCCGTGTTCCTCGCTGGCCAGAGAGTACGACTTGATCTCCGGCATCCGGGCCAGCTCTTCCTGAACCGCCTTCCGCAATATCCCGGTTCCCCGGCCGTGAATGACCTCCAGCTCATTGAGCCCCTGCAAAAGGGCCTGGTTCACTTGCTGCTGCAGGACAGCAACCGCCTCATCAGCTCTCAGACCCCGAAGATCGATGCGGCCGGACACACCAGACCCGGAAGAAGCGGGGTCAGGGGATGGACGCACACGTTGACTTGCCTCCTTCGTACTCCGGCACTCAACCTCAGTCTCAGGCACCCAGAGGGTTACCCCACCCAAATCCAGCTTCAGGCGCTCCTTTTTACGGTCTCCTTCAAGGACCAGCCCGGATTTGCCCCAGGGCCGGTAATACACCTGGTCTCCAGCTTGCAATGTTTGTTGATTCCGGCCGCTCTTCTCGCTTTTCCGGGTGGATATCAGCTCTTCCTGGAGTCTCTTCTTCTCCGCAGCCAGCTCTCGCAAGGCCTGCTTGCGCTGCTGTTTGCCGGCCTTCCATTGGGCCACCACCTCCCTGGAGTTCTGCCTGATCTCTTCCAGCAAGTTCTGGGCCCGCTGCTCCAGCTTGTTCTTCAGATGTTTGTGTTCCTTTTCCAGGGCCTTTTTCCGTTCTTGCAGTTCCTGAATTTCCTGCTCCCTGATCACAGCCAACTCATTGAGCCGGCCCATAAGCTTTCCGGAATCCTTGCCATCCAGCAGGAGATACTCCTCTGCCCTTTCAAGGATTTCTCCCGGCAACCCGCGGTCCCGGGCAACATCCAGGGCCCTGCTGCCTCCGACCTGATCGTAGCCCAGGGTGTACAAGGGCAACTGGGTCTTGGGATCAAAAAGCACACTTGCCGCCCGGACCTGATCCCGGGTCAGGCCATAGGCCTTTAAGGCCGGGAAGTGAGTTGCGGCCACTGTCCACACCGATCTCTCCAGAAGGGCGTCCATAACCGCCTGGGCCAGGGCTGCTCCCTGGCTGGGATCTGTCCCTGCCCCGAACTCATCCAGCAACACGAGACTGCCTGGATTCATATCCGGCCACTTTGCACGGAAATGATCGATCTGTGCGGTAAATGTGCTTTGATGCTCATGCAAGCTCTGTTCATCCCCGATAAAGACAAATATCTGCTCCCACAAGGGCAGGCTGCTCCCTTCCTGGACCGGAACGGGCAAAGCAGTCAGAGCCATCAGACTGATCAGGCCCAGGGTCTTCAGGCAGACGGTCTTACCTCCGGAGTTTCCGCCACTGATGATCAAGCCGCGCTGACCGGATTTGAGTTCAATGTCCACAGGTTGAACATCCTCCTGATTGAGAACAAGCAGGGGGTGTCGGGCCTGGCGCAACTGCAGGGGCTGTCCATGACCCGGCCTGAGGCTTTGGCCTTGAATATCCCGGGCCAAAAGTACTTTGGCCAGCAAAACGTCCAGTTGAATCATCCAGGAAAAGACCAGACGAATGCGTTGCCCATCCTGGCTGACCAGAGAAGTGAGTGTCTGCAGAACACGCTGCCTGGCCTCCCGCTCCTCTTGCCGGAGTTCCTGCAAGGTATTGTTCAGCTCCACCAGGAGCATAGGCTCAAAATAACAGGTCTCTCCGGTCTGGGAATAATCATGGATAATGCCTTGCAGTCGGCCCTTGAAGTTCGATTTTATGGCCAGCACATAGCGATCAGCGGAAATGGTCAGATATTCGTCTTGGAGGTAGGACCCGATCTTTTCCTGACGCAGATATTGAGTAATCTTCTGAGTACATTGGCTGTGAATGCGCCGTATCTCCTGCCGGACGGAAAGGAGTTCCGGACTGCTTTCGTCCCTGAGGCCTCCCTCGGGATCCAGGCATCGATGAAGCGCCATCCAGCTTTTTTCCGGCCAGGCAACCTCGTTCATGTGCTTATGCACCGCAGGAAATTGCCCTTTATCCAGACGGCCCAGCACGGTACGGGCCTGATCAGCGGCCTGGAGCAGGGTTCTCATTCCCCACAGACCGTCTTCATCCAGGACCACCTCCTGCTGCAGACAGGAAAAGACGCCTTCCAGTTCGGGAAATGCGGTGACGGCCCTGGCCAGCTCCTCATCTGCTTGCAGGGCCTCTGTAAGCAGTTCATTCTCCTCGTCCAGATGCTGGGCATCAGGGAATGGACAAAGGGCCAGACAGGCCCTGGCTCCAGGTTCAGAGCGGGCATATCCCTGAACGTGGTCCAGAAGATCATAATAATCCAAAAGACGAAGGGTTCGCGATTCCATACAGGTGTTCTCAATCCCTGGAGGGCAGATCCCTGGCTGCCCCATAAGGATCTTTATCTAAGGCATGAAGTCTTTGCTGGTTTCAAGACTGGAAATTGCAGCCACGTAACCAACTCAAATGTCGGGACATTGCGAGCATGAGGTGTGAAAAGTATCAAACACTTGCGCGATTGTGCTTGAAAAACAAGAACAGGGCGGCCCAGCAAAGGGCCGCCCTGGACATGAAAAAGAGTCGGCTAGGATCCCATCCGGGCCTTGCGCATTTTTTTCATCATTCGCTTGCGAGCCGCAGCTTCTTTCTTTTTGCGCTGCACACTCGGTTTTTCATAATGTTGGCGTTTTTTCAGCTCTGATAAGATGCCGGATTTCTCACATTGTTTTTTGAACTTGCGTAATGCATAGTCAAAATTGTCATTATCATTGAGGATGATACCTGGCAAACGTCGTCACCTCCTTTTCCTGAATTTGATTTTCGGGGCACGACCCAAAATAATTTTTCAATATATCCCAAAAATCAGCAAAAGGCAATATGAAACGTAAGACATGAAAATGGATTGTCAATGCCTGGGGGGCAGGATATTAACGCCCTGCTGCCCTTTAAGCGCCGGACTTCTATCGAATGGCATCTTTGAGCAATTTGCCCGGCCGAAATTTGACGACCTTGGCCGCTGGGATGGTGATCTCATCACCTGTTTGCGGATTGCGGCCCTTCCGTTCTTTTCGATCCTCTACCTGAAATGTGCCAAACCCGGTCAAAGTCAGTTTTCCTTCCCGGACCAGAATGTCTTCAATGGCTGACAGACAGGCATTGAGGGCTCTTTCTGAGTCAGCTTTGGTCAGTTCCGACTTCTCAGCCACCTTGGCGATCAAGTCTGCTTTTGTCATAGGTCTTCCTCCTTTCGCATTGTTTGAAAAAGCTAGCCATCACAGTCACAAATCAACTTTACAATATCGTGCCCTCTGCATAGATCCAGGTCTCGGCCGAGGTCCTGCCACGCCCATTTCTTGACCAAAACCCAAAAAGTGGCATTTGTCAAGGGTTTCCAGGGACCAGAAGTGGACAAAAGGAGAAAATTGCCATCTTTTTTTTATTTATCTCCTTGAGGCTGGAGAGGAAAAACTCTCTGAGATAATGAAAAAAACTCCTGAGGCGTCAAGTCCTCAGCCCTGGCCTGAGGCCGAACACCGTGTTCCGCAAACCAGGCCTGTACAGATTCTGACCACAGGCTGCGTAAAGAGGTCTTCAACTGCTTCCTTCTCTGCTGGAAGCACACCCGCAAGAGGGAGGCCAAGGCTTTTCTCTGATCTTGATCCGGACAAAGGGCCTGGGGGCAAAGGGAAACTACTGCTGAATCAACCTTGGGCCGGGGACGGAAAACGAGAGGTCCGAGTATAAATTCCAGCCGGGGCTGGGCAAAGTTTTGCACCCACACCGACAATGCCCCGTACTCTTTTCTTCCAGGCCTTGCTGTCAGGCGCAATCCGACCTCTTTTTGTATTGTAAAGACCATACCACGTGCTTCCGAAAACCCGCTGACAATATCCCAGATCAAAGGTGACGCAATATTGTAGGGCAGATTTCCAATCACCTTGCAAAAACCGGCCCTGTAAAGACGATCCCACTGGATATCCAATGCATCAGCAGCAATTACATCAATATCCGGCCACTTCTCTTTCAATTGCCGGGCCAGAGCCAGGTCCTTCTCAACTCCGGCTACTTGAGCCCCGCACTGCAGAAGAAATTGACTCAGTGCTCCCTGGCCGGGGCCGATCTCCAGGACTTTGTCTGCGGGCTGCAGATCTAGTCGCCCCACAATTTTACGAGCCACATTGGGATCGATCAAGAAATTCTGGCCCAATTTCTTTTTGGCTCGAGTTCTCACACCAGTACCGTGCAGACCAGCCTCCGCTTTCTCCTCCTGGAATTTGCGGCTCACAAGCGGTCAATGCTGGACAAAAAGGTTGAAAATCCAGCCATTGGCACCTCTTGAGGCCGGCTGTCAAAAGCCGCCTGCAAAAAAGAATCCAGCCAGAAATGAATATCATATGTCCTGATGGTCTCCCGCAAACGCCGCATCCTGGACTGGCGTTCAGATGGATGCATGTAATAGGCCCGTCTGATGGCCTCAGCCACTGCATTGACATCGTATGGATTGACCAGGATGGCGTCTGAATAGAGCTGGGAGGCTGCTCCGGCAAACTCACTGAGAATGAGCACTCCGTCTTCTCGGTAATTACATACACAATATTCTTTGGCGACAAGGTTCATCCCATCCCATAATGGGGTGATCAGGGCCATCTCTGCGGCGAGATAAAATGAAACCAGATCCGCCCGGGGCAGGCTGCGGTATAAGTAGTGAACCGGAATCCACCCCGGCTCGGTAAATTGACCGTTGATTTCGCCCACCAATCGTTCGATGTGTTCTTTGAGGGCCTGATACTCCGGCACCTCTTCCCGACTGGGGACCAAAACCTGGAGCAGGGCGATTTTCCCCTTCAGATCCGGGAACCTGATCAAAGCCTGACGGATGGCCTCCAGGCGCTGGGGAATGCCCTTGGTGTAATCAAGTCTGTCCACCCCCAAAATGACCTGCTGATCCGGATGCATCATGTGCAGCTTATCCGATCGGCTGGAAACCTCCTTGGATTCCGACAGACATGCAAATTCGTCGAAATCAATGCTGATGGGAAAAGTTCCGGCCTTGACCTCCTTGTCTCCACAGGCGATCCAGGCCAGATTCTGTTCTGTCTGTACCTGGGTATTTGAACACAGGCATTCCAGACAGCGTACAAAATTCCGCATATCCTGGGAGGTCTGAAAACCCACCAGATCATATTCAAGCAGGGATGCGAGTATGGCCCTGCGCCAGGGCAGCTTGAGGAAGATTTCAGGTCCGGGGAAGGGAATATGCAGAAAATAGCCGCATTTGCGACGAGCCAATCCCCTGTTAATCTCCCGGGCCACGCACATCAAATGATAGTCATGAACCCAAATATAATCATCTTCAGTAGTTACAGACAGGATCTCCTGGGCGAAACGATTGTTGACTTTTTGATATTTCTCCCAGTATTCCAGCTTGAAGTTGCAGTGGGTATGGAAGCCGTGCAGCAAAGGCCAGAGCACCTCGTTGGAAAACCCATAGTAATACCCCCGGACATCCTCGGCATTTAATATCACAGGATGCAGTAAATACCCCTGAACCTCAGAGAATTCTTGCAGCGGTTGCCATACATCTGCCTGTTCAGACGTGCCCGGCCAGCCCATCCATACGCCTCCGTTGCGGCTGAGCACAGGGGCCAGGGCAGTAACCAGTCCTCCTGCACCTGCCTGAACATTCCACTTTTCGTGTTCCCATTTCAGGGCCACAGGCAGGCGATTGGAAACAACGACCAGCCGGTCAAATAACTCATGGATCATAACCAAACCTGTTCTTTGGGCTGCAGCGTTGTTCTCTTGTTTTCCCAGACTGGGGCAGAAGTTTACTCCAAAACATCGAATCGATCAAATTTCATCATAAAATTGCCCCGGCCCTGCGTAGCTGAACGCAAATCAGTCGCAAATCCAAAGAGCTGACGCAAAGGAGTCAAGGCCTGAACCACTTTACCTCCACCCCGGTCGTACAT
>Ga0182239_1000908_pt1 | contig 10213 bp, 10 predicted proteins | sample hydfrate6_PW_210_FD_132456 | JGI IMG/M metagenome (GOLD analysis project Ga0182239, IMG submission 132456) | Subsurface microbial communities from deep shales in Texas, USA - hydraulic fracturing test 6_PW_210 | ecosystem: Environmental > Aquatic > Deep subsurface > Shale gas/oil reservoir >...
CCCGGATCATACAGGCAATCGGTCGGGTGTGCAGGCCCAAGGATGGAAAGAAGGCCAAGGTAGTGGACTACATCGACGAGCATGTTCCTGTCCTCAAATATCAGGCCAAGAGCAGGCAACGTGCGTTGGCTGAGGTGGTGGCATGAAAACGTACATTGACATGGATCTCGAATGACCAGGGGCTGTGTATCCTGTTTTGGTGACCAAAAAGGAGCTCAATAATTATGGCCCAAAAAAATGATGGAAAAAACCGTGACTCCAAGGGGAGATTCAAGCCTGGCCATTCAGGTGGGCCTGGGCGCAAGCCGGGTGAGCCGTCCACGATAGCCAGGGCACTCAGGGCGCAATGGTCAGACAAGGCGGAGCAGGTAGCGCAAAGTGTGCTGGAACGTGCTCTTGAAGGGGATTTGGAGGCGGCAAGGATTGTGCTGGAGCGGCTTTATCCGAAACCAAAGGATAATCCGGTCAGCCTTGAGCTACCTGAAGGAGCCAACCTGACCCAAATGACCGAGGCTGTCCTACAGGCAGTAGCCGTTGGTCATCTGACCCCACAGGAGGGGCACGTGGTGGCTGGCATTGTTTCCAGCCATGCCAAGGTTCATGAGGTGGAATACCTGAAGGAACGTTTGGCAAGTCTGGAGCGGGCTTTGAATTTCAGGATTCAGCAGGAGAAGAAAAAATGAGAAACTTAAATGACAAATACTATCAGGCCCTTTCTGCCCCTGAGCGGGTGCTGGCATCCATTGAGGCCGAATCTAGGGGAGACACCCAGGAGCTGCATCGGCTGAAAGAAACTGCTCCTCGGAAAGTTTATGAGCAGGTGCAAGCCGAATATATGAACACAATGATGGAGCTGACCACCATTGTTATCGCCTTGGAGCACGACATGCTGGCCCAAGCATTGACCCATGAAGTGGCAACCCGGGCAGGTGATCACGAGATTGCCGAGCGGGCAATGCAGACCATAGCAAACCTGGAGCATGGCCGGTTGCATATCTTTCATGAGCTCGGGGTCTCTAAAGAGATTGCTGACCAATACGGGCCACCACGACATCCGGTATTGGAATATCTGGTCAGCATTGCCCCTGAAACAAACGAAGAGCATATCCCAGAGATTGAAAGCTTAAAGAACATTCTTTCTGTGCTCAAAGGAACTACATAGAAGATTGGCCTTTTCTGCCAGGATATGCGAAGTTTATCCGATAGAATATAGACTAGGAGTGAGGAAGATGAAAAGCACTCCTTTATAATCGACATTGAAAGCAGCAACGTACGTCATGAGGGTGTTTCACATTATATTTAACCACAAATCGCAATTATCATGAGATTTTTTCTTATGATATTTCTGTAGTTTGTGCGCTTTGGAGAATTTCGTGACCATAAAGATAACTGAGTAGAGGACTGTAAAAATCGCATAACTCAGCCATATCAAAGGTATTTATATATCGATATTGTTCATAATATTTCTGCATATATTACATACCTACAAATTTTTACAAAAGATTAATTTTCAAATAATTTATAACCGCATCGAAATCTGCTAGTATATCTGCGATGGTATAGATAACCATCAAAGTTATCTTTTTCAGCATGGTTGTTTTCAATCCCTAAAACAGAGATAAGCAGCCATATTAACTTTCTGCTTTATCTCCTGGTGGCACTGGGTATGGTATATGTGGAATAGGTTAGCCAACAGCCATTTGCTCTTCCTGGGACTTTTTCCATTCCCTTCTCTTCCAATTACCGAGGTTGAGCGACTTCCACAAGGTTATTCTCGGGATCAGTGCAGTGGAAAACGCGATCGCCCCACTGCATAGCGGTAATCGGTTGTAGAACCTCGATTCCAGCCTCCTGAACGCGGCGGTAAGCTGCATCAATATCGCTGACGTGAACCTGGATGCGATGGCGACGAGCGTCAGCAGTTGGCACAACAGCACCTCCAGAGAGGTTTGTCGCGGCCTTGGCATCAATCAGAGACAGCGCGCCGTACGATACGAACCGGTGGCTTCGCTTCCCCGACGACAACCCAAGCACATTTTCGTAGAAAGCCGCCATGGCTTTGAGGTCCGTCACAGTCAGCTTCACGCCAACTGCGGTAGCCGAAAACGAGGCGCGCTCGTTTGTTCGGAGCATAGATGGTTCGTTGGAAGTGTTCCGACTCGATTCCGTCCGGGAGTCAGATGACGATTTCCTTCCGAGCTTGGTGACGTAGAGAGTCTGGCCGTCCGAAGCCTGTAGACGCCAGACTTGGGCGACTGTCGTCTTTGAGAGCGGTTTCGGATACAGGAAATCCTTGATCTCAGCTTGCCTGATTCCGTCGAGGTCCAGCTTGCCTTTGTGTCCGTCGACGAGCGCGGCACGTAGCGCGTCAAGGTCCTTCTGACTTATGGTACGCAAAGCTGCTGGCCGGTTGCGAATCGCGGATGGTCCTTGCGCTAACTCGTTCGCCATCTGGCACAGGTATTCGTAGTCCTGGACTGCGGTCCACTCTCTCGGAAGCCAGTCACGTCCAGACAGGCACCCGACAAGACTACCGCTCATGGCGGCGATGGTATCCGTGTCTGCACGGTGAGCGAAGGCTGCCTTCAGGACCGCCTGAACAGGTTGTGCAGCATACCTTGCGCAAAGGTACACTGCGGCCGCGGTGCTGACCGTCCCAGCACCTTTTGCCTTCCCAAAGCAGCCCAGATCCCGCAGAATCTCATCGTCGTCCGCGACTGCGCCAGCGTTCAGACCTTGCTCGACGCGGTGAAGCAGGTTCCGCATTTCTTTCACGACCGAGGACCACGCAGCATCGTACCCGTGGGGGGTACTTCGATTTGCGGCGTTGAGCCAACCATTCCTCGCAGATCTGCTTGCGGGCAGAGCGCCCCAAATAGCAGACTTCTCCAGAAGCACCTGAACAAGTTCACCAAAGCCCACGGTGTGCTCCGATCTCAGTAGCCACCATGCGGCGAACGCGTAGGCAGTGGCCCCCACCAGCGCACGTGGATGTCCGTGCGTGGCTACGCCATCCGTCACGACATCCCGCATGAGTGCGGTGGGGTCTTCCTCGCAAGCGTAAAAGATCGAGTGGGGAAGAACGCGCATGGTCACGCCGTTGCCACCGGCATCGAAGTAGCGCTGCACTGCCTTTGATTCGTTCACGGCCCACGGCGGCGTCCCCTTGATCCACATCTCGATGGCTCGCTTCGTGGCCCCACCGCCTCCGCGCTCGTAGAGGGTCCAGAGCGGGAGCTCCGTACGAGTCAGCGCGCCCCACCAGTTTGTGCCCCCTAATATCCGGCAACGTGCTACAGCCAGCGTGAGCTGGGTGTCGTCACTGTATTCTCCGGCCTTGACGCGCTCCTCATGCGGGTAAAAACGGCCGCCGCCACGACGCAGCCACGGGCGAAACGCCGTCGTCACGGGATGGTGTCCTTGTTCGCCAAGCACCTTACCCGGGAACTCCTGGGGCCAGCCTAGAGCGTCGCCCGCGGCGAGAGCAATGAACGCTGCCTCGGCTCTTGCTCGGAATGCGGGGGCTTGACGATCAGTCATGTTCCCCTCCATTAAATTCTGTTTCTTTCGGCTCACGCCCCGCTCGCAGTGTAGTGCTGAGCCACCTTGGTTGATAGAAGGCCGGTACAATCCAGATCCTCGGAGGCGCTATATCCAGGATTCGGAGTGCGGCGAGTTCACGTTTGGCTTGGGCCTCGTCGGCCACGGCGATGCCCAGCAGGTCCTCCTTGACGATTCGGTCTGGCACCAGCACTTCGGCCTGCTCATTCGACGGCAGGTACGTGGGATGCGTAGCCCCGCGGTTGTAGGTCCTCCCCTGGGTGTCCCTGGTCGACTCAGCGAACAGGTCGTCGAATCCCTGCTCGCCCTCGCGGAGGTAGCGCCCTAAACTGGCGGCTGCGTTCATCGGACAGAACTTGGTGCCCGCGACGCACAAGTAGTGCGGCTTGATAAACACTACGACCCAATCAAGGAACAGGCGCTCGTCGTTCCGGGCCTTCCGGAAGTACCACGCGTTGGGATATTGGATTGAGCAGCAGACATGGTCCGGGTGGCCATCGAGGCGTTTAAGATCGGTGGAGTTAAGAACTGCTCGATCGTCGATCTTTAAGTACTTCGTTGCCAGGATTCCATGCGGATCGATGAGGATGTGACCGAGGTTACGAGACGGCGTAAAGTGACACAACCTCGTGATGCCCCGTTGCTCGACGGCCTTCATAATGCGCGCGTTCATCCTCGCAGCCTCCGATACAACGCGCCATTGAGAGGCAAGAGAGCGGATGGAGTTTCCGTAAAAGTCAGTATCAAGTCGTGCTGCGCTCGCGTTACTGCAACGTAGAAAAGCCGTCCGTCAATCGCCTGGGCCTCGGAATTGCCGAATGCGTCGATGTCCTTCTGCCGTGGCAGTCGTTCCTCGGACAAGAATGGTACGAAGACGGAATTGAACTCAAGCCCCTTTGCCGCGTGGTAGGTTCCGTAGAACAAGCTGGGTCCGGTCGGCCAGCTATTAAGCTCTCGGTGCAGTCGCTTCGCGTTCCTCGGAAGATGTTGACTGAAGATTTTCTCGATCTTCCGATCGCGAAAGAGAACAGCCACCGTTTTAGTTCTTGCGGCCTTGATTGCCCGGTCAACGATGAACTTCATCTCAGCCGCTTCAGAGTCGAACTCGACCAGAGTCGGAGGCGGTCCGTCGGCAGTAGGGGAGTTGGGCTCCACCAGGTCCGGATAGCCCCTGAAATAGGGCATATTGGCGATGGCGATGGCGATGGCTGCGATCTGCTTGCTGTTCCGGTAGTTCTCCTCGAACTTCCAAACTTTGGACACGGAGAGGCCGGCGCTGCGCCAGGACATGCGGTTGCCGTAGATCTGCTGCGCCATGTCGCCAAAGAAGGTGAGACTTCCATTCTTCGGGATCGCTCTGGCCAACGATCGGGTCATCATTGGAGAGAAGTCCTGTCCCTCATCGATGATGATGTGGCGATACATCCGCACCGTGTCGTCCTGTTCGAGCTCATCCAGGACATGCTGGGCGAGGTCGTCCCAGTCGTACGGCTTTCCCATAGCTTGGCGGAGCCGGAGGTAGCGCTCGTAGACCTCGAAGATGGCTCGCCTGTCCGCCCGCGCGACACGAGTTCCCTGACCGATTCGCTCAGCCTCTTTGTATTCCTCTGCGGTGCGGACGCCGTGCTGTTCGATCCACCGGATCTCCTCGACGATGAAGTTGATCGGGCGCTTTAAGATGCGCCGCGTCAAGCCGCTGGCAATAATTGCATCCACCGCTTGTTGGCACAGGCCCTCACGCTGGTCGGACTGGCAGATCGCCCAGTTCATATCGTAACCTCTGGATGCGAGGTAGCCCCTAGCGAAATGGTGGTAATTGCGCACGTCAATGCTGCTGATCGCGCATCCACGAAGCCAATGAAGGTATGAGACAAGACAACGGTTAAACGTGACTAACAATGTTTTGCCTGCATGTTCGGTCCTGGGGTCTGAGAGGAACGCCGAACGTAGAATGGCCAATGTGGTCTTCCCGCTTCCTGCTGTGCCCAGTACGACTGTGTGGTCCTTGGCCGGCAAGTAGAGCACTTCCCGTTGGCGGCCAACGGGACGAGGCAACCCGGAATTCATCAGTTGTCTCCTTTGGCGCGAGTTCTAACTGTTGCATCCCCAGTCCTCGACCCCCTCCCCCGGATGCGACACTGCTCGAGCCCCTTGAATGTTTGGAACTTGCACCGCTGAGTTGTCCAGTAGACGGTAAGGTTAGTCGGCGTCAATAGGTTGGCACACCCTTCTCTGATGTGCATGACGCTCGCTTATTGTCCTGTCAAGAACCGGCAATGCGGAATTGAGCCGCTTGCTGCGGCCCGAGCCTTTAGCGAGAGACTGACGCGGATCTTGCCACCGCAAGATCCGTGACAGAAGCAACAGTCGGCTCAAACGATCATGTTATGTTCCGGATTTGTCAGACCAGAAAACCGTTCCAGCTTCAGCTATTTCTTGAGTCTCCATGCGGCGGCGGGGCCTCTTTTCCCAGGAACCATTTCAAGCATATCGGCGTTTCTCAACTTGTAAAACTCAACCTTAACAAGATTCTCTGACTTAATCCCGGTAATTTCACGGGCTTGTCGATTTGTTATTTCGTTATGTTCCTTCAGGAAATCCAAAATTAGTTCGGTCGGGGCGGCAAGTGGAGTGTGGGGCAAGGTGACAACAACGTAGTTGTTCTGCTCTACAATAATCGGTGGTTTGAGTCTCCAATCCTTCATTTGTTGAAATGCCGTGTTCAAACCTTCGCCCAAATCCTTGTTTGGCGCGTTGCGGTACCGACTGAGAGTTCGGACAATTTTCGGATTACGCGAAAACCGAACATCCAAAATGTTTTCTGGTGTCACATATCCAGGAAGTCTTCCGGGACTTTTCACTTCTACTCGATCGTTGTAAATGAGAATGGTCACATCGTCAGATAATGAGTAGTCCCTATGAATGAACGCATTAACGATTACCTCCCACAGCGCTTCCGGCGGGTATTCTACTTGTTTCAAACCTTCCGCCGTCCAAATAGTTATCGACGACAATATTGTTCTAACCTTTTCAACAGTTTCGGTAATCAGTGGATAGATTGGTTTCTCAAACGAAAAACTTTCCTTGAGATGTTCACGCTCGGGCTCGTCTTCCCGAGTCTCGTAGCGAGCAACTTTTGCCCCACATCTGATTGGCATTACTGCTGGCGGATTTGTGTGAAACAGAACGGTTCCACAGACCCTAGGAACCCAAGTTCGTTGGTCGATCAGGTTTTCGTTGATTGAGTATTCAATCGGGTCCGATTTGGGCGAAAAACCTGATAAGAATGACAGTATTTCCAGAGATTCAACGATGGATTCTGTATTGAGATCTTGGACCAAGTTATCCTCATATGTCTGCGCGCCTTTCGCATATGAAAGCTCGATAATGCGCTGTGGATCGACGATCTTGATCGACTGTGCCCCAAGCCGTTGATATACCGAATTGTCAGATGTCTTGTGGACGGAAACACTCTTTTCGACGAATATCCGTAAAACGGAACCCGACTTATCAGTACAGGTCAATATTTCGACTCTGAGGTCCAATCCCGGCGAAACCTCTGCAAGCGCCTGGAGGTGAGAATTGAATGACTCGATATTCGGCGCCCCCTCCCACCTATCAGGTGGGTTGACCTCTTCTTTGTCATCCTTGATCCCGATAACGAACTCACCGCCATCAGCGTTGGCGAATGCCACTGCTGTCTTTTGCACCTTGCGGCCGGAGATAGCCAAAGCTTTGCGGTCAAAAAAATGTCCTTCCTGCTTTGAACAGAGAGCGTTGGCATCGTTTTCGTCGATGGATTTCTCTTTCATCTTATTCGCCTACAATACCAGGCAGGTGAAATACTGTACACCGTAACTCCAAAAAGCGCCTTCGGAACGGGGCGTTCATCGGTATGTCCGATGCAACGCATTGCTCAAGTCTTGCGTGATTCGTATGTGGAAACTAAAAATTGGGCCATGGCCCCAGCTAGGTTTACGGCTAGCTCCGCGTGCCGTGCATGGGGCTTAACAACCCTCTTCCCTTTCCCGTGCGCATCACCAAACTTATTTCGCAAGGCACCAAGACCACTTACGATGCCGGAACAGCCTCCTAGTATTTGCTTAAATATTTGTTCTCCATGCTGCTCAGGGGCCATGTTAAGCTTTTGGGCCGTACGCTTATAAAGTTCTGAGAGTTCTATAGAACCAGCATCATAATCGACACCCTCTTCGTCCAGTATGTGCTTGCAGACGCTCTCTAGAATAGTTCTAGAGATAGTAATCGCGCCTTCCGGATCGCTTGCTTTGCGTTCTAAGGCTATCGACCACGCATAGTGAATGGAATCAGCATCGAAACTTTCTAAGACCTCATTAATAGTTTTCTGTGCAGGGTGTGTTACCCCTGCCTCAAGATACTCAAGGATTGGATTAAAAGCACCCCATATGAACTGACGGCGTTCGGCATATGTACTATATTCGTACTTAATGAATTGCCAGAACTGGTCCAAATTTCGGTTAACTTTGATCCATCGAGGCACCATTGAATTGATAATTGGGTGATCCAATACCTCTTGTCGAAGATATTGATAATGATTATTGTTGCTTGTACCTCCAGTTGCTCTGTCAATGAGCAAATTCTGAAGGTATTCCACCCGATCAAACAATGTTTCTAAGTCTTCTATATCGTTCACCATTTCAACTTTCTTAGCTTTAACCTATTTCAGTTATATATCTCTGTTTTCAAATTAGTTTCAGACAGAACTACAGTTCGTAGCGTAGCCATTTCTCAACCTTGTCGACATCCACTCTGTGATCATGAACTATCGCATCAGGTACGCTGTAGTCTTTGCCGCAAGGAACATCTGATTCAGAAAGCCGCATCGAAGATGCAAGCCTCCAAGGGATCAGGACCAAGGTCTACCTCGAAGGAGTCATCACCGACGATTTTGACTCTGTCACTCCTCATCAAACTCCGCACTGCTAAAGTTCAGAGTTCCGCAGTTTTCCCGGACTGCCCGTTGAATATTCTCGTCAAAGCCGTCCGGCATTTCAGCTTCGATGTCCAGCCTGAGCCTGACCTGGGCGCCAGGTTTAGATGTAAGCTGGCTGACAATCTCCTGGTGGATTGTATCAAAGGACATGCGGCCGGTGTGCGGGTCGAGCTCAACTGTTCCGTAGAAGCGTTTTTTGGATGTTGTGCCAGGGGTTGGCCTTCCTCCCCCTTGGTGGCCACCTCCTTTTCCGCCTCCCGGTCCAGGTGTTGGCTCATTACCTCCAGGAGGGACATCAGGGCCGGGACCGCCACCACCTCCCTCGCCGCCTCCATCAGGAACAGGGGCCTCTTGAGCCTGCTTGCAGGCCTTGGCTGTCTCCAGCTCCACAATCAGAGATGAGCGGTCGATGACTGCTGCACAGGGTTCCTTGAATTTCAGGCCCCGGTGTTCACCTCCTTCCTTGCCGTCTGCATAGCCAAAGTAATCGCCGCTGCTGACACCTGTGGAGATAACGGACTGGAGAATGGAGCTGTCCAAAAGCCTGGGCAGGTAGAGGTAGCTGCACATCTTTTCCCACAGATCCATGGTATTGATGTCCGTTACCCCCTCTTTCCAGAACCACTGCTTGAGCATGTTATCCAGATGAATTGGGGACCAGACCTTGAGGAGCAGCTCTTCATGGGTCAGCCTGTTTTCGATCTCCTCGGTCATATTCGTTGCCCCGGTGTTGATGCGCAGATCCTCCCAGTCCAGCTTGCTCAAGCCTCCCTGTCTGGTGGGGTGCTGAATGGGGCTTAGAATCCACTGGAAGCACTCAGTGATGGTCCTGTTCAGGGTGCTGGCGGCGTTTTCACTGTTTTGCTCGGCCTGCTTGGCCTGTAAATTATCCAATACCAGGCGGGTCTGCTGCACATCATCGACAATGGATTTCCAGGCCAAATATGTTCTGGCCTGATCCTTGAGCCTGGGCACGGTGTCGTAGTCCGCAGCCAGGAAGATGAGCCTGTTTTGATGCAGCCTGGGGCCTGTGCCCCTGGTCTTTAAAATCTCTGAGGCTGCATTTTTGCCCAGTTCGCTGGTTCTGGAGTGAGGTTTGTCCGGAGGCAGCACACACAGCCTGACCTGAAAATCATCCGGGATGTCCGAGGCCGGAGTAAAGACATGGACGCCGCCAAATGAACCTTTTTTGAGCAGTTTTTCCAGCCGTTTCTTGACCTCGGGCAGTACGTCCTCGCGCCAGTCAAACCTCTGTTTGCGCTCTTCCATCTCCCGGCGCAGGTTGGGGGTGACATCGAACCAATAGCGCTCCTGGTCGACATTGAGGTAAAAAAGCTTATCTGAAAGATGCTTGAGCGCGTCTTTGACCACACTGGTACTGATGCCGGGATAGGCCACTCCCAAATTCACATGCTTGTGGTCAATACCTCTGGCCCCCTGCCGCCTGGCCCCTGGGGCGCTGCCCAAGAAGATTGTCCGGGCGGTTCTCCGGGCAGCCTGGTGCTTGCCCAATAGAGGATTTTTGGTATCTGTATGCACGGACAGGGCCTGTTCACCGTCTATGTCCTTGTCTAGCACCGGGTCCCAGCCCGGAGGCAGGTAATATATGGCCTGGTTCTTGACGTTGTTGTCGTATAAGGGCAATGAGCCGGGCATGATTATGGGGTCCCGACTTCCATC
>Ga0182239_1000909_pt1 | contig 10213 bp, 9 predicted proteins | sample hydfrate6_PW_210_FD_132456 | JGI IMG/M metagenome (GOLD analysis project Ga0182239, IMG submission 132456) | Subsurface microbial communities from deep shales in Texas, USA - hydraulic fracturing test 6_PW_210 | ecosystem: Environmental > Aquatic > Deep subsurface > Shale gas/oil reservoir >...
CGGAAGCCAGTGTGTGACAAAGCCCCATTCTGCAGTCGCCGGCGCACCAGTACAGAGGGAGCTGTAAACCATGATTGCGGTGCGAAGCAGGCGGCGGCTGGAAATGCTGCTGCCCAGATATGACGGCCCGCCAATTCGAGGCCGAAGCACTATCGCCTTCGGCCGGACTCTGGCTTCCCGACAAAGGGACTCTCATCCATGAGCGACGTTTCCCCCCACCATACTCAGCATTTCTGTCCTGCCGGGTGGGTCGAACTCACCAGCCAGGTCCGTTTGCCCCAGGGGCGGCGAACCATCTCCTTGTATTGCCTTGTGCTTGCCTCCCGCGGCATACCATATCAACTCCGGAGCAGCTCTGAACAACGAATCCTCTGCGTCCCCGAATCCTGGCTGGAGACCGCCCGCAACGAACTGGAAACATTTGCTCTGGAAGAGGAGGCTTGGCACAATCCCGAACCAGGTCACGTCCCGCTTCGCTATGGCCGGATCGAGCCAACGCTGTGGGTCTTTTTCGGCCTGTTGGTCTTCCATCTGCTGACCACCGCCACCGTCTACGAAGGGCTTGGTCATATCGCTTGGCAGGAGTGGGGCAGCGCCAAGGAATGGCTCATCTTGCAGGGCGAACTCTGGCGCAGCGGCACGGCCCTGACCCTGCACGCCGACAGCGCCCATCTGGCGGGTAACATCGGCCTGGGCGCCCTTTTTGTCGCCCTGTTGTGCCGGGAAATCGGGTCGGGTTGGGGCTGGCTGATAGTTGTGGGCAGCGGTATGCTCGGCAATATCGGCAATGCCTGGATCAGCACTTACGGCCATACAGCCGTGGGGGCCTCAACCGCGGTGTTTGGGGCAGTGGGGGCGATCGGCGGCCTGCGTGCCTGGCAGGGCCGCGGCAACCGGGTCGTCCTCGACAGCCTGCTTCCTTTGGGCGCTGGTCTGGGGATTTTGGCCATGCTGGGCACCGGAGGGGGCAATACGGACGTAGGGGCCCATTTTTGGGGCTTTGGATGCGGCGTGGTCCTCGGCAATCTCTTTGGCGGAGCCTTGCGTCTGAGCTGGGTCCCTTCATCGCGCAGCAACCGCTGGGCAGGGCTGACCGCAGCGGCGCTCATAGGCGGATCCTGGCTTTTGGCCATTAGCACCCAGATCTCGTGATCGCCCTGGCGAACAGCGCACTGCGCATCCGTAATCACCCTGAATCCCGAAAACTCGTTCCGGGGCTGTGCCTCCGACAGCCTTGATTATTCACGGCTCGAGAACACCAAGGAGTTTGTATGGCGGTACACGAACATGCGGGCCAACTCCCCGCCCAAACATTGCTGACCAATATCCCGCGCCTGGTCGCAACCTATTACAGCCGAACCCCGGATTCTGCGGATCCAGCCCAACAGGTCGCATTCGGAACCTCCGGACACCGTGGAAGCGCGTTGAGCGGGAGTTTCAATGAACGCCACATCCTGGCCATAAGTCAGGCCATCTGTGAATGGCGACACAGCCACGGCTACCAGGGCCCGCTTTTTTTGGGCATGGACACCCACGCCCTTTCCGAACCGGCCTGGATCTCGGCGGTGGAAGTCTTTGCCGCCAACAACGTCCCGGTGCGTTTCCAGCGCGGCCGCGGATACACACCGACTCCGGTGATCTCCCACGCCATTGTGGTCTGGAACAGGCACCACCCCGGCGCCCTGGCCGACGGTGTCGTGATCACCCCCTCGCACAATCCCCCCCAGGACGGCGGCTTCAAATACAACCCGCCGCACGGTGGTCCGGCCGGAACCGAAACGACACGCTGGATCGAACAACGGGCCAATGCCTTGCTGCAGTCTCCGGAGGCCATCCGGCGCATGCCGCTTGAACGGGCCTTGAGGCAGTCGTTCATTGAAGAACACGACTATATCCAGCCCTATATCCAGGACCTGCGCCACGTCGTCGATCTCGACGCCATCCGGACAAGCGGGTTGAAAATCGGCGTCGACCCCATGGGCGGTTCGGGCATCGCCTTTTGGGAGCCCCTGGCCGAAATGTACGGCCTCAATCTGGAGGTGGTGAACGCCACCATTGACCCCCGATTCGCATTCATGCCTTTGGACAAGGACGGGGTCATCCGCATGGATTGTTCGTCACCCTATGCCATGCGTGCCTTGCTGGATCTCAAGGACCGCTTTGACATCGCCTTCGGCAATGATCCGGATTACGACCGCCACGGCATCGTCACCGCTACGGCCGGTTTGCTCAATCCCAACCACTATCTGGCTGCGGCTGTCTGGTACCTCTTCCAGCACCGTCCCGAATGGACCTCCCGCGTGGCTGTGGGCAAGACGATGGTCACCACATCATTGCTGGACCGCATCGCCAACGACTTGCAACGGCCCCTCGTCGAGGTTCCTGTGGGCTTCAAATGGTTTGTCGAGGGCCTGCAGTCCGGAGAATTGGGATTTGGCGGGGAAGAAAGCGCCGGAGCGACCTTTCTACGACGCGAAGGCTCGGTCTGGACCACGGACAAAGACGGCTTTGTCATGGATCTGCTCGCGGCCGAGATCACAGCCGTGACCGGCTCGGACCCGGCCCGGTTGTACGACGGGCTGACCGACCGTTTCGGGGCGCCGATCTATGAACGCCTCCAGGCGCCGGCCGACGCCGCGGCCAAAGCCAAATTGAAGCAGCTCTCACCCGACCAGATCCAAACCACGACGCTGGCCGGGGAGACCATTCGCTCCATTCAGACCACCGCTCCGGCCAACGACGCCCCCTTCGGCGGGGTCAAGGTCGTGACCGACAACGGATGGTTCGCGGCCCGGCCGTCGGGCACCGAAGACATCTACAAAATCTACACCGAGAGCTTCCTCGGGCGCGAGCACCTCCAGCAGCTCCAGGAGGAGGCCCAGCAGGTCGTCGATCGCGCCCTGCACGGCTGAGCCCTAATTGGGAGCAAAGGATTCTGTTCTCATGGCCAAACAAGTACTGCCTCAGGAACTGGCTGATATCGCTTTGCGGCTCTGCCATTCCCTGAGTTCCTTATCCTTTTCCGCCCCGGTGACCCACGTCTACAACCCCCTTGAATACGCTTGGCGCGGGTATCGGTCCTACCTCGAGTACGCGGCCTGGCAGCCGCCGATCCTCCTTGTCGGTATGAACCCCGGGCCATGGGGCATGGCCCAAACTGGAGTCCCCTTCGGCGACAAGGACCTGGTGTCTTCCTGGCTGGGAATTACAGCGGCTGTTAACAGGCCGCCTCGAGAGCATCCCAAGCGGCCTGTCCAGGGCTTCGATTGCCCGCGGGGCGAGGTCAGCGGCCAACGTTTGTGGGGCTGGGCCAGAGACCGTTTCGGTTCACCGGAACGCTTTTTTCAAAAGTTTTTCGTAGCCAATTATTGCCCGCTTTCCTTTATGGAGGAATCGGGGCGCAACCGAACACCGGACAAACTTCCGGTCGCGGAACGCAAAACCCTTTTCCACACGTGTGACTCAGCCCTCGAAGAAACCGTCCGTCTCATGGCCCCCGAATGGGTTTTGGGGATCGGGAAATTTGCCGCTGGACGCGCCGCTGCGGCCTGCCGGGAACTCGACGTGCGTATCGAAAGCGTCCCCCATCCGAGTCCGGCCAGTCCCCTGGCCAACCAGGGCTGGTCCCGACTTATGGACGCGCGCTTGGCCGAGCTCGGCTGTGACGGGATTCGTTCCTCTTCCTGAGCGACTGCAAAACCATCAGCTCCCTTGGGCTGCATCCTGCTTAAGCCAGGTCTCGATGCGCTCCTGAATAAAGGCCAGCACAGCTTGATGTTCGCTCTTGCCGTTGCCGTGGACCTGCATCGGGGTTCCAAAGTGGAAATGGACCGTTTTCTTCGGATCAATGGGCCCGAAATCTTTGATCAGGCGCCCGGCCCCCCAGGCATCGGACTTTAAGGCGATAGGCACCACCGGCACTCCTGCGCGGCGTGCGAGTTTGATACCAATGGAGTTGAATTGTTGGGCATCAATACGAACGCTGCGCGTGCTCTGGGGGAACACGACGACAGAGATGCCGTTTTTAAGGCGCTGTTCGCCGCCTTCAAGGACAGTCTTGAGATCGGCACGGGGATTTTCCCGGTCGACAACAATGGGATCACGGCTGCGCATGACGTGCTTGAAGACGGGATAGGTCACCAAACTGCGCTTGACCACAAAGGTCAACGGGGCGTGGGGACGCAAAAGAGACGGCAAAACAAATGTTTCCAGGGTCGACATGTGATTGGCAATAAAAACGCAGGGATACTGGAGACTTGCGAGCTGCTCTGTCCCCTTGATCTCCAGCCGGACGCCGACCCGTTCCAGTAACGCCACTGTGCGCAGGCTACTCTGGATCCACTCCGCCTTGTTGTACCGGCCCCGTTTGGCCAGCCGGGCGGCCTGGAAAATAATCCTGAGCATTCCCGGATAAAAGGCAAGAGACGGGGCTCGCCGCGCCAAAGGTGAGGGGGAAACAGCCGGAGAGGTATACGGGATGCGGGCGATGGGGGGAATGGACATGAATCCTGTTCTCCTTGCTCAAAGCGTGGTCTCTCGTGTATCTGCAAAAAAGGGCAGCCGTGGCGGGGCACTGTACCCGTCATCTCTTGGGACGGGAACGAAACATGCGGCCTGAGAATTGTCCGGTACTGGCGGCGTGGTACGCTTTTTGCTGCCAAAAAACAAGCCGGTGGCGGAGGAGTACGCTACCGCACCATTATCATGAAGGGGACCCAGGCGATGCTCTATTTTCCGGAAAAGCGGTATTGGCGCAAGGCGGCTGCCGTTCTTGTTGTGCTGGGCCTCGGGTTCGCCGCCTATCACCTCTTGGCCCCGGAGTGGGTCTGGGACCCCCAGCGCATTGAACAGGTCTTCCAACGCCTGCGGGCCCGTCCTTTTGCCCCGGTCTGGGTTGGTGGATTCTTCATCCTCGGAACCTTTCTCTTCATACCTGTCACAGCGCTTATTGCCGCGGTAGCAACCCTTTTTTCGCCCTGGGGCAGCCTAGCGGTGTCGCTCGGCGCGAGCATGATCAGCTCTCTCATTCTGTATTGGGTGGGGCGCGTGCTCGGAAAAGGCCCTGTCACAGCGGTCAGCGGCCCTAGACTGTTTCGGTTGGGACAACGATTGCGTCGGCGCGGGATGGTCGCCACCACCTTGATGCGCATGATGCCCATCGCCCATTTCACGGTCATCAATCTCATCTCCGGCGCCCTGGTCTTTCCCGTTCGGGGATTTCTCCTGGGCACGCTGGTGGGCATGCTGCCGACCATGGTGGCCGTTATTTTCGTGACCGACCGTTTTCGGAGCCTGATTTTAAACCCGGACTGGCCCCATTTTTTTCTCTTTCTTGGCGTGGCTGTAGTCCTTATCCTCCTTGTCGGGATCTGGCGGCGGCGGGTGTGGCGACGGACTTTTCCTCTGGAACCCAAACAGACAACGCGAGGTTGACATGAAAACACAGATACACAGTATCCTGAAAAGCGGTGCCGCGCTGCTCTGCCTTTTTCTCGTTGCCGGGTGCGGCGGAGGACTTGTCGTTCCCCTGGACTACACCCCTGTGGCCAACCAGCAACGGTGCGAGGTGGATATCGGGGTCCAACCGCTTCTGGACACCCGGGCCCAGGAACAACTGGGGCAGACCCATCGTGGGGGCCGCTATTTTCCGCAAGGCAGCGTCAGCCAGTGGGCAAGCCAAGCCCTGTATAAAGAATTGGCAGAGATGGGGTGTCAGCAGATCTCGTACCTGGGAAACGGCGCTGCTGCGCCGCCGACCTGGGTCATCTCCGGGGCTGTGACCCAACTTGCTATCAATCAGACCGGAGTCTTCCAATTCGCGGGCGGACTCGGCCTGCGCCTGACGCTCAGCCGTCAAGGGACAAAGGTTTTTGAAAAAGAGTACACCATCAATGAGAAACGGACCGCGCTCCCGGACAGCGACGTACCGCCGGAGTTGGTCCAATCCATGCTTCAGGATGTTTTTCGTGAAGCAGTGCCAAACCTTGTTCGGATCATCGAACAACACAGGAGGCCGTAATGGAATACGTCACGCTCCCGAATTCAGATCTCACTGTGAGCCGGGTCGCTCTGGGCACCTGGGCCATCGGAGGATGGATGTGGGGCGGAACCGATGTCGAACAATCAATCCGGACCATTGAAGCCGCCCTGGACCAGGGCATCACCATGATCGACACCGCCCCGGTCTACGGTTTCGGACGCTCCGAAGAAATTGTCGGCGAGGCCCTGCGCCGTTCCGGACGGCGCCAGGAGGTCGCTCTGGCCACCAAAGTCGCCCTGGAATGGACCGAGGATGGCGCGGTGCGCCGCAATTCGACACCCCAGCGCATCCGCCAGGAAGTCGAGGATTCCCTGAAGCGGCTGCAAACCGACGTCATTGATCTCTACCAGATCCATTGGCCGGACAAGCTGGTTCCCTTCGAGGAAACCGCTGCAGTTATGCAACAGCTCAAAGACGAAGGCAAAATCCGCGCCGTCGGAGTCAGCAATTATAGTCCTGAACAGATGGACGATTTCCGGCAAAAAGCGGAATTGACCAATTGCCAGCCGCCCTACAATCTCTTTGAACGCAAGATCGAGGACGATGTCCTGCCGTATTGTCAAGAAAATACAATCGCTCTGGTCACCTATGGCGCCCTCTGCCGGGGCCTTTTGAGCGGGCGCATGAGCGCGGACCGAACTTTCACCGGCGACGACCTGCGTAAAGTGGACCCCAAATTCCAATCCCCCCGTTTCAGCCAATATCTGCAAGCTGTTACGGCCCTGGACCAATGGGCCAAGGAAAAATACGACAAACGGATCCTGCACCTGGCTGTGCGCTGGATCCTGGATCAGGGTGTCCATGTCGCCTTGTGGGGGGGCAGACGGCCGGAACAGATGGAACCGCTCCCGGAAATCTTCGGTTGGACACTCAAAGAGCACGACAAAGAAGATATCGAGACCATTCTCCGCACTCACATCACTGATCCGGTGGGTCCGGAATTCATGGCCCCGCCGCACCGGCAATAGGGGAAATGTTTCCCTGCCAACGCGAAACGCCTCTGCTCCGTACCGCGGAGCAGAGGCGTTTTTGTATTCAGGCCACACGGACCGTTTCTCAACCCAGCATATGGCGCAGGGTGTAGCCAAAGGAGGGATAGGCCCAGAGCATATCCTGAAGAGAGGCCACGGAAAGCCCTTTGCGCACGGCCAGGGCAAACACATTGGCGACCTCTTCGGCGCCGTCGCCAAGAAGATGGGCCCCAAGCACCCGTTGCCGGTCCCCACTGAAGACAATCTTGTAGCCGGCGTATTGTTGACCCAGACGCTGGTACTCGGACCAGTTTTCGCTGTGCCGGTGTTTGACAACACAGTCCGGATCGGTTTCCCGGGCCTCGCTTTCGAGCATTCCCACACGGGCCAGGGGCGGATACGTAAAGAGCGTAGCAGCAGTACCGCTATGGTCGGCTGTTTTGCTCGGGCCGTTCAAGATATTGTGAACCACGGTTTCAGCGTGCATGACCGCCACCGGTGTCAGGGCTTGGCCGGGTTCGGCCACATCTCCTGCCGCATAGATGGCGGGGTTGGATACACTTTGCATGAATTCGTTGACCCGCACGCCGTGCTCGCTCCACTCAATCCCGGCATTCTCTAAATCCAGCCCATCAATCGAAGGGACCCGCCCGATGGCATTGACGACAGCGTCCGCGACAAAACGCTGTGTGCCCTCCGGCCCCGCAGTCAGGACCACCTCAGAGCCGTCTTCGTTCAGGGAGTGGACGGGCGTGTCTTTATATATCCGGATTCCCGCCTGCCGCGAGGCTTCTTCGACCCGAGCCACCAAGTCGGGGTCAAACGGGCGTAAAACCCGCTCACTGCGGTGGACAATGCTCACTTCGGCCCCAGCCAGGGCGGCAACATGGGCGAATTCAAAACTGATAAAGCCGCCGCCTACAAAGACGAGCCGGGACGGCAGTGAGGAGAGGTGGAAAAAATCATCGCTGGTCAACGCCAAGTCGTTGCCGGGTACCGGCAATTGCCGGGGCTGGGCCCCGGTGGCGATGACAATGTGTTCGGCCTCGAATTGCCGTCCTTCCACACTGAGTGTGTTCGCCCCGGTGAATACCGGTACTCCCTGGACAGTGGTTATCCCGGCTTTATGCAACGAATGTTGCACGGCCTTCGGGATCGGCTCGACAAAACTGCGCTGGAAGCGGTGCAGAGACGGCCATTCCAAACCGAAGTTTCCGGTGACTCCGTTGCCCTGCATGTTGGAGGCGCGGGCCACGGCATCTGCCGCGTCCACCAGGACCTTTTTGGGTTCGCACCCCCGCAAGGGACAGGTGCCGCCAAAATCACCCTTGTCAATCGCGGCAACGGACAGACCGGCCGCTACGCACTCTTTGGCGACAACGCCCCCGGCCGGGCCCGTGCCGAGGACAATCACATCAAATCGCTCTGGCATACCGATTTCTCCCTGTTGGTCGTTTACACGCCCCGGGCTGCAGCGAGCGCCCCGATTCCGGCCGGAACGGCGAAAAAACCATCCCAACCATCCTCCGGCGGAATCATTTTCCCGTCAAGGCGTCCGTTTCCAAAGCGATCAAGTCTTCATAGGTTTCGCGGCGGCGAACGATCCGGGCCTGATCGCCATCGACCAGGATCTCGGCCGCCCGGGGGCGCGAATTGTATTGTGAGGCCATGGTGAAGCCATACGCGCCCGCGGAAAATGCGGCGATACACTCACCGGGGGCCAGCTCCGGAAGTGTCCGGTCCTGAGCCAGAAAATCCCCTGTTTCACAAATAGGACCAACAATGTCCATCGGCAATTCCTGACGCTTCTGGGGAGTGACTTCGGCCAGACGGTGGTAGGCACCGTAGAGAGAAGGGCGGACCAGATCGTTCATGGCCGCGTCAACGACAGTAAAATGTTTGGCCTCCGAAGTCTTGGTGTACAAGACCTTGCTGACCATGATGCCGGCATTGCCAGCAATGACCCGACCAGGCTCAAGAATAAGGGTCACATCCAGGTCCTTCAGAGATTCGGCCAAGGCCTCGCCAAGTTGCTGAGGGTGTGGTGGCGTCTCTTCGTCGTAGGTGATGCCCAGGCCGCCGCCCAGATCCAGGTAGCGAATGGCCAGCCCCATGTCCTGCAGCTTGGCATAAAAACGCTTCAGCCGCTCCAGGGCCTCCAGAAACGGCTCGATGCTCGTCAGCTGCGAGCCGATATGACAATCCATACCGATGGGGTCCACGCCAGGCAGATCCCGGGCCAAGCGATAAGCCTCTTCGGATTGCTCGAGGTTGAGGCCGAATTTGTTCTTCTTGAGACCGGTGGAAATGTAGGGATGGGTTTGGGGGTCCACATCCGGGTTGATGCGCAGACTGATCCGGGCCACCAGCCCCTTCTCCTGGGCCACCTCGTTGATGAGTTCCAATTCCGGGACAGATTCGCAATTGAACATCAAAATATCGGCTTCCAGGGCCTGTTCGATTTCATGGCGCTGTTTGCCGACCCCGGAATAGACGATTTTCTCCGGGGCGATCCCGGCCTTCAATGCCCGGTACAATTCTCCGCCAGAGACGATATCCACCCCGGCGCCCATGTCGCCCAGCAGGCGCAGGACACTGAGGTTGGAATTGGCCTTGGCTGAGAAGCAGGTCAAATGGTCCAACCCCTCGAAGGCGGAATCAAAGGCGCGGTAATGGCGGCGCAAAGTGGCCGTGGAGTAGATATACAAGGGGGTGCCGTAGGTGGCGGCCAACTCGGCCACATCGAGCTCTTCAGCCTGCAAGCGGCCGTCTTTGTATACAAAATGGTGCATGCTGCCTCCTTCAGAGGATTGGGATTGCGTGATCCGTCAAAGATTTCGGGTCAAACCGGGCAAAAACTCCCGGCTCAAGGCGCGATGGTCGTCGTCTGGACCACGGACACCGCAGCCGGCAGACGGGAATAGATATTGGTTCCCCGCAAACGCCAGCGATAGGTCCGCTGGGGGCTGAGATCGCAAATGGTCAGCGTCAGCCGGTCGCCTTGCAGTTGGAGTTGGGGAGACTCCAGGGCCACGGTCCGGCTGACCTGCGGCTGGAATGGACAACTCAGGCAGGCACCGTCCTGAGGATTGTCCTCGAGTTCGACGCTCACCGCTGCCAGATTGGCGCTTTGCCCCTGCAACACAGCCGTGATCCGCAGACACCCCTTGTCAGCGGTCCCATTGACCTGATCCCAGGAAAA
>Ga0182239_1000910_pt1 | contig 10212 bp, 9 predicted proteins | sample hydfrate6_PW_210_FD_132456 | JGI IMG/M metagenome (GOLD analysis project Ga0182239, IMG submission 132456) | Subsurface microbial communities from deep shales in Texas, USA - hydraulic fracturing test 6_PW_210 | ecosystem: Environmental > Aquatic > Deep subsurface > Shale gas/oil reservoir >...
ATTATTAACAAAACTTATCAAAAAAGCAGGTTTTAATAAAGGCATGATAATATCTTTTATTATAGACATTTTTGTAGCTCCAAGATCCTTTGCAGCTTCTTCAATGTTAGGATTAATTTTACTTAATATTGCACTTCCTGATTTAGTTACAAGAGGCATTTGTCTATAAATAAAATTCAACTGAACAATTAAAGTAGTTCCCACAAGTAAAAGAGGTTTATTATTAAATGCTAAAAGATAACCAATTCCAAAAAAAGTACCAGGCATAATATATGGTAAAGTAGTTATCATATCAATTATTTTTATTCCTTTTATATTTGATTTTTCTATAAAATATGATAAAAGCAAACCAATAATACTACCAACTATCCCAGTGATAAAAGCATATCTTAAACTACGAAAAAAACTTTCTAATTCTTTTATATTAAAGCCTTTAATATGTTTTAAAGTAAAAACTAAATTTCCATTAGTATATTTTGTAATAGCAGAAAGAAAAATAGTTAAATACTGTAATATAATAAATATTATAAAAAACCAAGTAATAAAAGTTATAAGCTTTTTTATCCATCCAGTTAATTTAAATTTATTATTATCTAAATTAACAGTTTTAATATTCCTACCAATTTCTATTTTAGTATTTTTCATATAATACCAATATACAATAAAAGCTAATAAGGCTGGAATTAATAAAAGAACATTTAAAGCTGCAGCCCGTGGTAAATTAAAATAAGCAATAACATTAAGATAAGCTTCAGTAGCTAACACATTAAAACTTCCCCCAATTATTATCGGAGTCCCAAAATCAGCTAAACTTTTTACAAAAGTCAAAAGAGCTGCAACTATAATTCCAGGCTTTGCAAGAGGAATTATTATATCCTTTAAAATATGCCATAAATCTGCTTTCAAATCCTGAGCAGCATTAATAATATTATTATCAATACCTTGTAAAACACCTGTAATAATTAAGGTTGCTAAAGAAGTATGACTAAAGGTCTGCATCAAAACTACCCCATGCCATCCATAAGTATTCAAATTAAGACCTAGTAAACCATGAGTTATAAATCCTCTTCTTCCAAAAAGCTTTATATAAGCTAATGAAGATACAAATGGAGGTGAAATCATAGTTAAAAGTAAAATTATAAATATAAATTTTTTAACTTTATCTCCTGTATAGCTCAAATATAAAGCTGTATTCAAAGATAAAAATATTGTTAATATCGTAGTTAAACTTGCAACAAAAAAACTATTAGATAATAATTTAGCATTATCTTGAAAAAGGTTTTTATATAATTTAAAACTAAGATTACCATCAATATATATACTTTCCTTTATCACTGCCAAACTAGGCCAAAGAATAAATAATAAAACTCCAATAATCAAAGTGAAAAATAAAAAATTATAAAAAAAGGTATCCAATGGTCTGGATACCTTATCTTTTATAAATTTTTTCATCTTAGTTTTACTTAACAATGTTTTCATTCCATTTTTCAATAATCATTTCTCTTTTGCTTCCAAACTCAATAAAATTAACATCAAGTAATTGATCTAAAGGAAAGTCTTTTAAAACTTCAGGTTTTGAAATATCTTCTCTTACCATTATAGTAGAATTCAAATTCCTAATATATTTTTGTCCTTCTTTAGATAGGGTCCAATCAACAAACTTTTGTGCTGCTTCTATATTTTCTGCATCTTTAAATATAGCCATACATCCTGGTACCCATGGAATACCATCTTCTGGGAAGACTACAGAAACAGGATTATCTTCAGGTAAAGCCATAATTCCACCATTAATATAAGTAATTCCAACTCCAATTTCACCTAATAATACTTTTTTGTGAGGCTCACTTCCTCTTTTAGAAAAATATGGGATATTCTTACTTAAATCTTCAAAATACTTCCATCCTTTTTCTTCACCTTTAGATTGAAGAATAGAATTTAAAATAGCGTAATTAGTACCTGAAATAGCTGGGTTAGACATTAATACTTCATCTTTATATTGACTTTCAGTAAGCTCAGACCATTTTGTAGGTAAATCAATATTTTCTTCTTCCAAAATTTGATCATTTGTAATAAAGCCAGTAATCACCAAATACAGTCCATACCAATGCTGATCCTCATCTTTATATTTTGCAGGAATACTAGCATCATGTGCTGACTTATATTTTTCAAGCAGATCATCATTTTTAGCTGCAATAAAACTATCTACTCCACCGCCAAACCAAAGATCAGCCATTGGTCTTCCACCAGAAGCTTTAAGCCTTGCCAAAACTTCACCTGATGACATATCTAATGATTCAATTTCGATTCCAGTCTTTTCAGTGAATTTTTCAAATACCTTATCTTCATTACTAAAAGAACCTACAACAGTCAAAGTTTCTGCCTCAACAACACTTCCCAAAAATAGTATTAATCCTAATGCTAAAACTACTATAATCTTATTATTTTTTAACATAATTCACTCTCCCTTTTGTATTTTAAAATTTTAAATAAATATTTTTTCCAACTTGCCAGTCATTATCATTACCATTCATGATATCAACTTGAATTAATTGCTTCTCACTCTTAATAAAATATGTAGTAAAAGATCCTCTAAATTGTTTTTGTGTTATTTCCCCCCTCAAATCTCCATTATTAATAGATAACTCTATATTTTCTGGTCTAAATAATTTACTTTGTCCATTTATAGTGATAAAATTCACACGGCCAACAAAGTCTGCTACAAATTTATTTTGAGGCTCATTATAAATTTCTTTAGGACTTCCTATTTGTTCAATTTTCCCTTTATTCATGACAATAATTTGATCAGAGAGACTTAAGGCCTCTTCTTGGTCATGTGTTACATAAATCATTGTTATTCCAAGCTCTTCTTGTAATTCTTTAATTTTTTTTCGCATTTCAATTCTCAATTTAGCATCAAGATTACTTAGTGGCTCATCTAGTAGTAAAACTTTAGGATTAGTTATAAGAGCTCTTGCTAATGCTACTCGTTGTTTTTCACCACCACTTAGTTGTGAAATTCCTTTTTCATCATAATTTTTAAGACCAACCATATCTAAAATTTCTAATCCTTTTTTTCTGGCATTAGCCTTAGAAATATCTTTGAATTTAAGTCCATATGTAATATTTTCTATTACATTCATATGAGGAAAAAGAGCATAATTTTGAAAAACAGTTGCTACAGGTCTTGTTTCAGCTTTTTTATTACTTATATCATTATTTTCAAGAATAATAGATCCAGAATCTGCTTTTAAAAAACCTCCTATCATTTTTAAAGTTGTAGTTTTTCCACAACCACTTGGACCTAAAATAGAAAAAAGCTCACCTTTTTCAATTTTAACAGAAAAATTATCTACTGCCTTAAGTTCAGCAAAATATTTACTCAAATTATTGATCTCTAAAAACATATAACCACCAATTATTTATTTATTTTATATCAAATATAATCTTTTTTTATATTAACATCATTTTATTTCCTTGTCAAATAATTGACATTTATATAAACATCTTTTATAATATATATAATCTAAACTAATAAGTATTATATATAGACTGAAAGGTGGTAAAAATGATAATAGATACACATATTCATGAAAATAGATATTCTGGAGACAGTGAAGTCTCATTAGAAACAGTGATTTTTCAAGCACAAAAAATTGGGCTTGACGGAATTTGTATTACTAACCATGAAAATCAAAAAGTTAAAAAATTAGCTAATAAATTAAATAAAAAAACTGATTTATTAATTCTAGTTGGAGCTGAAATTCTCACCTATGAAGGAGATATTTTAGTATTTGGTATAGATAAGTTACCAGATGAAAAAATGCATGCAGCTGAATTAATTAATTATGTTAAAAAAAGAGGTGGAATCACTATTAGTGCTCATCCTTTCAGAAATAATAATAGGGGAGCTGGAAATGAAATAAATAATTTAACTGACCTTAGTGCTGTTGAGGTCTTAAATGGAAGTACAAGTTATAAAAACAATCTTAAAGCATATAATTTAGCTAAAAAACTTAATTTACCAACTTTAGGTGCAAGTGATGCTCATCATTCTCATAAAATAGGTAAATATGCTAGCTATTTTGAAGATAATATAACTAATATACAAGATTTTATAAATGCGATAAAGAAAAACAGAGTTTCTCCTGCAATTCATTATAATAATGATTACAAAATAATAAAGAACTTAAAAAATAGTAAAAAATATTTTTACAAAAGATCTATTGCAAAATAAACATTATTAGAGGGTACCCTTTTTTATTTAGGTACCCTTATATTTCATTAAAATTGATCTAATAAATTCACCATCTCTATAAGACTTTCAGCTGCTTCATAACCTTTATTACCTGATTTAGTTCCTGCCCGAGATATTGCTTGCTCAGTAGTGTCAGTAGTCAAAACACCAAATATAACAGGAATCTCAGCATCTAAACCTACTTTAGCAACTCCTTTAGAAACTTCAGAAGATACATAATTAAAATGAGGAGTTTCTCCTCTAATCACTGCTCCAAGACAAATTATACCATCATATTTATCACTATCAGCCATTTTTTTTGCAGTTAAAGGAATCTCAAATGATCCTGGTACCCAGGCTACTTCAATATTTTCTTCATTTACACCATGTCTTTTTAAACCATCAAGAGCTCCATCAAGTAATTTCCCGGAAATAAATTCATTAAACCTGCCATTTACTATTCCAACTTTTATTCCTTCACCAGTTAATTTTCCTTCATAAACCTTTGTCATTTTACTCACTCCTTATTTTTTATAATCAATGTTTTTCAATTTTATTCAAGATCAAGTAAATGTCCAAGTTTTTCTTTTTTAGTTTTAAGATAAAATTCATTTTCTTTATTAGGATCAATTTCTATAGGAATTCGATCAGTTATTTTTAGACCATAGCCTTCTAAACCAACAAGTTTTTTGGGATTATTAGTCAATAACTTAATAGAAGTTAAACCTAAATCAGCTAGTATTTGAGCTCCAATACCATAATCTCTAAGATCAGCATCAAAACCAAGAGCTTCATTTGCTTCAACTGTATCCATACCTTCATCCTGTAATGAATAAGCCTTAATTTTATTAATAAGACCTATTCCCCTGCCTTCCTGACGCATATAAAGTAAGACTCCTCTTCCTTCATCCTCTATTTGTTGTAAAGCTTTAGCTAATTGCTCCCCACAATCACATCTGCGTGAGCCAAAAATATCTCCTGTTATACACTGAGAATGAACTCTAACCATCACATCTTCTTTACCTTTTACATCACCTTTGATAAGTGCTATATGTTCCCTATTATTTACTTCATTAGTATAAACTTTTATTCTAAAATCACCAAATTTCGTTGGTAGCTCAGCTTCAGCAGCTTTATTTATGAGTTTATCTTTTTTCTTACGATATTTTATTAAATCTGCTATAGTAATCAATTTTAAATCATGTTCTTCAGCAAATTCTTTTAATTCTGGTAGTCTAGCCATAGTTCCATCTTCTTTAATAATTTCACAAATTACTCCTGCTTCTTTCAAACCAGCAAGTTTAGCTAAATCAACAGCAGCTTCTGTATGACCTGCTCTGCGAAGCACTCCTCCACTTTTAGCTTTAAGGGGAAAAACATGACCAGGTTTTTTAAAATCTTCTTTTTTAGCATTTTCATCAACTAGCTTTTTTATAGTTAAAGCTCTTTCACCAGCAGATATCCCTGTAGTAGTATCTTTATGATCAACAGAAACTGTAAAAGCTGTTTTATGAGTCTCAGTATTTTCTTTTACCATAGGAGATAATTCAAGCTCATCAATTCTTTTTTCAGATAAAGGAGTACAGACTAAGCCTCTCCCCTCTTTAATCATAAAATTTATATCTTCTTTATCAGCTTTTTCAGCTGCCATTAACAAATCTCCTTCATTTTCCCTATCTTCATCATCTACTACTATAAGCATTTTCCCTTTTTTAATATCTTCAATTGCCTCTTCAATTGTATTCAAATTTCATTCCTCCTTTTTTATATCTAAAAAATTAAATTTTAAAGAAATCCATTATTTGCAAGAAAGTCTTTGTCTATTCCGTTATTTTGATTATGATTTAAATTATCAGTTTCAGACTTTTTTCCCAAAAGTTTAGCAACATATTTTCCAATAATATCTGCTTCAATATTCACCTCAGAACCTCTTTTTAAATATTGTAAATTTGTTTCAGACCAGGTTTCTGGAATAAGAGAAACAATAATTGAATTATCTTTGATTTTATATATAGTCAAACTAACTCCATTTATAGCTACAGACCCTTTGTCAATCATATATTTCATTAACTTAGAAGTGACTTCTATCTCTACAAGTTTTGCATTATTTTCTTTTTTTATGTCAACTACTTCTCCTGTATTATCAATATGGCCAGTAACTAAATGGCCTCCCATAAAACTATTAGCCTGTACTGCCTGCTCTAAATTAACTTTATCTCCTTTTTTTAAATTGCTTAAATTAGTAGCTTCAAGAGTACCTGGCATTACATCAGCTTTAAAACTACTGGAAGTATATTCAACAGCAGTAAGACATACACCATTAACTGCTATACTGTGTCCTTTTTCTAAATTATTCAAAACTTTAGTAGCAGAAATTTCTAATTGATATTTATCACTAGAAGCATGTATATTTTTCAGTTTACCAGTTTCTGCAACAATCCCTGTAAACAAATCTTACACCTCACTTTCTAATTTAAATACCCTTTTATAAGAAAATCTTTTCCTACCTTTTCTTTTTCTACCTCCTTTAAAGAAATAGCCTCTTTCATTTTCACAGGGCCATTACCAGAAAAAACAGAAACCCCATCACTACCCCCAAGTATCTTTGCAGCAATAAAATTGTAGTATTTATCTATTAAATTTTCCTCCAAAAATGAATAATTAACCTTCCCCCCACCTTCTACTAATATACTACTTATATCTTTTTTGTCATGTAAAAAGCGCAATAATTTCTTAAGTGGTATATTTCCCTTTTCTTTTAGCTTAAAAGAAATAATCTCTACTTTTTCTTTTTCCTTTAATATTTTTTTCTTTTCTTTATCTATATTTTCTCCACAAATAATAAAAGTTTTGGCTTCAGACTCTTGATTAATAATTTTTGCTTTTTCTGAAATTTTCAAATTACTATCTAATACAATTCTTATTGCGTCTTTTCCCTCTTTATTTTCTAACCGAGTAGTTAAACTTGGATTATCATTAATTACAGTATTTATACCTACTAAAATAGCATCTACTTTATGACGCAACTTATGTCCATATAATCTTGCTTTTTTAGAAGTCACCCACTTTGCATCACCTTTAGAGGTAGCCAGATATCCATCAAGGGTCTGAGCACTTTTCAAAATTACAAAAGGATAATCTGAGCTAATATGTTTTATGAAAATTTCATTTAATTTTTTTGCCTCTTTTTGCATTAAAGCCACATCAACCTTTATTCCCTCATTTCTCATCATTTCAAAACCTCTACCTGCTACTTTTGGATTAGGATCTTTCATAGCTGCTACAACTCTTTTAATACCTGAATTTATAATTTTTAATGAACAGGGAAGGGTTTTCCCATAATGACTACAGGGTTCCAAATTAACATAAATAGTAGCTCCTTTAGCTTTATCTCCTGCTTCATCTAAGGCATATACTTCTGCATGTGGGCCTCCATAATATTGATGATAGCCTTTTCCTACAATTTCTCCATCCTTTACAACTACTGCACCTACCATAGGGTTGGGACTAGTATATCCTTCACCTTTTTTAGCCAATTCTAGTACTTTTTTCATATAATAATAATCTTTATCAGAAAAATCCATCAAATCACTCCCAAAAATATCTTTATCAAAATTTAGGCAAATAAAAAACCCTTCCTCATAAATAGGAAGGGTTATTAGTCAAGTAAATATAAATATCTTAAACCTTTTTAACTAACTCCCTTCCAGACTATACTGTCGGTTTTGGAATTACACCAAATCAGTCAGAGAAAAAGCATCATCTGACTCGTGGACTATAACCACCGGTTGGGAATTTCACCCTTCCCCGTTAGTTTAAATTATTTTTATTTCATTTGCTTAAAGTATAGCATAAAGTTTAATCACTGTAAAGTGATAATTTTTACATTCTTCGACATATATCGGGAGGTACCGGGTACCATACCGGGTACCTATTTTGCTTTTTTAATAAAATACTCAAATACTTTTAATTGTTCTTCATGCTTATAATACATCATTTCTGGATGCCATTGTACTCCCAATAAGAAATTCTTATCTTTATCTTCAACTCCTTCAACTATACCATCACTAGCTTTAGCCACTACTGTTAAACCTTTCCCTACTCTTTCTAAAGATTGATGATGTAGACTATTTGTCATAATTATTTTATCAGAAAATATTTTTTCTAAATGTGAATTTTCTTCAATTTCAACCTCATGTGCTTTATACCATCTAGGAAATTTGGTCAAATAATGATGGTTTAAACCATCACGATGATCATCAATATCTTGCTTTAAAGTGCCATTGTAATACACATTAATTAGCTGTATTCCTCTACAAATTCCTAATATTGGCTTATTAGTTTTTATGGCTTTTTCTAATAACTTAAGTTCAAATTCATCTCTTTCAGGCACAACTTTACCACAATTACTATCAGGAAGAGCATCATAATAAGATGGACTTATGTCTAATCCTCCACTAAATAAAAAACCATCACATCTATCTACAATCTCATCCATATACTCTTCACTCTTTATAACTGGAATATTTAAAGGAAGTCCCCCTCCTTTTTCTATACCTCTTGCATAATCCATAGTTGATATAGCTAAATCTTGACCACTTGTACCTCTAACTCTTTTTGAAGAATTTCCTAATTCATCAGAAGAAACAAAATAACTTGTAATTCCTATTAATGGCTTCATTTTTTCCTCCATTCTACTTTTGGATTTTTAAGATAAATAAGAACTACCTTTTAGATAAAATCGCCATAACTTGTCTTTGTATTCTTCAGCATAATCAATATTAACTCTTTTTCCCTTTTTAATTTCAAAATCAGTTGAATTACCTTCTATAATATAAATACCATTTTTAGCAACCAATTTTACTCCATCTAACTTTTCATCAACAGCAAGGGCTTGGCATAACTTCCCAGGGCCATTTGTTAAATCTTCCTCTCGCTCACTCTTTATCTGCCTATTTTCTTTCACAATCTCCAGACCTGAGAGCGGCTCTATAGCTCTAATCAAAACTGCCTCAGGTTTACCCTTACTTGCTGTAACAACATTTAAACAATAATACATCCCATAAATCAAATATACATAAGCAATTCCACCTTCTTTAAACATGGTCTCTGTCCGCTTTGTCTTCTTATTATTATAGGCATGAGAGGCCTTATCTTCAGGTCCAAGATAAGCTTCTGTTTCAACTATTTTAGAAATAATTTTTTTATCTCCTATTTTACGAACTAAAATTTTTCCAATAAGCTCTCTAGCAACGGTCAAAGCATCTTGTTTATAAAAATCTTCAGTTAATATCAGTATATCTCTCAATCCATCTTCAAATTTTTGATCATCCTCTTTAGTCCTTTTACTATGACTTGGATGACTTTTGCCTGCTCTTCTCATTTTTGCATTATGATGTCTTCTCATTAAAAGACTATCAATATTATGATTTGTATATCTTTTTCCATAAAAATTTAAAACATATACATCTTTAGCCAAAACTAGAGCAGCCAGTCCATAATCTTGAGTTATTATAATATCTTTAGAATCTGCCCTATTAACAATTTCCATATCAACTGATTGATTTTCTGTATCCATTTTAATAAGCTCTGCATAACTTAAATTTAATTCATGATCATAATCCACAAAAACCAAAACATCAATATTATACTTTTTGGCTATTTTTTCAACATTAGCTATAACTGGACAACTGTCACCATCAACTAAAATTCTAATTTTATCACCTACCATAATTTATATAAATCTTTTCTAAAATTCTCTGCTTTATTTAAAACTTTATTACAGGCACCACTCAAATCACCTTTTTCTAACACAGCCCTATGCATAATTTCTTTAAACTCTTTTTCCTTCTTATCACGAAGAACACTTATAGTCCTGGAAAAATATCCCCAATCATCCATTAATCTATGAGATAATTCTCTCCAATCATCTGCAAATTTCAATGAAAAATATTTGTCACTAAAATTATCTAAAATAC
>Ga0182239_1000911_pt1 | contig 10211 bp, 8 predicted proteins | sample hydfrate6_PW_210_FD_132456 | JGI IMG/M metagenome (GOLD analysis project Ga0182239, IMG submission 132456) | Subsurface microbial communities from deep shales in Texas, USA - hydraulic fracturing test 6_PW_210 | ecosystem: Environmental > Aquatic > Deep subsurface > Shale gas/oil reservoir >...
ATTTACGCCATGACCGACTTCCTCAAGCTGCGCAAAAGCGATTCCGGCGGCGGGGCACACGGGTCGGCGCCCTCCGGCGATAAGCCCGGCCTTCCGGCCAAGCTGCAGCAGGCCAAGATCCCGCCCATGATCCGTTTCGACGAGGACCTGGTCCCCGGCGGCAAGCGCATATCCGCGTTTTTCGTGGCCGTGTGCGGCGGCATAGTCGGATTCGTGGCCGCGATAATGGGCGTTGGCGGCGGCTTTCTGACCTTCCCCATGTTCGTATACATCCTCGGAGTATCCTCATTCACCACCGTGGGCACGGACATACTGCAGATCATATTCACCGCCGGATTCGCTTCCATAACCCAGTACGCCATCTACGGCTTCATCTTCTATACCCTGGCCATGGGCATGCTCCTGGGGTCCCTTTTGGGAATTCAGCTCGGCGCCCTGACCACCAAGGTGGTTAAAGGCATCTACATCCGCGGCTTTTACGCCACCGCCATTTTGGCCGGTTTTGTCAACCGCTTGTTCGCCCTGCCCAGCAAACTGAGTGACATGAATTACCTGTCCATGTCCGATTCCGCGGCGGCTTTCTGGGCTTCGGTGGGCAACTGGGCCTTTTTCGTGGTCATAGGCATATTTTCCGTGTGGGTGATAAGTAAATTCTTCACGAACCTGAAAACGCTCAAGGGAGAGGCCTAAAATGTTGATAGCGGACAAAAAACACTTCTGGATGGGAGCAATAATGACTATCGTTTTCGCGGGGGTCCTGGCGTACATGTTCACTCCCTCCTTTAACGGAGAAAACGCTTTCCACGCCTCGGACGGGCTGTTCAACTCCATCGCCAAGGACTCCACGGATTATTTCCCCATGCTCAAGGAGCAAAACGAGCGGTACGCCGGGCACAGCGTGGACGTCAGCCTGAAATTGTCCGGAGATATGCTTTCCCGGGCCAGCGCCATACTCGGGAAGAACAATATCCAGGCGGAGCCGGCCGACGGCGCCCTGCATGTAAGCGGGGACCTGAACAATATCGTTGACAGCGCGCTTGTTGACGCCCAGGCCATGTTCAACAATAATAAAGAAGAACTGGTTCAAAAGTATGCAATGGAAGGCAAAGAAGCCCTTTACGTCTGGTGGAATATACTGACCACAATGGATGCCCAGCTTAAAATGCAGAAGGACTTCAAGGCGGCCAAATTTCTGTCCGAGGTAGTAAAACGCGGAGTGGAAGTCGGATACAATTTCTATGGCGTATCCGCCCAAAGCGCCCAGAGCAAGGCCGGAACCCTGACCTTTGCCCTGGTCTTTTACGTCGCTTATACCTTGTGGTGGGGATATGCCATATTCTTCCTGTTTGAGGGATTCGGACTGGAAATGAGTTCCGGCGAAAAAAAGGAAGTCTGATTCCACTTTTAAAAGTGCCCCGGTTTAAACCGGGGCACTTTCATTCAAGTGCAGGCGCAAAACGGAAAACAAGTGCTCGAAGCAATAAAAAAAATTTTCAAATATCGCCGCAAAGTCCCTTCTTTAGATCCGGAAGCCGAGGAAAAGGCCCGCAATCTATTTCAAACCCGCTATCACGCATTCAAGCTTTTATTGGCCGCCAATAACCGGTCCCTGGAAGCCATGAGCGAGATGGAAAAGGCCATGCAGGCAAAAGAGCCTTTCAGCATGGCCTTTGTCCGCTCCAGATGCACCTCCGTATCCACCAACGTATATAGTATCATAGACAATCTCCTAAAGCTGGCCCCGGGAAAATACCAGAACCTCCCTTCCGTGTACCGGGAAATATGCAAACGCATTCAGGATGATTTGGCCCCGGAGAACGTGGATACCTCCGGTCCGGTCATGCTCGAGATCAAGGATATCGACAAGGATTTCTCGAATATAGTCGGACCGAAAATGGCCAACCTGGGAGAAATGAGAAACAAACTGGGTCTTTGCGTACCGGACGGCTTTGTCCTTACCCGGAGCGCTTATTACCGGTTCATCCGGGAAAACGACCTGCAGACCGAGATCGACAGAAGGATACAGGCGACAAGGATAAACCGCATCGACCAGCTGTTTGATCTATGTTCCGGACTGCAGACCATGATAACCCGGGCGGCCGTACCGGAAGAAATAATAGACGCGCTCAAGACCGGATATGATCGGGTGGCTGAAAAAAGCGGCCGGGAAAACCTGCGTCTTTCCCTGCGCAGCAGCGCATTGGGAGAAGACCTGGCCCGGGCCTCCTTCGCCGGTCAGTACCGATCCGTGCTCAATGTGGACAAGGAAAATCTGGAGCAGGTGTACAAACTTATTTTGGCCAGCAAATACTCTCCGCAGGCGGTCAGCTATCGCTTTTATATGGGTCTGAAGGACGAGGAAGTGGCCATGTGCGTGGCCTGTATGCCCATGGTCCCGGCCCGGAAATCCGGGGTCATATATTCCCGCAATCCCCTGGATCTGAATGACGACAAAATAAGAATATCTTCCACCTGGGGGCTGGCCAAGGCGATCGTTGACGGAGGGGTTGATCCAGACCAGTTCATTGTTTCCCGCTCCAAAGGCATGTCCATAATCAAGAAGGAAATCGGCGAAAAAAACACCGGGTATTACTGTTGCGAAACCGAGGGACTTTCCAGAAAGCAAATCCCTCCGGAAATGCGCAAAGAGAGTTCTCTTACGGACCAAGAAATTCTCAAACTGGCCCGGACGGCCCAAAGACTGGAAGAACACTACGCCGCTCCCCAGGACATCGAATGGAGCATGGACAACGGCGACCTATGGATCCTGCAGAGTCGGCCCCTGGCTCAAAACTCCCCTCCGGAAAGAAAGACCGGGGAAGAAGACTCGGCTCCGGTGCAAGAGCCGCTTTTTTCCGAGGGAATCACCGCCGCTCCGGGAATATCGAAAGGAAAAGTGTTCAAGGTGGAAAAAGACGCCGATTTGGTGCGCTTTCCCCGTAACAGCATCCTGGTCTCCAGGCAGTCCTCGCCCAAATGGGCCTCGGTCCTCCCCCGCTCCGCCGGGGTGATAACCGAGCACGGGAGCATCACCGGGCATCTGGCCAATGTGGCCCGGGAATTCGGGATTCCGGCCCTTTTCGGAGTAGGGGATGCGTTTTCCCGACTGGAAAACAAGCAACTCTTGACCATGGATGCGGACAAACAGCGCATTTATGCCGGAGAAATCCCGCAAATACTGGAAAAAAACAAGCAACCCACGAGCCTGATTCTAAACAGCCCGGTACATGAGACATTGAAAAAAGTGGCCTCGCACATAACTCCGCTCAATCTCCTCGATCCGGACAGTCTGGATTTCAAACCGGCGAACTGCCGCACCCTGCACGACATAACCAGGTTCGCGCATGAAAAATCGGTCCAGGAGATGTTTAATTTCGGCAAAAACCAGAGCTTCGCCCCCATGACCGGGAAGCAGCTGAAAACCTCTGTGGCCATGCAGTGGTGGGTCCTGGATATAGAAGACGGATTTAAAAATCCGGTTTCCGGAAAAACGGTCGGTCTGGATAATATTCAGAGCATCCCCATGCTGGCCATTTGGGAGGGAATAGTGGCCGTGCCCTGGGAAGGCCCGCCCCGAATGGACAAGAGCGGCTTCATGTCCGTTTTGCTTCAGGCCACGACCAACCCCAACCTGGAGCCCTCCTTAAGCACCGACTACGCCCTTAAGAACTATTTCATGATTTCCAGAAACTTCTGCCACCTGCAGTCCAGATTCGGCTTCCACTTTACGGAGGTGGAAGCCCTTGTCGGGGAGAGGACCCCGGAAAACTATGCCCGGTTTCAGTTCAAGGGTGGGGCCGCGGACCTGCCCCGGAGAAAGATGCGGGCCGAATTCATCGCCGAAATACTACGAAAATTCGCCTTTGCGTGCGATGTAAAGGAAGACGCTTTATTCGCCCGGATCGATGATTTGGAGAAGGAATTTATGAGCAACAGGCTAAGGATTGTCGGGTACATGCTTATGCATACCAGACAATTGGACATGGTCATGTCCAACACCGGCTCCAGAGACTATTACCGGGAAAAAATTGAAAAGGATATCCGGGAAGGCCTGGGCATAGAAAACTGAAACATCCCTCGGTCCACAATTTACGGCCCATCTTCTTTATAGCAGAAAAACCAAGCAAAATCATTCTACTTCTTGGGAGAAGTAAAAACCAGAAAAGGGCATAATTTACAGATATCAGGCCCGGGAAATGGTTCGGCCTGCCTGGAATATGCAGCAGATCCATCCCGAACTATCCGCTCTAAGGTCCAATGAAAAGAAGTTTCCAACTGCCTGCCGGGAAATATATAATTCACTTCTCCCTGCTCGGTCTTGCCCGCGGTCCTGCTTCCGCTGCACATCAGGGTTATATTCGGCTTGCCCGACCGATACGCATGCACGCATCCATGACAGACCGAGGAATTCATGGTCATCCACATCTCAAAAGGATGAATATCAAACGCGGCGCACCAATCATTGGCCAGATAGTATGCCTGCAGCGGATCGCATATGCCGTGGATAACATCCGGTTCATACGGCGCCAAGTGCAGAGGGGCGGAGGCAAAACCCAAGAGTCCGGACTCCATCCTTGTCTTGGTCAACAAAAAGCGCTTCGCCTGAGCGCGATCCTTTGTGTACTTCAGGTGCTTATCTACTTCCCGCTCGTTTAGTTCCTTCCACCCCAGAACATAAGAAGCATTTGAGCAGCCGATTTTTTCCGGCCCTCCGAACAGGATATCGCCCCGCTGTCTGGATGCAGCCAGATAATGGCAAAACGTGAACGGGCGCAGGCCGGTCTTGTAATCAACCCCGTCCAAGGTTTCACTTATTTCCCGGCTACTGTAGAAAAACTTAACCGCCACAGGATAATATTTCAGCTTTAAAATATTTTTCAATCCGAAAACTATATCCTCCGGGCTTAAGCGTCCGCCATTGCTCTGGGCATTGTCCAGAAGCGCTCCTGCCAAATCCGCGTCTTCAATATATTTTTTGGTATCCAGCAAAATTTTCTCCTAAAAATTGTTTTTTCGGATTATCTATACCCGGTCATATCTTGGATAAATTATTCCAGTCCGTTACTTTTTCAAACCATTTTGATTAGTTATATTCATTATTTTCAAAGCCAGTTTTTCACCATCGCGTATATAATAGGATATGCGTAATATGTCTCCCACCTCCGGCTCCTTGCTCATCATTGCTTGAGCAGTCTTGAACACCCGGACATTACTCGGGGATCCCTCATACCTGTTTTTATTTGTATCCGTGGACTTCAAAACAATGATTTTCAGCTGCTCGTTGTGTCCGTCATATTCCACGCATTGTCCCTGAACCACCTCCGCTGCTTGAAGGAAACCGGTATTGAGCATAAAAAGCAATAAAACAAGCAATATCTTTTTCATCCCGCCATCCTGCCCCCCTTAAAAAAACACAGGTACACCATGCATATAAAACAGGACAGGCCCAGGAAAATCCCGGCCCAGAGGGTATATCCAAGTTGCATAGAGATCACGGAAACCAGCACACCCAATGCAAAAAACAAAAATGCGGCCTTTTTCGCCTCTTGCCGGGCAATATTGGTGATTGCCGCTCCCATACTTATGCCTAGAGAAATAATTGGAATTATCAGCAAGGCGGCCAGAAGATCCACCCGCCCCCTGAATGCGTATGCCCCGGTAGCGTACAGGCCGGTGAGAAAAGCAAGCAACAGATCAAGGGCAAAGGCATTGCGCGTGGAACAACCCAGCAGATAAACAAGGATGCACATGCGGGCCAAACTGCCCCCGACCCCCAACAGGCCGGATATAAAACCGATCAGCATGCCGGCTGCGAGGACTACCCAAAACGAACAGATGACTCTTGACTGCCGGAAAGACAAAACCGGAAAGAGCCTGAAACAGAGCCTCCATCCCGGTTTGCTACTTTTATAAAAGCCGGATCTGTCCGCAGCGGGGTCATCAGAGGCCACTCTGTGGGCATCAAAATAAGCCAGCCAGATTATCGCGGCAAGCAATCCCGCATAGCTCCAACCAATAATCTCCTCCGCCAATCCGGACCGCTCCAGCAAAAGGACCGCTCGCACCCCGATTTCAATTCCCGGAATTCCTCCCAGAAGCATGGTTGCCCCCAACTTGAAATCCACATCCGAAAACCGGAAATATTTATACAGTGAAAACAAAGAACGGCCGGTCAACTGGGTCATATTGGTCCCGATGGCAAACGGAAGGGGGAAGCCGAGGATGTAAAGTCCCGGGGCGATAATCCAGGAGCCGCTTATTCCAAAGAAACCGGCAACCAACCCTGCGCAAAAGCAAAGAAGAGCCACAGCCGGCCAGAATATTTCAATCCCGGCAAAGGGTAAATGCAACAGCAACAAGTCATGCATTACATTGCTTCCTTAAGGGACCTACAATTTAGTCGATCGGACACCGGACAACAGCTCTGACCACCCGGTCCGCGGCAAAAGAAGTAAACACCCCCCACACAACAGTAAGGACCAGGGTCCAAACGGCGAACAAGAGCAGATTGCTGTTGTACAGATCGGCAAAATAATGAAGTAACCAGGAGTCCAGGGCCCTGGTATCCACAACCATAACCAAACGGGAAAAACTCGTTTCCGGGATCTGCCCGGAAATACGCCAATGACTCCCCCAAGATAGTCCCCGGAAATTAAAGACGAAATCAGCGATAAGGTGCAAACCAAACATTTCCCGCTCCTTGAATAAAAAACGACCCGAAAACAAACATCTTGGACAGCCGCAGCCTAGCCCCCCGGCAAACAAAGCGCGACATGCATTTCTCTTGCGATATAAAAAGCAACTTGAGTGCCAACATCCGCACTTGACTTCAAGGCGAAATCAAAACTAGATTCGCAAAAAAAGGATTTGGAAAACATGCTTTTTTGGGACAAGAACTTTTCTTTGAGCAAACTCCTGAAATTCAAAGAAAAAAAACCTCCGCTCCGAATCGGAACCCGCTTCCTTAGGGCCATGATTCCCGCAGTGGTCCTGGTCCTGGCCGGAACCGGATATGCCTTGTATATCAACACCTCCAACTACCTCTCCATATCCCTGCAGCGTTACTCCCGGGCCCAGGTACAGTCCATGGGCTATGAGATTGAAAACATCCTCGATGAGGCCCGAAAAGACATTCTGTATCTCGCTAGAAAAGCCCATTCCCCGGAACAGACTCGCAACTTTTTCCAAATTTCCCGCAACTTGCGCCAACGACCTTATTGCGCGATTATTTACCTGCCTACAGGAGAGGGAAAACGATTCTCGCTTTTTATTCAGGACGACAAACTTCAGGAACTTTCCGGAGTAGAAGTGGGCCTGCTAAAACCCGACCCCCTGCTGCTTGTGGACGAAATAGAGGATTTAAGTCCCGGAGAAGTGACAATCTCCGAATTGGTTACCGCCAAATATCCCATTGTTAGAAACGGAGTGGTTGAAAAAAGATCGCAGCGTTTGGTCTGGAGACTGGCCACCCCGGTATTCAAAAATGGGCAAAAGCAGGGATATTTTATCCTGGCCATGGATGCCCGATATATCCGCAACCGCATGTCCCTGTTCAACTCCCCGGATTCCCCGGTCTGGTCCGTGGCCCGCACTCCGGAGCTTCGCTACTACTTCCTGTTCAATCCCAAAGGATGGATCATCTTTGAGTCGGAAGAAAAAACCAGGGAAAATATTCCTTTGCAAACCCGGACCGCCCGCCAGGCTTACAGCGGGATACTGGGAAAGCCAGGAATTGACTTCGCGTTTCAGCCCGGCACCACCCAAAGCCAATACTGGAAGATGGTCAATGAAGTACTCCGGGGGGAACACGGAAGCATGCTGATTAAAGATTCCTCCAACCAATCCAAAAACCTGGAACGCCACTTTCTGGCTTACACTCCGGTCAAATTTCATCCGCAACCCGGAGAGGAAGAAATCGTTGCCGGCCTGGCCTACATCGACCGCAGCCGCCTGCCTCTGGATGCCGGCTATCAAATGATAAACTACATGTTTGTAATAACCCTATGCGCCATAGTCCTGCTGACGCTTATCATATTTTGCATAAGCAGAAGAATCACCCGTCCCATCCTGGATTTGGCACGCAAGGTAAATAAAATTCGGGACATTGAATCCGTGCAGCCCCTGGAAGTCAGAAACGCGGACTACGAAACCAGCATTCTGGCTCAGGCCCTGAACAATATGATGGAGCACCTGAACCAAACCCTGCAAAAACTGCACATACGGGAAAGCGAAATACGGGATGTCGCCCTGAAAGAAAGGGTGGACCCCGAGAATTTTCTGCACCAGGAGCATGACCGCCACGACTTTTTAACCGAAATAGTGGGGGGAGGTCCCCAAATGGAGAATGTCAAAATGGATATTCTCAAGGCCGCCCGGGCGGACGTGGATGTTCTTCTCCAGGGGGAGACGGGGACCGGTAAGCAGTTGGCTGCCGAAGCCATTCACGCGAACAGCGAGAGAAGCACTCATCCGTTTATCAGCATTAACTGCGGAGCATTGGACGAGAACCTGCTGCTGGACACTTTGTTCGGACATGTCAAGGGGGCGTTCACCGAAGCCAAGACGGAGCGCAAGGGGGCGTTTCTGGATGCGGACAAAGGGACTCTATTCCTGGACGAAATCCAGGCCGCATCCCCCAGGGTCCAACAATCCCTGCTCCGGGCCGTGGCCATGCGCAAAATAAAGCCCCTGGGGAACGACAAGGAAATAGATGTCAACGTCCGCCTACTGGCGGCCACCAACCTGAATCTGCAAAACGAAATCAGCGCGGTCCGATTTCGTGAGGACCTGTATTATCGCCTGAAAATAATCAACATACATATCCCCCCCTTACGCGAACATAGTGATAATATCTCTATTTTGGCTTTCCATTTCCTGCATCAGGCCGGAGATATGATCAACAAAAAGGATCTCGGCCTTAGCAAGGGTGCCCTGGAAAAATTAAATGACTACCACTGGCCGGGCAACATCCGGGAGCTTAAAAACTGCATAACCCGGGCCGCGGTAATGGCCGAGGAAGAGACTATATATTCCCGGGACATCATTCTGGAGCAACAGCCCGCACCGGACCAAGAAACCCGGGAAGAATCCGGGAAACAGCAAAAAACCGAGCCCGCAAATGCGGAAAAAGACGCCGAGCGCTCCGGACCGGGCGGACGGGAAAAGGGAGAAGATGAAGACAGAAAAAAATTCGGGAAAACAATGCGCTTGCCGGAGGGAATCAATATCCGGCAAAAAAATACTCTGTTGTATCTGAAAAAAAACGAATACATCACCAGGCGCAAATATCAGGAACTGAACAACGGTCTGTCTCCCAGAACCGCCAATCACGATCTGCAGGATCTGGTCAAAAGGGAAATTCTGCAAAAACAAGGGCGAGGACCGGCGGTCAAATATCTTCCGGGCCGGAACTATTCGAATTGATGCGTTTATTTTCGTAAGCCGCCGTTATCCTCTGAACAAGATCATCCAGACGAAAGGGCTTGAGCATGTAATCAAACGCGCCCAAGGCCATACCCTGTTCCGCCCATTGCACGGACCCGTGCCCGGTGAGGAGGATCACTTCCGTTTCCGGGGAGATCTCCTTGATCCTCTTCAGGGTCTCCAGGCCGTCCATCCCCGGCGTAAGGACATCCAGGACCGCAACATCCACGTCGTTCACGGACAAAAAATCCAGGGCCTGCTTCCCGCTGAACACCCCGCTGGCTTCAATATCGCGTCTTTTCAGTCTCTTCAGGAAAAAATACACAAATTCCTTTTCATCATCGATCAAAAGTATAACCGGTTTTCCCATCATCTCCATCCTCTCGGGGCGTTTAAAAGCCAAAACGTGCCCGGCTCCCTACCTTGTAAATAACGGTCCGGGGGTTCCCCGGACCGTATACTGCCTGAAAACGGAACCGTCTTGCATACCATTTTCCACTCAGCGGGACGCAGGGAATACAATCGAGGGGGTGAAAATATTCCCCGCAGCCGCTTACTCCGCACAGGCAAAATTAAATAACGCTTTTTTGTCACGTTTTTCGCCTCGATTATAAAATTCCGGCTCAAGGCCTGACGGTAAAGACAGGAATCTTGGCCGTCTTGATCACTTTTTCCGCAACTGAGCCGAAAACGATTTTGTCGATTCCTTTTCGCCCATGAGTGCCCATGACTATCATATCCACCTGCCGCTCATTGGCCAGCTTCAATATTTCACCCGCCGGATACCC
>Ga0182239_1000912_pt1 | contig 10205 bp, 4 predicted proteins | sample hydfrate6_PW_210_FD_132456 | JGI IMG/M metagenome (GOLD analysis project Ga0182239, IMG submission 132456) | Subsurface microbial communities from deep shales in Texas, USA - hydraulic fracturing test 6_PW_210 | ecosystem: Environmental > Aquatic > Deep subsurface > Shale gas/oil reservoir >...
TGGACGGATTCTCTTGCAGTAGTGATGTTTTTATACATAGCCGACCATATCTTTTACAATTTTGCCATTGCGATTCGCACCTATTTTCAGAAGGTTGCCGACCCGGAGGATATTGCGCCGAGTATGGCGGTCTCGTTTACCATCAACCATCTTGCCGCTGTGGTACTCCCGGTAATCGGCGGCGCCCTGTGGATGATTGACTACCGCATTCCGTTTCTGGCCGGAGCGGCCATGAGTGCGATTTCCCTGTTGGCCGTGCAGTGGATCCGCACTGAGGTGGAGCCATCCTGAAAAAACATTATCTTTAAATAATTAAAATAATATTAAAAAAGGGGGCGAAAATGTGAAGAATTTTTGTTGCTCCCTTAACAACTTCATGAGAAAAGCAATTAGTTATTAATGCCAACTTATAATCTCTGGGGTTGTATATGCACTTAGGATTGATCTGGATATTGACCGCGTTTTTTACGTTATGCTGTTCATCCCCCCTGTACGCAGAAGACGGTCCAGCGCCACAGTCCTACCCCAGCCAGACTCTGCCTGACATTATCGTTCTCGATACCTCTGCCACCGCTACCCCCGGCACCTCAATACTGGAGCGTAACGCTATCGACATCATCCCCCACGGGGATGGCAATGTTACTGATCTTCTCCGTATACTCCCCGGTATTCAATACAGTGAGAGCGAGCGTTCATCTTTAACCGGGGGTGAGATTCTCCCGGCAGAAATTTCCATCTCCGGCGGACGGGTGTATGAGAATAACTTTCTCATTGACGGAATAGGCAACAACAGCCTGCTTGATCCCATGGCGGACAACCCCATGAGTGTTACGCATATGCCGGGACATTCGCAGGAGATGTTTCTGGATACCTCCCTTATCGATTCCGTAACGGTGCAGCGCAGCAATATCTCCGCACGCTACAGTGGTTTTACCGGTGGGGTTGTGGAGATGGAAACGCGTGATCCTGACACAACATTCGGCTTCAATCTCTCTGGGCGCTCCACCCGCTCGGAGTGGGCCAGTTTTCACATTGAACGAGAAGAGCGGGAGGATTTTTACACTTCACAGGAGGCCGAACAACAGCCTGAATTTCGTAAGTACAATCACAAAGTCAGTTTCGATATTCCTGTAGCTGAACGCTTGGGAATATTGCTGGCATATTCTCACAACTACTCGCGTATTCCGTTGCAAAACTTTGGCGTTGAGGAGCGCCAATATCGCAAGCAGGAGAACCTTTTTGCCAAAGCCCTGTATCAGCCTGGAGATAAGACCCGCCTTAATTTTACATTTTTATCCACCCCCTATGAGGCAAAATATTTTCGTGATGACGTTAAGGAGAGTGGCTTTACCCTTGAAGGGGGAGGGTGGGGAGTGCAGAGCAAACTCGAACATGAATTTGCTATTGTCGATGTTGAAGTTACCCTCGGGTACCGAGAGAGCAATAATAAACGCCATGCCCCGGAAGAGTATTTCAATTACCACGTGACTGAATCAGTTGCCTGGGGCGAACGGTACAGTTCCAAAGGTGGCTATGGCGATCTGGATACGGAGCAGGAATCACTGACTTTAGCAACCCATCTGGAGTTCAAACCCTTCTCCTGGGGGGTAATAGAACAGCAGTGGAATGCCGGTGTTGGCACGGAGCGTACCCTTGCCGATTACATGCACTACGGAACTACAAACAGTGGGTGGGAGATTGACCCCGATGTTTTGTGTGATGGCGCGGATAAGTATTGTCTGCCTCAGGAACAGTATGCCGATAAGTTGGTGATCTATCCGGAAGATAGAGCAGAGGCGGAGATCACCTTTGTCGATGCCTATGTGGAGGACACCATGCGTTGGGGGCGTATCTCGCTTCGAGGTGGAGTTCATCTGAGCTATAATGACTTTACCCGTAACAATGATTATGCCGGGCGCAGTTCCCTTGCTTATGACCTCTATGGCGATGGGGCAACTGTATTGAATCTTGGAGTGAATCGCTACTACGGTAAAACCCTCCTGACGCATGCTCTGGAAGAGGAAAAAGCATTCAATTCACGCTGGAGCAGGAGCATCAATGAGGATGGAAGCCTGAGCGCATGGGAAAAAGCCGAGCGCAAGATATTTGTTGCCACCAGGGTTTCCGATCTGAAAACTCCCCGAACCGACGAATGGAGTATAGGTTTTGAGCAGGAGATCCCCGGAGGTTTGCTGACCCTCTGCTATATCAAACGCAATGGTGAAGACCAGTTGGCGAGGCATGTGCTTGCAAAAGACGAACATGGCTATATCTATTCAGAATGGAATAATAACGGTCAGAGTCAGCACGAAGAGGTGAGTTTTAGTTGGGAACAGCGCTGGGAAGTCCAGTCTATTATGTTTAACATAACCTGGCAGGACAGCGAATCAAGTAATGAGAGCTACTCTGATGTAATGGACCTGGAGGACATGGATACGCTGGTTTACTATAAGGGGAATTTCACTCCTGTGGTGAACCTCCCGCGTTCCGACTACAACCGCGAATGGAGTGCGAATCTGGTATATCACATAAAACTGGGGTATGGATTCGCGTTCACCAATATCACGGAATATCGAAGTGGTTACACTGCGATACTCGATACCAAAGATAACTTCACTTCAGAAGATGGCGAGCGTTTTGATATCTATGCCGACGTATCACGTCCCAGTGCCACCACCTTCGACTGGAAGCTTAGCTGGGAGTACGATCTTGCTTCTGCCGGTAATGTGATGCTCAGCGCCGAGGTGTACAATCTGTTTAATCGCAAGTTGTACACCGGTATCAATGGGGAATATGAGATGGGGCGCCAGCTTTGGGTAGGGATGGATTACACCTTTTAATTTCCTGGTGCATTGAAGTTTATTCTGCTTTATGACTTCGGATAAATTCCCAATTTGAGGCAGCATCAATTCCTCGTGTGTTTATCAGGGTGCCTTTCAACTCACTGTGTTTTTCGTTGAGGTTGAGAAAAAGGTTATAGTTTGCTTTTGGAGTATTAGTTGGCAACCGGAAGACCAGCTTGGTGCTTGTTTTTTGGATAAGTTGCAGAGATGTTGGCAGCGGCGATCGGATAATCTCTTCTTTGTTCAGGAGTAATAACTCGTTTTCGCCTACATAAAAATCCTTTACCCTGCCTGTCTTTCCCAGCATATGGATATTTTCCGGGTCTTCTACCTCAAAAAGATACACGTAATCCTGAGACATGGCTCCCAGAATACCCTGGTTTAATTGCACTTTTTTACAGTAGCCGGGGATTTCGATAGATTCAGTAACAACAGGCTGGTGGGGGTTGCGCACGTCTATAATCAATAGACCGCGGTAGCCGCACGCGGCGAATAAAAATCCGTTTTTATAGGTTATGTCGAGGCTTTTCGCTCCCGATATTAAATGTCGCGGGAAGTTGATGCTCTTAAGGAGGGACAGATTGTTGTTAGTATCTATCGTAGCTATTTTGATACCCTCACCATAGCTGGATATATACGCAAAACCTCCTCCAAATGCGATGCTGCGCATATTCCCCGGCATATCTTTATCCGCTTGATAAACCGGCTGGTCGGGATTGCTGATATCAAAAACCTTCAGCCCGACACTGGTGCAGAGATAAAGATTGTTTTCGTGTATTTCAATGCTATGTACAGAACTATTTGTATTGAGGAGGATATCCCGTTTTACCCTGGGCACGAGTGTACCATCCGGGAGTATTCCGGCCACGTGGAGGCCGGAATTTTTTACACCGGTATATATCCTGTTATCCGTTATGCAAAAGGCATTGGGTGCTTCTGCTGCAGGATAGGTAAGTTCGTCGGAGATGCGTAATGTCCCATCTGGAGAATGCTTCAGATAATACACGATGCTTGCATTGCCAATGGCTACGCCGGAGGAATCAACGCTCCATTTAAGAGTATCTGCCATGGGGAAAAGTTGAGCGCGGGAATTGAAAGATTCATTGGGTTCGTTCTTTTCTAAATCGACGATCTTTATCCCCTCCATATTGGTGGCCAGAACAGCGTAATTTCTGAATATGCTTGCGCCGTAGATCCGCCCGCATGTATCTATGCTTTTGTTTAATGATAGATTTCCCTCTTTACTTATGGAAAACAGTGCAATTCCCCCGGATCGGGTGAATACGGCAAGGTTATCCTTATACATAGCGAGTCTGTGGCTGCGCAGTTTGGTGTGGGCAGCTTTTTTGTAGGTTGCAGTATTCTCTTCGCCTATATCAACCACTCCGATGCCGCCATTGCCGTTGGCCAGGTACAATCTGTTGTCATTGAGTGCAAAGTCTCTCGGGCTGCCGGCAAATTTCAGACGCTCGATTAATTCCGGTTCTTTGGGGTTTTCTTTCAGTGAATAGATATGCAAATAACCATGTGCAGCGTGTTTGCTGAGGGTAAACAATCTGTCATTCCGGGTAAATATGCGCAAGGTGGTGCCCGGATGTTTCTGACGAAAGCAAATATCCCCATTTTCAGGATCGATGACACTGATACCGTCCTTGTTGCCGTTACTGATGTAGATCAGACCATGTGCGCTGCTTACATCAGTGGTATGGTGCGGTAAATTATGCTCGTAGATAATTCTTGCTTCAGCCGGCGAAGAGATGTCACATACCACCACTCCATCTTTGCCGCAGGCAATATATGCGGTATTCTCTTTGATTTTAAGGTGCCAGAGAAATTTATTGATGTGGACAGTGTGCAGAATTTTCGGCTGATGCGGGTTGCTGATATCCAGGGCAACCAGACCCACGTTACGACACAGTGCCCATGCAATAGAGCCTTTTATTTTGACATCAAAAACCCGCTCCCACATAAATTTTTCTGCTATCACATTCCTGCACTGCGACAGTTGATGAAGAAGGGTGGCTTTAATGTTGGAATCGAGATTTTGCCCTGTTATCTCTAAAGACGTATTGGCGGGGTTTACTCTTATCTCGCTGATTTGAGCCGCTGGCTCTTCCAGCTTGTAAAGAGAGATAAGCAGAACAACAATGGCAGCAATATACAGGCTTATTGCCACTGCTCCCTTCCTGTCCAGCCAGCGCTGCCCTTTTTTATTTGCGTTCGTGGATTTCATACCTCGCCAGCCTTATTATTGGGTGGCAGGTGCTTTTGGACTATTTTGAGCAATTGACTGCTTTTGAACGGTTTGCGCAGGTAGTCATCCATTCCCGCTTCAGTGCAGCGCTGGATATCTTTTTCGCCTGCATGGGCTGTCAACGCTATGATTGGAATGCCGATATTGCGCCGGCGCAGTTTCTCGGTGGCTTCATATCCGTCCATGCGTGGCATCTGACAGTCCATCAAAACCAGGTCAAAATTGTGTTCTTTGATCATCTGTAACACATCATAACCATTATCCACCGTGGTCAAGGTATAACCCGCCTGTTCAAGGAGAAGCTGAACCAGTCTCTGGTTGGTGTAGTGATCTTCAGCTAAAAGAATATGCCTGCTCTCCTGATTTTTGCGTGTGTTTTCCTCAGCCTCAGCATGGTCATTTTGGGTGTTGCTCTGTGATTGCGAGGGAGGTAAATCAGGTGTTTGTTCTTGCTCTTCTGCTTGGATATCGGTTTCCGGGCGCATGAAGGCAGTGGGGGAATCGGGGGTATTCTGAGCGTCGCTGGTTGCGCCTGTGATTTGCGAACTCAGGCTTTTGCCTTTCAATGGCTTGGGGATAAATAAATCTACAGGATTGTTATTGCCATTCTTTTTACGCAGAATCCATTCATGGGGCGCAATACACGTAATGGTCAGGGCCGGGCCTTCCGGATTATGGAGCGAGTGGCGCGTTTTTATCTCCTGGGCCAGATTCAGACAGGCGCCGGGCAGCCCACTGTCAATGCATAACAGTATCGGCTTTTGTTTCTGGATGAGGGCGTTTATACCCGACTTTGCCGTATCTGCAGTTTCAAATACCGCCGCATTCTTGCCTAACTGGCTGAAACGGTATTTCAGTGCATCAATCAGGGCTTTGTTGTGACTGACTATCCCAATGGATTCATAGCTTTTTATGCTCTGATCCTGGCTGAGCCATGTGTCGCCCAGGTTTGCGCTCTGTGTTGTCGTGTTGAATGGTAGCTCCAGCGAGAAAACCGTGCCATGGGGCTCATTGTCGAAGATCCTGATTTTGCCACCCATCAATTCGCACAACTGCTTTATGATGGTTAATCCCAGGCCGGTGCCTCCATACTGACGAGACGTGGAACTGTCTGCCTGGGTGAATGCTTCAAAAATGCGGGTTTTTAAATCGGGGCTGATTCCTATGCCGGTATCGCGCACCTCAAGGCACACTGTGCATGATGATTTGGTGGTTGTGACAGGATGCAGGGTTATTACAATGGTTCCATAGTGGGTGAATTTGATCGCATTGGAAACCAGATTGAGTACAATCTGGCGCAGTCGTGCCGCATCCGCCAGCACTTCTTGGGGGATAGCCGGATCAATAACCACTGTAATATCCAGCCCTTTACTGAAGGCGCTTTTAGCGAGTATGTCGACCGCAGTGTCCACGGTATCTGCCAGCGAGCATGGAGCGAGTTCCAGTTCAAGTTTTCCGGCTTCAATCTTGGAGATATCGAGGAGGTCATTCAAAAGGGTGAGGAGTGCATCACCGGAACTGTATATGGTGTTGACCATCTCTCTCTGGTCTTCAGGTAGACTGGACTTCTGCAGCAGTTCAGCCATGCCCAGAACCCCTATCATCGGAGTGCGGATTTCATGGCTGATGTTGGCCAGAAAGCGCGATTTGGCCGCACTCGCACTTTCTGCCTCGTTTTTGGCGTGGTTGAGCTCGGTTATGGTATGTTCCAGTTTGTTGTTACTCCGTTCCAGCGCGGAGGTACGCTCTTTGACCTGCTCTTCTAGATATGCACTGTAATTCTGCAACGCCTCTTCGTGTTCGCGGATCTGGTGTAACATGGCGGTAAAGTTGCCAGTGAGTTCATTTATTTCATGCATCTGCGCGCTGGGTACTTCCGGGTAAGAAGAGTATTCCCCCTTCTGAATAATTTCACTCATGTGGTGCGTTAAACTGTGCAGGGGATCTGTTATCTGTCTCTGCAGTCGCGTTGCGAGCACGAAAGCGATCAGCAGAGCGGCGCCGAGTATCAGCATGGCTGCGAGGAGAAACCACAGGAGGTTGTGGATCAGAGTATTGTTGTTGGTCTGGATGAAAATAGTGCCCAGATACTCGCCTGCATGAAAAACGGGCACATATGCAGTGATGTGGGAAAACGTTTGCGATGAAATATCTTCACCGCTGTTCATCGCACGTAGAAGCAGATCGCGCTTGAAACCGGGATTGCGGAGTTCCTGAGCGAAACTTGACTCTTCGCGGTTCAGATAGTGGGCAACCACCTCGTTATTATGGTTAAACACCGAGGCAACTTCAATTGATGGTTCAACTGCGAGGGTCTCAAGAGTTTTCTGGATTTTCCATTTTTGGCTGAAGGTGAGGGATTGTTTGCTGTTGAGCGCGACGATGTGGCCCAGGGTTAAGAGTTTGTCGTTTATATTGCTGCGGAAGTGAGCCGTCTGGATCAGTGCAGCACTGATTAGAAACAGGAGCAGAACCACTGTGCTGGTGGCCATTACCAGAGTGGTTATTTTATGCCCGATGCTTGTATTCCCGCGGTTTGGCATGCATAATCCAGTGTTTGTTCGGGGTGGGGGCGGATGAATTCTATACAGGCGCCTGCCAAATTACACGCCTAGCATTTGGCGCTTTTGGCTTAGCCATCCAAATAAATACTTTCTGCGAAAGCATCAATCATACCGCATCAGTACGTTAGACGTTGAGTATAGTTGATTCTAGTGCGACTTTTATATAAACGTCAATAGCCGGGTCACATTAAATATAAATTATATATATGCGCAGCATGAACGCAGAAGGCCAAACCGCATACCTATTATAGCAAGGAGATACGTTTGTGAACGTTGTGGATATATTTTCCATCCAAAAACACTATGCCGCTCTTGAGCTGCTTAACGACATCAGCTTTACCGTAGGTGAGAAGCAGAAGGTAGGGCTTATCGGACGCAATGGCTGTGGCAAGTCTACCCTGCTGAAGATAATTGCCGGGCTGGAGGACGCTGATGGAGGCTATATCAATTATGCCAAGGGGACTCAGGTGGAATATCTGGCTCAGGAGGCTGACTTTGACTGTACCCTCACTGTTCTTGAGCTTTTGCGCCAGCCCCTCGAACCTGTGTATGCGCGTCAGGAGCGTTTTGCACATATAAATACTGAGCTTGAACGTGCTGACGCCACCCAAACCGAAGCCCTGCTGCAGGAACAGCAGGAGCTGCAGAGCTGGTTTGATCTGCACGGAGGCTGGGATGTGGAACACCGCATCAACAGTTTATGTCACCGCCTTGGCATTGGTGCGCTTGAAGTGCGCGCGCAGGACCTCTCCGGCGGGCAGCAGAAACGCGTCGCTCTTGCGCGGGTGTTGCTCGCACGTCCCGACCTGCTCCTTCTGGATGAGCCCACCAACCATCTGGATGCGCAGACGGTACAGTGGCTGGAGGAGGAGTTGCTCGAATATCCTGGCGCCCTGATTCTGGTAACCCATGACCGCTACTTTCTCGACCGGGTCGTGGGGCGGATGTTTGAGGTTGAAGAGGGTAAAATAGAAACCTACGAGGGCAATTACACCCAGTACCTGGCGCAAAAGCAGGTGCAGATGGAGCAGAAACATGCGCAGCAGAGCCGGATCCTCAATGTTCTGCGCCGCGAGGAGGCATGGCTCAAACGGGGAGCAAAAGCCAGAACAACCAAGCAGAAAGCGCGCAAGGGACGGGTTAAGCAGCTACAGGATAGAGTGGATAACACCTCCCCGCGCGATGTCAGCCTTGAATTTGCCCCCGATTCCCGCGTAGGGGGGACTATCCTGGAACTCAGGCATTTGACTCTTGCGGTCGAAGATCTGCTTTTGGCACAGGATATATCATTTATTATGCGCGAAGGAGAGCGGGTCGGGATTCTGGGTCCCAACGGCTGCGGCAAATCAACCCTGCTTAAAACTATAATGGGGCAACTTCAGCCTGTGGCGGGAGAAGTTGTGCTCGGGCGCAAAACCCGTATCGGTTACATAGATCAGCAACGCAGCGGTCTCGATCCGGAGCTCAAGGTTACGGAAGTACTCGGCCCCGGCGAGTGGGTAGAGGTAAATGGTAAAAAGCGACATAAAACCGGATATCTGGAAGATTTTCTTTTTACCCCGTTTGAACAGCGCAAACTGGTGTCGGTGCTCTCCGGGGGCGAACGTGCGCGTCTTTTGCTGGCTCTGCTGATGCTGCAGGGGGCAAATCTACTGATTCTCGACGAGCCCACCAACGATCTCGACATTCCTACGCTCCAGATCCTTGAACAGGCCCTGATTGATTATTCCGGCTGCGTGCTGCTGGTAACCCATGACCGCTATCTCCTTGATCGGGTTACCACCTCTATCCTGAGCTTTGAGGATAAACAGGTGATAGAGTACGCAGGCAATTTCAGCGATATGCGCGCGCAGCAGAAACTCGCCCAAGCCGAGGAAGTAAAAACGCAGCGGGGAGCAGAAAAGCACTCCGTCACCAGTGCTCCTGCCGAAAGCAGGAAGAATGCAGCCAGGCGTACCAAAAAGGGGCTGAGCTACAAAGAGAAACGCGAGTTAGCCGCGCTTGAGGAGGAAATTGAAAGCCTGGAGCAGGAAAAAGAACGTCTTAGCCTGTTTTTGAGTAATGCCGAAAGTGCCGCAGGAAGCGAGATTGCCGCTGCAGGTGAGGAATTTAACGCCCTGGAGCAGAGCCTGGAACAAAGCTATGTGCGCTGGGAAGAACTGGAACTTAAAAACGATGCATGAGAATGGTATAGGCACTTGTTTTTAAATGGGTTTTGTATACAGGTAATGCAAGGGCTGCAAACGCAGTTCTATGTTGACAGCGAGCTCTTAAATTGTATACAGTGTACGGATTAGATGCGATATTTTTATATGGTTTTAATGTAGACTCGGCTCCGTTTCGGGTGCAAGTGCAGCGCTGTAAGCTCTTTATTTATATATAGCGGTAGCGCGCAGGCATTCGAATTTGATGCCGAGGTCGTTCTTGTTCAGACCGTAACCTACGAAGGAGGAACAAACTGATGATTGAAGCATATCTGCAACATGAAGAAGAGCGGAATGCCCAGGGAATACCTGCGCTGCCCCTCAATCCGGAACAGACCAA
>Ga0182239_1000913_pt1 | contig 10185 bp, 7 predicted proteins | sample hydfrate6_PW_210_FD_132456 | JGI IMG/M metagenome (GOLD analysis project Ga0182239, IMG submission 132456) | Subsurface microbial communities from deep shales in Texas, USA - hydraulic fracturing test 6_PW_210 | ecosystem: Environmental > Aquatic > Deep subsurface > Shale gas/oil reservoir >...
TCATAGGCTTTTGTGCCGTAGAAGAGGTATATCTTCTCATATTTGCCAGTGTCGAGGGCGTACCACAACACTGAGCGAAGGGGTGCCATTCCCAAGCCGCCTGCAACCAGAACTAAAGTCGAGCCCTCCATCTTTTCCATTGGAAAACCATTGCCATAGGGACCTCTTATCCCAACAATGTCGCCTTCCTTTAGAGTGTGCATGTACTTAGTCATTCTTCCTACCCTTCTTACGCAGAGCTGGAAGTAACCCTCTCTTGTGGGAGTTGAGCACAGGCTTATCGGAAACTCTCCAAAGCCCCTTATGTCAACTATAACAAACTGACCGGGCTTGTATTTGAAGCTTCTGTTGACTTCGGGATCGACAAAACGAAGTGTAAAAAGCTTTTCCCTTGAGGTGAGCTCCTTAACTTCCAAAATCCTCGCATCGTGCGTTTGGAAGGTCATTGTAATCCCTCCCTTACCTCATCAAGAACCTTAACGTGCTCTATCTTTGCCGGGCAGAATTCATCACATCTTCCACAACCAACGCAGTTGAATCCAGCTTCGGGATCAAAGTAGTTTTTGCAGTAGTAGCGGTGCCTGAATCTATCCAAGCGTGTGGGTCTAAAGTTATGCCCTCCAGCAACTAAGCCGTGGCTTTCCATGAAGCAAGAGTCGTATCTTCTAACTCTAACTGCTTCATACGCATTTATCCAGAAGTCACAAACCTCATAACATCTGCACGTTGGACAAACCATGTTGCAGTTACCGCAACCAAGACAAATGCGCTCGTACTTTTTCCATACTGGGCTGTCAAATGCAAGATCCAAGATATCTGCCAGTCCTTCCTTGTTTAAGGAGCGCTTAAAAGCATTAGCCCTTTTTTCTTCAAATTCTCTGAAATTGTGGAAGTCCTCTTCTGTGACCTCTTCAAAGAGCTCTTCATTCTCCCAGGCAATTTCGTGTCCTCTTACACTTCCAACTCTGACCAGCCAGCCATCTGGAAGCTCATGCAGAAAGAGATCAAAGCCATGCATGGTAAAGTCTGTGCCTAGGCTTTTGCAGAAGCAATACTCATCCGGCATACAGCTCATGCCGATTATTATTGAATTCTCCCTCCTTCTTTTATAATAGGGATCCACCGGCTCGGCAAGGTAAACTTTGTCAAGTATCTGCAGTCCATGAATATCACAGGAATGGACTCCAAAAAGGACTATTGGCTCAGCTCCGTTGCTTTCTTCCCATTTACCTCCCCTAAGTCTGAGCATTTCATCTTTAGGTCTCACAAAGAACTTCTTGGGGGGAAGCATTGTTCTGGTGTAATCGAAGGCTATTTCTGAAGGTTTCTCCACGTGCTGGAAGGAGTAGATGTTGCCCTTTTTTGTTGGAGCATACACCTTGCCCCAGTTTTTTAACGAGTTAAAGAACTCCTCAAAATTTTCTTGAGGTAGTTTTACGTACCGCAAGATGACCACCCAAATCAATTCTCTAGATTTTATATTTGTAAAGGATTGATTTAAGAATTTCTCAAACAAAGGGTTACTAACCAATTGTTTCAAACGTGTGCTTTAGTGCACGCTTATAAACATCAAAGTCGAAAATTTTTCTGAAAAATACTTGCGGTGATGCAAGATGGAATCCTCTCTCGATTATATACGCTCTTATCCCCCGGAGCCGAGCTCGTTAATACCCCTTCTCCAGAGGACGCAGGAACGCTTTGGCTACCTTCCGAGGGAGGCTCTTGAAGAGATCGCCCGCTACCTCGGGATGCCCCTCAGCAGGGTCTATGGGGTTGCCACATTCTACGCCCAGTTCCGTTTTGAGCCCCTTGGAAAGTACGTCGTCAAAATCTGCCACGGAACGGCTTGCCACGTTAATGGTGCAGTGAACATCTCCCAGGCAATAAGGGAGGAGCTGGGCATAGAGGAAGGTCAGACAACGGAAGACGGTCTTGTAACGCTTGAGCGCGTCGCGTGCCTCGGATGCTGCAGCCTAGCACCGGTCATAATGATCAACGAGAAGGTTTTCGGCAAGCTCACCCCCGAGAAGGTGAGGAAGCTGATTAGAGAGCTCAGGGAGGGAAAGCTCGATGTCTGAGATAAAGGCGATAGCTGTGGGAATGAACTCGTGCGGCATAGCGGCTGGTGCCAAGGAGACCTACGAGGCAATAAAACGCGAGCTGGAGGAGAGGGGCCTCGACGTAAAGCTCAAGATAGTTGGCTGTGTGGGGATGTGCTACCGCGAGCCCCTCGTGGACATAATCACCGAGGACGAGATAATAACCTACGGACACGTCGACCCGAAGAAGGTTCCCAGAATCATCGAGGAGCACGTTATCAACGGAAAGCCCATCGAGGAGTGGATAGTCAAGCGCGACTGGTGGGAAAACGGGGAGAGAAAGACGTGGGACGTTGACGGCTACTTCGCCAAGCAGAAGAAGATAGTTCTTGAGAACTCGGGCTACATCGACCCCGAGAACATAGACGAGTACATTCAAGCGGGAGGCTATGAAGCCCTGAAGAAGGCCCTCCAGATGGAGCCAGAGGAGATAATAGATATCATCATCAAGTCCGGTCTCCGCGGAAGGGGCGGTGCCGGCTTTCCGACAGGCTTAAAGTGGAAGTTCACGCGCGAGGCAAAGGGGGACGAGAAGTACGTCATCTGCAACGCCGATGAGGGCGACCCCGGTGCTTTTATGGACAGGAACGTGCTTGAGGGAGACCCCCACCGGGTCATAGAGGGGATGATAATCGGGGCTTATGCCATTGGGGCAACTAAGGGCTTTATCTATGTCCGTGCCGAGTACCCGCTTGCGATAAGGAGGCTGAAGATAGCGCTGAAGCAGGCGCGTGAGAGAGGCTTCCTCGGGGAGAACATCCTTGGGAGCGGGTTCTCCTTTGACATTGAGATCAAAGAAGGAGCGGGAGCCTTCGTCTGCGGAGAGGAGACGGCGTTGATTGCATCGATTGAAGGGAAGCGCGGGATGCCGAGGCCAAGGCCGCCATATCCAGCCCAGAAGGGTCTATGGGGCAAGCCCACCAACATAAACAACGTCGAGACCTGGGCAAACGTACCGTGGATAATAAAGCACGGCTGGGAAGCCTACGCTTCCCTTGGAACCGAGAAGAGCAAGGGCACCAAGGTCTTCGCCCTCTCTGGTAAGATAAAGCACGGCGGCAACGTGGAGGTGCCCATGGGAATCACCCTGAGGGAGATACTCTACGAAATCGGCGGCGGTACGAAGACCGGCAAGAGGATTAAGGCTGTCCAGCTCGGTGGTCCTTCAGGTGGCTGCATTCCGGAAGAGCTCTTTGACACGCCGGTTGACTACGAAAGCGTGAATGCAACGGGTGCAATAATGGGAAGCGGCGGAATGGTGGTCATGGACGAAGACACGTGTATGGTTGACGTCGCCAAGTTCTTCCTGGATTTCACAGTTAAGGAGTCCTGCGGTAAGTGCACCTTCTGCCGGCTGGGGACGAAGAGGATGTGGGAAATCCTCGACAAGTTCACGAGGGGAGAGGCAACCGAGGAAGACCTTGAGAAGCTTGAGCATCTCGCTTACAAGGTCAAGGCAGGGTCTCTCTGCGGACTCGGGCAGACAGCACCAAATCCCGTCCTGACGACGCTCCGCTACTTTAGAGAGGAATACATAGAGCACATAAACGGTCGCTGTCCCGCGAAAGTCTGCAAGCCGCTCATAAGGTATGTCATCATAGCCGACCGTTGCACCGGCTGTACTGCATGCGCTAGAGCCTGCCCGGTTAAGGCAATCAGCGGCGAGAGACTCAAGCCACACTCCATCGACCAGTCCGCCTGTATCAAGTGCGGAACCTGCTATGAGGTCTGCCGGTTCAACGCGATTGAAATTCTCACCGGGAGGGAGGAGTGATGGTCAGGATTATACTCAACGGTCGGGAAGTTGATGTCCCCGCTGAAAAGCCCCTCATAGAGTTCCTCCGCGAAATTGGGGAGCACGTCCCGGGCTTCTGCTACTCGGAGGAGCTTGAGCCATACGGCTCCTGCAGGCTGTGTCTCGTCAAAACTCCAAGAGGAGTTACCACTTCGTGCACCCTCAAGCCCACGGAGGGGCTCTCCGTCGAGACCCTCAGCAAAGAAGTCGTAGACATGAGGAGGACTGCCCTTGAGCTCATCCTTTCCGACCACTACGGCGACTGTATCGGACCCTGTCAGGACGGCTGTCCAGCCCACAGCGACGTACAGGGGTATTTAGCGCTCATAGCAATGGGCAGGTACCACGAGGCTGTAAAGCTGATGAAGGAGAAGTACATCCTCCCGGCGGTTCTGGGGAGGGTCTGCCCGGCCTTCTGTGAGGAAGCCTGCCGGAGGAACCTCGTGGATGAACCCCTCGCGATAAGGCAGCTGAAGAGATACGCAGCAGATTACGACCTTGAGCACGGCCCGTGGATGCCGGAAATCCCACCATCGACCGGGAAGAGAATTGCGGTAGTTGGCGGAGGTCCCGCGGGATTAGCCTGCGCCTACTACCTGAGGAGGATGGGGCATGAGGTGACGATAATCGAAGCCATGCCAGAGCTTGGGGGAATGATGCGCTACGGTATTCCACCCTACAGGCTCCCGCGCGACGTCCTTGATAAAGACATAGCGACAGTAATCAACACCGGCATAGAAGTGAAGACGAACACCGCCCTCGGAAGGGACGTGACCCTTGAGGAGCTCCGTGAGAAGTATGACGCGGTCTTCCTTGGCATCGGGGCGTGGAAGAGCAGAAAGATGGGTATCCCAGGGGAGGAGCTCGAGGGAGTGATGCACGGCATAGAGTTCCTGAGGAAGGTCAACACCGGCGAGAAGGTGGAGCTGGGTGAGCACGTCATAGTTGTCGGCGGTGGAAACACCGCGATGGACGTGGCGCGCACTGCACTCAGGCTTGGGGCTAAGGTCACCGTTGTTTACCGCCGTTCGAGGGAGGAGATGCCAGCAAACGAGAGGGAAGTCGAGGAAGCCATTGAGGAAGGCGTCGAGTTCCTCTTCCTCACGAACCCGGTAAGGATCATCGGAAACGGAAGGGTCGAGGAGGTCGAGCTCATAAAGATGCGCCTCGGCGAGCCAGACGCAAGCGGAAGGAGAAGGCCCATACCCATCGAGGGCTCAGAGTTCCGCGTCAAGGCTGACAACGTAATCCTCGCCATCGGTCAGTACTGCGATGAGGAGTTCCTCAAGAGCCTTGGCATAGAGGCAAAGCGCGGGAAGGCACTCGTCGATGAGGTAACACTCCAGACGAACCTTGAAGGTGTGTTCGCCGGCGGCGACCTCGTCCTCGGACCATCAACCGTCATCGAGAGCATCGCGACGGGGAGAAGGGCAGCGATAATGATAGATCTCTACCTCAAGGGCAAGCTTGAGAAGGCTAAGGAAGTGCTCCTGGAGCCGGAAAAGCACATCGAGGAAGTCTTAAGTGATGAAGACCTGTATAGAGTTCTCTTTGACCTCAAACCATACAACCACTGGAAGAAGGTGACGGAGAAGGACTACGAGCACGTTGAGAGGAAGCCGAGGGCAAAGGTAAAGCTTCTCGACCCGGAGAGGAGGAAGAGGACATTCGAGGAAGTCGAACCAGCCCTGAGCGAAGAGCAAGTTCTTGAAGAAGCTCAGAGGTGCATGAGCTGTGGCTGTATGGAGGTCTTCCGCTGCAAACTGAGGGAGTATGCAACGCTTTACAACGCCAGGCAAGATGCGTTCGAGGGCGAGCAGAACAGGATAGAGATAGATGATACTCATCCGTGGATAACGCTTGACAACAACAAGTGCGTCCTCTGCGGCCAGTGCGTCCGCTTCACCCAGGAGGTGGCTGGGGAGGGGGTCGTCGACTACCTCTTCCGTGGCTTCAAGACGAGGATTTCACCGCCTCTTGGAGATAAGCTTGGGGACATGAAGGGTCTCTTCCTCGGCGAGATGATTGACCTCTGTCCTGTTGGAGCACTAACCGAGAAGCTCCCCTTCGTCAAGCCCGGGCCGTGGAAGACAAAGCCCGTGAAGACCGTGTGCAATGGCTGTTCCTTTGCATGTGAAATGAACGTTGAAGTTTACGACGGTATACTCGTGAGAGCTTCGAGGGTAGAAGACTCTTGGAACGGACACCTATGCGACGTTTGCCGCTTCTCCAGACCGTGGGCTGAAGACCTAAATCAACCGCTCCTCAACGGTGAGCCGGTAAGCTGGGAAGAGGCAAAGCGCTTCATCGAGGAGAGGGACTACGCGCTGATCCTCACGCCCGAACTGACAAACGAGGAGATAGCATTCTTCAGGGAGTTCGCCGAGAAGAGAGGTATCCCAATTGGTTCAACAGTGAGCGGAGCCCTTTCAACAGCTACACTTGAAAACATAAGGAAGGCAAAGCGCGTCCTCCTGAAAGCAGATATCGAGAAGTATCCACTGCTCAAGGTACTCCTAAGGGGGAAGGAGCTCGTTGATGAGGGCTACGACGTTGCCATACTGGAAGGACCGGCTGAGCCGCTTGATGTCCCGACGCTTATCCTTCACGGCGGCGTTAATGCCGCAGGGCTCATAAAAGCCGGTATAACGGGGATACCAGAGGCAAAAACCTACGTCGTCATTGGAAGGTCCGAGAAGGAGCTGCCTGGCGACGTTTTGATGCTTCCCGCAGGAATATGGGCAGCCAAAGAGGGAACAGTTACAAATGCTTTTGGAATGGAACTGAAGGTTGGAAAAGCCATCGAAAAAGAGAACAAAATCTTTAAGATTTTCTCTTAATCTTTTATTCTTCTGGAGGTATAGACATGGAGTTTTTCGAGGTAGTGAAAAAAAGACGGAGCATTAGGAAGTATCAGAAGAAAAAGGTGCCAGAAGAACACGTGAAGAAAATCCTCGAAGCGGCTTTTTATTCACCAAGCTCAAGGAACAGAAGACCATGGCACTTTGTGGTTGTTGATGATGAGGAAGTAATCAAGAAACTTTCCCAGACAAGACCGGCTTTGAGGTTTCTTGAAACGGCACCTTTGGCAATAGTGGTTTGTGGAGACGAGAACATAAGCTCTTCCTGGGTATTTGATGCCGCAATAGCGGCTGAGCACATACAGTTGGCTGCTACAGCCTTGGGTCTAGGAGCGTGCTGGGGGCACGTGCTGGATAGAAAACACAGCGACGAGAAGAGCGCTGAAGAATATGTGAGGGAGCTTTTAGGTATTCCCGAGCACATAAGGGTTTTGTGCGTTATCGGCATAGGTTATCCCGCAGAAGAAAAGCCAGAACACAGCGAAGAGGAGATAATGTGGAACAGAGTTCATTTGAATCGGTTTGGGAATAAATTTTAACCCACTTTTCTTTTTCTGATAAGATATCCTATTATCAATGAGATAGACACCAGAGCCACAAAAAATCCTGCCAGTTTTATCTGTGAGAATTCCTTCTCACTAATTTTAAAGCTCCCACTTTGAAGATCCATTAAAAGAAGCAGCATTGCATAATCTTCAGAACATCCCCTTATCTCGTACCCTCCCGTCAACTCACTCTCACATCCAAGCAAATTGTACTCTTCCAAGAATTTTCCTATATCCCGAGTCTCGCCTGATAGATAGTACCAAAGAAGAGCCATCACGGAGGGTCTGAGAGAATCACTCCACCAGTCATAATGTGGGCGAATTTTGAAATTATAGCACCCCTCACCACATTTCTCTATTTCAGCACAACCAACTCTCATATAACTCCCATTTGAAAGCTTCTTGAGAAGAAATACTGCAATTTCTGGTTCCCAAGTAATTTCTTCTGGGATGGTAAAATTAATGTTTCCATTTATTGTGAAATTCTTTTCAAATGCCTTAAACTCCCATACTTCGCTTAAGAGGTAATGGAAAGTCCCGTTCTTTTCAATTTTGGTTAAATTGGTTCCATTGAACATCATTCGGATACGATACTTCTCTTCTGAGTCCCAGAACAAATTCACTGAAATATGGAGACCATAATAATCACTAAAAGAAAGTTTCGTTTTATTTAAGACTGAGACCACGAAGCTGATAGCATTTTGGTTGAGTTCTAACTCCTCTTCTTTAATTAGTACTAGAGGAATAACCAAGCTCTCAAAGGGTTCCCTATGGAAAAAGTGAACACTTGGAAATCCAAGCTGGTAGAAGGGGAAATTATAGCCCCACTCAGAAGTTTCATTTTCGAGGAGGTATTCTAGGTATTTCTCATTCATCAAATTTTTAGGTTCAAAATTTGAATTCAACCACTCCAAAGGTTTTGAAACATCATATCCCAATCTGTGGAGAAGTGCAATGGCATATGCCGTGGAAACTAAGCTCGGTGTTTCTTTGAACCCCCATATCTTTTCTGCTTCTTCACAAGTTGAGTATCCACTCTTAGAAGAGGAGATAGTGTAAACGTAGGTCCAATATGTCCCATTTTTCATAGTTCTCAGGAGATATTGCACCCCGTTCTTTATTACGGGGGAATTCTTAGGTTCACCAGCATCCAAGAGTGCATATAAAACCAGAGCTGTTGAAGCGACCCTAGAACAGGTTATCACATAACTGTATTCTGGACATTTCCTGAGTGAAAACCCATAAAGACAAGAAGGAAAACTTTCAAACCCTTTAGGTCTTTCTGCGTAATAATAAGCATCACAGAAAGGAACACCAGAAACATCAAAAGTTATGATGGGTGGAAATGAACCATCAGCTTCTTGAAGTGATTTTAGCCATTTTGCATATTCTTCAATGACTTCCCTTTCCTTAAGACCGGACCTAGCAATTGCTATTATTTCAAGAGAACGGACATATATTCTATAGTTCAACTCAGCGTTTTCAATAGATTTGTCTTGAACAAGCTCCTTAATTACATCTTTTTTAGCTTCATCAGGAGAAACAGCCCCAACTTGGGGAGTTAGCAGAATAAGCACCAACAGTATAAATGAAAATTTTCTCCTATTCATGTCTGCAGTTATGTTTTTCACCCTAATAAGCTTTTTCTGATTAGTTAGAAGGTAACTGTGCCAAAAAGAAGTTTAAATACAGTTAAATAACGGCTGGAATTCCCGGAACCCTTGGGAAGGGCTGGACTTCAGCAATGTGTCTGGCTCCAACCAGATACCTGACAACTCTCTCAACACCTATACCAGCCCCCGCAGAGGGCTTGAGCTTTCCGGCTTTTGCAACTTCGAGGTAAGGCTTGAAAGCTTCCAAGCTTAATTTGCTCTCCTTAAGCTTTTTAACTATAACCTCATACTGCCACTCCCTTTCTCCACCACTTGAAACCTCTCCATAGCCTTCCGGAAGGATTAAGTCATAGTTCCTGAAGTGCCCCGGTCTTTCCGGGTCTTCCCTGTCGTAGAATTCCCTCGAGATGTCGGTTATCCAGAAAGGCTCGTCCATTGCTTTACTTGCCTCTTCGTCGTCTCCGAACTCTTCCATTATTTCGCTCATGGTAAACCTCTTGAACGGCGCCTTAATCCTTGGCAGTCCTCTTTCCTCAAGTTCTTCCCACTTCCTTGCCTCCTTGAGAAGACCCACCATAAGCTCTTCAATCAATCCCATCACATCCTCCATGCTCGCATAGGCTATCTCAAAGTCTAGCTGGGTAAACTCATACGCATGCCTGCCGTCGTCTCTATCCCTCTCCTCAAGCCTGATGTTCGGTGAAAGGACGAATATCTTCTCCAGCCCCATCGCTATTGCAAACTGCTTATGCAGAATCATGCTGTGCATGAGCTTGAGTTTTGTTCCATAGGCTTCAATCTCTGGAGCCCTCATTTTACTGGCAGCTGGATCGGGCCACAATGGATCGGTTATGGAGCTGAGCATCACCGGTAGTAACCATTTAAAGCCCCTCTTCACAAAGAAATCCGTCATATAGTCTATAACTTTCGTCTGCACTCTTATCGCCTTTTCAATATCTCTGCTTACAAGTTGAACTGCGTTCATGATCATCACCATTCCGGCAAATCTCTTCCTTCCTATATGTATTTTATGCAAAAAATTTTGAAAAATTGGCAAAATCTCCATAATAATCTAAATCTTTTTGAACAAATTATCAAAGTTGCACCCTGTTTTTAACACTTAGTCAAAAGGCAAAACTTAGGTATAGTAAAAGAAAGCGGTCTTATTATAACACTTTCTTTGCAATTATAAAAGAACCCTAGTTCCCACCATCTGTGAAGTTGTATAATCTGTCCAGATTCACGGCCAGAATCGCCCCTAAAATCCTGACA
>Ga0182239_1000915_pt1 | contig 10155 bp, 7 predicted proteins | sample hydfrate6_PW_210_FD_132456 | JGI IMG/M metagenome (GOLD analysis project Ga0182239, IMG submission 132456) | Subsurface microbial communities from deep shales in Texas, USA - hydraulic fracturing test 6_PW_210 | ecosystem: Environmental > Aquatic > Deep subsurface > Shale gas/oil reservoir >...
ATATTAATCCGTGTAAAAATTTGAAACGCTCATTTTAGGAAATCATAACAACAAAAGGAAAAGACGATATGGCAGAAGACGGCATGTATGATCTGATCATTATCGGCGGCGGGCCGGCAGGTTTGACCGCCGGAATGTATGCAATGCGGGCGGCGCTCAATACCGTATTGATTGAACAAGGTGCTCCCGGCGGGCAGGTGGCCGTAACGGAGCAGGTTGACAATTACCCGGGCTTCATCGAGATCGGCGGTTTTGAGCTTTGTGAAAAATTCCTGGAACATGCCAAGTGGTACGGGCTTGAGATCCTGGATAAGGAGGCTGTTGCAGCAGAGCCCGGAATCGAATGCCACTCGGTTCGCCTTGCCGACGGCACGCTTTTGAAATCCCGTGCGGTTATTCTGGCAACCGGGGGGACCTCCAGAAAACTCGAAGTTCCCGGGGAAAATGAAAACTTCGGCAAAGGGGTTTCCTATTGCGCAACCTGTGACGGCTTCTTTTTCCGCGATAAGACCGTGGCCGTGGTGGGCGGCGGTGATACGGCGCTGGAAGACGCGCTTTATCTTTCAAAGATCGCGCGCAAGGTTTATATCATCCATCGCAGGGACGCCTTCCGGGGCAGCAAGATCCTCCAGGAGCGCGTTTTTTCAGAGCCGGGGATCGAAATTGTATTCAATTCCGTGGTCACCGAAATCCGGGCCGGCCTGGGCGGTGTTGAGCGCGTCGGCTTAAAGGACACCCAAACAGGGGACGGCCGGGATCTCGATGTTGAAGGCGTCTTTATTTTCGTGGGGTTTCTGCCCAACAATGTGCTGGTCCCTGCCGGGATAAAAATGAATACAACCGGCTATGTGGTTACAGACGAAAAGTGCGAAACAGACATACCGGGCATTTTTGCCGTGGGCGATCTCCGGGAGAAATACGCCAATCAGATTGTGCTTGCCGCAGCAGACGGATGCACGGCCGCCCTGGCCTCGGCACACTATATCGAAACCCGGAAGGCATAAACTCCGCCCCCCGGCTTATGAATGCGGCAATCATAAACGCAAATTCATCCTGGCCAATATGATGCTCGAGGGCATGGATGACGTGAGCATCTTTTTAAACGGGCCGTCTGTATGCTACGAGCAGTCTGCTTGCGAGCCGTTCCCGCTAATGGAACTTGCCAGGATCTTTACCCTTTCAGAAGGGCAGATTCTGGCCTGAGTTAGGGGCATGTTTTTTTCTTGACATTTGCCTTGTCGTTATTCTAACTACCAACTTAAAATATAAAAAAGGGAAGCCGAAGCTTCCCGCGCCGGAAAGTTTAAGTTAACAATTTAGAAGGCAACAAATTAGCCACGAAGGCTGTATCCACAAATGGATCCCATGCTTTCGTGGCTTTTTTTGTTGTGGAAAAACGACATCAGTAGAGTAACAAAGTAAGGCGGGAGCAGCCGAAATCCGCCAAGATCACACGCTGCCCCCGCCTTTTGGCGCCCCCCTTTGAAAGAAGGAAGCTTTTTTATTTTAGCACCTGAGCGCCTTTTGTCAAAGGGGATTCACGGCAACGTGATAAATTTTGATAAGAAGGGCGTGAAAATGGTTATATCCTATGATCCCTGCATTATTTCAATCCCTGCACCGATCTGTCGGTGCACCGCCGTTCGTTTCTGGCAGTCCGGTTTCCTGTGATTGATCCCTGAATTTCTAAAGCCTGTTCGCAGTCAAGGGCAGGCCGTAAATAGGAGAGCTGCTGATAAGCAGGTCCTTATCAGGAAAGTTTTTTTCAGGTTCTGATCCATCAACCGAAAGGGGGGACAGCATGGGGCGGTGTAATCATTTTTTGATTTTTGCATATTTGTTTCTGGCTCTTATGGCGATGCCTTCAGGGATTGAAGCCGGGTCGGCTTCACCGGCGACTTCCCGCATTGTTGCCCTGAATTCAGACAGCCTGGAGGCCATATGTATTTTAGGCCTTCAGGATCAGGTGGTCGGCGTAAGCAGCGGCGTTAAAAAAGAGCCCTTGTTATGGAGAGAACTGGCCGGACTGCCGGCAGTCGGGAAATGGAATGAGCCAAATTATGAGAAAATCTATTCTCTAAGGCCTGATGTTGTCGTGGCCTATAAAAACTCTCCGGGGATGTTGCTAAATAAAAAGCTGCCGAACGTGAAAGTCTTGAGGCTTGATCTGTATAAACCCTCAACCATGTTGGAGGACATCCGGGCACTCGGCGAAAGCCTGGGCGCCCGGAAAAAGGCCCGCAATTTTATCCTCTGGTACAGGGGGCAACTGAAACATATCCGGGAAAGGATTTCCGGCGCCGGTGAGCCGCCTGAAGTCTACATGGAATGCTACACCGCCTTTCACGCCCTGGGACCGGGCTCGGGCGGGTATCAGATGGGCCATCTTGCTCGTGGAAACGTGATTTCATCGGAATTTTCCGTCCCTTACGCCCGTATCACCTCAGAATGGATTTTGCGCAAGCAGCCGGAAATCGTCGTTAAAACCGCATCCATTGATGGCTACGCCTTAACGCAAGGCCAATCTCTCCGGACAATCAGACAAAAAGTAATGGACCGGCCGGGATGGCAGGGCATTGAAGCCATAAAAAACAGGCGGGTATGCGTGTTGGCCGCTGACATCTGTGCCGGACCAAGAGCCATTGTGGGGATTGCCTATATGGCAAAGTATTTTTATCCCAAAGAATGCGCGGATTTAAAACCGGAAGAGTTGCACCGGCAATATCTGGAGAGATTTCAGAAAGTGGCCTATAAAGGGCGCTACTTCTGGCCTCCTTTGGATAAATGCGAAAATAAAACCAAATAGGGGGCCGGGAGGAATGCTTCAGATTGCCGCATCAGGCACGATCGTCAAGTACAAGGCCTTTGTCAGCAAAAAAATTATTATTTTTATCCTGGCCGCAGTACTGCTTCTGATTTCCATCATGATGGCACTGAACACAGGCGCGGCAGGATTGTCCGTGGTCGAGCTTTTTAGCGGCATGACCATGCAGTCGGATTATGCGGCCAATATCTTCTGGTACCTGCGCCTGCCAAGGATTGCCACTGCTTTTCTGGTGGGCTGGGGGCTTGCCGTCTCCGGCGCTTTGTCCCAGGCCATATTAAAAAATCCCCTGGCATCGCCTTATACACTGGGGCTGGCTGCAGGCGCGAGTTTTGGCGCAGTGCTGGGTATTGTTCTGGGCAAAAGCGTATCCGGATGGTTCATTCCCCTTTTTGCGCTTATGACGGCTATGGGAACCTCCCTTCTCATTCTCGGCATATCCCGGTTCAGACATGCAAGCGCCGAGACCTTAATCCTGGGCGGGGTGGCGGTCATGTTTCTTTTTTCCTCAATGACGTCCTTTGTTCAATACATTTCCACCATGGAAGAAGTCCATGAAATCGTATTCTGGTTTTTTGGCAGTTTGTCCAAGACCGGATGGCCGGAAATCGGACTGATTTCATTGATGATTGTCCCAGCCTGCGGCTTTGTCATGGGCTGGGCATGGGACTTAAATATCATGATGAGCGGTGATGATGCCGCCGCGTCCATCGGGATCAACGTGAACCGGCTGAGAAATTCGGGCGTACTGATGGTTTCTTTAATGACCGCCGGGGCCATTTGTTTTACCGGCACAATCGGTTTTATCGGACTGGTTGCCCCGCATATTGCCAGAATGATCATCGGCAGCGACCACCGGTTCCTTCTGCCTGCCTCAGGAATGCTGGGCGCCATTCTGGTGGTGAATGCCGACATATTAAGCCGGACCATCTGGGCGCCTCAGGTGATACCGATCGGCATCGTCACCGCTTTTTTGGGGGTGCCTTTATTTATGTATCTTTTGATGCGAAGAACCCGGGAGTTTTGGTGATGTTAACCGTGGAAAGCCTTTCTTTCAGATACAGAAAGCGGGATGTCTTGCGCGAAATCGACCTTCAGGTCCGACCCGGCGAGCTGGTTGCTATTGCCGGGCCCAACGGGGCCGGGAAGACCACGCTGCTGCGCTGCATGCTAAACCTCCTGCAGCCGTCCAAAGGCCGTGTCATGGTCAATGGCCGCATGCTTGGCAGTCTCTCTTGTATGGAAAGGGCCTGTTTGCTGGCTTATGTTCCCCAGGACTGCCCCTCTAAATTTCCCGTGACCGTGTTTGATATGGTGCTGATGGGCAGGCGGCCGTATTTGAGCTGGCGTCCCTCTGAAGAAGATCTGCTGAAGGTCAGCGAAACGCTTGCCATGATGGGTATAGAGCATCTGTACATGCAGGAGTTCGATCGCCTGAGCGGGGGGCAGCAGCAAAAGGTTTTACTTGCCAGGGCCTTTGTTCAGGAGGCGCGGTTTATTCTTCTGGATGAACCGACCAGCAGCCTTGATCTCAGACATCAGCTGGAGGTAATGGGGCTTTTGCGTCAAATGGCGGGGGAAAAAGGGGTGGGGGTCGTTGTGGCCATCCATGATTTGAATCTGGCTCAGCGGTATTCAGATAAGGTGGCATTTATGGAAAAGGGCTGTATTTCCCGGGCCGGCAGCCCGGAGGCTGTCATGACCCCGGAGGCTGTTGAGCGCGTCTACGGGGTGCGCGTGCGATATGTATCCGATAACGGCCGCCGTTACCTTATCCCTCTGGATGCGACGGAAGCAAATTTAATATCAAACCGGGATATCAGAAAAGTACAGGAAGGATAGAATGAGGCGTTTCACAATTTCGTTATTGAACTTGCCGGGAGCCGGTCTTCCCATTGTGTTTATTTTATTTTTAACCTTTCCTGCAGACGTCGCAGGAGCGGCAGAAGCGATGGCCGGGCGGGACATGGATGCCTATACCCGGCTTGAAGATATCGTTGTCAGTGCCACAAGAACCGAAAAAAACAAGGATAAAGCACCCAACAGCGTGTCCGTGCTGAGTAGAGAGGAAATCGAAAAGCATCATATCGACACGCTTGACGAGGCACTGAAATATGAGACCGGCGTTCATGTGGCCCGGTTTGGCGGAATTCTCGATACCACGCCGAACATTTCCATGCGGGGGCTTCCGGGCGATGATCGAACATTGGTGCTTTTAAACGGACTGCCACTTAATCAGGGCTACACGGGATCCGTGGAGTGGGCGGCAATCAGCATGGAAAGCATTGAACGTATTGAGATTATCCGGGGCCCAGGCTCAGCACTTTATGGCGGCAATGCTATGGGCGGCGTGGTCAATATCATCAGCCAAACCCCTGAAGAATTTACCGGCAGGCTCAAAGCCGGATACGGAAGCAATGAGAAGAAGCGGGGAAGCCTGTATCTCGGCGGGCGCCTGGGGAAACGGCTGAGTCTGAGCGGTGGATTTGAAAACGAGATACTCGACGATGCGGACCCGACCGATTACGTCACTGCGGATATTGAAGACACGCCGGGCGGTTCCCTTTACGGCGGATACCCGGATGAGAACCCGGAGGGAGGCAGCTGGTGGGTTGTGGGCGACGGCGGAGAAAAACAGGCCGAGCGCTGGAACGCGAATTTCCGTGCAGCTTATGAACTGCCCGCAGCCGGAGAGATTTTTTTTGATTTTCAAAAAGGCTACCGCGACTATGACTATGCTGAGCCGAATACCTATCTCCGAGATGCCGGGGGCAATGAGGCGTTTCAAGGGATTGTCGATATCGGTGCCGGGCAAAGCACGGAAGAAGTCGAGGCCTCGGATTACCTCTCGGGAATAGGGGAAACTGAGTTTTCCAATTATGCCCTGAGATACAAAGCCTTATGGGAAGATCTGACCCTGGATGGCAAAGCGGGGTATCAGTATAGAGATCACTGGTATACCACAGCCGATGAAGGGTTTTACCAAAACGCGACAGGCAGTCGGAGCGATTCTGAAAGCGACTCCTGGTTTGCCGATGTTCAAACTGATTATTCGCTGACAGAGCGTCATTTGTTGACCTGTGGGCTCTATTTCCGCACTGATGCTTACACGTCGGACGTCTATGATCTTGCCTATTTTCGGGATGAGCACAGTAAAACCGTAAAAACCGAAATCACCGAGGGGAAAAACCGTTTCTATGCCGCTTATTTCCAGGATGAATGGAACATCCTGGAAGAACTGACTTTGTATTCAGGCCTTCGGTTTGACTACTGGGAATGTTTTGACGGCAAATCCGGTCAGACGGGAGCGATCGATGATTTTGACGACATGAGCGACAGTAGCCTGAGCCCGAGCCTGTCCGTCAACTGGCATCCCTTGTCTGATACGTATATCAGGAGCTCCGTTGCCAAGGGTTTCAGAGCGCCCAATATCTATGAGCTCTATCGGACCTGGTCCTGGGGTGGCTGGATGGTCTTTCATTCCAATCCTGACCTGGAGCCCGAGACCTTATGGAACTATGAACTAGGGGCTGATCAATATTTTTTTGGTCGTAAGCTAAAAATTTCAGGTACTGTCTTTCATACCGATGTGGACGATTATATCGACTCATATAAAGGAGAAGGGCCAAACTATTATGACTATTATAGGGACAATATTGCAGAAGTAGGGATCGATGGATTGGAAATAGCTACAACTGTTCATCCCTTTGACTGGCTAAAGGTTTGGGCCAATTATACCCTAAATAATGCAGAGTATGAGGAATGTGATGAAAAACCGGAAATAGAAGGTAACAATGTGACCGATGTCCCTGACAGAATGGCCAATGTAGGTACTGAATTGAGTTATAAGTGGCTGACAGCCAGCTTAAGCGGCAGATTTTTGGGTCGGACCTATACGGATGAAGAAAACGAGAACCAAGCGGATGTCTATACCGAACATACTGATGACTATTGGCTCTGGGATGCCAAGATAATCCTTTCCCCCTGGAAACACTGCGATCTTTCCTTTTCAGTCCAAAACCTCTTCGACCGGGAGTATTACAAATACTATATCGGCCGGGATCGAAGCTATTTCTGTGAGGTAAGTTTTAAATGGTAACTGTCTAAAAACAGGTTGTGCCAGGCACATTGCCGCCCGGGTGGAAAATCTCACCCGGGTGAAAAAAATCATAAGGAGGAGCTAAATTGCATAAACAAGAACGACCGGTATTTCCTTTTACCGCAATAGTAGGCCAGGAAAAGATGAAACAGGCCCTTTTGTTGAATGTGATTAATCCAGGGATGGGAGGTGTCTTGATCCGGGGCGAGAAAGGCACAGCAAAGTCTACGGCTGTCAGGGCCTTGTCAAGGCTTTTGCCCGAAATCAATGTGGTCAAGAATTGCCCTTTTGGATGCGATCCAGGTCAACCTAATAAGATGTGCCCTTATTGCCATGCGTCTTGGGAGGAAAAGCCCGAGGCTCTGGAAAGCACTCAAAAAAGGATTCAGGTCAAGGACCTGCCTGTGGGATCCACTGAAGACCGGGTTCTTGGTAGCCTGGATCTGGAGAGGGCGATCAAAGAAGGTGAAAAAAAATTTGAGCCAGGAATCCTGGCTGAGGCCAATCGCGGCATTCTTTATGTGGATGAAGTCAATCTCCTGGACGACCATATTGTGGACGTGCTCCTGGATGCCGCCGCCATGGGCGTCAATACGGTCGAGCGGGAAGGCGTTTCGTTCTCCCACCCCTGCGAGTTTGTTCTCGTAGGCACAATGAATCCTGAAGAAGGCGAAATCCGGCCTCAGCTCCTGGACCGGTTCGGCTTGTGCGTCCAGGTGGAGGGCATCGCTGACGTTGAAGACCGCAAAACAGTGGTCAGGCGAAGAATGGATTTTGAGCAGGACCCCGAGGCCTTTTTCAGTTCCTGGCAGGTGCATGAACAAGAGATAAGCAAAGATATTCAAAAAGCAAGCGAGCTTCTGCCTAAGGTAACGATTTCAGAGGGTGAACTTGACCGGATCTGCGGGATCTGTATCCAAATGGGGGTGGACGGGCACCGCGCCGATATTACAATGCTTAAGGCGGCAAAAGGACTGGCCTCCCTGGCCGGAAGGATTGAAGTGGACAAGGAGGATGTCTTTCAGGCCGCGGATATGGCTTTGCCCCACAGGATGCGCAGAAAGCCTTTTCAGGACGTGGATTATGACAGGGAAAAAGTCCAAAATCTATTTGAAGCGTCAAAATAAGAATTGCAGGCACTGGATTTTATGATGGAAGCTTATGATGACCATATTTTTTCCGCGTTAAGCTGGGAGACCCGGCCCGTTTTTCCTTTTTCAGCCATAACCGGCCAGGATGAAATGAAAAAGGCGCTTATCTTAAACGCTGTTCTGCCCTCAATCGGCGGCGTGCTGTTAAGGGGGGAAAAGGGCACGGCCAAGTCCACGGCTGTCAGGGCGCTTTCCCGGATTCTGCCGGAAAGGGAGATTGTTGCCGGCTGCGCCTTTAACTGCGTGCCTGATGCCGGACTCTGCCCGAATTGCCTGGAGCGCGTGCAAAAGGCAAAGCGTCTTTGCCTGGAAAAGCGGCGTATCCAGGTGGTGGATCTGCCTCTTGGCGCCACTGAAGACAGGGTGACCGGGAGCCTGGATCTGGAAAAGGCGGTCAAAAGAGGATACCGCGCCTTTCAACCCGGCCTTCTGGCCAGGGCCAATCAGAACATCCTTTATATCGATGAAGTCAACCTTCTTTCTGATCACCTGATCGATATCATCCTGGACAGCGCCGCTTCCGGATATACCCGTGTGGAGCGGGAGGGAATTTCCTATGAATATCCTTCAAGCTTCATCCTGATCGGTTCCATGAACCCGGAAGAAGGCGAAATCAGGCCTCAGCTACTGGACCGGTTCGGCTTGTGCGTGGAGGTAACCGCGCCATCGAAGCCCGATGTCAGAAAGCAGGTGTTAAGAAGGCGGGATGCGTTTGAACAGTCGCCGGCTTCATTTATGGAGGCTTTTGAAAATGAACAGGACCGGATGGCCCGGAATATCGTCGAGGCCAGAGACCGTCTCGCTCGGGTGGAGGTGCCGCCGGATATAGGAGAACTTTGTTCCAAACTGGCCATGGAAGCTTATGTAGCAGGACACAGGGCGGATTTGGTAATGCAAAAGGCGGCTTTGGCCCTGGCCGCCTTAAAGAAAAAAGACAGGGTTGAGGGGGCGGATGTTCAGGAGGTGGCCGAGCTGGTTCTGCTGCACCGCAGGCGGATGCCGCCGCAGCCGCCGGAGCAGGAGCCGGAAAAAAACGAACAGGAAAACCAGGATCCGCAGCAGGACGAATCAGAATCGGATGAACATCAGGAAGAATCGCTCAATCAAGACCATGAACATGAGCAAAGTCATGGCAGAGATCCCGGTCAAAGGCGGGAGCAGGAGGAAAGCAGCCAGGGTGAGGAGGAGCAAACCGAAGACAGCCGGGAAAGCCCCGGCTTGGAGCATATTTTCCCGGTGGGAGAGCCGTTTCAGGTCAAACCGATTAATTTCAGAAAGGACAGGCTGCCCAGAAAGGGCTCGGGCCGGCATACCCGTTCCCGGACCCATCAGAAGACAGGCCGGTATGTCAAAAACAGGCCGCAGGAACAGCCCAGTGACCTGGCACTGGATGCTACCCTACGGGCGGCCGCACCATATCAGAGGCAAAGGGCGCATGCAGGCCTGGCGGTAGCTGTAAAAAGCAGTGATTTCAGGCAAAAGCTGCGGGAAAAACGCGTCGGCAGCCTGATCGTGTTTGTTGTGGATGCCAGCGGCTCCATCGGAGCCGGCCAGCGCATGCAGGAGGCCAAGGCGGCTGTGGTTTCGCTGCTTCTTGACGCTTATCAGAAAAGGGACAAAGTCGCCTTGGTGGCTTTCCGGGGGGATTCCGCCGAGACTCTGCTTCCGCCCACCAGCAGTATCGAACTGGCTTACAAAAATATGGAAGAACTGCCAACAGGCGGTAAAACCCCGCTGGTTCATGGTCTGATGGAGGGGTATCAGATTCTGGATAATCAGTTGCGCAAGGACCCGTTTGTGTTGCCGGTATTGGTGCTTATCTCCGACGGCAGGGCCAATGTCGGATCAAACAGGAAAAAGCCGATCGAAGAGGCCCTGGAGCTGGCCGGAAACATCGGCGGCGATTCGCGCATCAGAAACCTGGTAATTGACGTGGAGAAAAAGGGTCTGATCTCATTCGGCCTGGCTGAAAAAATTGCCGGAAAAATGCAGGCGCAATATTTCCAGATTGAGGACCTGCGGGCAGACACATTAGTCCAGGCCATAGAAAGCGTGACCGGGAAAGGGCCATGAGAAAAGAC
>Ga0182239_1000917_pt1 | contig 10129 bp, 9 predicted proteins | sample hydfrate6_PW_210_FD_132456 | JGI IMG/M metagenome (GOLD analysis project Ga0182239, IMG submission 132456) | Subsurface microbial communities from deep shales in Texas, USA - hydraulic fracturing test 6_PW_210 | ecosystem: Environmental > Aquatic > Deep subsurface > Shale gas/oil reservoir >...
GGGTACAGAGATCAATCTGGTGCAGCGCCTGGCCCGGGAATATGCCCCAGACAAGACAGTCAGACCGGTTCTGAAGACATCTTGCTCCAATATGGCCAGGATCACAGCTGAAAATCTGGCTGATCATTTGGAACATATTCATGAAGCTCAAACCGTTAAGGTTTCCTCCGATGTGCAGCAGGATGCCCTGCTGGCCCTGGAGCGAATGCTTAAGGTCTGTGCCTGATGTCAAATGTGAACGTAATACGACCACGGTGCTGCTCTGGAGGTTCGAAATAACTAACCGGGTGGAGAGGGTCTCTTGAATTCACAAACAATGCAGACCGTACCTATTCAGCGTTATCAAAATGGAGACATCGCAGAAGAGCAGGACCAGGTAGTCAGGGAAGAGCTCCTGGAGATCTGGGGGCATGGACGTTTTCTGGCCAGGACCCTGCGCCTTCCTGGTGAAGATGAAAACCTGGTCCTGGGCTGGTGCCATAGCGCAGGGCTTATTTCCTGCCGGGAAGATATCCAGGATATGCAGGCCAAGACCGAAGATGCTGTGACCCGCATGGAGATAACCCTGGCCTCTGATGCCAAGTTAAGGCTTGAGAGCAAACTAAGACAGGACATTGAGGGCGCTTTGATCGCTGGACGAGCAAACTTTCCCAAGGTCCGGATCGGCCAGACTGTATCCATAGACCTTCTGTTTGAGGCCCGCGAGGCCCAGGTGTGTGGACAGAAGGTTTTCAGAGCCACCGGTGGGACGCATTGTGCGGCCTTATTTGGGGCAGGTCCCCGGCTTTTAGCCCTGGCCGAAGATGTGGGGCGGCACAATGCCCTGGACAAGGTAATTGGCCGGGTCTTGGGGACAGAACTGGATGCGAGTGTGCTTCTGGTCCTCTCCTCCCGGCTCAATTCAGAAATGGTTGGCAAGGCGGTCATGGCCAAAATCCCCCTTGTTGCCGGGGCTTCCGCTCCGACTGAGCAAGGAGTACACCTGGCTGAACGGGCAAATATGACTTTGATTGGATTTTTGCGACCCGGGCGTTTTAACGTGTATACTCATTCCTGGCGGGTAGCCTGACGCTTTGTCTCGATTATTGGGAAGACACATTGATATCATTGAATATAGAGATGGTAACTCATGAACTCTGGTTCAGAGACTTGTGCTTATTGTTAAATTTTGCTATGTGCCCAATGATTACAACTTAGACACACCCTGGACATTGCCAGAGTCGGGGCATGGGAATACTATTAATGAATGAACATTTCATTATGGAAAAGGTGATATAAAATTGGCTCCAAGATGCTCTCGAAAACCTCAAGGCCTCAGGAAAAAGATCTTTTTCCTGCTCGGGATCGTCCTTGGATTGGGGTTTCTGGCCCCTGCCTCCGCTTTGGCCTGGGGACCCGGAATGCATCTGGCCCTGGGCAATCAGATCCTGAACAATCTGCATTTGCTCAGCGCTTCTGTGGCTGAGATCCTGGCCGCAAATGCCCAGGCCTTCCGCTATGGGTGCTTGAGTGCAGATATTTTAGTGGGCAAAGGACGGCGATTAACGCCAACCCACTGCCACAGCTGGCAGGCTGGCCTGCGCATGGTGCACACTGTCTTTGATCCCCGTTTGCAGGCCTATGCCTATGGATACTTAAGTCATCTGGCTGCAGATGTTGTGGCCCACAATTATTATGTAGCCAATGTACTGCAATTGGACGGGCCAGGGGAAAGTTGACTCATGTCTATATTGAAATGCAGGCTGATCGGCAAACAATCTATTGTCCCACTGAATTAAAAAGAGTGATGAAAACATCCCTGCCTGATGCGGATGCCCTTCTGCTCTCAACTTTGCGCAAATCTCGACTTACGTTTTCTCTGAAGAAAAGGCTTTTCAAGTCTGGAGTGGCTTTGAGCAGAAACGCAACCACTGCGAGTTCCTTACAGCTCCTCTCCAGACAGTTCCCAGACCGGGAATGCGGGGAATATCTCTGTGATATGCGGGAGCTCTCCTTTCAAGCCAGTGTAGACTGTTTGAACCGGGGGCATGAGTCTGTGGTGGTGACATTTGATCCAATGGGCTTTGAGAATTTGGGACTGGTAAAACAGAGCCCCCCCCAGAAGGCCAGGAGTTCCATCTCTGGGCCTTTCTTGAATTTCTTCATTCCGGCCATGAGCTTGTTGACCTTGTAACCTCAGGAAACGAAAAATGGAACCCAGCCGGGGTGCGTACGCGTCCCCAAGCATGCAGCTGAGTAACCGGAAATCACGTGCCTGGTGGCTTTATGCTGGGTTGTGTGTTCAAACGTCTAATCCAAAGAGATTGTGCCTATGAAGACGCAGAGTAGATTGGAAAAGGTCTTGCGCGCAGGTCACTTTGCTTTTACCGGGGAACTTGGGCCACCGCGGGGCACCAATGTCCAGGCAGTCAAGGAAAAAGCCTCCCATCTGAAAGGGATGGTAGATGGAGTGAATATCACCGACAACCAGACTGGCATGGTCCGGATGTCCAGCTGGGCTACGTCGCTGATTGTCAAGGAAGAGGGCCTGGAACCCATTTATCAGATGGTATGCAGAGACAGGAACCGACTGGCTATGCAGGCCGATATCCTGGGAGCCAATGCCCTGGGAATCAACACCATGCTGTGTCTGTCCGGTGACCACCAGCAATTCGGTGATCATCCGCATGCCAAGGGTGTTTTTGACATTGATTCCATCCAGCTTCTGGCCATGGTCAAAAATATGCGTGATGGGGGGAAATTTCAGGGCGGAGCGGATATCGACGGACCGCCCCAGATGTTTATTGGTGCTGCCGCCAATCCCTTTGCCGAGCCCTATGCCTGGCGCGTGCATCGTCTGGCCAAGAAAATCCAGGCCGGAGCTGATTTTATTCAAACCCAATGCATTTACAATATGCAGCGCATGCGGGAATGGACCAAGCAGGCCGTGGATATGGGGCTTGCGGAAAAGACCTCGATTCTGGCCGGCGTTACCCCGATGAAAAGTGTGGGTATGGCCAAATATATGCAAACTAAAGTTCCGGGCATGGATGTTCCGGAGGAAATTGTTAAGCGTCTGCGCGGAGTAGAGAAAAAGAAACAAAAAGATGAAGGTATTCGAATAGCTGTGGAGCAGATTCAGGAATTCAAAGAGATGGAAGGCATAGCCGGGGTCCATCTCATGGCCATTGAGTGGGAACACCGGGTGCCTGAAATTGCAGATCTGGCCGGAGTCCTTCCCCGCCCGGAAGTCTAGTATGCTGGCCTGAAATTCCCTTGAAACCCAGGTGAACTCATTTTTTGCGGTTTCAAGTCTGCGCCATAGACTGGCTGAGTTCTGTCCCGCCCTTGTCAGGTATGTATTCCGGCAAGGGCGGACTGCTTTGAAGGACCTGCTGCCATATTGTGCAGTCAATTTGGGGCGCTTGAATGAGTTCACGGATACACGAATAATATCGATCACGCATTCATATTCTTACCTATCGAAGCGAGGGCTGCATTCATGTCTTCACCCCCCCAGATTGCAGAACGGGAAAAGAGGCTTCTGTGCCCCACCTATACCCGCTATCCGCTGCATATAGTTCAGGGACATGGAGCACGGGTCAAAGATGCTCAAGGCCGTGAGTATGTGGATTTATTGGCCGGTATTGCAGTATGCAATCTCGGGCACTGCCACCCGGAGGTGACCCAGACCATTTGTCAGCAGGCCGCGCGCCTGGTTCATATCAGCAATCTCTTCTATCAAACCCCCCAGCTGGATCTGGCTGAAAAACTGCTGGCCAGCTGCGGGCTGGAGCGGGTTTTTTTCTGTAACTCCGGAGCTGAGGCCAATGAGGCGGCCATCAAGCTTGCCCGCCGTTATGCCCAGGAGGTTCAGGGCAAACAAGCCGGGGAGATAATTTCCGTTCAAGGTTCTTTTCACGGCCGGACTCTGGCCACATTGGCCGTCACCGGACAAGAGAAGATTCAACAAGGCTTTGCTCCCTTGCCGTCAGGCTTTGTCACTGTTCCTTTTGCCGATACTCAGGCCCTGGAGACAGCAGTGAATCCGCAAACCGTTGCCGTCATGCTGGAGGTGATTCAGGGCGAGGGCGGGGTGCGTCCGGCACCACAGGAATACCTGCTCCAGGTCCGGGAGCTCTGTAACCGCCATGGTCTTCTCTTGATCCTGGATGAGGTGCAGACCGGGATGGGCCGGACAGGCCGCATGTGGGCCCATCAGCACACAGGCATAAGCCCGGACATCATGACTGTGGCCAAGGGACTGGGCAATGGATTGCCCATTGGGGCCATGCTGTGCACTGAAAATTTGAGCCAGGCCTTTTCTGCCGGCAGTCATGCCACTACCTTTGGCGGGGGACCATTGGTTGCCGCGGCAGGAGCAAAGGTTTTGGAAATCATCGACCGGGACGGACTTTGCCCCCGGGCTCAGTCTTTGGGCCAGGATTTCAAAGACCTGCTGCAGGAAGTTAAGAAATGTCACACCGATAAGATCCGGGAAGTGCGCGGGCAGGGACTTATGCTGGGAGTAGAGCTGGCCCATTCAGGTCCAGAAGTGTGGCAGGCGCTGCTGGATCGCGGGTTCATCTGCAATTTGACCCAGAATACAGTCCTGCGGCTTCTGCCGCCCCTGGTCATTGAAGAACAGGATTTGCGGGCCTTTGCAGACGCTCTGGATCAGATCCTTAAGTCTTTTTAACATGAAGTCAGGCAGTATCGGTCATGTCCTATGTATTGATTTGGCATGTCTGCGATCAGGAGCTGGAATCGGCAGTAAGTTTGCTCTCTGATCTCGTCCCCTGGGGATGGGAGGAGGTGAGCAGACAAAACGGGTCCATCCTGCGCATTCACGTCCAAGAACATAAGCAACTCAAGCAGCTGCAAGGCAGGATCCGCCAGAGGTGGTCCAAAGCCAAACTAGAAACGGACAGGGAAAAAGACCAAAACTGGCAGACAGCATGGCAGTTTTTCTTTCAACCGGTGGAAGTGGCCGGGACCTTTTGCATCCTCCCTCCATGGAAAGCTCATGAGCAGCGCAAAGATGGCCTGATCCCGTTGATCATTCACCCCAAGATGGCTTTTGGAACCGGGCACCATCCGACCACCAATCTCTGCCTGCAGTCAATGGTTGAGGTCAAACGCCGCGGCCTGTGGCCCGGAGGAGAAACAATTCTGGAGACGGGCACCGGATCAGGCATTCTGGCTATTGCCGCCGCCCATATGGGGGCTTGCTGCGTGGCGATAGACAATGATCCGGTAGCCATGGACAATGCCCGGGAAAACGTACAGGCCAACAAGGTGACGCAATATGTTCATCTTGTGTGCGGAGATGCAAGCTGCCTTGACTGTAAGCAAAGATATCCCCTGGTGGTGGCCAACATCCTGGCTGGTCCCTTGATCCGGATGGCCCCCAATCTGACCGGACTTGTCGCTCCTGGCGGGACCCTCATCCTGTCCGGAGTGCTCATATCCCAGGTGGATTCTGTTTGTCAGGCCTATGCATTGCAGGGACTACGATGTCCACAGGTCGAACATCTCGGAGAGTGGGCCTCAATTATGTGGCTGAGTTCCGGAGAAAAACATTGAGTATGAACCGCGCTTCGTTGCTCATGGAATACTTTCAGGTTTTGGGTCGGGCCTTGGGGCCCAGCCATTGGTGGCCGGCCAAAAGCAGTTTTGAGGTTTGCCTTGGGGCTGTGCTGACCCAAAATACAAATTGGAGCAATGCCTCCACAGCGATTGAAGCCCTGCGAGAGCGGGAGCTGCTGAGCCCGGAACGTCTTGACGCACTGCCTGAGGCTGAACTGGCCACACTCATCCGGCCAGCCGGGTATTTTCGAGTCAAGGCAGCTCGAATCAAGGCCTTGCTCACCTTCTTGCGTCTGGAGGCTGAATTTGACTTGACCCGGCTGGCTCAGCAGCCTGTGGAGGAATTGCGATCCAAGCTCCTGACCGTCAAAGGCATCGGCCAGGAGACTGCGGACAGCATTTTGCTCTATGCATTCAAGTTCCCTGTCTTTGTTGTAGACACGTACACAGCAAGGATTATGCATCGCCATGCCTTTGTTCCCGAGGACGTGGGCTATACCGAACTGCAAGAACTTTTCACTGCCAACCTGCCCAGGGATCCGGACTTATTTAATGAATATCATGCCCTGCTGGTTCGGGTGGGCAAGAATTGGTGTAAAAAATCATCGCCTTTGTGTTCAGGCTGTCCTTTGCAGGCTTATGTTCCGTGATCTTAGCCGCCCAAGCAGCACGACACGCAGGATACGTTTGTGTTTGCTGTGCATGTTTGGTCTGTGTCTGTGGCCGGCAACAGGTTCTGCTCAGGATCTGGAGTCACTGCAACAGAAACTCTGGGCTGAACAAAAGGCCAGGGAAGAAACACAAGCTCATGTGGTCACCTTGACAGACAGGGAACGCTCTTTGCATGAGGATCTTACCTCGTTGGAACAGAAAATAGACGGGCTGGAAGATAAAGAAAAAAAACTTCAGGCCGAACAAAAAAGCCTGGCTTCTGAACAGGAAAAATTGCAATCTCAGATTTTAGAACTCCGCAGCCAGGAGCAGGAGATCCGATCCGAAATGCAAAAGTTGTTACCCAGGCTTTGGGAGGTGTCCATACGCTCTGATCATTTGAAGTCCCGGGTGCTTAAGTCCTGGCCGGAAGCGGACAGGCATAAAGTTTGGCTCGCAAAGATAACAGAAACTGCTCGGGACAAAGCCCAAGACTTGCAGAAGGTGAAAAGTAAGGTGGAGGAAAAAGTGCAGAGCCTGCTCGCCACCCAATCCAGCTTGAAAGCAAAGGGCAAAGAGCTGGCGGCAATGCACAAAGAGCTGGCAAGCAATAAATTGAAATTTCTCAACAAGCTTCATGGTATTCGTCAGAAGCGGCAAGCTGCTGAGCAAGAACTCCGGGCCCTGAAAGAGTCAATAGATCAGCTGAAGTCTCAATTGCAGACCACGAACAAACATGATTTCAGCGAACACAAAGGGGATCTTCCCTGGCCCACGGACGGACGGTTGATAATCGATTACGGTGGGGGCAAGGGAAAGTTCAATAAAGGTATGGGATTTGCTTTAAGCCAGGGTGCGGACATAAAAGCCGTTTCGTGGGGACAAGTGGTCTACAATGATAAGTTGCGTGGGTTTGGGCAGGTGGTTATCATTTACCATGGGATGCAATACTATTCCTTGTATGCCTTTTTATCTCAAACCCGGGTCCGGACAGATCAGGAAGTGGAAAAGGGCGAGATTATCGGAGAGGCCGGATATTACCCGGAGTCAAAAGGCCCGGGTCTGTATTTTGAGCTGCGCCAGAGACAAACACCCATTGATCCGCGAAGCTGGCTGGCGAAAAAGTGATCAGCCCCAGAAAAAGGGCTTGAGCTTGGGTGTGCAATTGGTATGTGTGCACAACCGTTCCCCCTGGAACTGCAAAATCAAGTAGTGATTCTCTGTGTCAGAAACAAAACTGGAGATGTTTATGCGATGGAGCCGAAGCCTGGCAATCATGCTCATGCTCATGGCCCTGGCTGTCACCCCTGGAACAACCAAGGCTACTGAGCGATATGAGCCCTTGAAAAATTTCAGTCGAGTCATGGACCTCATTGAGAAGACGTATGTGAATGATGTGGAGCGGGAGGACCTGGTTCAGGGGGCCATCCAGGGGATGTTGCAAAGCCTTGATCCGCACTCCGGGTACCTGGACAAGGAAGCATTGCAGGATATGCAGGATGAAACCTCTGGAAAGTTTACCGGCGTGGGTATTGAGATAACCATGCAAAATGGCAGATTGACTGTGGTTTCTCCTGTTGAGGACACGCCTGCCTTTGAGGCTGGACTGGAGTCCGGAGACATGATCCTGGAAATTGATGGGGAATCAACACAGGATATCAGCATCATGGATGCGGTGCACAAGATTCGTGGCCCCAAAGGGTCGAAAGTGGAGTTGACTATCCTGCACCAAGGTGCTTCCAAGCCGGAGCGCATCACATTGACCAGGGATGTCATCCCCATGCAGAGCGTGAAAACCGAAGTTTTGGAGCCTGGATATCTCTATGTGCGGATTACCAACTTTAATGAGAACACCACCAGAGATGTACGCAGGGGAGTTGAAGAAAAAAACGAGGACCTCAAGGGTTTGGTTTTGGATTTGCGCAACAACCCCGGGGGGCTTCTGGATCAGGCGGTCTCGGTAGCCGATCTTTTTCTCAGTCAGGGAAAGCTTGTGTTCACGAAAGGAAAAGTCAAGCAGGCCAAGATGGACTTTCATGCCAAGGATGAGAAATCAGATATCAAGGTACCGATGGTTGTGCTCGTCAATGCAGGAACCGCTTCGGCCTCGGAAATTGTGGCCGGTGCCATTCAAGATCACCAGCGAGGTCTCATCGTCGGAGTGCCCAGTTTTGGCAAGGGATCAGTGCAAACCGTTATTCCATTGCCGGATGGAGCTGGGATCAAGTTGACCACCGCCAAGTATTACACGCCCAAGGGGCGCTCTATTCAGGCTGAAGGAATCAAACCGGACATAAATCTCCCGTTTAATCCGGTTGAAGAAAAAGAAGAGGAGGCCATATTCCGGACCCTGCGGGAAAGGGATCTGTCCAGACACTTAGAGGGCAGGCAGGAAAATGAGACTTCACAAGACGAAGATGAGGGCGAGTTGACCCAGATTGAACAGAGATTACAAAAGGACAATCAATTGCAATTGGCCCTGCAACTGGTCAAGAGCCTGCCCTTGATCAAGGCCTTGCAGTGAACAGGCTTCGCTGACCCATGGCCGCTGCCAAGAAAAAAAGGTCCAGCCGGAAAAAGAAGACCGCTGCATCTTCTGCTCAGCGTTCCTGGAAACGCCTGGGCCTTGTCTTTTCTCTGTGGATCATGGCCCTGGGGATTACTTTCCTGGGGCTGATCGGAGTCCTTTTGGTCCCCCAAAACGGGGAGCAGAAGGGCTCACCTCAGGAGCAGGTATCCACCGCACCATCCACCCCCCCCTCCATGCCCCGGGCTGCCCCCCAGCAGGCAACCTCAGCCAGGGAAAAGAGACGGGCTTATGAACATTTTCCTCAGCAAACTCCAGAGCCGGCTTTCCAGGCAGAACCATCCCCTCCATCCCGGCCAGATACCCCGCAGGCCAGGAGGCCAGCAAGGTCTGAAGGTCCTTGTCTGGCTGTGGTCATTGACGATATGGGCCAATCCATGGGCAAGGCCAGGCAGTTGCTGCATATCCTGGGCTCTGATCTTACCTGGTCCATTCTGCCATATAGCCTCAAAACCCGGGAAGTCGTCCAGTTGGCTGCCGACAACGGCCTGGAGTATCTGCTTCATATTCCAATGGAACCCAAGGGCTATCCACGGGTTGATCCCGGGCCGGGCAGTATCTTTGTAGATATGAGCCCGGAACAGATCCGGACCGTGCTGGCTAATAATCTGGACCAGGTTCCCGGGGCCGTGGGAGCAAACAACCACATGGGTTCCAGGTTCACCGAAGACAAGCAGGGCATGCAGACAGTCCTTGAAGAGGTTCAGTCCCGCAGGCTTTTTTTTATTGACAGCCTGACCAGCCCCAGGAGTAAGGTCAAAGATCTCTCCAGGGAACTCAATCTTCCGGTCATGTTAAGGGATGTGTTCCTGGACAATGTGCAAGATGTCGATGCCATCATTGAACAGCTGAACAAATCCGAGCGCCTGGCCCGGCAAAGAGGGAAGGCTGTAGCTATAGGGCATCCCTATCCTGAGACCTTGACAGCTCTGGCTAAGTGGTCCAAAGAAAGGGACACCAGAGTAAAGCTGGTCCCGCTGAGTCAACTCATTGCGGCTCAATGGGCTTCGCAGGAGTAAAATTCCCTGCATTCATTTGTCTTTTGTGAGATATACAGAAAAAGTACCAAGCTATAAAAGGAAGGAGTATTGCATGGCCGAAAAAACCTTGTCTATAATTAAACCTGATGCGGTAGAGCGGAACTTGATTGGCGAAATCCTGGCTCAAATTGAAGCCGGGGGTTTGCGGATAAAGGCCTTGAAAATGGTGCACCTGAGCAAATCCCAGGCCGAGGGGTTCTATGCTGTGCACAAGGAAAGGCCATTTTTTGCCAGCCTGACTGAATATATGAGTTCCGGTCCGGTGGTGGTTGCTGTATTGGAA
>Ga0182239_1000920_pt1 | contig 10116 bp, 8 predicted proteins | sample hydfrate6_PW_210_FD_132456 | JGI IMG/M metagenome (GOLD analysis project Ga0182239, IMG submission 132456) | Subsurface microbial communities from deep shales in Texas, USA - hydraulic fracturing test 6_PW_210 | ecosystem: Environmental > Aquatic > Deep subsurface > Shale gas/oil reservoir >...
GGCTTAGAAGCTACAAAATATATACGGTCGTTAAACCGAAATATTCCTATCATTGCCTTTACAGCCTATGCATTATCCGATGATGAGGCGATAGCGCTTGAATTTGGGTGTGATGATTATATCTCAAAACCGGTAAGGCCCGAATATTTACTTCAAAAAATAAATGAACATCTGACAAAATAGCAAACTATATTTCAAAATTGCCTCGTTTTAAAAATAAGGAATTCTTATTTTTTATTTGTATTTTTCCGTCTCGATAATATCACATCATGAACATTAAACTAACTAAAAATAAGCTAATTACTACCCTATCGGTAGTGCTACTTATTGGAATCTGGAAGTTGGTTTCCTTATCTTATGGGTCGGAATTAATTTTACCACCACCGGAATCTACCTTAGTTGCTACCCTTAAGCTCTTTATTGCTGAAAATTTTATTGCTACCGTAGGGCTAACCATTTTAAGAGGGCTAATAGGATTTGCTGTATCGTTTATTTTAGGTATTGGTTTAGGAATTTTAGCTGGGGGTAACCGTTCTTTTCATGCTTTTTTAAAACCTATATTAGTTACCCTACGCTCAACCCCAGTAATATCGTTTATTCTGTTAGCATTAATCTGGTTTAGGGTAGATATGGTTCCCATTTTTATCGCCTTTTTAACGATGTTTCCTTTCATTTGTACAAATGTTATTGACGGGATTAAAAATGTAGATCGAGATTTGGTAGAAATGGCCAATATATATCGTGTACCACATCATAAAATCATACAAAAAGTTTATTTGCCGGCCATTGTCCCCTTTATTTTTAGCGGAGCATCAAGTGCTATGGGTTTTGGCTGGCGGGCCATAATCATAGGAGAAGTACTTAGCCAGCCTCAATTTGGTATTGGCACTGCCATGCAAACCGCACAAACATATTTACTGGTTAACGAGGTAATTGCCTGGACGATAATCGCCATTATGATTAGTTCCTTTTTTGAAATGTTGCTTAGAAGAGTGGAAAGAAAAATTGTTGTTTGGAGATAATGATGAATTTACAAATAAAAAAACTATACAAATCATTCGATGATATTATCCTTTTTAAGGATTTTGATATTGATTTCAGCGAACATACCATAAGTTGTATTTTAGGCCCTTCGGGATGTGGAAAAACTACCCTTCTTAACATGATTAGCAATACTACACAACCCGATTCGGGGAACTTCATGGGATTTAACGACAAAATTATTTCCTATATTTTTCAGGAACCCAGATTACTTCCATGGAAAACGGTACTGGAAAATATCTCATTTGTTTTGGATGATTCGTTATCCAAAAAAGAAAAAGACTCCATTGCTTTAAAATATTCACAATTGGTTGAATTAGAAAAATTTAACAACTACTATCCTTCAAAGTTGAGCGGCGGGATGAAACAAAGAGTTGCCATTGCCCGTGCTTTTTCCTATCCATCGGATATCATTTTAATGGATGAACCCCTTAAGGCGCTGGATTTAAGGTTAAAAATGAACCTTATAAAAGCATTCCGCCGGTTATGGCAAATGGATAAACGTACCGTTATATTTGTTACTCATGATATTGACGAAGCACTTTTGTTGGGAAATGATATTTATATTTTTAGCAAAGCACCCGTAGAAATTAAAAGAAAATTTGTAATTACTGAAAAAGAACGATCATTACACGCACCTTCTTTTCTTAAACTAAAAAATGAAATCTGGGAACAGATGGATTAAAATTTACAACAACTATAAGACTTTAATTATTGTTTTCACTTCAGTCAAGAAAAATAACTCTAATAGATTAACTGTTCAATATCCTTTTTATCTTTTTTTAGTCGATTTTTGAGAGAATCAGCACCATCGAGTTGTAACTCATCCCGCATTCGTTTATGGAAAGTTATAGTAGCGGTTTTATTTCTCAGGGTATCGTTCGTAGAATAATCAAACAAATGCACCTGAACACTTGGCTGTTGATTTTCTTTAAATTTTTTAATATTTAGCATTCCCTTATAACGTCTGTTATCATTTGTATTAAGTGAAATTGCATAAACACCTTCTAAGGGTACCAGCTTTACGTCCTCTTCAATAATCATTTCAAGCGTAGGAAAACCTATCTCATAGCATTTAGGATGGCCATCAATCAATTTACCGGTAATGATAAAAAAATGATCCAGGTAAGCATTCGCACGCTGAATACGTCCTTCCTGCAATGCTTTACGAATAATCGTAGAACTTACCGTTTCATTTTCCAGATCCTGCTCAGGAATTTCTTCTACTTGAAAATCATGTTTTTGAGCTAATTGATACAAATACGAATAATCCCCTTCCCGATTATGTCCAAAGTGATGATTAAACCCAACAATAATTATTTTCGCATGCAATTTTCCTAATAATAGATCTTCAACAAATTCTTGTGATGTGGTTTGGGCAAATTCTTTGGTAAAATTGATTATCACCAAATGATCGAGTCCTGTTTTTTCAAGCAAAAGAATCTTTTCTTCCTGAGAATTTATCAGCTTAAGTCCTTTCCCTGCCGTTTCGGGATACAAAACCCGCCGGGGATGAGGATGAAAGGTTATTAAGACCGATTCGCCCTGTATATTTTGGGCAAGGGTATTTAACCGATTTATAATTACTTTATGCCCTATATGTACCCCGTCGAAAGTACCGGTGGTAACAACTGGATTGTTTATCTGGCCTAAAGTATCAAAGCTTCTGTGTACTTTCATTTTTATTATCTAAGAGATAAAAATTTAAGATTCTTTATTTTGTTGTTTTACAAAATAAGCTACTTTCTCAATAGAAGTAATCATATCATACTCTTCGAGATACACATTAGGTGATACATTTAAAGATGTTGAGGTATAATTTAAAATTCCTTTTATTCCTGACATTATTAATCTTTCGGTAACCTGAGCAGCTTCTTCCGGAGGAACGGTTAAAATTCCTATTGAAATATCCAAATCCTTCACCATTTTTTCAAAATCGGCCATAGCATAACATTTTACCCCGGAAATAACCCGATTCGTTTTATCGGGATTTACATCAAAAGTAGCTACTATTCTTAACTTAGATCTTTTCCCATTAAAATAAGCTGTGATAGCTTTCCCTAAATTTCCAATACCAATAACCGCCGCATTTAATCCATCCTCTGTATCAATAATATCACCAATAACATCAATCAACGCTTTAACATCGTACCCTTTTTTTAGCGTAGTAGAATATCCTATAAGCATAATGTCGCGACGTACCTGTACAGGTGTAATATTGTGTAAGCTGGCCAGTTCGTGGGAATAAATATGTGTCTTTCCCTTAGCCAGACAATTAAGCAATGTTCTTCGATATTCACTCAGTCTACCAATGGTTTTTTCAGGAAGTTTATTCATCTTAATAATATTAAAGTTATCTTTATTAATACTGTTCGTTAAACAGGTAAAGTTACGGTAAAGGTACTCCCTACTTCTACTTCACTTTCAACCTGAATATCGCCGTTATAAATATCTAATATTTTGCGTACAATAGGTAATCCTAAACCACTACCTGTAATATGCTTTGTTTGTTCATTTTTCACCCGAAAGAATTCTTCAAAAAGATTTTTTATCTCATTTTGAGACAGCCCTATTCCTGTATCTTTAACCTTGATAATAAGCAAATTATCTTTTTTATCGATAAAAACATCCACTCGTCCGTTTTGTTTATTATATTTTACTGCATTAGAAATTAAATTATTAAAAATGATCTCTAAGTCTCCGGGATCAATATTTATCTCAACATCCTGGTTATCATGGAGAAATATCTGAACATCTTTTTGGATAGCATACGGATTGATGGATTCAATGGCATTTTGGGCTATTTCAGAAACTTTTATTTGTTGAAACTTATCCGTTTTCTTCTCCAGCTTAATTTTTGTTAAATCGAGTAAATCCATGATAAGGTTCCGCATACCATTAATACGGTGTAAAGAACGATCGATCATTTGTTCATAATCCTCAATCTTTTCTCCGGCCTGTTTTTCCTGCATTATTTTTAAATATCCTTCAATAGCATTTAAGGGAGCTTTTAATTCATGCGATAATACCGATAGAAACTGGTATCGGATTTCCTTACCCTCCTTATTTAACTTTTTTGTCATGCCGCGCAGGAAAATATGTTTGGATACATTTTCCAGAGCTGATTTAAGTTCTTGTGGAGTAAATGGTTTGGGAATAAAATCGTAAGCACCCTGATTTGTTGCTTTAACAGCGAGCTCCAATGATGCATACGAGGTAATCATCATAACCAGTATTTCGGGTTGATTCTTATTAATATGTTCTAAAACATCAGTTCCTTGAATTCCGGGTAATTTATTATCAAGCAAAACAATATCAATTTTTTGTTTTTTTATGATTTCAATAGCATCCTCGCCGGTAGAGGTTTCAACAACATTAAATCCATAATCGCTATCCATAAATGGATAACTAACCGAAAAGTTATTTAGGATACGGCTTACACCAGATCTAATTCCTGGTTCATCATCAACAACTAAAACATTGAGTTTTTCCATTCGGTAAATTTAATTTTAAATTTTTAGCAATTTATTAATTTCTTTATGCAATTGATCTTTTCTAATTCCCTTTTCAAGGTATAGATCAGCTTTGATCCATTGCTTATCGTTTTGAGTATTTACACCAAACGACATTCCTGTTTCGGAAGACACTGCAGTAGCTAATATTATAGGTACATCAGGATATTTCCGTTTCATCTTATAGGATAAAATAAAACCACTATCATCACTTTCCATCATCAGGTCAAAAATTGCCAAATCGGGTTTTGTATTTTCAATAATCTTTTCTGCTTCACGTTGGCTTTCAGCAGTTATCACCTCAAAACCAAAACTTTCGATATGCATTCTCATCTGAAAAAGATAATCCATATCGTCATCCACTATTAATATTACTTTTTTACCTTGTCCCATAATTTTCATTTTTTTATTGCATTCTGGGTATCGCAATTCTAAACGTTGTTCCTGTTGGTCCTTGCTCAGGATCGGCATTTGAGGTAACCGTAATTTTACCTTTATGCATTTTTACAATTCCGTATGCTGTAGCTAAACCAAGCCCTGTACCCTTGCCAATTTCTTTTGTAGTGTAAAATGGTTCAAAAATCTTATCCAAATCATCTGCTTTAATACCGCATCCACTATCCTTAACATAAAAAATAACATCCCGCTCAGAATCTTCAATAATAATATCTAAATGGCCTCCATCGTGCATGGCGTCGATAGCATTTTTCATTAGGTTTGAAAGTATTTGTAACATTTGTTCCTGGTCGATCGATGCAATAGGATTCTTTAATTTTGAGGTATCAATATTAACTTTAATATTATCCGGTATTACAACTGCATCGGTACTTTGTTTAGCCAAATCGGCGACATTAACTTCAGAAGCATTTACCTGATTTTTGCGGGCAAAGTTTAACAACCCACCTACAATTTTTTTACATCGATTAGTTTGTTCAACTATTAATTTTAAATCTTTGTATAACTGGGAATCTTTAGGTGTTTCTTCTAATAAAATATTAGCATACATTATCACTACCCCTAATGGATTGTTGAGCTCATGAGCAATTCCAGCCGAAAGTTGTCCCATACTAGCCATTTTTTCTGATTGCCTCAATGCCTGCTGCATAGTAGTAAGTTTCTCGTTCGTAACCGCTAATTCATTTATCGATTTATGTAATTTTTCAATTGTATAGGGTAAGCACATTTCTATTTCGGCTAACCCCTGAACAATTGCTTTGGCATGTTCTTCACAAGTTTCATAACCACATGCACCACAATTCAGATGATCTTTCAAGGATTTTTTCCCCATGGACTCTAAAACTTCTTCCACTTCTCGCTTTTCCGGGCTATCTAACATTCTCTCCTGTGCTTTGTATTGTGCCGAAAGATCAATCTTCAGATAGGTTTCAATATCTTTTTGCCACTCTTTATGATCAAGATTTTTAATTTTTTGCTTTACATAATTATTTACGAGGCTTCTTTTGGCATAATGCCTTTGTCTATTGGTCATTCCGGGCCCCATAATACACCCTTCGCAACCTAATAATTCAAGATGTTGAGATTGTATTAACCCGTCTTCAAACTCTTTTATAGCTTCCTGAAAATCATTTCTCCCTTCAGCCACAATAATACTTCCATGCAATACATCATCGGTAATTTCGGCCGTTTGAAGTAATCCTCTGCTCACTGGAAAAACAGCCCCTTTACCTCCTAATGGAGGATCAAATTCGGTGGGTTCAACATCAAAAGGTTTTATCTTATTATCGGTAAACATTTCGCGCAGTTCGGCAAAAGTAATCATCTCGTCCACCTCATCTGTTTCAGCCTTTTTAGCCACACAAGGGCCTATAAATATAATATTGGTTTGATCGCCATATTTTTTACGCATTACTCTCGACATAGCAACCATTGGCGAAGGTATAGGTGCCAGATTATCAACTAAGTTAGGATAATAATGTTCAATATAAGAAACAATGGCAGGACAATCAGATGAGATATAACATTTACCGGTATCTTCTTCTCTAACCAACTTATGATATTGCGTAGCCACTAAATCAGCTCCAAAAGCAACTTCAGAAACCACATCAAATCCCAGCTTACGAATCATGGAAACAAGAATTTTGTAATCGGTTATTTCTTCAAACTCGGCCGGGAAGCTTGGAGCTACTATGGCAATATTCTTTCTATTTGTTTGTAACAATTCATTTACCTTATCGGTGGTATGCAAAAAAACTTTTGCTCCCTGGCTGCAGACTTTCGTACAATTACCACAAACAATACAACGCTCGTTTAATACTTCGGCTTGTCCGTTTATAATCTTAATGGCTTTTGCAGGGCATTCGCGAACACAGGTATAACATACCCGACACCGATTTTTAAGGGTGTATACCAAATCACGATTTTTATTTGAGTTTCTAATTTTCATTTCTTCCCATGCTGCATTTTACAATAATACTTCTCTCTTTTTATATCCGGTATGTAAATTTTTATTACTGACCCGGCTTAATGGCTCCTTCATATAATCCTTATACAATTTTAAAACTCCAGGGTTTTTATGAGCAACTTTAATAGCTTCTTTATCATCAATATTGTAAATCGTTTTTATCAATTTTTTTTGCACCTCCTCATCATTACAAAAAGGTTGCCCTCCTCCATTAATACATCCTCCGGGGCAGGCCATTATTTCAATAAAATCTGCTTTAGTTTTTCCTTCGCGTATTTCAGCTATTATCTTATTGGCACTTTTTAATCCGCTAACCACTACAAAGTTTATATTTTTTTTGCCCATTTTCAGGACAATTTCCTTTTTATTTTTTATTCCTCTTAGTTTTGTAACCTGGATTGGAGATAATTCTTCTCCGGTTAAAAAATAGTTGAGTGTACGTGCTACCGCTTCTGTTACACCCCCTGAAACACTCACAAGTTTTGCTGCTGATGATCGAATATTAAAAGGATCATCAGAACACTCTTCATGTAACGAATGGACATCAATACCATAAAGATGAATCAATTTAATCAATTCGCGAGTAGTAATTACCTGGTCAATATCAGAAACTCCTTTATGTGTCATTTCTTCGCGCTGAGCTTCAAACTTTTTAGCTGTACAGGAAGTTATTGATATGGTAAATATTTTTTCGGTAGATAATTGATTTTTTTCAGCATAATATCCTTTAATAAGCGTTCCTAAAATTTGCTGAGGAGATTTTGTTGTAGAGGCCAAATCAATCATATCAGGATGTGATTGCTCCATATATTTAATCCACCCCGGGCAACAGCTGCTCAGCATAGGTAGATTTTCTTCGTTTTTTATGCGATCTGCCAATTCGGCTGCCTGCTCATAAATTGCTACATCAGCACCAAATGAAGTGTCGAATACTTTATCAAACCCTATACGTTTAAGTGCAGCATTTAACAATCCATGTGAATCTTTTCCTGGTTTTAAACCTAACTCGTTAGCCAATGATACAGGGACTGAAGGTGAATAGTGCGCAACAACTTTTATATCTTTATTATTAAGCATTTCCTGAATAATATCAAAACTAGTTTTTTCATGTAAAGCACCGGTTGGGCAAACCATGATACATTGTCCGCAATTTATACAGTTCGAAAAATTCATGTCCTTACTCATCGATGTAGCAACAAGTGTTGAATTCCCACGATTAATAAAATCAAAAGTAGAAACATCTTGTACCTCTTCGCAAACCCGAATACAACGGCCACATAAAATGCATTTTGAAGGATCACGAACAATTCCCGGGCTGGACTGGTCAAGATTTATTTTAGTTTTTTCTCCGGATATACGTCTTTCACGAACATTTAACTCAACAGCTAATTCCTGTAACTCACAATTACCATTTCGTATGCAATACAAACAATCGTCAGGGTGATTCGACAAAAGCAGTTCTACCAACATTTTTCGGGCTCTAATCACTCTGGGTGAATGAGTCCATATTCTCATGGGTTGTTCAATAGGATAAGAACAAGATGGAATTAGCCCCGATTTACCTTCCACTTCCACCACACACAAACGACAAGCTCCTGTGGGTGAAAACCCTTTCATACGGCATAAAGTTGGGACCTTAATACCATTTCTGTTTAAAGTTTCAAGGATTGTTTCACCTTTTTTTGCTTGTATTGTTTTATTATTTACCTCGATATTTACTGACATAAGCGCTTTCGTTATTGACTAATAATAGCTGAAAACTTACACGTTTCAAAACATATTCCACAACCAATACACTTATCCTGAACAATAAAATGAACATTTTTAGGTGTTCCAAAAATAGCGTCTGTTGGGCATTTTTTAGCACATAAAGTACAACCGGTACAGGCATCCACATCAATTTCAAAGGTTCGTAGCTCCTGACAAACGCCAGCAGAACAATTTCGTTCAAAAATATGCTCTTCATATTCGTCGCGGAACCATTTTAATGTGCTAAGCACAGGATTCGCAGCTTTCCGGCCTAATCCACACATAGATGTGTCTTTAAGTACTTCGGCCAGTGTTTCCAACTGCATAACGCCTTTAAAACGCTGTAAGGTTGCATATCCATTTTCGTCTTTCGGACGTTTGCTAATATTTTCCAAGATTTCATACATCCTTCGGGTTCCTTCTCGGCAAGGGATACAAATACCGCAACTTTCTTTTTGCAGATAATTCATAAAATATTTTACCGTATCGATAATACAGTTATCCTCATCTAAAACAATCAAACTAGCAGCACCTAAAGATGCACCCACCAGCATAATCGATTCAAAATCGATGGGAGTATCTAAATGATCTTCGGTTAAGCACCCGCCTGAAGGGCCTCCTATATGTATTGCTTTAAATCTTTTGTTATTACGAATTCCTCCGGCAACACGAAAAATTATATCACGAATTTTGGTACCCATTTCAACCTCAACTAAACCGGAATATTCTACTTTTCCCGAAATAGAAAATACTTTGGTTCCTTTACTGTCTTCAGTTCCAATAGATTTAAACCATTCTGCTCCTTTATTTAAAATAATCGGGATATTCACTAATGTTTCTACATTATTTACAACCGTAGGTTGTTCAAACAAACCTTTGGTAGCAGGATAAGGAGGTTTAGAATGCGGCTTACCCCGTTTCCCTTCAATACTTTTAATCAAAGCTGTTTCTTCGCCACAAACATACGCTCCGGCTCCTTGTTTAATTATAATCTCTAAATTATATCCTGTTCCCATTATATCATGGCCCAGTAATCCATAATCCGTAGCTTGATCTATGGCCTTTTTGATTCGCTCAATAGCCAATTCATAATCCGATTCGATATAAATAAAGGCTTTTTGTGCACCGATAGCATAAGCAGCAATGGCAATACCTTCAATAACTTTATGCGGATCGCTCTCCATTAGAAAGCGTTCCATAAAAGCTCCGGGATCACTTTCTCCGGCATTACATATTAAATATTTTTGCTGCGAAGGTGTGGATGAAGCTATTTTCCATTTTTTCCCTGTAAGATAACCTTCACCTCCTCTTCCTCTAAGCATACTTTGTTCAACAATATCACATACCTCGGCAGGAGTATTTTTATTTATGGTTTTTACAAAAGTTTGATAA
>Ga0182239_1000921_pt1 | contig 10116 bp, 5 predicted proteins | sample hydfrate6_PW_210_FD_132456 | JGI IMG/M metagenome (GOLD analysis project Ga0182239, IMG submission 132456) | Subsurface microbial communities from deep shales in Texas, USA - hydraulic fracturing test 6_PW_210 | ecosystem: Environmental > Aquatic > Deep subsurface > Shale gas/oil reservoir >...
CCTTTCCTCCATCTTGAGATTCGAATCTGCCTCAAGGATGGAGAGTTTGCTGAGGGGGGTCAATTTTCGGTGATCACACCCCGGGTTACCTGGTCAATTTTGGATTATCACAATCACCCGAAGCAGCCGATGGACATAGATAAGGCCGAAGCGGACTTGGGATTGAACGGCTTCAGCAGTTTGTCCGAGCATGAAAAAAAGCTGATCCAAAGGGCCCTGGAAGCCACGGGCGGCAATAAGACCCAGGCGGCCAAGATGCTGGGTATCAGCCGGGAGGGCTTGAGAAAAAAAATCAAGAGACTTCTATCCGAATAATAACCGCTCCGATTCGCTGGAAGAATGCCCGCCCTCGGAGCCTCCCCGGACCGAATAACTTGTCTCGGACCCCAAGATACCGGTTCCCTACATTCGTTATTGCCCGTTCCCGTTCGGGGACAGAAATGACCGACCGGGTAATCTAGTATCCTGGTTGGCAAAAATATAAAATGTATTGCACGTTTTTTTAAAACGTCGCGGATCTTAAGCCCGTGAATAAAAGTCGGGGAGATAAATTCAAACTATTGACCACGGATAAGCATTCTTGCTTTTGAACTTTTTTGCGTTTTGTCCTTTTCGGTTTTTAAAAGCGACACGCGTGATAAATGTTTTTTAGACTCTCGGTTATATTGAGCCTGCCATGGGAAATGGGTCGAGGAGTTTCCCCGACCCATCTTGGACGAATTATTTCGCGTGTTCCTTGCGTAGCCTCAATGCCGCCTTGACCATGTTGTCAAGAGAGGCTTCGGCTTCCGCCCAATCCCTGGTTTTGAGACCGCAATCCGGGTTTATCCACAGATTTTCTTTTGGAATGTATTGGAGCGCCTTTTCAAGTAGGGAATACATCTCTTCCTCGGAAGGAATCCGGGAACTGTGGATGTCATAGACTCCGGGGCCGATTTCGTTCGGATACCTGAATTCCCTGAACACCTCCAAAAGATTCATTTTGCTCCGGGAGCATTCTATACTGATTACATCCGCATCCATTTCCGCAATCCATTTAATAATGGAGTTGAATTTGCTGTAGCACATATGCGTGTGTACCTGCGTTTCGTCGCTTACTCCGGAGGTGGCCAGCCGGAAAATTTTCGTGGCCCAACTCAGATATTCCTCCCAGTCTTTTCTCTTCAAGGGAAGTCCCTCCCTAAAAGCGGCTTCGTCCACCTGGATGATCCTGATCCCGGCGGTCTCCAGATCCTTAATCTCATCCCGCAGGTAAAGAGCGAGCTGCTTGCATACCTCGGAGCGGGGCAGATCGTCCCGGACAAAACTCCAACCGGCCATGGTCACCGGGCCGGTCAGCATCCCCTTGATCGGTCTGGAGGTTAGACTCTGGGCGTATTTTATCCAATCCACCGTAATCGGTTTTTCCCGATGGATATCCCCGTATATGACCGGCGGCTTCACGCAGCGGCTGCCGTAGCTTTGTACCCAGCCGTTTTCAGTGAAGCAGAAACCCTCAAGGTTCTGGCCGAAATACTCGACCATGTCGTTTCTTTCCGGTTCTCCATGCACGAGCACGTCCAGACCGATATTTTCCTGCTTCCGAACAATACCTTTTATCTCGTTTTTGATGAAATGTCGGTATTCTTCCCGGTTGAGCCGGCCCTTCTTGTATTTTAGTCTGTTGGAGCGGATTTGTGCCGTTTGAGGGAATGAACCTATGGTGGTTGTGGGGAAAAGGGGGAGCCTCAAGTCCTGTTTTTCCCGGCGTTTTATAAAATCAGAGGTGCGGTTGAGCATATTTTCATCCACATCCCGGCAGCGTTTTCTGATTTTTTCCACCTTGACCCGAGGATGGCTCCTGCGGGCGGAGACAGACTTTTGATTGGCCGTGTTAGTTTTTTCGTTTTCATTGCCTTGAGCCGCTTCTCCCAGATAGGAGATTTCCGCGCATTTTTGGACCGCAAAGGCCATCCAGTCCTTGATCGCCGGATCGAGTTGCTTTTCACCCGCGATATCCACCGGGCAATGCAACAGGGAGCAGCTGGAGCCTATAAGCAGCCTTTCGGTCCCGATTCGTTCAGCTATGTCCCCGAGATGACTGCAAACGGACTTAAAGTCGGTCTTCCATATGTTGCGCCCGTTCACTACCCCGGCGGAAAGGCTTGTCTTTTGGGGCAGGTTTTGCAGTAACCGTTCGGTTTCCCGGGGCCTGGACATGTCCGTGTGCAGGGCGTCGAATCCGGGATCAAGGGCCGATTCGAGATTGTCTTCCAGGGGGCCGAAATACGTGGCCAGCATGAGCTTGGCATCCCCGGAGGATTTCTTGAGCGCCTTCCAGGCCTCGGGAGCCGAGGATTTCGCCCCCGAGGACATGTCCGTGCATAGTACGGGCTCGTCTATCTGGATCCATTCGCAGATGCCGGAAAGTTCCCGGATCTTTTGGATATATGTTTCCAAAATGTGGTCCAGGAGTCCCCATCGCATGGACTCGGATTCGGCGTGCCCCAGGGTCAGGAAAGTTATCGGTCCGAGCAGCACGGGTTTGGGATTGTACCCGAGCGAAGCCGCCTTCCTGGTTTCCTCGACTATGTTCGAGCGGCCTTGGTCGAGATTTTTCGAGAGTTCGGGGACGATGTAATGGTAATTGGTGTTGAACCATTTGGTCATTTCCATGGCCGGAACATCCTTTTGGGCGTTACCCCGGGCCATGTCAAAATAACCCTTGAGTCCGGATTCGGACAAGGATTGCCGGAAGCGCTTCGGAATAGATCCGAGCATGACGGCCGTGTCCAATACGTGGTCGTAGAGAGAAAAGTCGCCGGTAGTAATGAGGGAAAGTCCGGCGTCGGACTGGATTCTCCAGTTTTCCCGCCTGATTTGGTCCGACTTTTCCAATAATTCATGTTCCGGAATTTCATTTTTCCAGAAGCTTTCCAGGGCTCTTTTGAGCTCTCTGTTTTTTCCAATCCTCGGGAATCCCAGGATATGGGTGTGCATTGCTTCACTCCTTCTTGATTAAGTGTTGAACAACCAAGAAGCAATGACTGCGTCAGTTTGCGCGTTTGATGGGAAGGGAGAAAAGTCCGGCCATCGTGCCCCCTGAAATGCGGGCACGTGCACAGCCAACGGCATCATTTGAGGGTATGATCCGTCTTCCTATCAGCTTTGCCTGGAACGCGAGGCAGTCATGCTTCGTCTGGCAGGGCGTCTTCTGGCTTCCGACCCCGTTGATGGCCTTTTCCTTCCCGCGTTAAGCAGTGGATAAGGCCGGGTGTGCCGGTTACAGCGGCGCGTCCGCGACGGATTCTCACCGTCTTCCGTTTCCTGCCGAAACCAATTTGTCAGGAAGTTTGGTATGTTCCTTATTCAAAGTCAAGGCTTTGAATAAGGAAAGGTGCGACCCTTGGACGGCGGCGAGGCGCGGGCGGGATAAGTGCGCTTGCGGGCTGGTCACTTGATTTGATGCGCCGGGGAGGCAAAAGAAAATGTCCTTTGGATTCTTTTTCGGTATCGGGGGCAAGGGCTCGTCTAAGCTGGACGAGCTATTTTTTCAGTTCACGGCACAACCTATTGCAAAAAGATCTAGCGTGCGGCGGTTTGGTTTTGCAATGCGACAGGCATTCATTAAGCCAGGAATTATCCGCCCACGGCAAGGCCGGGTATCCTGCGGTTGTCGGACGCAGCTCTATTGTCGGTTCAGATTGTCCGGAGCATTTATCCGAGCATTTATCAATGCAAATGTCGGGTATCTCTATCCGGGGTGAAGCTTTTAGGTTATTGTCCCGGCAATAATCCTCGTAGCAGGACATAGTGCATTCGCTGTAGCACTCGGTTATTCTATCCAGTTCTTCAAGCTGTCTGTCGTCGGCAGTTGCCGGATTAAAAGGGCTTACGATCATAATGACGGCAAAAATGATGCCCATTGGTTTGGCAGGTACTTTCATTTTCCTCTCCTTTTATCAAAGATGGTTCAATAAAAGTAATATTGTGTGACACTTGAATTTTTAAGTAGGTTCGAGTTAATACCGATCTCATTCAAAATCAATCGGTATGCGTATGTTTGTTGCCGTAACAAAATATGTGCCAAGATCTAAGGCCCTGAAAAAGAGTGTTTTTTTCTGAAAGAACAAAATAGCCGCGCCAATTTTGTTGGCGCGCCTGCCTCATGGTTGGCAGTGCCCTTTCGGATAAATCTCCATCGCGGTTGGCCGGTTAAGATCATTTACTTGTCTTGTCAGGCGCAATAAAATATGGAAGAAAACCGTCTTCAAATCTTCAAGTGTGGGCAGGCGGTTGTGCTTTTATAAAAAAGCGGTTTCGTTTCAAGTATCCGCGCAAAACATATTGGTCCGATGTTTGATTTTTATCTTGCCGGAACATTCCTCCCGAGAGGGAAACAGCCTAAAAGCGACCTGCCCGTATCCTTCCCGCAAAAATGCCTCCTTTCCTTTCTAGCCTTTCTGTATCTGATTTTGTTCGCATGCCCTTGTCCGGCCGAGTCCAATGCCGAACTTCGGGAACTGCGAAGCGGATGGTACCCGGACGAGCCTTATCAAATGCAGGCCGGTCCGGGGGCCGCAAACGAACTCTCCGGCCTGGATATCCAGATAAGCAAGGAATTGTTTGAGCAAGCCGGGTATCGGGTGATCTTCGAGCCCATGTCCTGGTCCGAAATTTTAAAAGGCCTGCAAACCGGAGAAACAGATTTTCTCATGGGGGCCTACTATGAGAAATCCCGCGAGGAATTCGCTTATTATTCAAAGCCGTACCGCACGGAAAGAAATGATATCTACTACCACGAAAGCCTCGGTAGTCTGGACAACATCAAGAGCGTGCCGGACGTCCTTGATTATTTAAGGAGCGAGAAGCTGAGCCTGGCCGTAATCGAGGGTCATGCCTACGGTTCGGAAAAATTCGCGCGTCTTGTGCGCGACCCGCCTCCGAATCTCAACCTTGTCCCCGCGCAGAGCTACCGGGAGAGTCTAAGCCTGATGCTTGAAGGGATTGTGGATCTTTTCGCGGCCAACCCCATAATCATGGATCGCCTTATCGCGGAGGCCGAAAATACCTCGGTGGTGCGAAAGCTGGGGATAAAGTCGCGGGAAATTCCGGTCCATATCCTGTTCAGCAAAAAAAGCATATCCAGAAAGCAGCTCAAGGAATTCAACTCCCTCCTCCAGGAAATGCAGGACAAGGGGCGCATAAACGATCTGCGTCGCGAGTTCGTTTTGCCCGCTTACCTGTCAATAACCACCGGACAAACCTGGTTCACCGTATTGAATCTTTTGGGCATCGTTGCCTTTTGCGTTTCCGCTTTGTTTTTGGCCCGCAAGGAACGCTACAATCTCTTCGGGGCCCTGGTGCTGGCTACGTTGCCGGCCATAGGGGGCGGCGTTCTGCGCGATCTTTTCCTGGGTGTGGATCAGGTTTTCGTATTGAAGACTCCGGCCTATTTCCTGGTGGCCATCTGCGTCGTGCTGGCAGGCTTTGCGAGCATTAAATGCTATGATTTCATTCATGACCGTTCCTCGGTATTGGGCCGGAAAATCGACAGCTTTATGGAAGAGAAGCTGGGGGGCGTTTTTGGACGACTGTTTAAGTTTTTTGATGCCTGGGCCGTGGCCAGTTTTACCGTCATCGGGGTCGGAGTGGCCCTGGAAATGCGAGTTGAACCGTTATGGCTCTGGGGTCCGGCCATGGCCGTCCTTACCGCCTCCGGAGGCGTGATTCTGCGGGATATAGTCCGGGCGGACTTCAATATCGAAATGCTCAAGCAGGATACCTATGCGGAGACCTCCCTTCTCGGGGGCATTATCTACACCTGCGTTTTGATGAATTCTTCTTATGAATTGAGCCTGGCGTTTATTTTTTATCTAACCCTGGCCATGGTGCTTTTGTTGTTCGGTTTGAGATTTTTTATTCTCTGGAAAGGCTATATGAACCCCCTTCAGTTCGGGGATGTCTATACCCATCCGGACACCCGCCTGCAGCAGTTTGCAAGCAGGGAGCCGGAGTTGTTTGAAATTATCTCCGAATACTACACGGACGACGAGCACTCCCGGACCGCCCCGGTTCCCCGGGCCGGATTGGAAGGGGCGCGCAACCGGTTTATGTATCTGGCCGGGGAACTCAAAGATTCACTGGACCAGGTGGCGGCGGAGCCTCTTAGCGAAAACAGCATAAATGCCTACCGGCAGTGCAATGCCCGCCTGGAGATAGTCATGTCCCTGGAAAACAATCTTTTTGCCTTTCTTGAACAGCGACCCGGCACTGGCCTGCAAGTCTCCGGGGACGGGCTGGAACTGCAGCAGCTCATGCACGAGAGTCTGAGGACTTTGATAGACACGACTGCCATGGCCGTGGAATCCCGGGACCATATGGATTTCAGCATGCTGGAGGGTCTTACTTCGCAATACCGGCAAAGGTTCGACGATTTGCGGAACAAATACTTTGTCCGGCAACGGGAAAGCGGGGACGCTCATCTCGAGGCGGTTTTGCAATCCACGCACAAGGTGGAGCGCATCATTTTCCTCTTAAGCGACTACGTAAAGCTGAGGTTGGACAAAAAGGAAATTCGAGCCGGCAACCCGAGCAATAGAAAAGCCCAGCAGATTCATACGTTAACAGACCGTTCTTTTTAGGGTCCTCGACGCTTAATGTGGATTTTCCCCCTTTTGGCGAAGCCAAGAAAACATGCGAGCCTCTCGTTAAAAGCATCCAAAAGGATCAGGCGGAGAAATATAAGAAATCCACATACTGTGTCGGAGAGCCTCTTTTTAAAGTGGCTGGCTGATAGAGAATTTTTAGGCAGTCGATTGCCCGAGTTTTCGGTCGTAAACGGCCTTTTTCGGACCGATCCCGTCAAGGTGTATTGCCGCTTGCCGACTGTGAAGCAAGGCTAGCGAGGCTTCAAATTTTTTACAGCGGCAGTTCATAGGAAATATAATTGTATCCGCTGATAGCAATATGCCGCAAGTTTTGTGCATATCTATCCAAAAGCAAAAGCCCCAGATCCTCGGAGGAGAATTCGCCTTGCCTGGCCCGGACGGCCTCGACCTGATCATCCAGATCCCAGGTAAATCCGGAGTCGATAAATTCCACCTGCAGGGTTTCCTCGCCCTTGCGCAGCTTGACACGCAGGCTGTCGGCCGCGGCCTGTCTTGAAGTGCACAGGTGAAGGAAGAGTTCCTCGGCTGTCAGGTGCAGCTTTTGCTCCAGATATGACGGGATATTGCGGGTTGCGGCGTAATTTTTTAAAAATTGCCGTAGCCTGGAGGCTTCATCCGGCTGACGCTTGAGCGCGAATTTGGCCTGACCGGCCGGTTTTAGATTAAAAAGCAGGCTGAGCAGGATGGCGCTCACCCCGCCTACAGCCATTCCGTTGTTTAAAAACGGGGCAAGGCTGCGGGGAATGAATTCGGCAAAAAAAAGATCGTTTTGAAAAGTATAGCCTATCCAGAAAGAAAGCCCGATGACGATGCTGTTCTCATAGCTCAGTCCCTGGGAGGTAGCCAGCTTTATACCGGTGACAAAAAGCATGGCCAGAAGCATGAATAAAAACGCCCCGACCACGGGCGAGGGGATGGCCGCCAAAAGCGCGCTTACTTTGGGGCAAAAGGCCAGCAGGGCAAGGAAAAGGGAGGTATAATAACCCACCCTGCGGGCGGCGACTCCTGTAAGTTCCACAGCGGAGATGGCGTTGGAATAGGTGGTATTGGGCAATGTTCCCAGGGCCCCGGCTATGGCGTTGGCTATCCCGTCCGCATATATGGCCCCTTGAACGGTGTCATAGTTTATCTTGCGAAAATTGCGGTCGGAAACTTGCTGGATGGCCATGCTGTCGCCCAGGGTCTCCACCGCACCCACAACGGTCACCAAAGCAAAGGCCAGATACAGGGAAAAGAATTCGGGACCAAAGTCCAGATTGAAACCCTGCCACCCCATTTGGGGCATGCCCAGCCAGCTTTCCTCGGCTACCCGGGAAAAATCCGCCATGCCCAGAGCCAGAGACAAAAATGTCCCGGCACATATGCCGATAAAAAGACTCCACAGGCGCAAGGCTTTGTTTCCGAACACGGCCAGGGCAACAATGCCGGCCAGAGTAAATATCGAGACCAGCAAGTGATTAAGGTCCGGTCCCGGTCCTTGCCGACCATTCATGAGATCCAGGGCTATGCCCAGGACACTGACCACGATTAGCATGATGACTACTCCGCCCACGGCCGGGGTTATGATGCGGCGCAACGGGCCGAGAAACCAGCCGAAAAGGATCTGCAAAGGGGCGGAGAGTACGGACATGCTTGCCACCAGGGACATGCCGCCTATTTCGGCCGCGGACAGGGCACAGGCCAGAAAAGTGCCCGAGGAGCCGACAAAGAGCAGATAGCCCGAACCCACCCGGCCAAAGCGATGCACCTGGATCAGGGTCCCGATCGCGCTGGCCGTGAAAGAGGCGAAAATTATCCAGGGAATTTGGCCGGGGTCTATCCCCGCCTGTCTGGCTACAACCACCGGGGTGAGAGCTATGGGGCCGGCAATGATCAGGATCAGTTGCAGGCCCAGCAAAGCGCTTAGCCATTCAGGGGGATTTTCATTGACCGCGAAGAGAAGGTTTCCCGGAGTAGGGGGTCCGTTTTTCCCCGTATTTTCAGATGTATTCCCAGATGCTGACATAAATAACTTTAAACTGCTGCAGTCAAGATGAAAGTAGCCGGATGGTCAATGGTCGTTAATTGTTGGCAACGCGCTCTTGTCATCAGAAGCCTCGTGCTTATATCAAGAGCCCATTTAGGGCAATTATGGCTGCGAAGGCCGCCAGCCCGGCAACCAGGGAGCCCAGAGTCTGCACCTTATACCCTTGAGCCGCTTTCATATCCGAGAACTGGGTGACAATCCAAAAATAGCTGTCATTTACGTGCGAGACCACCATTGAACCGGCACCCAGGGCAATAACCGAAAGGGCCCTGCCCGTCTCTCCGCCGAGCCCCAAGGGGTCCAGTATGGGAGCCAGCATGGATGCCGTGGTGATCATGGCCACGGTGGATGAGCCCTGCAGGGATTTTATCCCGGCGGCTATTATAAAGGGCAGAAAAATGCCCATTCGAGTAAACTGCATATTCGAACTGATCAGATCGGCTATGCCGGATTCTTGCAGCACCTTGCCCAAGGCCCCTCCGGCTCCGGTAATGATCAGGATCGTTCCCGCCGCCTTTACGGCCTGGCCCACCCAGCCCGAGGAGGAGAGCATTGCACGCTCAAGCCTTGAAGGCAGCAGCAGGGCGCAGCCGAGACCGCACAAAAGGGCCACCGCCGGTTGGCCCGCAAAAGTTATCCATTCCCGGACAACCCCCTGCGCAAAAGGATTAAAAGGGCTTTGGGCCATTGAACCGAGTATGATCAAAAACAGGGGCAGGACCATGGGCAACAGGGAAAGCATGGTGGACGGAGGATTCTTTTCGGCCCCGGAAGATTCGGGCCTTGGGGTTTCGTTGTCTGAATCTTCCGGTCCCGCGATTTCAACCCCGGATGCATAGGTAACCGCAAACAGCCAGCTCGCGGTAAGGGCGACGGCACTGACCACAAGCCCCAGCACGATGACCAGGCCCAGGTCAGCGGCAAGGATGGCCGCGGCCGCGACCGGCCCCGGAGTCGGCGGAACCATGGTATGGGCCACATAAAGTCCCAGGCTCAGGCAGGCCGTACCGGTGGCCAAGGGAATGCCCGCCCTGCGGGTCAGGATTTTATTCAAGGGGGAGAGAATGACATAGCCCGAGTCGCAGTAAACCGGAAGGGAGACTATATATCCGGTCAGGCCCAGGGCCAGGGGGACATGTTTCTTCCCTGTCAGGCGTATCGCCGCGTCAGCGATGCTAAGCGCCCCGCCGGATTTTTCCAGAAATGTCCCGATTATTGTCCCGGCCAGGATGACAATGCGTATTCCACGGGAAAATGGCCACTAATTCCACGGCATGGTGACCACCGATTCCATGGGAAAGTGACCACCGATTCCACGGGAAAGTGACCACCGATTCCACGGGAAAATGGCCACCGATTCCACACGATGGTGGCCACTTCACTTCCAGAACAAGCCTCTTTAGCTCGACATTTCAGAATATTGGATTCGACGCAGGATAA
>Ga0182239_1000922_pt1 | contig 10112 bp, 10 predicted proteins | sample hydfrate6_PW_210_FD_132456 | JGI IMG/M metagenome (GOLD analysis project Ga0182239, IMG submission 132456) | Subsurface microbial communities from deep shales in Texas, USA - hydraulic fracturing test 6_PW_210 | ecosystem: Environmental > Aquatic > Deep subsurface > Shale gas/oil reservoir >...
ATGTACAACCGGGGAGTTAAATTCGGGGTGCAGCGTTTTTCCAATCAGGCCATTCAAGCCCTGCAAGCCTACCCCTGGCCGGGAAACATCCGGGAGCTGGAAAACCTGGTCCAGCGGATGTGCATCCTGCATTGTGAGCAAACCGTGCACCTGGGAGATCTTCCTCCCAAATACCGGGGCTTTCGCCGCTCTGACCGCCAGACGTCCATCACCTCCACAGCCCAGAACATGGGAAACATTGATTTTTATTCCCGGATGAGCGAACTCGAAGACCAGCTCATCATGCATGCCTTGCGCCAGTCCAAGGGAAACAAGAAGCTGGCGGCCCAGCTCCTGAACATGAAACGGACCACCCTGCTTGAAAAGATCAAGAAAAAGAAGCTCGGTCCGGTTCTGGAACAGATGCTGAAGAAGAATTCCTCGTCGCCAGTAAATTATGGTCAGGTAACTTGAAAATAAAAAAGGATGGGATCATATGATCCCATCCTTTTTCTATGGGCAATGCAGGATTCGAACCTGCGGCCTCCAGCTCCGGAGGCTGGCGCTCTATCCGACTGAGCTAATTGCCCGAAAAAAATTAGTCTTATCCAAATGCCCCCTGCTTGTCAACCTCATCCTTGCTCAACACTCCACTTTGCCCTATCCTGCCTCTGTGCAGCCAGGGATAGACCCCAAACCATATCCTGACCAGGACAGGGCATGAACCCCAAACCACAAGAGCTGAATCCGCACCGAATCATCTTGGCCATGAGTGGTGCAAGCGGCATAGGCTATGCCCTCTCTCTGTTGCATGTTTTGACTGAACTTCCGCACATTCAGACCCATCTGATCATCTCCAAGGCAGCGGTCACAATCCTGGAGCTGGAGGCCGGCAAGAGGGTTCAGGACCTGTCCCTGGACCGGGTTCAGGTTCATGAATGCCAGGACATGGCTGCCCCCCCGGCCAGCGGCTCATGGCTCCATCAGGGCATGATCGTCTGCCCCTGCTCCATGGCCAGCCTGGCGGCGATCAGACATGGTACAGGCCACAACCTCATCCACCGCGCGGCTGACGTAACAATTAAGGAAAAACGGCCCTTGATCCTCGTCCCCAGGGAAACACCCTTAAGCTCGGTTCACTTAAGCAATATGCTTGGCCTGGCCCGGGCCGGGGCCACCATTATGCCGGCCTGTCCGGGATTTTACCATCGGCCGCAAGCAGTTCAGGAATTGATAGATCAACTGGTTGGGCGTATACTTGATCAAATAGGAATCACCCACAATTTAACTTCACGCTGGGGCGAAAACTAGGAGGTGATGCGCATGTCCTCAAACACCCTGACCTGGCACGGCCATTCCAACTTCCAAATCACGACCTCCAATTGCACCATCCTCATTGATCCCTGGTTCGAGGGCAATCCTTCGGCCTGTGTGGGATCTGATGCCTGCACCCAGGTGGACCTGGTCCTTATCACCCATGACCACGATGATCACATGGGCCAGGCCGTGGACATCTGCAGACGCACCGGGGCCCATGTGGGGGCAGTGGTGGAGACTGCTGGCAAGTTGAAGCACAACGGAGTGCCGGAAGAGCAGATTATAAACGGCATCGGATTTAACATCGGCGGAACTGTGGACTTTCAAGGAGTCCAGGTAACCATGGTTCAAGCCTTTCACTCCTCAGCCACCGGCTGCCCGGTGGGCTACATTCTGACCCTAAATGACGGCTACTGCATCTATCACGCCGGAGATACCGGAATTTTCTCCAGCATGGAGCTCTTCGGCCGCTTGTACTCCATTGATCTGGCCCTCTTGCCCATCGGCGGGGTGTTCACCATGGATCCGCCCCAGGCGGCCCTGGCCTGTTCCCTGCTCCAGTGCAAGAACGTTCTGCCAATGCACTGGGGCTCCTTCCCAGTCCTGGAACAAAACACAGACCGCTTTGCCCGGGAGCTCAAAGAGAAGGGGGCCCCAACCCGGCTGATACGCCTGGATCCCGGACAGAGCATGGAACTTCCCACATGAGCGCGCATACACTCTTCGATACCTTCTTTCAGGGTCCAGCTCTGGACATGCTCTTGCAGGGCATCGACCTGGCCCTGGAAGAGGATGGTCCGGACCTGACCTCCGAGGCCCTATTCTCTCCCCAGGAAACCCTGCAGGCCACGGTCCTGGCCAAGGCTGAAGGAGTCATCGCCGGCCTGCCCCTGATTCCTCTCATCCTGGAAGGGGCAGGCCCTTCCGGATACCAGGCCGATATCGAGTACCTGACAGCTGAAGGCAGCCGGGTCCTTGCAGGCCAAGACATCTGCTTCCTGCGCGGATCGGCCACTTTGCTGCTCAAGGCTGAGCGGGTCATCCTCAATTACCTGACCCACCTCTCCGGGATTGCCACCCTGACCCACAGCTTTGTCCAGGCCCTTCAGGACACATCCACCCGGCTCCTGGACACCCGCAAGACCTTGCCCGGTCTTCGCTATCCGGAGAAATACGCTGTATTGATCGGCGGAGGGCAGAATCATCGTCTCAACCTGGCCCAGATGCTCATGCTCAAGGACAACCACATCGACCAGGCCGGGTCCATCACGGCAGCTGTATCCAGGCTGCGCGACAGGTACGATCCCTGCCCGCCCATTGAAGTCGAATGCCGGACCAGGGAAGATGTGCTTGAGGCGGTGGCGGCAAAGGTGGATCGAATCATGCTCGACAATATGGATGAGAAGGGTATCGCCGAGTGCCTGACCCTGATTCCCAGCCAGATCGAGTCTGAGATCAGTGGAGGCGTGAATCTTGAAAGCCTGACCAAGCTGGGAGCATTGGGAGCGAATTTTATCTCCGCCGGCTGCCTGACCAACTCCGCCCCGGTTCTGGATCTGAGCATGAAGCTCAAACCAAAGGGTTAAGGCTCGTGGTTCGTCATTTACTGAATAATAAGATATGAGATCCTATGTTTGACACTGCTCCCCGCCACAAGACTTCGGTTCTGATTATCGGCTCCGGAATTGCCGGATGCACCACCGCTCTGGAACTGGCCCGCTCCGGGATGGAGGTCACCCTGGTCACCTCCGGATCGGAACTGGCCAGCGGAAACTCTGTCCTGGCCCAGGGAGGAATAGTCTATCAGGGTGTCGACGACTCTCCGGACAAGCTGAAAAAAGACATCCTCACTGCAGGCTGGAATGTCAACTATCTGCGGGCGGTTCAGTATCTGGCCAAACACGGCCCGGAAGTGGTCCGCGAACTCCTGCTGGAGACCCTGGACATCCCCTTTGAAAGGGACCAGGACAAGACCTGCAAGCTGACCCGGGAAGGGGGCCACAGCTTAAACCGCATCCTGTACTGCGCCGATTACACCGGCCGGGCCATCATGCAGGGTCTGCACCGGGCAGTATCCCTGGAGCCGAACATCGATGTCCTGACCAACCGCATGGCCATTGACCTCTTGACCACCCACCACCACTCCACAAAGCTGGAGTTTCATTACCACCTGGTCAATCAGTGCGTCGGGGCCTATTTCTACAATTTACGCACCGGTCAGGTGGAAACCCTGATGGCCGATGTCACTGTGCTGGCCACTGGCGGAGTGGGGCAGATCTATGTACACACCACCAATTCCCGCACGTCCATAGGTTCGGGTCTGAGCATGGGCTATCGCAGCGGGGTGAAGACCATGAACTGTGAATACATCCAGTTCCACCCCACCGCCCTGTTCCAGAGGGGCGGGCAGCAATTTTTGATCTCCGAGGCGGTGCGGGGAGAGGGGGCGCGCTTTATCCGCATGGACGGCACCCCGTTCATGAAGGAGTATGATCCCCGTGGAGATCTCGCCCCCCGGGATGTGGTCACCCGGGCCATTGTTCAGGAAATGCTCAAGACCGGGGACGACTTTGTCTATCTGGATGCTGCCAACTATGTGCCAGGAGATATCGCGACCCGTTTTCCCACTATCTATCAAAAATGCATGGAAATCGGGGTGGACATGAGCAAGGACCCAATACCGGTGGTCCCGGCTGCTCATTTCTTCTGCGGCGGTCTGCTGGTGGATCTGGAAGGCCGGACCACCCTGAACTGTCTGTACGCGGTGGGCGAGTGCAGTTGTACCGGCGTGCATGGGGCCAACCGTTTGGCCAGCACCTCCCTGCTGGAGGGCCTGCTCTGGGGCCGAAACGCTGCCAAATCAATTGCCTCGCGCATGAAACGCCGGCATCTGCTCACCCAGAAGCTCATGCACTCCATTCCGGACTGGTCCAATCCGGGCACTGATGACAATGAGGACCCGGCTCTCATCGCCCAGGATTGGGCCCAGATAAAAAACACCATGTGGAACTATGTGGGCATTGTGCGGACCACGTCCCGCCTCAAACGGGCCCATCAGGACCTGCAGAATTTAAGCCTCCGCCTGCATGAATTCTACAAGAACACCCCCATCAGCAAGTCCCTGATCGAGCTCTTTCACGGCTGTCAGGCCTCGGTGGTCATCACCCAGGCCGCCCTGAAAAACACCCGCAGCCAGGGATGCCATTACCGGGCAGATGGGTAGGGCACAGAGGTCATCAATTCGTGCGCGGCTCCATCCTGATCATGACCTTGCTGATCATCAGCGTCCTGGTGGTCACTGTGACTGAAACCATGCGCCGTATGCAGGTGGAGCAGGTCAGTGCGGCCATTTTTTCCTCCACCGCCCAGGGACGGGCTCTAAACCGGTCCGCCCAGGCCCTGGTCCAGCACCTGCTGGCCCGGGACCTGGCTGATCAGGAGCAAAAGGCCGACCACCTTGGTGAGGCCTGGGCCTTGTTTCCGGATCAGGACGGGGTGGATCTGCCCCCTTTGCCTCCAGGCCAGCTCAATGCTACGATTAGTGACGAGCAGGGCAAGTTCCCGATTAACTCCCTGGTCACGGACAACGGATCCTGGAGTGAAGCCCACCGTCAGACCCTGGCCAACCTCCTGGGCAGTCCGCCTTTTTCTTTGCCTGAAGAGAAAATCTCTGAGCTTATGCCCCGGATCAAGGACTGGCTGGATGCAGACAACCGTCCAACCGGGGTATATGGTGCAGAGGCCGATACCTACGCCCTGGAGACAGGCAACGCCACCTGCCGCAACGGTCCCCTGCTCTTTGCCCGCGAGCTGCTGCTGGTCAAGGGCATGCCCAGTGATGTATTCACCCCCCCAGATGACCGGCCCGGGCTTGATGACCTGATCAGTGTCCACACCCGGGGGGCCATTAACATCAACACCGCCGGTCCGGAAATCCTGGCCGCCATGGTCAATCCGGATGTGAACCGGGAAACAGCGGCTGAGTTTGCAGCAGAAATGATCACCTACCGCCAGGATCCCATGCACTTCGAGTATCTGTCTGAATCGGACTGGTACCGCAACCGCATGGCCGGGTACAACGATATCCAGCTCCCGGCCGAACTGGTGGCCACGACGAGCGATATCTACGCCTTGATGTGCACTGCCCGTATTGGCGGCACCCAAACTTCAAGGTATACAGTTCTCAAGAGGGAAGCCTCCGGGGATGGGGCTACCTTCCACACCCTGCACACGGAAACAGATTGAACAGGAAAATGATGGCCAGACGCACACTGGGTATAGAAGTCGGTTCAAGCTCCATCCGGGGAGTCTGTGTCTCTAAAAGCTGGAGGCAGACCGGCCTGGATGATCACTTTACAATAGATTTTCCCGCGGCGTACGAGGCCGCAGAAGCAGCCCCGCTTTTAGGGGACAGACTTGATGAGCTTTCTTTTCCCTGCGATCACGCAGTATTGAGTTTCAACGACTGCCAGGCCCTGCTCCATCCCTTGAGCTTTCCGTTTACAGATCTCGACAAGATACGGGAGGTGGCCGGATTTGAGCTGGAAAGCCAGCTCCCGATTTCCCTGGCTGACTACGCCTGGGACATCCTGCCCCTGGGTCCGGGGCAGGCGGGGGAACAATCCGTTCTGGCCGTTTTATACCCCCTGGACAGAGTTCACTCCTGGGTTGAACAGCTGCAGTCCCTGGGCCTGAAGGTCTTCAAGGTCGAAATCCGGGCCGCTGCCCTGGCCGAGTGGCTGAAGAACATCCCCAACCCTGGGCACAATTCATCGCTTGTATTTTATGCTGATCAAGAGACCACCCATCTCATCTGGATTCAGAAGCAGCGTTTGCTCAGCTTGCGTTGCCTGTCATTCGGCATCCGCCATATCCATGACGAACTTGATGAAAAAGGCCTTCTGGAATCAGAAAAAGATCTTCAATCCAAATCCTTGGACCTTTCCGGTTCTTCAGCCGGAATATGGGAGCAGGCCCCGAGCTTTGGACAGCTGCTGCGCGAAACGTCCATGACCTTAATGGCCGCCCAGAGCCAAGAAGCTCCCCACAACATCATTTTTTCCAGCCCTGTCCCGAACACATCTGGCCTTGGAGATGCCCTGGCCGCCGCTCTTGAGTTGGAGATCCAGGAACTTCCAAAGGCCAAAGTCCCCTTCAGCCTGCTCCATGAAAGTCCTTCCTCCCATCTCCCGGCCATTGTGTCCGCGATGGCAGGACACAGGGATGGCAGGGATTTTAATCTCCTGCAGTCCATTCCTGGCTTTCATGAGCAAAACGGAGCCTTGCGCCCCCATCTTCGTTTTGTTTTTTTGTCCCTGGCGGCCATCCTCTTGAGCTGGGGCCTGGCCTTTGGCCTGGATATATATCAGCACAAATCCAGGCTCCAGGAATTAAACAAGCAGCTCTCGACCGCATTCGAGGAGATCGTCCCGGATGCCGCTGCCAGTGTCAATCCATTGCAATACACAAGTGTAGTGAAAGACCGCATCCAAAAGCTGCAGAATCGCGGGAGAGGCGACAATCAAGCGTTTGTATCCGCCAGCCAGACCCTGGAAGCTGTCAGCTCTTCCCTGTCCCGGGAAGCCGAAGTTCGAATTACCTTGTTCGCCCTGGACGGAACAGGCCTGCGCATGGAGGGGCTGGCCCCGGATTTCAAAACTGTAGATGCAGTCAAAAATGCCCTTGAAAATGCGAACCTGGTGCGTGAAGTCAATATTACCGGGGCCAATGCAGCACAAGATGGGGGCGGGATCACCTTTGGTCTGAGCCTGAATCTGAGGGAAAATAAATGACCAGCAGACAAAGAAAACGTATTCTGTATGCCGCAGCTGCCGTGTGCCTCCTCCTGGCCCTGCTCCAATGGGGCTTTATACCGGCTCAGAACTACCGGGCCGATCTGCAAGCCCGGCAGGAGCTGGTCATTAAGCGCATTCAGGAGCTTAAGACTCTGGGCCGGGAATTGGAACAGGCCAGAGAATCGGCAACAGCAACAGAGCTGGCCGGGGACAAGCCGGCTGGTTTCACCTTGTTTACCTTTCTGGAGGAGCAGGCCTCGGCGGATAAGGTCAAAAACAGCGTCGAATTCATGCGCCCCCTGAATGAACAGAGAAACGGCGGAGCTCAGGAAAAAGTGCAAATGCGTCTTGATCCCGTCCCCTTGAACCGTCTGGCCCCTTTTCTTACCCATGTCGAGCAGGCTCCGGAGGGCATATTTATCGAACGGATGACGATCCGCTCCCCCCGGCAGGCCCCCGGTCGGCTGCAGGTGGACCTGGTGTTTGTAACATTTGGCTGACCTCATACCGGTTAAAACCCAAAAATTAAAAGGAACCGGTTTGCATCCCCGCATGAAACTTGACATAACCCCGGCAGCTGACTTGACCGTCAATTTCACCCTCGAACAAACTGGCCCGCCCGGCAGCTGCGCACCTGACCTCTGATGTCCGACGTCTGACGGCCGACCTCCGTCTCCCGATTTCCGATCTCCTCCCCCCGCTCGGACTGCCTTATCACTAAAATCGCTCAGTCGCTCCGGTCATCTTCCACCCTTAGCCCTTGGCCCTCTGTCCTCTACTCTCCCATCACTTTTTTCCCTTCATCTTGCATAGTATTCACAATCAATCTGCATTCCCTGGACTTGAAAATCTCATCTTTGCATTTTTCCTTGTATATACCATAGCAAATTTCTTGTTATAGTATAGTCAAAAAAGTGACTGACATTTCAGTTATAGCGTCAAAAAAAGGACACTTATTAACTCAAGAGGTAAATATATGAATGTATCTATATTTATGTATAATTTTTTTTATAATTGTTTTACATGTTAACTTTTATGCTTATGTTTGCAATTGTCAATTCTATAGGATAATATCATTTTTGTTCAGCACCAGATGTTACGAACCTATTCGATAATCATTTATTTTTCATGAATATATCAATACACCGCAGCAGATACATCTTTTTATTCACCCTTCTTGTTCTCGCCTTACTCTTGCCGGCCTGTGCCACCGTTCAGGGCCCTGGCCAGAACAGGAAGAGCACGCCGTCTTCCCGTCTTGATCAAATCGCCATGACCAAATACGCCCAGCAGGATTATCCACTGGCCCTTCGCACTTTCACTCAGGCCTTAAACCAGAATCCGCAGGATGCCCGTCTCTATTTCAACCGGGCACTGTGCCATACCCGGCTCAATCACAATTCCCGGGCCTTGAAGGATTACGACCGGGCCTTACGTATTGATCCACAACTGGTTCCGGCCATGGTGAACAAGGCCAGGCTGCTCCTGGAGCTCAACGAGCCCTCACAGGCTGTGCACTTATTGCGCCAGGCCCGGTCAATAGAATCGACAGATCCCAGAATTGCCTATAATCTCGGCCAGGCCCTGTATGAGGAAAACCGTCTGAGCCAGGCCCGGGAGGCGTTTCAAGAGGCCATCGATCTTGATCCGTATTTCCCCGAGGCCTTTAACAGCCTCGGGGTGATCAAACTGGAAATGAATCAGGTCCAGGAGGCAATCCGGGATTTTTCGCAGGCCATCACCCTGCAGGGCGACAACCCTTTGTACTTCTTTAATCGTGGCGTGAGCCGCGAGGCCCTGAAGGAAGACTTTGACCAGGCTCTAGACGATTATTCGCGGGCCCTGGAACTGAATAACTCATATATTCCGGCTCTGTACAATCGAGGACTCATGTATTTCAATCTGGGCCGGAAAAAAGAGGCCTGCTCAGATTTGAGCCGGGCCTGCAGTCTGGACGGTCCATGTTCACGCTATGAATACCTGGTCCAGCATGGCGAATGTCCAAAACCCAGGACCCTTCCTTCCGAATAACATCCATCACTGATGGCTGATGCCGGGGTTCACCACTTTTTGCTATGCATAAGCTGTTGTCCATAGTATTTCCAGCTCACCCCACAAGGCTCTATCTGTTTACCCGGAGCATCCTGGTCCTGGGGATATGCCTTTTTTTCCTTTTCCAGTTTGTCAGGACCTGGACTGATCTCCGGCAACAGCCGTCTGACAAATACATCGCTGGAGCTGCAAAGGAGCAATCGCAGCCAGATGAGGTCCTAGACCATGAGGATCCGGGATCTGCTGTTGATATTCAGGCCATCATCGAACGCAACATCTTCGGAGGCAGCCCGGCAGCCGAAGACAATGTGAGAAATGACACAGATGTTGAACTGGAAGAAATCCCTCTGGCTGAAAATATCAAAGATATTCAACTCATAGGCACGATCATCTCTTCCAGCGGCCCCAGTTTGGCCATCATTGAGGACTCCAAAAGCAAACAGCAGGAACTCAAAAAAGTAGGAGATCGAGTCAAGAACGCCCGGATAATTGACATTCTTCGCAATAACGTCATTGTCAATGATGGTCAGCAGGACGCAGCCCTGTCCATTGACTACAAGGTCCGGGGAGAATTGCAGGTATCTTCGGCCCCGAAGTCCCGGGGCTCTTCCGGAGCCGAAGATGAGCAGGCCATCGTCCTGGACCGGGCGGAAACTGCAGGCACTCTCGCTGGAATAAATGATGTCCTGGAGCAGGCCAGAATCCAGCCGCATCTGGAACAAGGCGTCTCTGTCGGTCTCCAGATCAGCGATATCCAGGGTGAAGGCTTGTTCCATTCCCTGCGGCTTCAGGACGGAGATATTCTGGTCAGCACCGAGACTTCAGACCTGCGCACTCCACAGGGAATCATGGATTTAATTCAGGAACTGGAAACCGAAGATGCCGTCCGCTTGAATATCAGGCGCAACGGACAGGACATGACCATGCGCTACGAAGTACAATAAATTCAAATATTTCCGGCTAGACACG
>Ga0182239_1000923_pt1 | contig 10108 bp, 14 predicted proteins | sample hydfrate6_PW_210_FD_132456 | JGI IMG/M metagenome (GOLD analysis project Ga0182239, IMG submission 132456) | Subsurface microbial communities from deep shales in Texas, USA - hydraulic fracturing test 6_PW_210 | ecosystem: Environmental > Aquatic > Deep subsurface > Shale gas/oil reservoir >...
CCCCCGGGGTCGCCTTGCGTTTGGCAGCCCAAGATTTGAAGGCCTTTTACTTTGAAGCTGCCTCGTCCCGGCCGGGTGCCGGCGTTCCAAACAGCCGGGTTTTCAGCAGCTGGTTCTGGAATGAGACTGCTGCCGGAAAAACTTTGCAGGAAGTCAAAGATATCTGCGTTCAGTCTGCAGATAAGGAACTGCGCATGACAGCGAAAATGTTTCTTGTGCCCATGCTCCGCTAACGTGATTGAAAGCCAAACGACATCGGAGGATACATGAAAGTACTGGGTGTCTCCGGATCACCGATTCCAAACAGCAATACGGATCGGGCTCTGCTCACGGCCCTGGAATCCACCGGTCTGGAGACCGAATTCGTCAAGCTCAGCGACCTCGACATTGAGCCCTGCCGGGCCTGTTTGGGCTGTGTGGACAGCAACGAATGCGTGATCGGCGACGACGGAAATGTCCTGGCCGAGAAAGCCAGGGAAGCGGACGGCTTGATCATCGCCGGATTTACTCCGTATTCTTCCATCGACGGCCGGTGCAAGGCGTTTATGGAACGGCTCTATCCCCTGCGCCACAAACACGGATTCATGCAAGGTAAGCCTGGCGGGGCCATTGTCACCTGCGCCATACCCGAAGACTGCCAGCATCTGCCAAAAGCCTGCGAGAACGGGGTTCAGGCCATTCAGGCCTATATGATGGAAGAGGGCATGGAGTTTTTGGGAGGAGTGAAGATCCGGGGCAATATCCCCTGCTTGACCTGTGGGTATGGAGACGAGTGCGCTACAGCCGGCCTGAAGATGATTTTCGGACCCCAGGCCACTATAGATTCCGTAGGTCTGACCCATTTTGAAGACCAGACACAAGCCCTTCAGGAGGCCCGGGAGCTGGGAGCAAATATCCGAGCCTATCTGGATCGGAAAGCTAAAGGCTAAGCAGGAGAAAGACATGATTCTCGGCCTTCAAAAAGACGGCATGTCCACCTTGTATGACAAACTGGAAACCACCCCGGGCCTGATCTTCGGTGGGGTGAACTACCAACCGGGCCAGAAAAGAGATGTTCCAACGCTTTAAGACAACACAGACGCTGTCATGGTCTGTGAGCGTCTGGGGCAGACCCTACGAACTGCTAATGATATGCTGCTTTGCTCTCAAAAGCTAAAACATTCAATCTCAAAGCTTCCATGTCGGCCAGGTTTCGTTCCACCTGCTGGGAACGCTCAGCGCCAAACACGAGCTCTCCTCCAGTGACTGAAGAAACGGCCATTCGGCCGTTATTTTGCTCAAAACGCGCCTTCACTTGCTGCGGCCTCTTTTTCATCGTGTATATAACGATATTGGTATCCAGCAGGTACTTGTTTTTTTGAAAAGCTCTACATCGGCAATTGAGTGCCGGACGGGGACAGGGGTGGTGGTCATGGTGACAGAATGGTCCGTGCAAAACATTTGCAGCAGCATATACTGGCCTTTGGCTGGAGGCTGTCCTTACGAGACATGGTTTGGCCTGCTTGATATTGCTGAAAAATTAATTTTTGTACTGTCTTCTTGATTACTTCCAGTTTTCCAAAAACAAGGGAGCTTTGATTCGCTGAAAATGACGTGTGTTGTTTGTAACCAGAACAGCGCCAACCGACAAAGAATGGGCAGCAATCATCATGTCCAACTCTCCAATTGATTGACCTGTAGAGGTTAGTTGATGACGAATTTCTGCATACCAATCAGCAGCTCCTATGTCCCAGGACAAGATGCGCACAATCTTGAACAAACGGTGAACTGCTAAATGTATACAATGTTTAGCAGACAAACGTTTTAGCCCATACATGAGTTCAGCACGGGTCACTGTTGATATGCAGACTTTGGAAGGCAAAACAGTTCCGAGCTTTGCCTCTATGTTTGCAGAACGTCCCTTGAGAAGATAGCTTGATGTGTCCGTGTCCAGCATATAGAGCATGGGACTAGCTTTCCTTAACTATCGTCCGACCCAACATCATCAAAGATTCCATTTTCTTGAGGAAGGACATTCATTGGCCTGTCCGACATGAAAGCGTCTGAATCATCGATGGAGTGAACAAGTTCGAAAAATTCCTTCCATGCGCCTACACCCGGGCGACTTGAGAGCACGACATCGCCTGTTGTCTCGTCCCGAAAGATATACACCTCATCACCACGAAAGCGAAACTCGAAAGGAAGCCGAACAGCTTGACTGCTGCCATTTTTGAATAGCTTGGCGGTTTGCGTCTTTTTCATAAAAGTTCTCCCTTTGCTTGAGTATATATTTAGGTATATATCCAAGTATCCGCCATGTCAAGACAATCCCTCACACGTCACACCATCGGGAGCATTACGCCGTATCGCTTGAATTGATAACCAAGTGAGCGGGTTTTAGTAACGTATGTGCCATGATGATAAATAAGGCATTGCGGGCAGGCCTGCAGATAGATGGCAGGTTTTTGAAGCCCCAGTCCGGCACTCAGTGCAATGAGTTGCTGTTTTGTAAGAACGTTGCCATACATTCGGCCTTGCATTATGCAAATATTTAACGCTGAGTGCCGGAGGGTTGTTGATAGTGGTTCCTGCCCGCATTGCTTGTGCTGAGATGATCGAACTGAATTTTTTTGACAATATGAAACTTCATTGTATTATCAAAGTATGTGCTCGAGAAAATCTCTAGCCCGATCCGATTTGGGTTTCTTGAAAAAATCTTCGTATGTGCCTCTTTCCACCATCTTGCCTTTATCCATGAAGATTATTTCGTCGGCCACTTCTCTGGCAAAACCCATTTCATGGGTCACGCAGACCATGGTCATGCCTCCTTTGGCCAGGTCGATCATGACATCGAGGACTTCCTTGATCATTTCCGGATCCAAAGCCGAGGTTGGTTCGTCGAACAGCATGGCCTTGGGCTCCATGGCCAGGGCCCGGGCGATGGCAACCCGTTGCTGCTGCCCGCCGGATAGATTGGCCGGATAATTGTCCGCCTTCTCCGGGATGCCCACCCTTTCAAGCAATTCCATGCCCTTCTTTTTCGCTTCGGACCTGGAAAGATTTTTCACTTTCCGCGGGGCCAGGGTTATGTTCTCCAGGGCGGTCATGTGCGGATAGAGTTCAAAACGTTGAAAAACCATGCCTATCATCTGACGGAGCTTATACAGATTCGTTTTCGGATCATTCAATGGGATGCCGTCTACTATGACATTGCCTTCCTGAAATGGCTCCAACCCGTTTATACATCGCAGCAAAGTGCTCTTTCCGGATCCGCTTGGACCACACAGGACAACCGTCTGCCCTTTTAAAACAGTCTCGTTAATATCTGATAATACCTTAAAAGAATCAAACCATTTTCCAAGGTTCTGTATGTCAATCATTACATCTGTCATAATACATTCGCCTTTCGATATTTAGTTTCAAAATGGAAGCTTATTTTCGATCCAGCAAAGCATATAACAAAGAAAACCACGGCCACGAAACTATATAGTTCAATTGATCTGTACTCAAGATTATTTACAATATTAGCGGTGGTAACGAATTCATGCAGGCCGATGACAAAGGCCAGGCTTGTGTCCTGAAAAGTGATAATCGATTGAGTGATGAGGCTGGGGAGCATTCTTCGGAAGGCAATAGGGATGGTGATATATCTGGCCACCTGCCAGTATGTCAATCCGGTGGCATAAGCAGCTCCAACCATGTCTTTACTGATGGATTGGTATCCAGCCCTGAATATTTCCCCGAAATAGGTGGCTTCGAAAACGATGAAAGCAATAACCGCGGAAATGAACGGATTGAGGTTTTTGCCCACAATGATCGGCAAAATAAAGTATATCCAGAAGATAATGATAATGAGGGGGATGTTCCTGAGAAAATTTACATAAGCGCTCACTGGGTAGTAAATCCAGTTGATCGTGGATATTCGCCCGAGACCAACCAGGATGCCCAAAGAAATACCGCCGGCTAATGCCAATCCGGCTAATTTGAACGTAACCAGCAATCCTTTCAGCAAAAACGGGAGGTACTCGATAACCACATGATATTCAAAAAACATATTGCTTAACCTCTCCCCGTCATCCCCGGAATTTTAAACTTTCCTTCCACAAGGTCCATGACCTTGACAACAGTTATGCCGATAAAGAAATAAATAATCATGGCCGCGGTGGTTGCTTCAAAGCCGTGAAATGTTTCAGCATCGATTTGATACGTCATAAATGTGGTTTCAGGTACGCTGATGACCATGGCAATGGAAGTGTTTTTGAATATAGTCAAAAATTCCGTGGTGATAGGAGGCAATATCAGCCTCAGGCAATACGGAATAATAACATACCGGTACATCTGGATCTGACTCATGCCGGTGGACAGGACCGCCTGATATTGATCCCGGCTGATCGAGGCATAGCCGGCCCGAACATGCTCGGCCACCCTGGAGGCTGTATACAGGCCGAGACCAATGATTGCGATATAGAGATTCAGATTCTGTATCTTATTGATGACAGGACCCAGGGCTTGCCCGAAGAGCGATGGAAAGGCATAGAACCAGAAGAAAATCTGAACAATGAAGGGTATGTTTCTGAAGACTTCGGTATAAACGGTGGCTAAGAACCGCAAAATACGAATATTGGTTATGCGCATGGTGCCGATAAGCACGCCGAGAATAAAAGCAATCACCCAGGCGCAGGCCCCGATAAGCAGGGTGTAGCCGATGCCCTGAAGTATCCACATTCCATAGGGCTCTTCCCACAGGATGGACCACTTGAAGTTATAATCAAAAGCCATTATCTCCTCGATTCATGAAGGTTCAGGCTAGAGTCAAGCAATGGGGACCGATGCATTGAGCTGTATCCGAGTGATCCGGGAACAGCTCAACGCATCAGTATCGGGTCACAGTAGTGACCTATTTCTTCCACCATCCCTCGTCAATGGGGTAGACGCTCATCTTCAGATAGGTCTTATAGTCAGAAGACATCTGCATGGGCAGCTCCCCTTCGGGACCAAACCACTTTTCGTAAACTTCAAAGAATTTACCTGTCTTGATGCTCCAGGCTATTGTATTGTTGATGAAATCCAGAAAATCTGAGTTGTTTTCGCGGACGATGTAGGCATACGGTTCATAGCTCAGGGACAGGCCGACCGTCTTCCACTTTTCAGGATTCCTGGCTTTTTTACGAATCCCTTCCAGCAGGGTCCTCTCCGTGGTGTAGGCATCGATCTTCCCGGTCCGCAGGGCGAGCATGCCGGCAGGGTGATCTTTTGTCACCAGAATATCTGCGGGCTTGAATTCACCCTGTTCAACGAGTTTTCTGATGTTCTTGATGTTGGTGGTTCCCCTGGCTGCTCCAATGACCTTGCCGTTCAGATCGGTTAGGCTGTCGAGATCCATGTCCTTTGAAACCAGAAACGTCTGATCCGAGAAAAAGATGGGCATGGTAAAGTCTACCACCTTATCCCGCTCAGCCGTATGGGTGGAAGATCCGCAGACGATATCCACGGTGCCTGTGGAGGTCATGGGAATCCGGGTTTTGGGGGATACCGTGTATGGTTCAACCACGATTTCCTTCTCAAAGTGCTTACTGAGGTAGTCTGCGAAAACATAGGCCATGTCTACGGAAAAACCGACCTTTTCCCCGGCCTTGGGATCCATGTACGAGAAAGGAACGGATCCTTCTCTCAAGCCGACACGGATTTTGCCGGTTTTTTCGATGCGCTTCATTGTTTCACCCTGCTTTGCAAGAACCGGGGCAGCCAGGAACACTGACAGAGCCAGAAACATGAGTACGCTGCTGATAGTCCTTTTCATAAAAACCTCCTGTTGGTTAGGGTTGAAAAACGACTTGCTCAGCAAATAGAGACTTGCTCTTAAAAAAGGCCTCAAATGCGATATATCCATCATTGTTTCGATCCCTTGACCTGGGAAACAATGCTTTCCGCCAAAACCTGAGCCGTGTCCACAACATGGCTTCCCATGAATTCATCCGCAATAACAGAGAGTTCAGTGCAGGCTATCAGTATGGCTTCTGCTCCCTTATTCTGCAAAGCATCGGCAGCAAGCCGGAGAGCGCGTCTATCTTCAGCTCCATAGCGACCGGTCTTTATCCGGCGTATGGTGTCCATTATTGAACATTGCAAATGGTCATCCGGTGACAGGAGATCAAGCCCATGCCTTTGAAATTCTTCTTTGTATAAACCAAGGTTCAATACGGCGGTAGAGGCCAGTATTCCCGCTACTTTTAAATCAGGTTGCTTCTCTATAACAAAGCGAACCGAGAGCTCTATCATATTCAAAAGGGGAATATCGACTGCATTTTGAATCTCATGAAAATAGCAATGCGCAGTATTGCAGGGCATAGCCAACAGATCCACCCCCCAATCCGCCAGCTTGACAGCCATGTCTTGCAGGCACGGGGCCGGAGATTCTCCGGCGTTTTCCAGCAGGGCCTTGATCCGTGACGGCACTTTTGGGTTGTTGTCCACGACCATACGGATATGATCTATGTCGTCTGCGGCCGGAGTAGCCTTCAACACCCGGCTCATCAGGTCCACGGTAGCCTCTGGTCCCATGCCTCCGATTATGCCTACGATTTTTTCTTTCATGGTTTTCTTGATGGGCTGGAATCAGTCCGGTACTTCTGCCAGCCCGAGGATTGTCCTGGTGTAGGCGTACAGTCCAGGCGCCCCACCGGTGTGCACAAAAAGAACCTTCTCGCCTTTCTTGAAAAATCCCTTGCGACTGAGATCGATAAATCCAGCCATTGTTTTCCCGGTATAGACAGGATCAAGGAGAATGCCCTCGGTCTGGGCCAGCATATTCACTGCTTCCACCATTTTTTTATTGGGCACTGAATATTTCGGACGCCAGTAATCCCCGAAGGTCAGGACCGCGTCCCGGGGAATTGCGTTTTTAACTCCCAGTCTTTCGGACAATTCCCGGACCAGATTGTAGACTATGGGATCTTGTTCTTCCGGATCCCGGCTAACATTAATGCCAACGATCGGGATATTCATGTTACAGCCCTGGAAACCGGTGAGTAAGCCCGCATGTGTACCACTGCTTCCTGAAGCCACAACAAGCCGATCCATGTCAAGACCTTTCTCAAAAAGCTGGCCCTGAATTTCCTGTGCGCAGGCGACGTATCCCGTGGCGCCTATGGCATCCGAGCCTCCCCCAGGTATGACGTACCCCTTGCGGTTCTCTTTCTCCAGATCTTCTGCAACTTTTCCCATGGCAGCCATCATATCCGATCCGCCGGGCACGACTTCTATTTTCTCGACCCCAAGCAGCCTGAAGAGAAAATTGTTGCCGCTGGCTTCGGGATTATAGCTGTCCGCCACTCTCTCTTCGAGAACCAAGCGGCACTTAAGCCCTTCTTTGACTGCCGCGGCTAAAGTCAAGCGGCAATGGTTGGATTGGACTGCTCCGCAGGTAATGAGGGTGTCCGCCCCCCTGGCCAGGGCATCGGCCACGAGAAATTCCAGCTTGCGGGTCTTATTCCCCCCACCGGTCAGGCCAAGCAGATCGTCTCTCTTTATATAGACCTCTGGCCCGGCCAGGGCTTTGCTAAAATTTGGGAGGAATTCTATGGGCGTTTCAGCCTCGGTATACCGACGTCGGGGAAACTTGGCGAGATTCATGCGGACCTCCTAATACGATAAACTGATTATAGCCTCTATTTCGATCTCCGCGTCCCTGGGCAGAGCCGCCACCTGAATTGCCAGTCGGGCCGGCGGATTTTGCGGAAAATGCCGGGCGTATGCTTCGTTGACTGCATTGAAATCGGCAATGTCTTTGAGGTAAATATTGAGCTTGACGGCTCGATCAAGGTCAGTCCCGGCAGCCTGCGCGATGCTGCGGATGTTTTCCAAACACTGATGCGTCTGTTTTCCAATGTCTCCCTGCACAAAATCCCCGGTCAGCGGCTCGAGAGGCAATTGCCCTGAAACAAAAAGTAAATTATCCGCAGCTACGGCCTGGGAATAGGGGCCGATGGCCTGTGGAGCCTGAGGGGATTCGATGATTCGAAGAGGATCCTTTCCGCCCATAGTCTTAGCCTCCTTGGATTGCGAGCCGCCAGATGCTTACAGGCAGTTTAAATCCTGCATCGTTCGACTCTTTTTCAAGTAATTATAAACAGTATACCTGCTTACCCCCATGAGTATGGCTATCTGCTCAATACTGCCCTTGATATTAAAAACGCCATTACACTCCAACTCTTTTACCAAATCAATTTTCTCTTCCATTGACATGGAAGTGCATTCCTTTCCGATCTTAGATATCGCCTGATAAAAGATTTCTTCAATGGTCTCATTAATGGAAGTGGCGAATGTTTCGGTTCTACTTCCTGTATTATTGTCAAATGAATCTGTAGTTGTTGTAAACATTTCCAGTGAATGTACGGCATTAAGATAATCTGTCATGTCAAAGTTGATGCAAAATGCTGCAATAACTTCACCATCTTTATTTCGAATAAAGGAGGTTGTCGACTTGAGTGTCCGTCCGTCCTTTGTTTTTGTCTTATAGTTATATCTATCTTTTATATCTTTCCCTTCCTTATGAAGAGATTTGACCACTAAGTCCGTAACAGGACCACCTGTTTTCCGTCGAGTAACATCACCGGCTATATGCTTGATGGATTTTTGAGGGGTTGAGAGATCGTGAACAACCACCTCGAAAGATCTCGGAAAGGTCTTGGTGATGGCATCGGCGATCTGCTCCAGGGTCTTGAAAATCTGTTCGTTCTCTGTCATGATTCCTCTGAGTTACATTCATTATCGGCAGCGGCGGCATTGAATCAGCCAACAAGTTCATCTGTCATGCCCGGCTTAAACGCTCCGGGGCCTGGTGGCTGGTCCCCAATTGCTTTAATATGCTCAAACTTCGCTGTGCGATCGTCAACGGCACATTCGATGACGTCTTTGTAAAATATGTGACCAGGGAGCAGGCAAAGAGGTTTACAAAAAACGCGTAATGCTCCCGAGGGTTTTCTCCCTGCGGGAATCGTCGCACACCGATGCCGTGATTCTGATTGCATCGCAAGGACGATGCCCTCTTAAATTGAGTGTCTATGCAACTACAAAAAGAACCTCTTGTCAACAAAATTTGTTGAACATTTAAAAAAATTAAAACAAGATAGGTCTCATCAGTATTGAATTGAGGCTCAACGAAGATGCCGTTGAAAAGACCATGGCCACTTGTGGATATTCTCCCGTGATCACCAACAAGCCCGACCTGTCACTCAATGATGTCATGCTTGCCCAATAAAGGATAGTACAAAAGCGAGGCCATTAATCGCAGAGCCAAAAGTAAACTCAACCTTGAACCAATTTATCTCCATATTCCGGAGGGAATCCAGGCCATTCTGTTCCTCTTGATGCGGGATATTTTCAGAGGATTAACCTATTCATTGATCAAGCCCAACAGCTAATTAATATCCGTAAAAATTCTGAAAGATCCTATAATCTCATGAAAAATCAAGAAGGACTCAAGACCCCCCGGCCAAGGAGCAAGCATGGCATCCTTGTCCAATGCACATTTGCCCAGATGGTTACATTGCTCCTAAAAATGGCTGGTACACGACGTAAACATAAACCTGAATCTCAAAAGGAGCGGCAACTGCCATTACCCATTGCCGCTTAATTGGTAAAAAGTACAATCAAAGATTAACTTTTACATTACAGAAACGTTCTCTCTTTTGCACTCCTGTTTTGTTGGGCATAATGGTTGGATAAATGAACCAGCTATCAAGGTTATTAAAAGATTACACGCAAGAACCAACTTTCTAGTTTTTGATAACAGTTTGAAACACAAAGGAGAAGACTATGACTGTCTGGAAATGTTCTGAATGCGGACATACTGTGAACGAGCCCTTGCCTCCCGAGACCTGCCCCAGCTGCAAAAAGAAATGCGAATTTGTGGACGCGTCGTGCTATACCCCGGATTGTGGAGGACCACAGTCCGGAAACATCAACCCGGACATTGCTGAAGGGCACAAAAAGTAATTTCAATACGAACAGGTATGGAGAAAAAAGCACTACTCACAGGCTCACAACTGTGTTTGAACTACATGGATGCGGCAAAACGACCCTGCTGCAGGGGCTCTTGGGCCACCTGAAACCAGAAAAAAGAACCGTC
>Ga0182239_1000924_pt1 | contig 10103 bp, 10 predicted proteins | sample hydfrate6_PW_210_FD_132456 | JGI IMG/M metagenome (GOLD analysis project Ga0182239, IMG submission 132456) | Subsurface microbial communities from deep shales in Texas, USA - hydraulic fracturing test 6_PW_210 | ecosystem: Environmental > Aquatic > Deep subsurface > Shale gas/oil reservoir >...
TCTCTGAATTCTTTGGAATACTTGTTGTTCATAACTTTTGTCGCTCTCCTTTGCCCCCGAGCCTAACACAAATTCTCTCGGTGAGAAGCGACAACTATCCTGACACAGGGGGATACCGCCAGCATGGTGAGTTTAAGCTCTTGTCAGGTCCATGCCATCGATAAGACTCAAGAATCAACACCTGCGGCCTCTGTGTTTTACAGTAAGGACAATTGTGTTCCTCTGTTTCCGGGTGAATGAAATCATAGTAATAGTTCATGGAGCACCCCGGACAAGTGACGGTCATATCCGCGGCCTGAGCGAGAGCTTCAGGCCAGTGATAGATGGTAGGCCGTAGCAAAGGGGATGTCCTGCCCGGGCCGAATGTACCCTCAAATAAGGCGGTCAGTTTCTCTGTAAGAAGAAGGGACCTGGGCAGACCGCTGTCGGAAGAGTTTGAATCATCATCTTGGTCGTCAACCCAAGGGAACAATCCGGCGTAGGCCTTATCTTCAAGATTCTCGTCATCATTTTCTTCATCAGCCCAGTCGCCTTCATCCGTTCCATCCACCTTTTTCCCGACAAAAGGGTGAATCAGAGATAGCAGGTAGAAAGCCACCACTGCAAACGCATGACAATCGCTTGAAGGTTTTCCACCGTCTTTGCCCTGAACCAGCTCCGGGGCTCCGTATTTTGGTGTGTAAACAACACTTCCGCCTGCGGTGATTTCAAATCGAATATTGTCGGCATCAATCAGCCAGACTGATGAATCATCAAGCCCTTCTGAAATAAAGATATTGTTGGGAGAGATATCACCATAGACCATGCCATTGCCGTGAAGGCGAGCCAGCAATGATGAGCATTTGTAGAGCGCATGAAGCCTGCGTCTGAGCCCACCGGTTCTATAATAATGAACAATCTTTTTAGCTTCGTTCTCAGGCATTGCAGAAAGCCATGCCGGGATATCGTCTGGACCAATTTTTTCTGCGGATTTGCCATCGAGCCAAAAATGACTGAATGGAACCATCTCACTTAAGAGCTGCATCACATAACCGGCATTATTTTGAAGCAAGGCTGCCGGAACGGATATATTCAGGCTTTCTGGTAGAGGCAGGAGCCGGACGCGCTTAAAGCGCTTTGAATACCGTTCCACCGTCTCCTCATCGGTGACTGGAGTTCCGCTTTCATCTGTAACAAGCTTGATCGCAAGATCAGGGTCCTTGGTACGGAAAACGACACCTTGGCCACCTTGACCGAGCACCTTGTCCTGAATGTGTACATTCTGATATTCATCCACATACTCGTTAAATCTTTGGCTCATTGGGAACCTCCTTTCTTAAACAGACAGGCAATCGTCTTGTCATCGGAGTGTCCCGGGACCGGCCATTCATTGAGCCACCGTTTAAGATCCCTCTTTCTTTCTTCCGACTCCAGGTCTGCATAAGTGGAGTAGAGTTCTTGCGCAAAGATTATCTGCTTTTCAGACAACAGGTCATCGGATATACCATCCGTGCATAGCACAACTGCATTGCATGCCGCGCTTTCAATCGTCACGGTTTCCCACTGATCAGGTTTGAATTCCTGCTGAAGACTGTTTGTGTAGTTTGAGAATGAATCCTGTTTGTTATCACTGAGAATAAGGTGGTTTTCGTCAGTTTCACCAAGGGCGGCAATCATTCCGTCACCGAGGCGGCCAAGAGTGATAATTCCTTCAATCTGGATGGCGAAAAGGCATGTGGCCGAGCAGTCTGATGAAGAGTACGGAGCTATTTTCACAAGCCAATTGGCATGAATGAGCCTTAGAATATCAACGATATTGGCATCGGGGGTATTCTGGTAGCTCTTGGCTGCCTCAAAAACAGCAAGACAGGCGGCTTTTGAACCTTGATCTGAATGTGCCTTGCTGCCCAGTCCGTCCGATACAACAACGACATTTCCCCATTTATACCGGCGTACCATCCAAGAATCCTGATTGGGAATCCCGGCTTTAACATGTAGGGGGCCGATTACTGAGGCACCCCAGCTGTTCCAGAGTTGATCAAGCATCCCAATCCTCCTCTGGTTCTTTTGTTTCAGCCGTTGCGGATTGCAGAATTCGGGCTGTGGATACTGGCGCGGTCAACGGCTCATCAGAACCAAAGATTGTGCTGTCAATCGCTGAAGCTATATTCTCCGAAAGGTAAACTGTGTTTTTTGTGGAAATTTTCTTCAACTTCAACAAGTCAGCATCAGCGCCGACTGCAACTGTCCGGATGATCAGGTCAGTGAATGTGCCCAGTTGGTTCTGAAAGCTTACGATGTCTGAATTGTAAAAATTGCCGTCAGACAGAATGAGAACCATCGTTCTCCCGACATCATTCAGATGCTGGGAAAGAAAATCGGCGAGAACACATAGGTTCGAGGAGCCTTCAGTGTTTAAGGCAGGGATAACCCCGTCGCTTTGCATAGCGACATCAGAAACATTTTGTGCCCATTGATAAAAACGGATGTCTGAGCCTGAGTATTTTTCCTGATCTATGAGCCGTAGCTGAGCCGCATAACGGCACAAATTCCGCTGAAGATGGATTTTGCCCATCTCATTCATACTGCCGGAAACATCAACAATGATATAGAGGAGTGCTTTCATCGATGACGCCCTCCGGGTTTAATCATTTCTTCCAGCTGCCGGAAAAGGCTGTTACCCGATGCCAACTCCAGGTTTTTCGAGTCGTCGATTTTCTTTCTTACGATTTTGTTTTTGGGGTAGAAACATGAGGCTAAAACAGCTCTGCCTTCAATTCCGCCAAAATAACGGACAATGTTCTGAAGCTTCATGACATGCTCGCTGTTCACATTGCCAGCTTTGCATTCGATGACATAGAGACGTCGGCCGTCCGTGAAGGTAATATCAAGCTCCTGATAAGTATTCCCAAACAGGTTGCTCAACTGCGCGCTAAAGCTTGATGAACTCTTGTCGGCATCGTCTTCTTTGAATGAGACTTCAAGACCGATGCGCATATCCTTGATCCAACCGGCGTCAACAAGGGGCTGAAGTTTCATGAAGGTGTATTCTTCAAACCATCCGCCAGAGAGATATTTGGCAAAGTCCGGCCAATCCTTGAACTCAAAGTGTTTAGGACCGATGCTTATATTCGCACTTTTATCCTTGGAGAGCTTTGCGTAGATATCCCCATTGTGCAGTTCAAACGGCTGAAAACTGTCGTTGTAACGGGACAGCTCTCTATAGAGCCGTGAAATTTTGGAACGCGCCTGCCAGAGCTCATTGGTCAGACTTTCCCGGTCAGGGGATTCAATGCCGGGTATATCAGCCCAATGACCAGCTTTCGAGATAAACAGATTATTGCCGTTGAGCTGGATAAAGGTCTCAACCGATGGAATCCGTTTTGTTTCAATGGTCTTAAAGTCATTGAGATAAACCACCTGATTGTTACGGCTGTTGAAATAAAATGGCGTTGCATTCACCTTGCGACAGGCGGCAAGAGCCCCCGCATACATCAACTTGGTTCCGCCCGTTAAGTTGAAGCCGATCTTCGCATCGGCGGGCATTTTCGCGATCAGATCCAGAATCGTGGTCCGGACGTTTTCGGGATCATACGGGTCCACCGCAATTTCACCGTATTCAGCTTCTCCAAGAAACTGTTTCATGACATCGGCAGGGAACTGTGCGGAATTCACGAAGATATGCTTCTTACTTGAAAACTGGATCACGCCAAGCAGGTTCGGCATCCGCTGTTCGCCGAACAGGTGAAAAAGGGCATCATACTGATCAGATCCCGTATTGGTTGTTCGAACCTGTCTTCCGTGCCACTCAAGCCACTCGTTCGGCAGGACGATTCTTTCCGGAGGTCTTCCAGGCTGAGAAGATGCGATAAGACGTTTTTTTAAAGTCGGGTGCCTCAGGGCCGCAAAAGCCCAGACGAATGCCATAACCGGAGTCCCCGGGCTCAGGTAGAGCGTAACAAGCTTTTCATCTTCAGATGCGGCAACCGCATTCAGGGATTGAGTCGCAGCCTCATATATACCTTCTGTGTCATTGAGATGCGTAAGCCCCACAGGGTGAAAACGCACATCGAGCTTTTTACCGGCATCACTAAGCTGTTTCTTTAACCATTCATTGAAATGATGGTGCGCATCCCCTGTATTTGAAAACAGGTCGAGAAACTCTCTCGCAGCAACCGGGTCAGAGCCTTCAACATCTGCTATTTTTTGCTGAAATTCATCAGCTTTGTTTTCGATTTTATCCGGGTGCGTAAAACCGAGAATGATCACATCGGTGTAATCATCCGCCAGCAAAGCTCCCAGAACGGGGCCGGTTCCCTGTTCCAGTCCGAGTGAGGCCATGAAATCAGTCATTCCGTACCATGTCATTAGATATTTCTTCATAAACCTTCCCTATTTATGTATGGACGGAACCAACTAACCTGATTTTTCAAGCGATCGGCAAAGACAGCGCGATTGTCTGTTTCAAGTCCTTTAAATTTTCCTATTGCTCCACTGACGAACGAGCCAGCATCATCTTCATTCATGCAGAATCCAACACGCATCTCAAAGAAGCCCAGCAGGTCCTTGCACGATGAATTGCAGCGTTTCCAGTTATCCACAAAGGCAATCACAAATGTCCGTTGCAGCGGACCGTCTTCCAGAATTTTCTTCAGACTCTCTTGTGGTGAAGGTGGCTCATCCTTCTTCACCGGTCTAAAACTCGCCGGTCCGGAGTGAAATTCCTTGGTCGAATCCAGTCCGTCAATAATCACGATTCTTTTTGATTGTGGTAATTCCCCAGAGATCTCGGCCAGATTCAGCGCAGAGACACTCTCGTGTTTTGAAACGAGTCTTTTCCAGGAACCATCGAGATATTTTGATGCACCCACCGGTACAATGGAGCGCCCGTTAAAGTAGATGATCTCATCGATAGCATTCTCAGCATCCAAGCTTTGAAGGATGGAGGCGAGCAGTCCGTCATGGATTGCGTCGTTATAGCCGGATATCAGTAAATTCGATGACGGCCGGTTAACCAGTGTCAGTGAGAGCGGCTCAGCTTCAAAACTCAAACGCTCACCAAGGTGCAGTTGCACCGCCTCATGGCTTTTTGAGTTGAACCAATCTGCAGCAGGCATTTCAGGCAGACGCGAGCCGTTGAATATTCTTGTTGAACCGCAGTAACCACGCAGGTCTGCGATCTGAGTAATCTTGGTAATGTGATCCTTGCACAGCCCTCGATCGGCAAATGGAATAAGAAACCGTTGATTTGCCGATTTTGCCCCGTTGGAATTGTTAATGATTCCCTCCGGCGGGCTGCTCAATTTGGAAGCCTCCCAGTTGCTGTTGCCAAGAATCATTGCAGAATCTTCCTCGCTGCAGGCAAGAGCAATCCGGCAGCCGATCTGGCTTATGAGCTGACCCATTGAAAGAGACTGGATTCCTTTCAGTGTCTGGGTGGCCAGAAGCACATGTATGCCGTAGGCCCGTCCTTGTCTCAGCAACTGATTTAACATTTTCTCTGCGGGTTCGGCGACTTGATGTCCCTCAGAAAACAGGATCTGAAACTCATCGATAATCAGCAGGATACGGGGCAGTTCGGCAGCTGAAGATTCCCTGTATTCATAAAAATCGCGGACAGTCCGGCTTTTGAACTCCTGAGCCCGTTTTTCAAGCTCCTCGGTCAAATGTGCCAGAACAGTTACCCCGTATTCGGGATCACTCTCTGTAGCCACCAGTCTTGCCTGAGGAAGCGGAGGGGAAGCATAAACACTGAATTCCGTACCCTGTTTGTAATCCAACAGGTAGATATTCAACTCCGAGGGTGAATACGTGTGGCAGAGGCTATGAATCAGAACATGGAGCAGGTTTGATTTACCGGAGCCTGAACGCCCGGCCAAAAGAACATGGTGTTCTGTATTCACCCCGCCAATTGAGAAAGGAACAATCTCGCCATCCACAGTCCAGCCGATAGGCACCTGTACTCCCTGAACAGCGTTGTGTCCCCAGTAGTCCGAATTGCACCAGAGATCAGTCAGGCTCTTGCTGAATTTTGCGCTCTGCTCATATCGGTCCGATATGGATGCCAGAAAGTCGGTCAGCTCAGAACGTCCGGGCCAGAACTCCTGCTCCTCCACAACACTGATTTCAGAGACATGCTTGGTCAGTATCTCTGCAGGAACAATGGAATCCATTCTCTTGGAATATTTGTCTATCGCGGTGCGCAGCCCTGTAAATTTACGATCCTCCAGCCGACTCTCATCAATGGTCAACACCGGAAGCACGCCACAGACAGGACCGTGTTCCACAAGGCGGCCAAGGTACCAGAGGCTTTTGTCTGTCAATTGTTCCGGCATCCCGAAAATAAGCAGCAATTTATATGGTATCGGGTTACTGCTGTTTGCCTCGTTGAAGGCGAACCAGCTCTTGATCTCTCCCTTGAATTTATTCTGAAGCAGATCCTCGACATAATCCGTTAACCGGGCCAGCGCATTTTCCAGTTCGTCCGACCGGGTCAGCAATCGCTGCTCGGGAAAGAGCCGTTTTATTTTCAGTAGGGAAAGAAAAGGGTCCAATGACGTGCCCAGTCTCAGCGGATCTGCAGCGGTAATTTCAACATTGCCGACTGGCATGCAGTGCATCAGCCGAAGCATCAGCTGGTGAATCAACCGGTGTCCTGTAGTCTGGTCAGGCATCCAGAGCGATTTCTTAAAAGGAAAAGGAATCAGCCGTGGGATATAGCCTTTCCAGTTCTGATAGGTAAGGTACATACGCCCGAATGCCAGAGCGTCAGGGAAACGCGTGCCCGTGTTGATATTTTCGGCTGTTAACTCATTCAGATGCGGCTGGCGCTGGCGGACTCTTTTGCACAGATCATCAAGATTTTTCAGGGCCGAGACCCATTCCTTCTCAAACTCCTGATTGACAGAGGCAAGCCGCTGTTTTCGGGTGTTGTAAGCTTCTGTTTTGAGTTTTTCGCCCGGGTAGTCTTTCTCAATGCGGTCAACCTTTTGATCCCTTTGAGCAACGGCATGATTCAATGCACCAACAGCGTCAAACAGACGTTTAGGCATGGACTCCCTGTTCTTCTGACTGTTACTCATGGGACATATTTCCTATCGATTGCAGTTCTCCTGTTAGCTGGTCAATCTCAGCGGCTCTAATCTGAAACAATTCTCCCATTTGCCGGAGGCCGGAGATGTCCTGCAAAAGAGGCTCGAAAACCTCCGAAATTATGGACTGACCAAACTCGTCCCTGACTGTGTCCGAAAATTTGCCCATCTGCTGTAAAGTCATATTAAATAGATCATCAAACATCGGCATCCTCCTCTTCAACCGGTAACTGGAGGATGACACCATCAGCCTTTAATGCCTTCTCAACAACACCTGACACATCTGCAAATGATTCAGAAACACCGGCTGCAATAATCGTCTCGAGTTGCGGCTTGGCCATGATGTAGTCGGACTTGAAATCGTCATCAGAGCTTCTGACCTTTTCAATCAGCTGGTGCCAGTATTCTTCTGACAAGGACAGGGAATGCTTGCTATCCGTTAGCGAAATCAGTTCTTCCGTGAGCTGGTCAACAGCACTCATCTCACCTGCCTCCATCGCGTTCTGGAGCTTGGAGGAAAGATCCTGAGCTTTGCTGGTGTGTTCACTCAGTATCAGAGCGATTTTAATTTTCATGAGTTCCTCCGTTCTTTGCATTAGAACCGGTCACCATGTCCCAGCAGGCTTTGTCGATCTCGTCTTTTGTCGGGAGCATGCCTATTAATGGCGATCCGGCATTCCGAAGGGCTTCACGCAGCTCCTCTTCCTGTTCTGGAGTCAAATCCTTGATGTCGCATGAACATACCGTCATCGACGCATTGGCTTCCTGATGTCCGCCGGACTGGAAAACCATGTGGTCTTTCTGAGAATAAAGGTACGAAGCCCGGCCGCATTTCACTTCAATGGCGATAGAGCCACCGGCCGGAGCACTCATGCCTTCACCACGACCGAGAATAACCGGTACTTTGAGATCCTCGATGATCAGATCGGTTTTAGTAAATCGATCGTCCTCAAATGTGGTACGAGCCTGCGTATCCGCTCTATGTCCAAGCGGACCCAATGCCTGTTCCACAATTTTTTCGCCACAGTAGCCGCTCAGGTTTCGGCGAATCTTAAGCTGAACCGCATGCCTTTCAGCAGGACCGTTAGCGGCTTCAAGCTGACTTATGTAGTCTGTAATCTTGGTCCTGAAAGCCGGATCACGATCGGCGAGGTATTCAAAATAGTAGCGCTGCTGTTCAACGGATAGATTCAGCCGTGAATGCAGCTCTTTTGGCGTAATCGGTTTATTAGGGTCCGGAGACCATTTGAGCCATGAATAAAATTCCGCTGCTGGCGGGTGCGTATCGAGATAGGCGTTTAGAGCTGCCTTGGCGCTTTCCAGCCGGGCTTTTCCTGTTCCAAGGTGAGCAGCAACACTGGCAAGCCGGGTTGCACACTCCGCCTGGACTGTTTCCGCCAGCTGCATTGCCATATCAAGACACTGCCGAGCCATTTCATTTCGCTGCTCCATCTGCATGCGATGGTCTTTCGCCGCGTCCAAAGCTTCCACTGCCGCCGCAACGGCGGTTTCCGCTTCGACGACCGAAGACTCTGCGGCGGCTACATATGCCTCTTCAGATGAACAGTTGGGCGGTTCATAGTTGCCGTCCTCATCATAGCTGCCACTCAATTCGCAGGCGGAAAGAGATGAACAAGCAGAAATCAACTGCTCATTGGCTGAAGCAAGCTGCTCATGAGCCTGTTCCAGCTGCCGCCCGGCCTCCATTTCGGCTTCCATCGAAGCGTCCAACAGTTGAGCGCTGTTGTCGGCTTCCTGCTGTGCTTCGGCCAACTTGGCTTCCGCAGCAGCGATCTGGACCAGACAGGCACTCTCCATGGAGTCATAGGCCGACTGAAGGCCGGTTATTGCCTCCTCGAGGTTTTCAACTTGTCCAACGGATGCGTACGCCATTCCTCACCTTAACTCTGTAAATAATCTCTTAAACGTGAAGCCAGAGCGTGAAGATAAGGGACCTGTTCCGATGCGTTCGCCTCAAAATGAGAAAGCTGCTGCACCAGCGCGTTATAGTCCTCTTCAAAACGCGCTCGCTTTTCATCCTGCCAGGTATCCCCGAGGGCACCAAAGCTATGATTCAAACCGTTAACCGCTTCATTCAAAGTGTCGATGAACTGCGTCAGGGACTGCGCGAAGCGTTCGAGTTCATCAGGATCGCCAATTGCTTGTGGCATGATTCACCTCCAAATTTTTGTTTACCAGTAACCTTGATCGTCGGATGAAGCGGTTGTATTTCCCGCTGTAGCCGACTTGACGCTGCCGCCGTCTAGTTTGATCTCCGACGGGGTCAATACCCCGTTCGGATTCTTGGACTGGGTGCGCATGGTCACCGACATGGTCACTCGCTGGAAAAACTCATGCAGCTGTCCGGCGTTTTCCGCATAGAAAAGGTCATGGGGCGTGCCCTCGATAAAACGTTTCAAAACCGTCTTATCCGCATCACGTCCTATAGCCATTGCCATACGGTCACATTTGGAAGAGCGTCCTTCAGAGATCAAGTCCTCCAGCGGTTTTTCCCAGCTGTCATTAGGCTGCCCGTCAGAAACAAGAACGATCGTCGGACGGTAGGCACGGGACGGAGTGGTCTCCTTGTCCTCGATCATGGCCTTGGCCATTTTGAGGGCGGTTCCCATCGGGGTCATACCGTTTGCCTGCAGACCTTGCCACTGCACCTGAGAAGCCTTGGTATAGGGCACCTGCAGTTCAACCTTATTGCCGAAAGTGATGACGGAGACAAGAATCTCGGTCTCCATCTTTTCTTCCTGTGCAAAGGTGTCGAGCATATCCTCGACAGCCTTGTTAAGGTTCTCGATTTTATCTCCGGACATACTGGAGCTGACATCCAGAAGCAGAACGACGGGAAGCGGTTTGGCGGTCGGGGTGGTGAACTTTTTAGGATCAAACATGTACTATTCTCCTTTTCAATTTACGGTACTTAATATAATTGGCACGACAATGACTTAACCTATTCTAGGTGGTGTTGAAAAGTATGTGATTATGCTAACTGGAGATGGATTGAACTGCGTACTTTAAAGA
>Ga0182239_1000925_pt1 | contig 10100 bp, 10 predicted proteins | sample hydfrate6_PW_210_FD_132456 | JGI IMG/M metagenome (GOLD analysis project Ga0182239, IMG submission 132456) | Subsurface microbial communities from deep shales in Texas, USA - hydraulic fracturing test 6_PW_210 | ecosystem: Environmental > Aquatic > Deep subsurface > Shale gas/oil reservoir >...
CTGCTTACCGCCCTGGAATGGGGCGGAGGGCAGTCAGTCAACCTCAGGAAAGAACATGATCAGCTGCCGGAGCACTTTTTTATTTCGGAAGATAAACGTCTGCTTCCCAGCTATCCCCCGGCAGACAAGCCTCATCCCCCGCTAAACAAAGAATACTTTGAGTATTCCAAAGAAGAGTACTACAAATTAATGGGATGGGATACTGATACGGGACTTCCCAAGCGTTCGACTCTCAAAAAACTGGACATGGAAGATGTTTTGAATAGGTTTGAGTCAATGGCTTTTCGTCTGCCTGCATAATGCATAATGCCTAGTATTATTTTTGATTAACCTCTGTTTGTTCCCCGGGGGCGGCGAACTATTCCCTCCCCCGGGGATTTGACGTGTTCGGCAGAAGACATTCAAAAAATTTAAGATGCAATTGCGAAAGGGCAGTACTAAATATGAGAACTCTTTTGTTGACTCCTCCCAGCCCCTTGATCATGAATCCGGAAACCCTGGAGGAAGATCTCTGCCCTCCTAAGACCTGGGTGCCATTGGGCATATCCTATCTTGCCAGCTCCTTAAAGAAGTCAGGATTCGATGCCATTGCACGTGATTTGCACGACTGGCAGTGGGAGCAGGCAGGAACTCTGATAAGAAATACAACGCCAGAAATTGTAGGTATAAGCTGTTTTACATTCAATCGGTTTAATTCCTTCCGATTAGCCTCTTGGGTCAAATCTATTGATCCGGAAATTAAGGTTATTATTGGAGGACCTCACGCTACCTTTTTCCCGGTCCAGATCCTGACGAATTATAGCCACATAATTGATCTCGTGGTTCTGGGACAGGGTGAAGATACACTTGTTAAAATTGTCCGATGCTTTCACGAAAGCGAAGGGCTGGAAGATATCTCTGGATTGGCCTTTGAACGGGACGGCCAGGTCCATGTGAATTTACCTCCTTTGAATAGTTCGTGCTTGGAGGATATTCCCTTCCCGGATTATAGTTCTTTTGACCTTATGGAATATAAGTCTCCCGAGATCCCGCCTCAATATCAGGAGCTTCCCGGTACGCATATTATTACTTCCCGCGGGTGCCCGTTTAATTGTTTTTTCTGCTCAGTAGGAAAGTTTTTTGGTGGAAAATGGAACAGCAGGTCTGCGGATAACGTTTTGGATGAATTGGAAATGCTTGCTGAGGAACGCGGGGTACAACATGTTTATTTCTCAGATGATCTTTTTACCCTGAGTCACAGCCGAACGGTAGAAATTTGCCGTAAGATGATTGATCGCAGACTTGAAATGGCTTGGGTGGCAGAGACGCGTGTGGATTGCGTAAACGAAGAAATGCTGTTCTGGATGAAAAAGGCTGGCTGCTACCGTATTTATTATGGACTGGAATCAGGGAGTCCTCGGATATTAAAGAATATACGGAAAGGTTTTACTGTTACACAGGTAGAAAAGGCCTTTCGGATGACCCATCAAGCCGGGATCGAGCCCAGCTGTTTTTTGATGATTGGAAATCCCGGAGAATCTCCGGAGACTATAGGCGAAACTGTTGATCTCATATGGTCGATTAAGCCCGCCACCATGCCTATCTTGGGTATTACTACTGTCCTGCCAGGATCTGAACTATATGAGTCGGCAAAAAAACAGGGATTGATAGAAGACAGTTTTTGGCTGAGTGAAAAACCTCCTCCTTTATATACAGGCGAGCATACTGAAGATGAACTCATTGCCCTGCAATTGTTGCTTACAAAGGGCATTAATCCTGACCTGTATGAACAGCTCTGCGAAATGGGCTTTGATGAAAGTTTTTTTCATCTTAGAAAATTGGGTAGCTAAAACTGTAGGCAAAGTATTCTTTTCCTAAGTTTGTATATTTTAATGCCTGTTTCCACCGGCAAAGCAGTCAATTTGATATAGCCTTCGGTGCAGTACTCACCGGAGGCATTTTTTTATCCCTTTCCCGTTTTTGTTCGCCGGAAGTCCACCGTCCTTTAACAGGATAAGCATACAGGTTCACAGGCGGAGGAAGTCCATATCAGACGTCAAGGAACCGCTATAAACAACCTTGCAAGCTCACCCCGGGTGATTTAAGGACAGGGACAGAAAAATTTGTCTTTATTCTTGAACATATCAGGCGGGTCGGGGTGGTGTTCTATGAGCGCGGTGGGAAATGTTTGGCCAAAAGTTCTGAAGTTGAGATTTGAGAAAAATTTATAGGGAGAATAATTATGTCTTCGGTATATGACGAGCTTTGCAAGCGCTTTTACCGCATCTGCTCCGAGAATTCTCTTTTACGGGAGCAGGTGGATATAAAGGCCCGGGTGCTGACAACGGAGGAGGCCATCGGGAATCCGGAAGGAGATGATTTCCCGCTTCAGAAGGGAAAGGAAAGACTCATGCAGGCCGGTTTCGGACAGGGCCGGGGTCAGGCGTTTACCGACCGTTTCGGGGATTTTTCCGGGAGGTTGGGGGAGATCCTGGAGATGGATCTAAACAACAATTTCCGGCGGGCGGTGTTCGTGTCCGCCATGAACGCGGTCTTAAACCACCTGGGCCGGGTTTCCGGGACCATCCATTGCCGGGACAAAGATCCCACCATTTGCGCCGGCCATCTGGCCGAGTTCATCAGCAGCAATTACGGCCGACCGAAAATTACCCAGGTCGGTTACCAGCCGAAAATGGTCGAGAGACTGCAGGAGGATTTCCACTACCGCATTGTGGATCTGGATCCGGAGAATATCGGCCAAACGAAGAACGACGTCGTTGTGGAAGGACCGGAAACCAGCAGTCAGGCCATTGAATGGGCGGATCTGCTCCTGGTTACCGGGACCACCTTGGTGAACGACTCCATTGGAGATTTCCTGAACGGCAAACCGATTCTTTTCTACGGGACCACGGTTGCCGGAGCGGCCGAAATCATGAACTGGCCCCGCTTTTGCGCCTGCAGTACCTAGCTGGCTGCTGAAAAATTCCTTATCATACGGGTCGTTCAAAAATACCAAGGGCAAGGCGCGAAAAAGTTCAATATCGCGGGGTACTTGTCCGCACGTAAGGTTCTGAACTTGTTGCGTCTTTGTCTTTGTTAGGATATTTTAGAACGATCTGCAGGGATCGTTTTTTTGAATTTTTTTTGCCGCCGAACCGGTTTTGCAGGGAGAGCTTTTCGGATGTTGTTTCCCGGGCGCGTTTTAAAACTGCTGATTTCCCTCTGTCTGGCAGTCGGGGGATTGGCGGCCGTGCCCGGAACCGCTTGCGCGCATCCGCATGTCTTCGCCGACGCCAATGTGGAAATAGTCTTCGACAGCCGGGGACTGGCCGGATTCTGGGTCGTTTGGGTCTTTGACGAGATGTTCAGCAATATGATTATTTTTGATCATGACCGGAACAAGAACCGGAGTTTCGAGCCGCGTGAGATAGAGTCGGTCAAAAAGGGGGCCTTCTCAAATCTGCGCAAGTTCGGATATTTCGCTCACGTGCGCATTAACGGCAAACCTTTTGATGTTGAATACGTAAAAGATTTTTCCGCCTCGATTGAGAAAGGGGCCATGATCTACAGCTTTTTCATCCCCTGTCATGTCCGGGCTGCAAATTCGGATAAAAAGGTCTGTTTTTCCATGTATGACGATTCTTACTATACCGATATCACTCTTGTCGGGGAAAATCCGGTCCGTTTGAAAAACGCGGACGATTTCCAGGCCGCCGTGCAAATCCGGCGCGATCGGGAAAATGCGTTTTACTACGGTCAGGTATACCCGGAGGAAATAGTCCTGGAGTTTAAAAGGGATGGCTAAGCTTTCTTTTGTTCTGCTGGCGGGCCTCTTGCTCATGCTTTCAGCCGCGCCTCTTGCCGCCGGAAATCCATTTCAGGGAGACAGGGAGGGTGTAGAGGATAAGCAGGCACGGCTTGACTCCCGGAGTTTTTTTCAGAAAGTGGCTCACTGGCAGCAGGAAATAAAATCCAACATGGCTTCCATGATCGGCAAGGCCCGAAAACGGGAATCCATCCGCCCCCTGTTTTTGATCGTTCTCCTGGCCTTTGTCTATGGGATGGTCCATGCGGCCGGCCCGGGGCACGGCAAGTCCGTGGCCACGACGTATATCCTTTCCAGAAGGGCCTCGGTGGCGGGTGGAGCTTTCTTCGGGGCCATGATCGCCCTTTTCCACGGTTTATCCGGGGCGGTGTGCGTTTTGGGCCTGCACTACGTTTTGCAGAAGAGCGTGGGCGGCACTCTTGATTCGGTGTCCCAAAGCACGCGGATCATAAGTTTCGCCCTGATTTTCGTCCTCGGTGCCTGGATTGCGGTAAGCCACGGCCGGGAACTATTCGGGCGGACAAAGGTTCGCTTGCCACGGGAACGGAGCAGGAGGAGTCTTTTGTTCTGGGCCGTTACAGTAGGCCTTGTTCCCTGCCCCGGAGTGGTTATGGTCATGCTTTTTTGCCTGTCCCTGGGCATGTTCGCCCTGGGATTCATTCTGGCCGCGGCTGTTTCCCTGGGCATGGCCGTGACCGTGGCTTTGGTCGTGGTCTGCGTAGTGGCCGGCCGCAATTTGTGCCTGGGGTGGCTTTCAAATGCAAAAGCGGAAAAACTGGAGCAGACCCTTGGCCTGGTTTCCGGCACCGCCGTGTGCATCCTCGGAGGCATATTCTTGCGCGCGGCCATGCTGTGATATCCGCTTTCGAGCTTTAACAGGCCGCCGTAAATCTGCGGGTGGCTGCAAAGCAAAAATAATTTCAAACTCTCAACCACGGATAACTGCGCTTAGACCTTGAACCTTTTGTCGCCTTGCCCTTTCCGTTTTTAAAACGACCTGCTTTATAAGGAATTTTCAGGCAGTCGGACACGCAAAGCGCCCGTACGGAATCTCCCCGTACGGGCGCTTCGTATATGGGGCGTTCGGTGAAAACGCATGCCCGCTGTTTGAGATGGTTCTTTTGGAGCGGGATTCTTTTGGAGGGGATGGTGTTGAGACGCTATAGATAAATTAAATCGATAATCTGTTTGAGTATTTTAAAAAACGATTTGTCATGTGTCTGCAATGATAGATATTATTTATTGTTTTAGGGCATGATTTATTCATTATTCCAATTTTATCTTCAAACAAGGAGAAGTTATGAAAAGAACTGTGCAGGCATGTATGGTGAACATCATGTGTATGGCCGCCATGGTCATGGTTTTTGGGAGTTTTTGTCCCCAGGCTCATGCAGAAACGGCAAATCTGCTCGAGACCATCGAGGAGACCGGCGAAGTACATATGGGATTTCGGGAAGGTTCGGTACCTTTCGGGTTCATTGATGAGCAGGGCAAGTGGGTCGGGTTCGGCCTGGATCTGGGAGGAGAGGTCGTTAAGGACCTTGAAAAGGAATTCGGAAAGGAGATCAAGCTCGTCAAGCACCCGATGAATCCCAAAACCCGGATTACCATGGTCGCCAACGGCATGGTCGCCATGGGTATCGGCTCGACCACCATTACTCTGGCCCGCGAAGACGTGGTCGATTTCAGTCTGCCCTATTTCCTGACCGGGACAAGATTGCTTGTTCCCGAAGATAGCCCCATCAAAGGTTTCGGCGATATCGGCGGGAAGCGTGTGGGCATGGGCAGCGGATCCACGGCCAATATCAAGGGGATGGATCGAGCCATTGCCAACGGTCTGGTCAAACCCGCCTGCAAAAAGGTCCTTTTTGAAGAGCATAACAAGGGCTTTCTGGCTTTGCAGCAGGGAAAGATCGATGCTTATTTCACCGATGCCAGTCAGCTCGCGGGCATGAGGGCCAAAGCCAAGAATCCTCGGGACTGGAAAATCGTGGGGCGCTTTCTGACCTATGAACCCTATGGATTCATCCTCCCGAAGAATCAGGGGGCATGGAGGGATTTCGTGAACAAGTCCCTGATCCACATGATCAAGGACGGTCGATTCCAGAGGTTGTACACCAAGTGGTTCGGTTCCGACGGGGTCGTCCCCTTGCCCATGACCGAAGAGTATAAAGTCCTTTTGAAGGCCTTGAGCTATCCTGAATAGGGAATGTGATCCGCGGTTTCCCGGGGCCGGTGGTCCGGCTCCGGGAAACCGTTTCTCGGGTCCCTCGCGGACCAGGATCGTTATCGTTCATTCGGATGGCCCGGCATGCCATAATGCGGGCATGGTCCGGCAGTGGATGGGTGAGACGCGACCGTTGCGCGGTTTCTTTTGAATTTTTCAGATCCCGTATTTGACCATGCTCAACTATACATTTGACTGGAGTGTTCTATGGCGTCAGCCATACGGCGAGATGATGCTCCATGGCATTCGTACCACGATCACCCTTTCCCTGGCCGGATGGTGCCTCGCCGTACTGGTGGGCGTGATCGTCGCGGGGCTGAGAGGTTCCCGAAATCGTTGGCTACGGGCTTTGGGGTTGGCGTATGTCCTGGTATTCAGGAATATCCCCTTTCTGGTGCAACTTTTTTTCTGGTATTTTGCCGCCCCTCTTATTCTTTCTACGGATGCCCGTACATGGCTGTACGATAACGTCCCCGATTATGGGTATTGGTGCGGGGTTTTCGGACTCGGAGTGTACACGGCATCCAGGGTGGCCGAACAATTTCGGTCGGGACTGCGTTCCATCCCGGCGGATCAGTATCGGGCGGCATATTCCACCGGGCTTCGACCGAATCAGGTCTATCGCTATGTCATACTGCCTTATGCCTTTAGGATCATCATCCCTTCCTTTACCACCGAATTTTTGACCTGCTTCAAGAATTCCGCCTTGACCATGACCATCGGGGTCATGGAAATCACGCACACGGCCTATTATATCGATTCCTTCACTTGGCACGGACTGGAAACGACCACGGCGGCCAGTTTCTGCTATCTTTTAATCGCCCAGATCATCGCCCTGATTATGTGGCGGGTCGAGAGCCGCACGCACATTGCCGGTATGATAACGAGGGGCCATTGATATGGATTTGAATGTCATCATCGACAACATGGCCTATTTGTTCGGAGGGCTGGCCCTGACCTTCCAGATTGCCGCCCTGGCCATAGGATTCGGGCTTTGCTGGGGCATTCTTCTCGGCATGGGCCGGCTTTCAAAGAATAGGCTTATTTATTACCCGTCCAGCGCGTATGTCCATTTCTTCCGGGGTATTCCCCTCATTCTGGTCATTTTCTGGATCTACTTCCTGCTTCCTCTCATTATTGGCGATTCCCTCGGGGAATTCGTCGCCGTGGTGGTCTCCTTCACCCTGTACGAGGCCTCGTACTTCGCCGAGATCATCCGTTCAGGCATCCAATCCGTACCGGCAGGACAAGTCAATGCCGGGCTGGCCACGGGACTAAGGCCCCATCAACTGGCTTTTCATGTTATTCTGCCGCAGGCGTTGCGGAACATGGTTCCTTCCCTGGTCAACCACGCCGTGGTCATTTTCCAAGACACCTCCCTGGCCTATGTCATCGGGCTGCGGGAATTCCTGCGCCGGGTTAATCTGGTCGATGCCAGGGAGGCCCGGTCCGTGGAGCTCTATCTGTTTGCGGGGCTCGTGTATTTTATCATTTGTTCATTGGGGACCCTGGCGAGCCATAAACTGGAACGGCGTCCCCGGACATGCGGGAGTAACCTGTGATCGAAATCAGCAATGTGAGTTTGTGGTACGAAACGTACAAGGCCCTGGACGGCATATCCGTTTCCATTGCCAGGGGACAGACCATGGTCATCTGCGGACCCAGCGGATCCGGGAAAAGCACGCTGCTTAGGTGCATCAACGGATTGGAAAGGTTTCAGCAGGGCAGTATTCTCGTGAACGGGATCGGTGTCCAGGATAAGAGGACGGATATCTATTCCCTGCGGTCCCGTATAGGCATGGTCTTTCAGCATTTTGAACTCTATCCTCACAAGACCATCCTGGAAAATGTGGTGCTGGCTCCTGTGAAGGTCAGGGGAGTTCCACGCAAGGAAGCCGAGCGGCAGGGACTCGAGCTGCTCAATCGTGTGGGGGTACTTGATCAGGCCGGTAAATATCCGGCGGAACTTTCAGGGGGGCAGCAGCAGCGGGTGTCCATCGCCCGGGCCCTGGCCATGGAACCGTCGGTGATGCTTTTCGACGAACCGACTTCGGCCCTGGATCCCGAGATGATCAAGGAGGTCCTGGACGTCATGGCCGACCTGGCCAGGGAGGGGATGACCATGGTCGTGGTCTCCCATGAGATGGGCTTCGCCCGCCGGGTGGCCGACGACATCCTGTTTATGGATCATGGACGCATCGTGGAGAAAAACGCCGCCGAGGATTTTTTTCTCCACCCGTCGAACGAGCGGACCAAGCAATTCCTGGGAAGAATCATGGATTACAACGTCAACGTGGGAGGATGATGGCATGGTAGAAAGCGCGGAGATATTCATCCTTTGCGAGGATCAGGCCCGCATGGGTTTTCGGGACCGGATTTTCATGGGCCAGCACGGACTTTCCCTGTTCGTTCGGGCGGAAAAGGATGTTCTTTTCGATACCGGCCCGTCGGGAGTTTTCAGGCACAACGCCTCTTTGCTGGGTATCGATCCGGACCAGGCCGATCATGTTGTCTTGAGCCACGGACATTGGGATCATACCGACGGCATTCTTCATCTCGGCCAAAATGACGGTCCCGGAAAGCTTGTCGCCCATCACGGCATTTTTGCAAACAGACACAAGAAGACTGGAGAGTACAACGGCATGGGGCCGTCTCAAAAGGAGCTGGAAAAAAGGTTTGATCTCCAGCTGGTGCGAGAACCACTTGCCTTGACCGATTCCCTCTACTTTTTGGGCGAGATCCCGAGGTCCAATGATTTCGAATCCGTGAGCACGACATTTTTTCTTCAGGATAACGGGGGCAAGCGACCGGACTTCCTAGTGGACGACAGCGCCCTGGCCCTTGAAACCACCAAGGGATGCGTGGTGATTTCGGGATGCGCGCATGCCGGGATCTGCAATACCTGCGAATATGCCAGGGAAGTGACCGGTCAGGACCATTTGCATATGGTGATAGGTGGGTTTCATCTCCTGGACGAGGGCGAGCAACTGGAGAGGACGGTGAGCTATTTCAAGGAGAATCCGGTCGATCGTCTCTTCCCTTTGCACTGCACGGCTCAGCCCGCTTTGAGCAGATTTTACCGGAATTTTGGTGCCCCTAAGCTGTGTTGCGGGGATATAGTTCGCGTATAATCGGAAGGCTTGTCGAAAGTCTTCTGCATCAGACTGCTATGGTATCCTGGATTGTATCCTTGGGAAGTCCACGAGTTACATCCTCCAGGCGATCTTCTAAAATCAGCATAACAGCCTGCTTCAAGCTTTCCTTGGCTTCTTCCGTACTTTCTCCCTGTCCGTTGGCTCCGGGTATTTCGGGACAAATTGCCCAATATCCGCCTTCCGGAGCTTTTTCTATTATCGCTGTCAGCTCACCTTTCATGATTACCTCCATATGCCCAACGGCTATTAATAATTAATTTTTCTTATAAAAAACTAAATAATTTCGCAAACTCCTTTTGTCGGCAATTTTAATAATTCAGGATAAATAGAAAATGAGGACGCTCAGGATAGGGATGTCAAAGAGGGGAAGCTTGGTTCCCCGTTCACCTCGGATGTCTCCGCCCTTGGGGTTTGATTCTGTTGAATTGCTGATTTTTGGAATTGGTTTTTAAATAAAAAGGCCCGCCCGGAATTGGTGCGATTCCGGGCGGGCCAAGGGGTTCAATGTTTCCGCAAGGGCTCGATCTTTATTCGCTCCCTTTTAAGGAAACAAATTTATTTCTTCCAGGCGGCGACCTTTTCCGGATTTTCCTTGATCCAGCGCTTGGCCGCTTCCGCCGGTGAAGAGTCCTGGGTCCAGAACATTACCTGCTGGCAGTCCTCCAGGGACCAATTAAAATTCTTGAGCAGGTTGTACACCTCGGGCTTGTCCTCTTTCAGCCCCTTGCGGGCCACGGTTCCGATGTATTCGGCTTCGCCGTAAGCCTTTTTTGGGTCCTTGAGGTATTTGAGATCCCAGCGGCTGAACATCCAGTGCGGGGTCCAGGCGGTGACCACGACCGGCTCATTGTTTTCGATCCGGTTTTTGAGTGTGGCGGTCATCATGGCCCCGCTACTGCCGATTACCTCGAAA
>Ga0182239_1000926_pt1 | contig 10096 bp, 11 predicted proteins | sample hydfrate6_PW_210_FD_132456 | JGI IMG/M metagenome (GOLD analysis project Ga0182239, IMG submission 132456) | Subsurface microbial communities from deep shales in Texas, USA - hydraulic fracturing test 6_PW_210 | ecosystem: Environmental > Aquatic > Deep subsurface > Shale gas/oil reservoir >...
CACCCGCTCCACCACACGGGTGCCGAGCCTGCGGACCTTGCCGGCATTGACCGTGGGCACCACCTCGGTGGCAATGACCTCCATGTCGGAGATGCCGCATCCGAAGACCGTGCCGGAATCCCAATCCGGCGGATCTTCATCGCCGGGAACAGCCAGCCCGGCATCCTTCCACGCGTCAATCGAGGCGGCCGCGGCATACCGGATGGTTTCGCTTAAAAACGACTGCTGCCGGTGATTATTGAAATAATCGCCGCAGACCTCGTCAAAATCCCGGGGAATGCCGCCGATCCGGCAGGCGAATTTCAATTCCGCGAGCCTGGGAATAAACCGTATCCCGGACCGGCCTTCGCGCAGGGCCTGTGTGAAATCCGCCAGGCCGATGGCGTTCGGGCTGATCACGCCCATTCCCGTAACAACGACTCTATTTTGCATCAAGCTTGACTCCTGTTCCCATAAGCACGCCGGTACACACGGACTGGCCGTTTTCCCGCGTGATTTCCACCCTGGTTTTAATGCTGCCCTTGCGGAAATAGATTTTTTCACCGGAAATCAGAACGTTTTCCCCCGGCCGGACCATGCCGGTAAATTCCACGGATTCGGCAAAGGTAAACAGCGTTTTCATTTCCCGGATCTGCGAGACCGGCATGTTCTGATGCAGCAGCACCGACAACCCCAGGGCCACCACGCCGGCCTGGGCCATGGTTTCAATCAGGATCACACCCGGGGTCACCGGGTGGCCCGGAAAATGGCCCGCATAAAAGTATTCGTCTTCCCGGAACCTGTATGCGGCGGTAATTTTGCTGACATCGACTTCAAGAATATCATCGATGAACCGAAACGGCCGCTGCTGGGGAATCAGATCCAGGATCTGTTGTTTCATCTCCGCATTATCCACCGTACATCCCTCCGTTGACATGAATGACACTGCCGTGGATATAGCCTGCACCCGAGGCAAGAAATGCCACCACCTCGGCCACTTCTTCCGGGCGGCCCATGCGGCCCAGGGGAACGGCCTGCAATATCTGCTGCTGCATCTCTTCGGAAAGCGCGCCGGTCATCTCCGTTTCAATAAAACCCGGGGCCACGGAATTGACCAGAATATTGCGGCCGGCCAGTTCCTTTGCCAAAGACTTGGTCATGGCATCGGTGGCGGCCTTTTCCATGGTATAGGGGATCTGCCCGGCATTGCCCGTATGTCCCACCACGCTGGAAATATTGATAATCCGGCCGGCCGAGCGGCGGATCATGAATACCCGCAGAATCCGCTTGGTCAAATACCAGGTCCCCCGAAGCACGGCGCGCTGGGCGTCAAAATCGGCAAGCTTCATGGAATAAATCGCCTCATTTACCGAAAAACCCGCATTGTTGACCAGCACATCCACCCGGCCGAATTCCTTTTTGATATGATCGACCATGGCATCGATCTGCCCGGAATCTTCCAGGTCGGCCTGCAGCAAAAAAGCGTTCGGCCCGAATTCGGCGCAAAGCGCCTCTGCCGGCTGCCGGCTTTTGCGGAAATGCACGCCCACGCAAAATCCCTGCGCATGCAGCGCCCGGCAGCAGGCCGCGCCGATTCCCCCGGCCCCGCCGGTAACAACGGCCAACGGTTTATTCTCTTTTTGATTGGCTGTATCTGTCATTTCGGTTATCACCTCTTTGAAAACGCCGCTATAATCACGAAGAGCACGAAGCTCATCACGAAGCTCACGAAGGTTTTTTTATTTATTTATCCTTCGTGTGCTTCGTGTCCTTCGTGGTTATGTCTAAAACTTCCCGCTATACGGGAATTGCGTTACCCCGCGGGATCCGTCTCTGTTTCCGGATAGGGATAATTTTTGTAGGCAATGCCCCTGAAAATTCCGGACCGGGCCTTTTTCACCGTGGTCACGGGATTGTCATCAGCCCGGATTTCCGCGTTGGCAATCACGATACCGGTTTCGTTGTTTTTCATCTGCCGAAAGCGGACCACGTCGATTTCAAACCGGACCACCCGGGTATGAGGCCGGATCTGGCCGTTGAAAACCACTTCCTCGCATCCCAGGGCCCGACCCGCACCCACGGCGCCGCGCCAGACACCGTAAAACCCCAGGAGCTGCCAGACCGCATCCACTCCGAGGCATCCCGGCTGCACCGGATCGTCCTTGAAATGGCATTGGAAATACCATGCATCCAGGCGGATATCCTGCTCGGCCACGATTTTCCCCTTGTTGCCGTTGCTGGACAATTCCACAATCCGGTCAACCATGAGAAAAGGCGGCGCCGGCAGCCTGGCATCCAGTCCCTCGGGCGGATCATCGATGAGCCGCCCGTATGAAAACGCAATCAGATCCGGGAGATCAAAGCTGGCCTGTTGAAGAAATTCCGAGTATTTCATTGATTGTTATTCCTCCGGGTCCACTTTCAGCATTGTATGCGCCCAGGTCAGTCCGGATCCGACCACGGCCACGGCAAAATGATCCCCCGGGCAAAAATCGTCCCAGTGCTGGCTCAAAACCCCGGGGGCGCTCGAACATCCGGTATTTCCGTAATCCGCAACATTGTGCACGTGCCGGGACTCCGGAATGCCGCATCTGCGGCAGACCGTATTTAACATCATGAGATTGGCCTGGTGGCCTACGAACTTTATCCGGTCTCTGCTTTCCGGGTATTGCGCCTGCAGGTGCCGCACCCCTTCGGTGGCCTTTCGGATCGCAAATCGCTGCACGTAGCTGCCGTCCTGGTAAAAATGCCTCCCCTGCGGAATCCGGACCTTGCTCCAGGAATCCGGGCGGGATCCATACGAAAAGGCTTCAAAGCGCTTATTGGCCGGCTCGCGTGCGGAAATCACCGCAGCACTGGAACCGTCGCCAAAAAGCGGGGCCACCCGGCGGTCCGCGTAGTCCACCACGTGTGTATAATTTTCCGGATTGACCACCAGGATAAACGACGGCGTCTGTGCCGGAGCCATGGCACCCAGGATCGAAAGCTGCACCCCGAAGGTGGAACACGCCGCGTTGATATCAAAACAGGGCGCCTCGATGCCCAGCTCGCCGCCGATCACAGAGGCCTCTGCCGGAATGGTATAACGCGGCGTGGAGGTGCCGGATATGACCATCCCGATATCGGCCGGACAGAGGCCGGCCCGGTCCATAGCCATTTTCGCTGCCGCAGCCCCGGTTTCGGCCCGGGTATGCAGGCTGGCCTCGGATGCGGCGCGCGGATCACGGTTTCGGGTCCTCCGGATATAATCCAGCGGCAGGGATGTATGCCGGGCGGCAATGCCCACCCGCTCCATAATCCACTGCTCATCGCTGCCAATGTCCAGGTCGCTGATAAACCGATTGGTTATGACATTTTCAGGGTAAAAATGACCCAGCCCGTGCAGATAAAGCATTCCTACCCGACCCTCTCGCCGCCGTCGGCACAGATGAGCGCGCCGTTGATCCAGGCGGCCTCGTCCATGCACAGCAGACATATCACGTTGGCAATGTCTTCGGGCGTAGTCAGGCGGCCGAAAGGATTTCGCAAAACGGCCTGGGCCCGGATCCGGTCGCTGCCGGGTATGGCCTTTAAGGCCGGGGTATCGGTAATGCCGGCCTGGATGATGTTGGACCGTATGCCGCAGGGTGCGAATTCCACGGCCATGGCCCGGGATACCGATTCCAAAACCGCCTTGGCCGCAGAAATGGCTGCATAGCCCTTCCATGCCACGCTGTTGCCCTCGCTGGTCAGGCCCAGAACCCGGGCATCCCCGGCAAAAAATTTCCTGCCGAGCATGTCCTGCACCCATTCCACGATGTTATATCCCATGGCATGCAGCGTACGGGAAAAATCCTCGGAGCCCAGAAACTGGTTGTTGCTGTAATCCGAAGCATCGTCCACAAGCGTGTAAAAGGCGTTGTACCCCTCGTCAAACGCATTGCTGATAATTTCGTCCACGCGCTGGGCAGACAGGCCCGCGGCCTCGGCGATTTTCGCGCGGCCGGCCCCGGGGGCCGAAGATCCCGGATACGGGCCCAGCAGCTTGAGATTGCCGAAAGCCACGCTGTGCAAAAGAAGCCGGACGCCGCCCGAGTCCCCGAGCTTCTCCCCGAGTTCGTTCAGCACCCGGCTGCGGCCGTCCCCGGATAGCCCGTCCAGATTGAAGGTCAGCACCTCAACCCCGCTTTGACGAATCGAGTCGAATTCGGGTTCGATGCGCTTCATTGCACTGCGGCGGTCGCGATGGACAATACAGAGGTTCATCCCACAGGCGGCCAGTTTCTTTGCGGCCGCCAGACCAAATCCGCTCGATCCGCCGATAATCACCGCCCACCAGTTCTTCTCGAATCGAATCATGCGGCAAACTCCCTTTGTGCGGCTGAAAACGAGGTAATCGAGCGGCAGTCGATGTCCAGGTTGCGGAAAAAGTTCTTCAGGGGCCGGTTCGGACCGATCTCGTAGATTCTGTGGGATTTTTCCGCCAGGGCCTGCATGTTGTCCCGCCATTTCACCGAGCCGCTCAACTGGGCCACCAGCGCCTCGATCACGCTTGCTGTTCTGGCCGAATGAAACAGGCCCGTATAGTTGGAAGTGACACAGGCCGCATTTTTGGAATTCAGGTGCGCGGCAATCGCGTTTAATACCTCGCGGAACTTGTCCTTGATCGCGTTCATGAATCGGCTGTGAAACGGGGCACTGACGTTTAACTGGACAAAGCGCAGGTTTTCCGCCCCGCCCAAAGCCTGTTCCAGCAGCGCCCGGGCCGTTTCCATGCTGTCGGCCTGTCCGCTGATCACCACCTGGTCGGTGGAATTGATATTGGCCACATCCAGCGGCAAATCCGAGAGAAGCTCGCGGATCCGGCCGATATCCAGGTTCTTGGCAATCACGGCCGCCATGGCGCCCTGTCCGGGCGGAGAAGCCTGCTGCATCAGATGTCCCCGGGTTTCCACGATCTGCAGGGCATCTGCAAACGGCATGGCTCCGGCTGCCACCAGTGCCGTGTACTCGCCCAGGCTGTGGCCGCCGAAATAATCCGGAGAAAATCCATACAAGTCCTGCAGTCCGCGCATCATGGCGATTTCAGTGGCCAGGATACAAGGCTGGGCGAATTCGGTCAGGTTGATGCGTTCGTCTTCACCAAAACACATGGCACCCACATCCCATCTCAGAATGTCGGAGGCTTCTTCAAATGTCTTGCGGCTGATTTCCACGTTGTCGTAAAAATCCTTGCCCATTCCCGGCCGCTGAGTCCCCTGACCGGGAAAAACAACAGCTGTTCGGGTTTTTTCCATAATAACCTCCAAAAATGGATTCATTTAAATTCAAAAAGTCCGCGCAAGGCCTGCATACGCCGAAAGCCGATGCAGACAAGGCGTTTAAGATGCTCACAGGGACAGTTTTTTCATCCGTATCCGAATGCATTTAATATGCATACAAAAAATGTGCCAGATCCCGCCGATATATTGTAACTATTTGTTTTTTAATATTTTAAATACTTCTTATAGACCGGCGATTCCACTAAACCGCAGCAGGCTTGCAGACATTTCGTGCACAAGCCTTGTACATGATGTGTATGCAAACGCAGCACAAGGGAAAGCGGATATGCATAAAAGGCGGAAAAAACAGGGAAGGAGCCGTGATCTTTAAAATTTTATCATGAATACAAATTCTGTTCCGGCAACTTGTCAGGCACGTGCCGTTCGACAAATATGCGCACAAGATACTTTATGAGCGCTTTTGAATGATCCGCCCCGGCCAGGTACATGCCGAACATGCACAGAAAATGGGTTGCGGTCCAGATGACCGGTCCGCCGATCACAATCAGCAGGGGTTGGCCGATGTATATGGCAAACACGCCCAAGCCGCTGATCACAGGCCAGCAGGCAGCATAGCTCACACCAATGCTGATCAGACCAGCAAGCACCCTGCCCGAGGGTTTCTGCCGAAAAACACGCAAATCCGCACATTCCTGCACAGCCCTTCGCGCAAACCCGGTTTTCAGCAATTGCTTGGCCACAAACCTGGACAGACCCAAACAGACCTCCTGTACGAGCAAATTTTTCGTATGATAATCACTTGAAACTTGAGATGCAATATATTATATCCGATGCGACCGCGGCAAACACAAAAAAAGCCATCAGACACGAATCCACCTGAAACAACAGCACCATTTATGAATATATCATCTTTTTTCAAACACCTGGAAAATATTGCCGCCGGCCCGGCAGATCCCGGGCATCCCTACATTCTGCCCGGATACACCTACGAGACGATCTATGCCATGGCCGGGGATCTTCAGCATCGCCATTTTTCCGCGGAAAATCCCGAAACCGTCTGCCTCTGCGCAACCGACCGGGCGGTTGTGGCCGCGGCCCTGCTTGCAGCCCTTAGCCGGCCGGTGACCCTTGTGATCCCATACTCCTTCTCAGCCGAGGTGCTTGACCTGACACACCGGGCTCACGGATTTTCAAAAGCCATTGCAGACGACTCCCTATACCTGCCTGCCGGCGTGAAAGCCATATTGCCGGAACCGAAAGCCACGGGCAAAGGCATGCTGGAACCCGCCGGCATGCGCGATCCAGGCAGCGTGTTTGTAAAGCTGTTTACCGGCGGCTCCACCCGGGCACCCCGCACCTGGTCCAAAACAATCGGCAACCTGTTCGGCGAAGCCATTTATCACGCCCGAAAGCTGGGCGTAACGCCGGAGGACCGATTTGCCGCAACCGTGCCGGCATACCATATTTACGGGCTTTTGTTCTCGGTGCTCACACCGCTGGTGGCTGGCGCATCCATAATTGACGGGGAGCCGACCTACCCCCGGGAAATCCAGAAGGCAGCCAGCCGGGACCGGGCAAGCATTCTTGTGAGCATTCCGCTTCATTACAAAATGCTTGCCGGCACGAAGTTTACCGCAGAGGGCCTGCGATATGCGCTTTCATCTGCAGCCCGGCTCGAAGCAGCAGACAGCCGGGCTTTTTACAGGCAGACGGAACTGGGAATCACCGAGGTATTCGGCTCCACCGAGACCGGCGGCATTGCCACCCGGCTTTGCACCCATGATCAGCCGCATTTCACGCCTTTTGACTGCATTGAATGGAAAATTGAAGATCACCTGCTGGCGATCCGCTCGGATTTCATTTCCCCGGAACTTCCCGTGGACGAAAATGGTTTTTTTATCACCAGCGACCGGGTCAAACCCGTGGAACCGGACGGTTTTGCCCTGGCCGGCCGGGCCGACCGGATCGTCAAGGTGGGCGGCAAGCGCGTGGATCTCGAGGAAGTACGCACCGCGATTGCCGGCCTGCCGCATGTGACAGACGCTGCAGTGATCTGCACCGAAAACGGCAGCACCCGGGGAAACGAAATCCGGGCGCTGGTGGCCGCAAGTATCAGCAGCAGCGAAATCCGCCGCCATCTCCGGCACCGGATCCCGGACTATGCCGTTCCCCGGCACATCCGGATTGTGGATCAAATCCCGGTTTCTCCTGCCGGCAAATACGACAGCACCGAGATCCGCAAACTGCTGAACCAATAGTAGGGGCGAACCTGCGTGTTCGCGCCTACGATGCCGCGCTTCCGGGCGATACTGTTGTGTCTATGCGGTTTTGCAAATAATAGATCCGGATTTCACCTTCCTGCGCTGCGTGTCTCCCGGCTGCGGATTTTGCGCCGGAATTCTGCAATATTGGTGCGGTGATTGAACACGATAAACAGGACCGTGGCCGCCGTGCCGGCAATGGCCAGGGGACTGTCGGCCCACCTGAAAATCGTGGCCCCGGCAAGTACGACCACCATGGAAAACGAGGCGATAAAGGGAAGCCGCATCAGCCCGAAAACCAGCCCCCATGCAATACAGGCGGCAAGCGCACCGGCCGGCACCAGCACCGTTGAAAACCCCAGGTAATTGGCCACGCCTTTTCCGCCTTGAAATTGATGAAAACAGGGATACCGGTTGCCGCAAATCAGGGCCAGCCCGGACCACGCCACTGCCGGCGGGGAGAAAAGCACCACGGCCAATGCGGAGACGGCAGCGGCCCGGCCCACATCCAGCACCAGCACCAGGGCTGCAGCAGGCCAGCCGGCCTGGCGATACACATTGGTCACCCCGGGATTGCCGCTGAAACCGGCTCTCGGATCCCCCTTTTTCAAAAGCCTGAAAAAAAGGATGGCAAAATTGATCGAACCAAGGCAGTAGGCAAAAACTGCAAATATCAAGAACCCCATGGCCACCATCTGCTGTTTTTATTGCTTTTCAAGGATCCAGCCGGGCGGTTTTTTTCGCCCGCCCGTGACATCCCGCATGCGCAGGCCGCGGACAACCTCGAAAACCCCGTTTTCCTCCTGAAAAATCCACAGGTCAAAAATATTTTCCCCCCGCTCACTGCCGGCCGGCAATATGCGGGCGGCATATTTTTGGCCCGGCGCCGTGGGCCGGATAACATGCCGACGCGCAAAACCGACAGGAAACCCGATAAATCCAGAATATCGCTGCCCCCAGACGCACGCGGCATGAAAGGCCGCATCCAGGGCAAACGGCGAGCCGAGCGGCCCGTCTGCTTCAGCTATATCCGGTGTGCGGATTTCGGCTGAGGCGCCTTCCGGACAAAGCTGCACGCTGCAGGCAAGGTTCTGGTATGCCGGCCCCATTGGCACGAGCTCCCTGTATAGATCCTCGGCGGGCACTTGGGTTTCGGCTTCTGATTCCGAAAAATCCGGAACCCCCGGAATATCGGAAGTCATGCCCGAGCGGGCAAAACAGACCCTGGCATGCTCCCGGGTCCGGGTCATGGCAGATCCGGCAACCCGCATGCGGGTAATCAGCGCGGCGCTGATCCGTTCACCCCCGAGTCTTTCAAATTCCACAAACGCCTCAATGGCTTCTTCTTCCCCAACGACCAGAAACTTTCCAAACGCCCCATCAAGCAATGTTGCGACATCCAGCCCTGCTTGCAGGTCCCGGGCGGCCGCGGCAAGCAGCTGCATGGATTCGACTGCCGGAAAAACCGCCGTGTACTCGAAAACATGATCCCGCAGGTAGGGAAAGACATCTATATTCGCCCGCAATCGGGCGGCATCCCCTATTTCGGAAAGATCTCCCATAAATGCCTGGTTCTTTCATCAATGGCTACGGGCCGGCCCGCGGAATTGAGCGCACAATGTTCCGTGAAACCGGTGCACACGATCTGCCCGGTCTCGCCGTGAGTGATGATGTAATGGAATTTCAGCCGGACCTTTCCCAGATCCCCGGGCCGGGTGTGAACCCACATGGGATCGTCGTAATGCAGCGGGCTGTAATATTTGACCCCGATTTCAATAATGGGATAAACATATCCGCTGGCCTCGATTTCCGTGTAGGGATAGGACAGATCGCGCATCAGGGAGGTGCGGCCGAACTCGAAGTAGCGCAGATAATTGGCATGATACACCACCGCAGAGCGGTCCGTGTCTGCATAAAGCGTGCGGTAATGGCTTCTGTGCCAGATAAACCCGTCTGCCAGGTTTCTGACAAAGCGGGGATCCTCGTCATGGATTTCCGGTGTAAACGGCTTGGGCCGCATGATCAGACTCCTTTAAATACGATACAGCAATTTGTGCCGCCAAACCCGAATGCATTTGACAAGAAACACGAATACCCCGCATTGCGGGCATGGTTTGCCACCACGTCGATATCGCCCAGATCCGGGTCATGAATATAGTTGATCGTGGGCAGCAAGACCCCCTGCTGCATGCCCTCGATGCCGAAAGCCGCCTCGATTGCCGCAGAGGCGCCCAGGGTATGGCCGATCTGAGACTTGTTCGAGGATATCGGCAGATTCTTCACCCTGGTGCCAAACACGCTGCGCAGACACTCGATCTCGGTGCGGTCCCCCTTGCTGGTGGACGTGCCGTGGGCATTGACATATTCAATGTCTTCAGGCGAAATCCCGGCATCGTCGATGGCACCTTCAATGGACCGGATAATGGTAGGCGCATGCGGCAGGGTGAAATGATGGGCATCCGAGGTCCAGCCCACGCCCAGGATCTCGGCTTTGGCCTGCAGGCCATGGGCCTTTATGGCCTCTTCTGCGGCCAGCACAAGCACGCCGCAGCCTTCGGATAAAACCATGCCCCTGCGGTCGATGCTAAATGGCCG
>Ga0182239_1000927_pt1 | contig 10077 bp, 12 predicted proteins | sample hydfrate6_PW_210_FD_132456 | JGI IMG/M metagenome (GOLD analysis project Ga0182239, IMG submission 132456) | Subsurface microbial communities from deep shales in Texas, USA - hydraulic fracturing test 6_PW_210 | ecosystem: Environmental > Aquatic > Deep subsurface > Shale gas/oil reservoir >...
ACTTTCTTTCTATACTGGAAAAACTAAAATTTGGCGAAACCGTTTTAGTGGAGTACTCTTCAAAAGCCCCGATTTATCTGCTCTTCCACGAACTTATAAAGTGGAGCAGGGAGAATAACCACCCAGTTCTTGTAGATGACTTTCTCTTTGAATCAAGCCTCGCCCTTTAGGGCAGGGTAAAGAGTTCTAAAACTTAGCTCTAAATCAGGAAAGCAAAACTATTTTAAAGCCTAAAAAACATACTACACATTGGAATGAAGCGAACAATAACAGTAAAACTCCAACCCTCAAAAGCACAAGAGAAAGCACTCTTCGAATTAGCCCAAGCTACTGCTATCGTATGGAATAAAATAAACTATGAAAGGCTAAAGCAATTTAGAGCTTTCGGAAAAATAGACTTCGCTGGAACAGAAAAAGAAGCCTATCACAATTTCAAAGACTGGATAGGTGGCTCAACAGTCCAGCAGATTTCCAGAAAGAACTCTGAAAGCTGGAGGAGCTTCTTCACCCTTTCGAGAAAGAAAAAGTCTGGCGAACTACCCCCATGGATGAAGCCGAGACCGCCAGCGTTCATAAGGGAAAGGAATGGCAAAAAGCTCTTTGTAATCCCTCTAAGGAACGACCAATACAAAATAGAAAACAACATCTTAGAGCTTAGAAGACTTGGAAAGTTTGGAAAGCTTAGAATCCAGTTTAAAGGGAGAATCTATCTAAAGGGAAAGCAGGGAAGATTAGAAATAACCTATGATGAGACTCGGAAGAAGTGGTATGCTCACATCTCATACACGGTGGAGGAGAAACTAGTTAACGGTGAGTGGGTTAGAATTCCGAAGCAACCCATAGGAGACCTTTCCGCTGGAATAGACCTTGGGATTAACAATCTAATGGCAGTTTACGTTGAGAATGGTGAAAGCTTCTTAGTGAACGATAGGCCTCTAAAGTCAATAGCCTTCTATTGGAGAAAAAGAATAGCTAACTATCAGTCTAAAATCAACAAATCTGGAGCAAAGAAGAGTAGAAAACTCTCAAGAATGCACCAGAAGGCAAAACTACAGGCAAGGCATTACATTAATACTGCAGTAAGACAAACTGTTGAAAGGTTTTATTATCTCGGCGTTTCCAGAATTGTTGTAGGCTATCCAAAAGAAATAGCCAGAAGCCCTGAAAAAGGGAGAAAGCAGAATTATCTCCTTTCTCACGTCTGGCACTTTAATTACGTTATTAAACGTCTAAAGGAAGTTGCCGAAGAGTATGGTATTGAGGTTATAATCACGGATGAGGCTTTTACTTCTCAAACCTGCCCTCTCTGTGGCCAACGCCATAAGAACGCTCGCTTTGTTAGAGGTTTGTTTAAGTGCCACAGAGAGGGCGTTGTTATGAATGCCGACTTAGTTGGGGCTTTCAACATCTTAAAGAGGGTTGTCAAAACCATAACCCTGAGCCTGCCGGGCTTAACGGTAGGTAGGGGTAACTGGCCGAAGACCCGGCCAGAGGGGCTGAAAGCCCGCTTTAGTTGGGGCTTTAATGAAGCCCCTCAAACCTTCCCGTCATTGGCGAGGGGTTTCCTCGACGGAAACCCGTCCTTTAGGGCGGGGAGGAGGTCATTTCTTGGACACGCTCCACATGTATAAATCTCAGATGGAGATTGCTGGAATAGATACCTCCCTTCTCAACGACCTTAACGTAATAAAGATTGGAGGGGCTATAAACATAGGGAACGTCTTAGGAAGAGTCCCAATAACTGAGAGCACGGTTTTGGAAAGAGAATACGATAAAATCTTTGAAAAACTGCCCGAAGAGAAAATGATAAACCTCGTGCTGGGTTTTGATAAGCTTTTCATTCTCCACAGCGAGAGAAAAGATTTCATACCCAGTATATACGGAGTGCTGAAATATCTCGGAAACAAAAAGAGGATTGCCTTCTACTTCATCAACGCAGATTTGATAAAATCAGCGGTTCCGGAAATTTTACCTATTATGGAGGAGATTTCAACAGCAGTTGTTTCAATCGAGGAGAAGGATGGCTTCAGGATAAACCTTCTTAAGCCACTCAACATTTAAAGTGTGCCCCGGAGGAGCGAAGGGGAATCACAGCTCGCCACTCGCTCATCCCCCGCGGTTTCTCCGGGGCATTGATAGTTAGATGAAAACATCAAAAATTTTCTCATAACCGGGAGGAATAAACCTTCAAAAGCTTCATACCTCTGGCTCATGAAAAAGGTTATATAGGGTTTCTTTTCTAAAATAAAATGGTGACAGCTATGAAAATTGTTGAACTGGACATAAAATTGCCTTATGAGAAAAGGGGAAAAATTTTGAGTAAAATTTTAAATGAGGTTAGGGGAAAGATTAAGGACATACACTTCTTGCCCCCCACAAGCAAAGGTATTAGTGAAATAAGAATGGAAGTTGCAGAAGAGAACGTTCAAAAGCTCCTTGAGGACATCAAAAAGATAGTAAGAGACGGAAAAATCAGCTTCAAAGTGCTGAGTGAAGCCTAACGCCTAAGTATTGATGTAACTCCAGTGGCAGCAAACACAAGCAGCTGAAATGCCTTGTATGCCTCGATAATGTCCTTTGCTTCAAACTCTACCGTTTTTCCATCTATCCTTCTTGCCCCCGGTAGAAGTTCTCCTACATCCGCCATGCCGCTGTTGTTGTAAGTGAGCCTCACCCTAACGGGATAGTCGAGTTTTAGGGGCTTTGTTTCTCCGTTTTTGTATTTTTCAACAGCTCTGAAGACGGCGTTCTCAAGGTCTTTCTTAATTTTCTTCATGCTCGGGCTTATGGCGGAATACCTTGAGAATGCCTCCTTAAATACCACTCTCTCAGCCCATGGTGTGAATTTCTCCACATCCTCCTCGAGGAGTTTTTTGTCTCCTCCAACAAGGATCACTGGAATGTTGAAATGTCCCACAGCAAAGCCATTCAAGAGGAATTCACTAACCTCAATGCCATTTAGCTCAAGCTTTCCAACGTTTGCACCGCTGTAGGTGTGGTCAAAGATACCATATGCCGTTCCGGCCTTTGCGTGATATCCTAAAAATAAAGCTACATCACATCCTTCAGCTCCAGCAACCATAGCCATTGGCCTTGGGTAACCTCTGACGAGGTAAACGTATTCGGGGAGCTCCTCGGGAAGAAGGTTTACCATTGGACCGTGGCTGTCAGCTATTACCACCTCTTCAAAACCAGCTCTGTGAAGGGCATCTGCAGCGGTTAAAGTTATTTCCGTGGCTATTTTCCGAGCTTCGTTGTATAGAGCACCTTTTTCCACCAAGTGCTGGGGACTGACTATAAAGGGTATCCCCTCTAAATCAACAGAGATAAAAGCGCGCATTTGGATCACCGATTAAATATCTCAGTGGCACATATTTAAATAAATTTGGGAAACAAGACACCCTCAGAAACAAAAACGGTAATCAATAAATACAATGAGTACAACCAATTAACCAGGAGAATTAAATGGGCGCTATAGTTGAATTTCTAAAGATAGTTGTGGGAATTGTTGTGTGGTTAGTTATCGTAATAGTGATTATATGGTTTCTAGAAGGATTCTGGAAAGGCCTCTCAGAGCTTGTTGGAGATTTCTTGGGAACCTCAAAAAAGTGAAGTTAGGAACAAAGGTTCACTAGTCAAACTCAAGGCTTGACTTTTTTGACCCCTTTTATTATCCTTTCCAGTCTTTTCCTAGCTTCCTCCAAAGAGCCCGCTTTTTCTATCGCTGTTCCAGTAACGATTATGTCCGCACCGCTCTGGGCAACCTCTTTTGCATCTTCGTAGCTCCTTATGCCGCCTCCAACTATTAGGGGAACATCAATTGCGGCTTTAACAGCTTTAATCATATCATTCGGCACATGTTCTGGAGCACCGCTTCCCGCTTCAAGGTAAACAAGCCTCATCCCCATGTACTGCCCAGCTAATGCATAAGCAGCAGCTATTTTTGGTTTGTGCCTTGGAATCGGCTTGGCATCACTTACCCATCCAACTGTTTCACCCGGCTCAACGATGAGATATGCCATCGGTATCGGCTCAATTCCATAGCGTTTTACCGTAAAAGCTCCAAGCGCCTGGGCACCAGTAATAAAAAATGGATTTCGTGAATTAAGGAGGCTCATAAAGAATATTGCATCCGCATATTTGCTTACTCCACCATGTGAACCCGGAAAGAGTATCACAGGTAAGCTGGAGCTCTCTTTTATCGACTTAACAACCTCATCAAGAATTTCTCCCTCTGCCCCTGTGGAACCACCCACCATTATTGCATCCACACCAAGTTCCTCACTCATTTTGGCAAGCTTTCCTGCAGTTTCAGGAGAAACATCATCGGGGTCTAGGAGAACAAAGTGAAGTTTTTCTTTCTCGAGCTTCTCATGAATGTATGATTCAACTTTTCCTATCCTCAGCATTCTCTTCCCTCCACTTCATAATTTCTTCGGGACTTTTAACTCTTTTCCACTTAAGGCTTCTTGAGTTTAAGATGTTACATATTGTTCCATCTGGAGGAGTTGCGGAGTAGTATAAATTTGTTTTTACTTTAACATCACTCGCCCCAAAACCTTCAACCCCTTGAAAAACTTTTCCCACGATACGGGAAAGTTCCTCCTCAATTCTTTCCTCGCTGGGTATTAGATAAGCGCTCAAAAGCTGTGCTCTTTGGAGAAGAAAGTCAATATGCCAGTGAAGATGTTTTTTCTTTCTGAAATGTCTTGCAACCCTTTTTTCGAGGGAGTTCATTGCAGAGCCAACGTAAATGTAATACCCTTTCTTCAAACGAAACTCTCGGGCTTTTGTTCTTATGTTTACGTCTCTTTCCAAATAGATTACAAGAAGATAGGAGCCCTTCATGTTTAGAACTCTGTAAAAGAATATATAAGGGCTTTGCAAGGGCAAGGCAACAAAGTATATAAAGCAGACCAGCGGAGTAAAGTTTGAAGAGAGGTGCCTAGTATGGTGGACAAAAAGAAAAAGCGCCCCATTGATGAATTTCCTTGGCAGGAGTATGATAAGGAAGAATTTGAAGAAAAATATCCCCACCTAGCTAAAGAACTTGAAGAAGAGCCCGGTCTTGTTATCGAAGGTTACAGAGTGGAAGAGGAAGAATTGATGGATTTTTCCGGGTACAATCCGACGGTTATTGACTTCATAAGAAGATGCGAGACCGATGAGGAGGCATTGGAAATTATCAACTGGATGGAGGAGCACGGTGAGATAACTCCTGAATTAGCGAAAGAACTCAGGATAAAGCTCGTGAAAGAAGGGGTAAGAAGCTTTGGAAGCAAAAAAGAGTGGGGATGGTACGAAAGGCATAGAAAACGTTAGATATTTCCGATTCTCTGGAGCACCATGCCCTCTATTCTTATCGGCTCCATTCTCCTTGCTTGAATTATTGCTTGGTCGAGTCTAACTTCGCTCTCTGCGTGTATTGTAAAGAGAGGATCCCCTTCCCTAACTTTTTCTCCAACTTTGACGTGGAGCAGAATTCCAGCCCCCTTGTCTTCCGGAGCTCCAGCGGCTCTTGCTATTGTCGTTATTGCTTTGTTGTCGATCTTTGTTACATATCCAGAGGTTTGAGCTACGAAGGTGTAAGTTTTGTCGCCTATTGGGATATCCTCTGGCTTTATATTTGGATCTCCCCCCTGCTCGGCTATTATCTCCTTTAGCTTTTCGTAAGCTTTTCCACTTTCGAGGATTTCTTTCGCCATCTTCTTGCCCATTCCTGCCGGTGCTACTCCACCCATCTCAAGCAGAATCCCCGCTAAGCCCGTGGCCTTCTCCACCAGACTCCCCGGGCCTTTGCCTGTCATTATGGTCTCTAAAGCCTCTTTAGCCTCAAGCGCAGGGCCAACTGTGTGTCCTATTGGCTGGCCCCCATAAGTAATCGCTGTTTCCACATATTGACCGAGTCTCTTTCCTAGCTCTATGAAGTCTTTTGCCAAAGACCTTGCCTCCTCTATGGTCTCAACCTTCACTCCCTCTCCCGTTGGTATGTCTATGAGAACGTATTGAGAACCCATGGCGTACTTCTTCGACATTATGCTCGCAAGCATAAGCCCCCTAGGATCAATGCTTAATGCCCTTTCGGCTTTAATTGTTAGGTCATCAGCGGGGGCCAAGTTAAGGGCTCCACCCCACACCAAACAGGCACCAATTTTTTCCACGATCCTCTTTATTTCGTCCAATGAGAAAGTCACTGGAGCAAGAACTTCTACCACATCAGCAGTTCCAGCGGCACTTGTTATTGCCCTTGAAGAGGTTTTTGGAATTGTTAAGCCGGCTGCGGCAACTATCGGCACTACAAGCACGTTTGTCTTGTTTCCGGGGACTCCACCTATGCTGTGGACATCCATAATCGGCTTTCTATCTATATCCAACATATCTCCAGTCTCTGCCATTGCCATTGTAAGCCACGCAATCTCATCCATATCAAGCCCGTTTATCTCGAGAGAAGTTACAAAAGAACTTATTTCTATGTCCCGAAGTTTTCTATCGACGATGTCTTTAACAATTGCCTCTATTTCAACCTTCTTAAGCTTTTGACCATTCATCTTTTTCTTAACATATCTCACGCTTTCTGGAGTTCCTGCAGGAACTACGTTTACCATTTCTCCTTCAGAAAAGGAATAAGCACGCATTATGTCCTTTGTAACCCCTATCTCCCCCGGCTGAACCATGTTGCTTATAACCACATCTCCGTATATTGTTCTTTTTGCGGTTTCTATTTTAATTAGGTCCTCTGGATGAAGCTTTGCTTTCTTAGCGTCTTCCTCGTTGATTACTACCATAAATCTCCCGGTCTCTACATCCAAAATCTTCACTTTTACCCTCATGTTTTTACCCTCCTAAATGAATGGGGATGTAATAATAATATTCAGGAATACTTAAGCTTTTCTTAAGGACAAAAAGAATTTAAGGGACAGAGAACTCATAAGTTCCGTATTTCTTCTTCCAAGGATTCCTCAAGGGCTCTCTCCCATTCCTCAACATCAAACTCAACTAATTCTGACTCCAGCTCTTCTTTTAGATGGGTAACCCTTCTCTTCAAGGTATTCCTTGTTTCCGTGTCATATCCACCATAGACTGGCGATCTTCTCTCCGCTATGTACAGTATTGCAAGGATTATATTTGTAGCCAGGAGGATAATGACCAGAAAAGTAAGTGGGTTCATCTTCTCCCCCCTCCAAACAGGGCTTTGAAAACCCTCTTTATTGGGCTTTCTGGTTCCGGAGGCTTGTATTTAACTCCCGCAAGCTTTGCGGCGAGCTGCTTATAGGCTATTGCCGCCGGCGACATTGGATTTTTGATAACTAGGGGAATTCCATAAGCACTTGCCCTCTTCACTTCTGGGTCTTCAGGTATTACTGCAAGTACCGGGACTTCTAAGGTGGCTTCAATGTCCTCTCTACTTAGTTCTGTTTTTTCATTTGTTACTCTGTTCAATACAGTCCCCAACGGAAGGGTTCCAAGCTTTTCTGCTACAAGTTTCGTTTTAAGGGAGTCTGTGATCGCAGAAATCTCCGGGTTTGTTACCAAAATAAGTTCCTTTCCTATGAGCAGAGCAGTGATTGAGGTCATCTCAAGACCAGCAGGGGCATCGATTAAAACAAAATCCGCCATTGATGAGATCTCCCTTATGAGCTCTTTCAATCTCTCCGGATTCTTTACCTTCTTTATTTTTTCAAGGCTTAGTCCGCCTGGGATTACCTTAACACCTGCTGGGCCTTCGTAGATGGCATCCCTGAGTTCTGCTTCTCCTGAGAGAACATCGTGGAGGGTTATTGGAATATCCTCCATACCGAGGATTAAGCTCAGATTTGCCATTGTAATATCTGCATCAATTACTATGACCTCCTTTCCAAACTGTGCCAAAGCGACACCAACATTTGCTAGTGTTGTGGTTTTACCCGTGCCACCTTTTCCAGAGGCAAAAACAATAGACCTTCCCAATTTAATCCCTCCATATCTTTAAATCCAATGTACGAAATTTGTAATCAATGCATCTAACTTATATGTTGATGTCTAACTTTTTATAGTTAACTCAATTAATCCTTAAAAAAGAATTAAAGGGCAGTTAAAAACGTAAAGAAAAGGCTACTCCTTTTCTTCCTCTAACTTTTTCTTTGCGACTTCAGCTGTATCAGAAAGGCTCCTGAATAGCTTCAACATCTCCATCGGGAGTGTTAGAACTATAACATTGCTCTTGTCTCCTGCTACGTCACTTATTGTTTGCAAGGTTCTAAGCTGGAGTGCCATTGGGTGCTCAGAGATAATTTCTGCAGCTTCTCTAAGCTTCTCGGCAGCCTGTCTTTCTGCCTCAGCAAGTGTAATTCTTGCTCTCCTTTCTCTCTCTGCCTCTGCTTGTCTTGCCATTGCCCTTTGCATTCCAGCCGGAAGTTCAACGTCTTTTATCTCTACGGCCGTAACTTTTATTCCCCATGGATCAGTGGCTTCATCAATTATCCTTTGCAGTTCTCTGTTGAGCTTTTCCCTCTCACTGAGCAGTTCATCCAAGTGCGCTTGACCAATTACACTTCTCAGAGTTGTTTGGGAAATTTGGGACGTTGCCATGATAAAGTTCTTAACCTGGGTAACGGCTTTTACCGGGTCGACGACTCTAAAGTAAACAACGGCATTAACCCTAACAGGCACGTTGTCCTTTGTTATTGTTTCTTGAACTGGAACGTCTAAAACCTGAGTTCTCAAATCAACTATAACAGCCTTTTCGAATATTGGGATTATGAAGAACAATCCTGGTCCTCTTGCTCCAACAACCCTACCAAGCCTGAAGATCACTGCTCTCTCGTATTCTTTCACTATCTTTATAGCTGAGGCTAAAAACACCAAAATAAAAACCAAAATAATAACATACACAATCCACTCAAAGGCCATTCTACTTCACCTCATTAGTATTTTCCTTTTCATGCTTTTTTTCTTTTTCCCTAACCACGATAAGTTTGAGCCCATTCATTCCAACAACCTTAACCTTTTCTCCAACATTTATTGTTTCACCATCCCTGCTTCTTGCCCTCCAAAGCTCTCCTCTGACTCTTATCATCCCTTCTGGAGCTAAAGGTTCCACTACCTCTCCTGAAAGGCCTATCATCTCTTCCTTCCCTGTTTGTGCTTTTCTTCTATGAGCCCTTATCACTGCAGCCATTCCAAAGGCAAAGAACAAAGCAAGCAGTGCACCGATTGTTATTATTATCAATCTGATCTGGGAATAAACTTCCCTTGAAATCAGGTAGTCCACTCCCCCACCCCCGCTGAAGAGCATTATGCTACCCAAAACAAACGTTATAAAGCCAGCAACGGTAAAGAGGCCAAAAGTAGGCGTTAGGGCTTCTGCTATGAAGAATATCACTGCAAGGATTATCAACAGCAATCCTGCACTCCTGTAGCCGAAGTATCCAAGCCCTATTATGGCTAGGACAATCATTATTGCTCCAGCCGTTTCTGGAACGTGCCACCCTGGACTCAGGAAGCCTAAAACAAGAGCCCATATGCCGAGTGTTAAGAGAACGTAAGCAACTGCTGGATCGGTGATGTATGTTATTACTCTATCCTTTAAACTCGGTTCTAGATATCTAACTTCAGCTCCTTTAAGATCTAAAGTTACGTATTCTCCCCTTACGGGAACTTTAGTTTTCATGCCATCTGCTTTTTCCAAGAGTTCATCTACATCGTTTGCAATGACCTCAATAACTCCGTACTTTAAGGCTTCTTCGGGATCTATGGCCAAATCCTCTGTTATGAACTTTTCTGCCATTGTCTCATTTCTTCCACTGGCCTTTGCCAAGCTTTTTATGTAGGAGATGTAGAAGTTAACGACCTTTGGGGGAGCCTCTATAATGCTTCCATTTTGGGAATAGCCTAAAATAGGCCTGCATGCACCGATGCTTGTTCCGGGTGCCATGGCTATTAAATGTGAACCCAAGGCAATATATGTTCCAGCGGAGGCCGCCATAGCTCCAGGTGGATAAACGTAGGTTATAACGGGAACATCGGCAGATTTTATTCTCTCTATTATGTTTTGCATCGCGTCCGCTCTACCGCCGGGAGTGTCAAGAAGAATTATTA
>Ga0182239_1000929_pt1 | contig 10070 bp, 8 predicted proteins | sample hydfrate6_PW_210_FD_132456 | JGI IMG/M metagenome (GOLD analysis project Ga0182239, IMG submission 132456) | Subsurface microbial communities from deep shales in Texas, USA - hydraulic fracturing test 6_PW_210 | ecosystem: Environmental > Aquatic > Deep subsurface > Shale gas/oil reservoir >...
CACATAATAAAAAATGTGACCTTTGCCTTTCTTGCTTGGCGACCTTTGCGCCTTGAGCGAAGCGGGCGGTTCAAGATTCTCTTGGTTGGGTTGCGGGCGTAGCTCGCCTTGGTCCTATTTTCAAGCCGAAAACACGACCTCCCGAAAGAATTGGGCCTTGATTGGAACGACACGTAACTGATGTGGTTTTGTACAATAATATGCGTATGTCTCAGCAAAATCTTCCCTGGAATTTTGCCTTGCCGGGGAAGAGACAAACTGATTCTCCCTGGGACGAATCTTGTGAAACCATTGATCCCTGTGGGCTTGGCTCAAAACACGCAAAAACACATAATGCCCTATTTCGTGGTACAGGACATGGTAAAATTCGGAAGATGTTTTGAAAGGAAAAATTATGATCACTGATAGATCAGATTCGTGATAATAAAATCCCCTGGTCCGAAGAGAAAATGGCTTTTGGTGGACAAAGGACAAATGCGTGGCAAAAGTTCTGTGCGGGTCATAGCGAATGGCCTGGAGCCCTTCATAATGGGCCCGCGGGAGGCGTTTAACAGCCTGGATCACTTGACTTTTTGCGACAATATTTTGACGTTCAAAATTTGCAACTAAGAGACGCATGATTCATATAAAAATAGGAACGTGGCTCCTCACGTTTTAACTTTACCATACTTGCCGTATGAAGACCGAAAGGTCAAAAACCTGTTCTCCAGCTTTTTCTTTTTTATTTTTTCCAACAAGGTGGTCCTCTTCAGATTGAGGCGTTCGGCCGCTTGTTTCTTATTCCCATTTGTAGCCACCAGAGCTTGAAGGATGAGTCTATCCTCAAATTCGCTTACCCGGCTATTAAAATCAATTTCCTGATCTGTGAAGTGTAATACCTGCTCCTTTGGAATATTGGGATCACTCTCTTCATCGACCTCATAATATTGCTGGGAATAAACATCATGCTCGAAGCGGATATCTTCCGGCAAGTCCTCAAGATCAATAATCCGCTTGGGATGGAGAACACAGAGCCTTTGGACCAAATTTTTCAACTCGCGCACATTGCCCGGCCACAAGTAATTCTGTAATGCCTGGAGCGCAGGAATTGAAAACGATTTTTTTTGATCAGCGTGGCCACGATTGAACATCAGCGTGAATTTCTCAACCAGCAGCAAGATATCCTCAATCCGATCACGCAAAGGGGGTATTTCCAAGGGCACGACACTCAGGCGATAAAAGAGATCTTGACGGAATCTGCCTTCCTCAATTGCTATTTTCAGATCAGTATTCGTGGCAGCTATAATCCTGGTGTCGACCTTCGTTGACTTGACGGAACCTACAGGTTCGAATTCCATCTCTTCCAATACCCGCAAGAGCTTGGATTGCAACTCAGGCCGCATATCTCCAACTTCATCCAAAAACAAGGTGCCACCCTGCGCGTAATGCAGTCTCCCTTTTTTGCTCTGCGAAGCCCCGGTGAAAGCACCTTTTTCGTATCCGAACAATTCGCTCTCTAACAGATTATCTGGAATTGCAGCACAATTGACGGAAACAAAATTTTTGTTCGCCCGAGGGCTCGATTTATGAAGGGCTTTAGCTACCAACTCTTTGCCGACACCGCTTTCCCCTTGTATCAAGACAGTGCTTGTCGCTTCCTCCCCCAGGCGGATTATAAGCTCAAAGAGATTTTGCATTACCGGAGATGTTCCCACCATTCCGTGGAATCCGTCACTCTCCCGAAGACTCACATCATTTTCGGAAGTTTCAGGGAACACGCCGTGTAAAGGTAACAAGTTTGAAATTGACAATGATACTTCTTCTGGATGCCATGGTGGAGATATGATGCTCTGAGCACCGCACCGAAGGGCTTGAACATGCATATCCTTGTTCTGTGAAGAAATGAGGGCTATCCGCAGCGCTCTCGGAAGGGACTTCTTAATGTATTGCATGAGAGCATAGCCTTGATCTTGACTGGAAGTAAGATCTACAAACACTATTGCGGGCCGAAGTTTTGCAATTTTTTCTCGCGCTTGACTAAACGATGATATAAGATGCGGTGGATTTACAAGCAGATGAGATAGCTCATCTTTCAGCTCTTCCCCTTGCTGAGACTTCGAAGTCACAATAAATGCCGTAATATGTCGTTGATCCAGCATATCTTTTATCTCACTGGAAAGCCAGAAAATTGTTTAATGTATAAGGTAACAGCCGATACCTCCGTGGACATGCCGGTTATCGCCCTCTTCTCATATCCTGTCCAAAGACCTTTTTATCCGCCAAAAAGACGATAAAGATCAACAGAACCGAGATCCATTGAGGTAGCCACCGACCTCGTCATTTGTCAGATTTGCCTTCCGGCAAATCTGACATATTTTTTGGGCCAAAGAGTCCAAAAAAACGTATTGCCGAATTGATCATATAGAAACGTGTGACCCCCTCCGTCATTGCCTTGGCCCGGATTCTTCGAATACACCGGGATCAGGCTGGCCAGGCAATCGAGGGGAAAGTCATTCTATCTGCTCTGTATTCCCGCCTGCGCGGGAATGACGGACAAAGCAGGGTCTTGTTTCATACGAGCCAGGCTATTGTGTGGCCATAATTTTGACCATTTTCGATCACAGCCGACACATTTGCGAGTTCATTCACCTGGAAACTTAGCATGTATACTCAGCATTCCATTATGAGTCAAACAAAAACACAATAAATAAAAAGTGCTGGACAAACCTGGCCGGTTCAAATGAGAATTCAATTTTGGCTTGCGATTTGCATTTATCTTAGAGCTCATTCCCCGGCAGAACAGATCGTTGGTTGTATCGTTTTTTTCGCCACACTTCCAAGCCAGATGCCGCAGATTTGTATCTCATTGAAATTTCCTGGCCATTCCCGAGAAAATTGCCGGGCTGCACGAATGCAACAAAGAGGCTCTCACATGTTCAGCTCTTTTTGCCAACACGAACATGCATCGAGGTTTTGAGCAGTTGAGTTTTTTATGGATATCCTGTGTGGCACAAACAGGTGTCGGACTTCTGACATATGGCCAATGAATCTCCAGCCCAACAACAGGGTCAAGAAACAAGCAACAAGCCGCTCTCATTATGGCGTCGCATTCGGCAGTGGCCCCTTTCCAGGCAATTGAGCCTGCTGGCTGTAGCCCTGTTGTCCATAGCCGCCTTTGCCTATTTGATCCTGCAGGCCCGGGTGGCCGACTATCAACTCCTCTATGGGAACCTGGGAAGCAAAGAAGCCTCTTCAGTGACAAAGTGGCTTGAGGATAACAATATCCCCTACGAGCTTCAAAACAGTGGACAGGCGATATATGTCCCGGCCGATCAAGTACACAAGGCCCGCCTGGACCTGGCCGGTGCGGGCTTGCCTAAGGGACAGGGAGTCGGGTTTGAAATCTTTGATCAACAACGCTTCGGTGTAACCAAGTTCACCCAACAAGTCAATTATCAACGAGCCCTGCAGGGGGAATTGGCCCGAAGCGTGGCCAGTTTGGATGCGGTCAAAAGTGCTCGTGTACACCTTGTTATTCCTGAAAAACGTGTCTTGCAGGACATGCAGGAAGAACCCAAGGCTTCGGTCGTGGTCACCATGGATGGGGGAAAAATTCTCAGCCAGGACCAAATCAGCGGTATTGTCCGTCTGGTGGCAGGAAGCGTTGAGGGCTTGGAGCCAAAGCAGGTTACCCTGGTTACTGGTCAAGGGCGGGTATTGCACGGAAACGAGCGTTCAGATGACGAATCTCCTTTTTCCGGCCGTAAACTGGAATACAGGCAAGAAGTTGAGAAAACCTTGGAGCAGCGTGCGTCGACTCTGCTCAGCCGTGTTTTTGGCACTGACAATGCCCTGGTCCGGGTCACGGCCGATATCGATTTTATTGAAAAGAGTACGACAGAGGAATTGTATGATCCGGACAGCTTGGTCCCCCGCAGCGAAAAGAGTGTGGAAAAAATTCGGGGACAACGGGCAAGCGGAGGCATTCCTGGAGCTGATACCAACTTGAATATGCAGGACAATCAAGGTCAATCTCTACCCAGCCAGGAATCGAGTGAGACCATTAATTATGAAATCAGCAGGACGGTAAGCCAGATTACCAAGGGCATGGGGGATATTCAAAGGCTGTCTGTGGCTGTTTTGCTTTCCGAGCAATTCCTTGCCTCTGGAACAGGCGGAGGCAATGCCCAGGATGTAATAGAGGCTGTACAACGGCTTGTGTCCGGAGCCTTAGGGCTACGCAAGGAACGCGGAGACCGGATCGAGGTGGTTTCCATGCCCATCAGCGCAGTCCAGTCATCAGAAGGCGTTTCGTCTCAAGAGCCAAGTCCATACTGGTACATTCCACTGATCAAATACGGACTCATCGCCCTGGGCCTGCTCCTTGTCTATTTTATTCTCATCCGGCCACTGATCAAAACCATGCGCGGCGAACAAAGCGAACCTTACAAGACTGTCCAGGAGCTTGAGTCGGAATATGAATATGGGATCGAAGAACAGAAACGAAAAGATCCAACAGAACAGTTGAAACAGGAAATCGCACGTTCAGAAGTGACTCCGGCCCAAATCGTCAAAACCTGGCTCAAAGAAAGTTAATAATCTTCCGGAATTGCTCATGGCAAAGAAAATCCATCGTGATTTCGACAGGTTGTCCGGTGTAGAAAAGGCGGCCGTGCTTCTTTTGTGCCTGGGGGAAAAAACCACAGCCGAGGTATTCAAGGAGCTCACGGACAATGAAGTGCGCATGATCAGCCGGGCCATGATGCAGTTTGACCATGTGCCCGCTGCCATGGCCCAAAAGGTCCTGGACCGGTACAAAGAAGCCCAGCAGGAATACGCCGGCTTTTTCATCAACGGAAGCGAGTTCACCCAAAACGCGATCTATGCCACCGGAGACCCGGACCGGGTGGATGCCTTACTGGAGGAAATAGCTCTGGGTACAGGAGACCGGCCTTTGGAGACCATCGCCATGATGGAGCCGGGGACCATCGCCGGGCTGCTGCAGAACGAGCACCCGCAAACCATCGCCCTGATCCTTTCCACCCAGAAAGCGGACCAGACCGGGCGCATCCTTCCCCATTTCTCCGAGGAGCTCAAGTCGGACGTCATCTATCGCATCGGGAAAATCGACAAGGTCTCTCCGGAAGTCCTGAGCAATATTGAAGAGGCCTTGCGGCGGGAGATCGGCGGCGTGATCAATCAGGAACAACAGCAAGTCGGGGGCGTTGACAAGGTTGTCGAAATTTTGACCCAGATGGAAAAGGGATTGGACTACAAAATTTTGGAGCGCATAGAGGAACAGGACCCGGAGATGGCCGAAGAGATTCGAAAGAAGATGTTCACTTTCGACGATTTAGTGCACATCGACAATCGGAGCATGCAGCTCATCCTGCGCGAAGTACGCAACGAGACCCTGACCTTGGCCTTAAAGACCGCCTCGGACAAGGTCCAAAGCAAAATCTTCGCCAATATCAGCGACCGGGCCAAAACCATGATCCAGGAAGATCTGGAGTCCCTGGGTCCGGTACGCCTTTCGGACGTGGAGGCCGCCCAACAGGGCATAGTCCAGCTGGCCCTGCGCCTGGAAGAGGAAGGAAAAATCGTCATTCCGGGACGAGGAGGAGAAGAGATCCTTGTCTAGAATTCTGCGCGGAGATATTCCCGGCCTGGAACGTATCCAATTCAGGGAACTCGATGCCATACCGGATGCTTTGGACAATGTTTTCGAAGCTGTTTCCTGTGTTTCGGAAATAAAACATGAAGCCACGACTTCCTCTTCATCGAGTACAGACGATCAGAAGGACAACAGTTCGAAACCAAACAATGCGAAAGGCAAAAATAAAAATAAGACGACTCCCCCCAAAGAAACAAAGGCTGAAAAAGAACAGCCTCAGGAGCAGATTGATGTAGAGGGCCTGCGGGCTGAAGCCTATGCCCAGGGTCAAACCGAGGCCCGGAAAAAGATGCGTCAAGAATTGGACACAGTCTTGCAGGCATTTACCCAGGCAGCCAAAGAATTGGACGGGCTTCGCTCCGACTTTTTGCGCCGCCAGGGGGAGGATCTGGTCCGGCTGGCCATGGAAGTGGCCGAGCAGGTGATCGCCGCCGAGTTGAGCCTGAACCCGGATCTGATCCTTTCCATTGTCGGCAAGGCCATGGAGTCGGCCTTTGAAGCAGATGAGTACCGGATACTGGTCAATCCGGAGGATGTCAGCGTGGTCCAGGAGAACAGACCCCTCCTGCTGGCCAATATCAACGGTCTGCGCCAGATCCATGTCCAGGGGGATGCGAGCATTACCCGCGGAGGATGCATAGTGGAATCAAATAAAGGACAGGTGGATGCCAGGGTGGAAAGCAAAATGGCCGAGATCCACAAACAACTCAAGCAGGCTGTGCAGACAACATGATGGATGCCCTTTTTCATTGCGTCCGCAATCTGGACCCGCTCCGCAGCTGCGGCAAGGTGACCAACATCATCGGTATGCTGGTCCAGGGCTATTGCCCCCAGGTTTCTGTGGGCTCCATGTGCGAGATCCGGTCGGAAAACTGCACAGAACCGGTTCTGGCCGAAGTGGTCGGGTTTCGGGACTCCATGGCCCTGCTCATGCCCCTGGGCGAATTACAGGGCCTGGCCCCTGGGAACTTGATCAATGTGCGGGATTCGGATGCCCGTTTGCCCGTGGGCCAGGCCATGCTGGGCCGCATTCTGGATGCTATGGGCAGACCCATCGACGGCCTGGCCGATTTTTTCCTCAATGAAGAACGACCCATATACAGCCTGCCCCCCGGTCCCATGGACAGGAAACGCATAGATGCCCCTCTGGACCTGGGCGTGCGGAGCTTAAACGGTCTGCTCACCTGCGGCCTTGGCCAGCGATTGGCCATTATGGCCGGCTCCGGGGTGGGCAAAAGCACTATGTTGGGTATGATGGCCAGAAATTCTCAGGCCCCGGTCAATGTGATCGCCTTGATCGGGGAACGGGGCCGGGAAGTCAGAGAGTTCATTGAAAACGACCTGGGCAAAGAGGGTTTGAAACGATCTGTGCTGGTGGTGGCCACATCGGATCAATCCCCGGTTCTGCGCATGCGGGCGGTCTTTGTGGCCACGACCATTGCCGAATATTTTGCCGATCAGGGCCAAGACGTCTTGTTTATGATGGACTCTGTAACCAGGTTCGCCATGGCCGGACGGGAAGTCGGCCTGGCCGTCGGTGAACCGCCCACGACCAAGGGCTATCCTCCTTCGGTATTCGCCAAATTGCCAAAGTTTTTGGAACGGGCCGGCAACTACAAGGGCAAAGGAAGCATCACCGGCCTGTACACCGTGCTGGTCGAAGGCGACGACATGAATGAACCGGTATCGGACGCCGTACGCTCCATCCTGGACGGACATATCGTCCTCACCCGCAGGCTGGCCCACAAAAACCATTATCCACCGGTGGATGTCCTCCAGTCCACCAGCCGGTTGATGAAGGAGTTGGTGGATCCCGAACATATGGAACTCAGCGCACGGATCAAGGAAATTTTGGCCACCTATGCCGAGTCCGAGGATTTGGTTTCCATCGGGGCTTACACCAAAGGGACCAACCCAAAACTCGACCAGGCCATGGATCTTCTGCCGGGAGTGAACGAATTTTTGACCCAGGACCGGGAAGAAAAAGTGACCATCCAGGAATCCCTGAAAGACATGCGTCATATCTTTTCTCAATAACAAAAACCTTCATCAAAGACCAGGAATATGACCTATTTTCCTTTGCAGTCCGTGCTCGGATACAAAAAAAGTCTGGAAGATCAGGCCCAGCTCTCCTTGGCCAAGGCCAGACAGGAATACCAATCCATCAGCGATCAAAGGCAGGCCGAGAAGCAACGGCTGCTGCACATGCGCAAAGAGTTCGAACAGCACCAAAGTCAGGGTATGGACGGCATGTCCCTTGTCCTTTATCAGCAGTGCCTGGATTCCATGAGCCATGGACTTCGGCGGATGGACGTGGAACTTGCTCGGGCAGAACAAAAGGTGTTGGAGAAAAAACAGGATCTGCACCAGGCATGTACGGACAAAAAAAAGCTGGAAAAACTCAAGGAACGTCACGAGCAAAGGTCCAAAGCAGAAAGCAACCGTTTGGAGACAATGGAACTGGACGACGTTGCCCTTTGCGGTTGGGGGAGGAGCGGATGATACGGTTTTACCGTAAGCGGGAATTTTGTTTTCTTCAACTCCTGTTCCTGAACTTACTCCCCATCCAGGGACTCGCAGCAGCACTCGTGGTGTGCACCCTTGCCTGTGCCCAGGCTCAGGAAGTTCCAATGGAGCAAGACCGCAACTCCCAGGCCCTGGCCTTGGAAGAAAAGCGTATTGTATCTATTTTGCAGGATAAACTAGCCGAAGTTGAAAAACGGGAAGAGGAAGTCCGAACCAAGGAAAAGGAATTAAAGGTTCTGCGCAGAAATGTCGAAAAAACATTGGAGCGCATGCAGCAAATACGGGCCGACCTCGAGGAGAGGGTGGAAAAACAACGTCGGCTCCGTATGGAAAAAGTCAAAGAACTCAGTGGAATATATGAAAACATGAATGCCGCTCGGGCAGCCCAGGCCATGCTGTCCATGGACCGGGACCTAGCCATCGGTATTTTGTCCAATATGCGCCGGAAACTGGCCGGGGAGGTCCTGGACCAGATGCCGGGCGAGAAAGCGGCAGAGATCAGTCGGGATTACAGCAACATGGGAGGTGAACCGCCTCCTCCGTAACCAGTGGACCCACACATGAGCCAACTTGCTCCGGTTATCGTCCAACCGGCAAACACATCCAAAGACCTGCCCAAGACCTCCCGGTCTGGGCAGGGGCAATCGTCCGTCAAATCGCAATCTCCCTTTGTCGACCTACTGACTTCTTCCCAAAAGAGCCATACCCATAGCACACCTCGCCAGTCAGGGATCTCCACCAATGATTCCGGTCAAAAAGGGCAACTGCTTTCTTTTTCCAATGCCGACACTAAAGCCGATCAACAGGTCCAGGCTTTGAACCAACTACTCCGGGATATCCTCCATACCAACTCTGAGCTCAGTGAAATGCTTAAAGAAGCAACGGGCACAGGAGATCTCAGCGTCTGGTTTATGAACCGCCTGATGGGGGCCCTGGAGCTAAATCAAACGGATGGAGCTCAGATGATCAGCCTGCAAACGGCGGAAGAAACTGCAGATCAACAGCAAAGTGATCTCAAAGGCCAAACAGAGGACGATCTCGCAGGGTTCGAACTCCTTTCCGCTCTTATCAGCCAAATCCAGGGGCAAGAGCAGTTAAGTAGTCAATCTCCTGACCTGAAAACAGGTTCCGAGCTTCGGCAGATACTGCAAGACCTGCAGTTCTTGCTGAGCGGAAGCAAGGAGCAGGCCCCAAACGCGCAGTTCTCCCAAGCAGCAGAGACGCACCGAATGCCGGCGACCGGTCAGGGGCAAGAACAGTTAACTAGTCAATCTTTTGACTCGAAATCACGCTCCCAGATTCAACAACTCCTCCATCGGATACAAACACTTTTGGACCAGAGTGAAGGCAAAGCCCGCACCGCGGATGGACAGAAAGCTCTCCATGTGCAGGAAAGCGGGTACAAAACAGTTCAGGAAAGTGTACAGCTCCCTCAGGGGGCTGCAGCATCGCAGCAGATATTTCCCCAGCCAGCCCCAAACAGAGGATTGGCTTATTACCTCCAGTCATATCAAGGTGCTGAACAAAACGGGCAGGAAGGATCGGTCAAAGCTGACCAAGTGGCTGCAGGTGGAGATGGGCAGACCAGTGAAGGGAGTAAGGACGGCCTGTTTGGGCACGGACGCGGTTCTCTGGCCGAGGCCATGTTCCTGCAAAATAACTCAAGCGGAAAAGGACAAACCAGTGCAGGGAGCGGTAATCAGTTCGGAATGAGCCAGCACAGCCAATCTGTAACCGAAAGTGGAAACGGCGCTCCTGCGAATTTTGCAGGAACTCACGTTTCCTCAGCCGCAAATCCATCAGCCGGGCAGAGTACCACCCAAACATTTAGCACCCAACAGGCCTTTGAGCAGAGCATGGTGGACCAGGTCCGGTTCCGGTTGTCTCAAGG
>Ga0182239_1000930_pt1 | contig 10059 bp, 10 predicted proteins | sample hydfrate6_PW_210_FD_132456 | JGI IMG/M metagenome (GOLD analysis project Ga0182239, IMG submission 132456) | Subsurface microbial communities from deep shales in Texas, USA - hydraulic fracturing test 6_PW_210 | ecosystem: Environmental > Aquatic > Deep subsurface > Shale gas/oil reservoir >...
ATGGGGATGGGAAGCTTTTCATCCTTCGTTGAGCCCACGTCTTTGTGGGCATGGGGGTTCATATGAACCACTGTTCTCCCGTTTGGCGAATAATGTCTCTATCATAGCGGCAGCATGCTGTCTTTTCTTATCTTACCGAGGGAAGGCCGGAGCTGCAAGCAAAAGCCGTCTCCAGGTCCGTGAAATGTGTCCTGATTGACTCCAGAACAAAACGTGAGTACTTTGGCTATATTGCCCAATATCTGTGCAAAATTGGTCTTTGCAGAAGGATGCTGAGCATGGAGCACATCAAAACAGGCATTCGCAAGACAAAAATACATTTTGCTGATCGCCTCAAGCAATCCGAACATAGAGGTTCATGTCCATGAGTCAATTTGCGCAGTTGGATGTACGCCAGGTGCAAACTTACTCAGCCCGAACCCGGAACTCCAAGGTCCAATCTGAGGCTGAGGCCAAGCCTTTGCGGGCCGGGATGAACGTGAGTCAATTCCTGCAGTCTTTACCCCGGATCATGAAGGCTCAGGAGCTTTTCGAGATTGCCAAAGCAGTTGTTCGGGCCAGGGAGAACGGCAAGCCGGTGTTGGCCATGCTGGGTGGACATGTGATCAAGACCGGGTGTGCCCCTGTGTTGGCCGACTTGATGGAGCATGGTTTTATCACCCATGTGGCCGGCAACGGATCCATGGCCATCCACGATACAGAGCTGGAAATCCTGGGCCAGACTTCCGAGGATGTAGCCGCTCAGTTGCAAGACGGTTCATTCGGAATGGCCTATGAAGTGGCAGAGGTCTTGAATTCCAGCGCCAAATCAGCCCAACTGGAAGAACTTGGATTTGGAGAGGCCTTGGGCCGGAGTCTGTGCACAGAACAAAATCATCATGTTGCACGTTCCTTGGTGGCCAAAGCCTTTGACCATAAAGTGCCCTGTACGATTCATGTGGCTTTGGGAACAGATATTGTTCATCAGCATCCTTCAGCAGATGGAGCTGCTATTGGCGACGCTTCCCTGCGGGATTTCCGTATCCTGGCCAATACTGTCTCTCAGCTTGGGGGCGGGGGAGTAGTCCTCAATTTCGGCAGTGCCGTGATCATGCCTGAAGTCTTTTTGAAAACTCTGGCTGTAGCCAGAAATGTAGGCTATCCTGTGCATGGGTTCACCACTGCCAACTTGGACATGATCCAACACTATCGTCCGACAGTGAATGTGGTCCAGAGGCCGGTGCTTGGATCAGGAAAAGGTTATGCCCTGACCGGGCATCACGAGATCATGATTCCTTTACTGGCGGTTGCCATATATGAGCAGATATAGGATGTAAGATGTATTTCGTTAGCTTTTCGCGCCAAATCATGAATCATGGAAAAGTCTTATATGAAGCAGATAACTCGTGAGTGGTTTCAGGCTGGAGTAATATAGCGTGCAAGCAGTTGAAATTGATACCATCCAGGAACTTATTGCCCAGGGCAATGTGGAAGAACTGGTTGCCCTGCAGGAGCAGGTAGACCTGCATCCTGCTGACTGGGCAGATTTTCTGGAACAATTGCCTCTTGAAGAATTGGCCAGGTATATTCAGCTCGTGGGCCCTGAGATGGGGCTGCCCATTTTTGAATTCATTTCTTTTGAAGCCAAAAAAGCGGTCATCGAGATCCTGCCCACGAATGTTTTGGGCCGGCTGATCACCTTGATGAGTCCGGATGATCGGGCTGATCTGGTGGAAGAAGTGGACGAGGCCATGAAGGAGAGGATTTTGTCCCTTCTCTTTCAGGCTGAGCGTCAGAACCTGCTCAATCTTTTGAGCTATCCGGAGAACAGCGCCGGGGCGTACATGACTACAGAATACGCCCTGCTCCGAATGGACGACACGGTTCAGGACGGTCTCGATCAGATCCGCCTGCAGGCCCCGCGCAAGGAAAATGTGTATTACATCTATGTGGTGGATACATCCTTTCACTTGGTGGGGTTTATTTCCCTACGCCGGTTGATCATGGCCAGACGAGGAGAGTACATCCGGGATATCATGGACAAGCGGGTCATCTCCGTGCAGGTGGACGATGATATCGAAGAAGTTGCAGAAAAAATGCGGCACTACGACTTTCTGGCCATGCCGGTCGTGGACGCTGAAGAACGTTTGGTCGGGCTGATCACTTTTGACGATATCTATGACGTTATCCAGGAAGAGGCCACGGAAGACATGTACTATCTGGCCAACCTGGATACCGACGAAACAGTCCAGTCTCCATTGTACCGGTCGGTGAAGCTTCGGTTGCCCTGGTTGATGTTTAATTTGATCACAGCCCTTCTTGTGGCCACGACGGTCAATTTTTTCTCCGACGCCATATCCCAGTATGTTGCTCTGGCAGCTATGATGCCCGTTGTCGGGCTGCTTGGAGGCAACGCCGGCAATCAGACCCTGACTGTGGTCGTCCGGGCCCTGGCTTTGGGTGAAATTGATCTGGGCCAGCATTGGAAGGTCTTGCTCAAGGAACTGGCAGTAGGCCTGTGCAACGGACTTCTGGTCGGTGTGGTCATCGGCGGTATCGCCTATTTTTGGTACCACAACTTCTGGCTGTCCCTCATCCTGGTGGCTGCCATGACCGCCAATCTGCTCATCGCCGGACTTTTTGGGTCTATGGTCCCCATTATCCTTCGCAAGCTGAATCTGGACCCGGCCTTGGGCTCAAGTATTTTTGTGACCACAGCTACAGATGCCGGCGGCTTCTTTATTTTCCTGGGGCTGTCCACTCTGCTCCTGCACCATCTGCTGGCCGGGTAGAAACTTTCTGGTCAAAGCTCCAGGAATCTTTGTTGGCGTTTCATGTTTGGTTGTGTCCGGGTCGGCCCGGATATGGAGGTTAGTGACAGCCAGCACGTGTGTGTAGTTTGGAGACGATCATGAATACTCAGGGACAAGATCCTTACCAAGAAGTCCGCTTGGCTATGGTCGAAAAACAGATCAAGGCCCGAGGTGTGAAAAACCCCTTGGTTCTCAAGGCCATGCAGGAGGTGCCCAGACATGAATTTGTGCCAGAGTCCGACCGCAAACAGGCCTATGCAGATCGGCCGCTGTCTATCGGGCGAGGCCAGACCATATCCCAGCCATATATAGTGGCCTATATGACCGAACGTTTGCGCTTGTGCGGGGGCGAGAATGTTTTAGAGATCGGGACCGGTTGCGGATACCAGGCGGCAGTGCTCAGCCTTATTGCCAAAACCGTATACAGTATAGAGGTCTTTCCAGAACTGGCGGAACAGGCCCAAAAGAATCTGCGTCGTCTTGGGTATGACAACATAGAGGTTACTTGCGGCGATGGAACCCTGGGTTGGCCGGAACATGCACCATATGACGGAATCATTGCTACAGCATCTGGACCGGACGTGCCTGAACCCCTCAAGGAACAGCTGAGAACAGGGGGGAGACTGGTTATGCCTGTCGGCGAATACAGGTTCGGGCAGTACATTGTCCGGGTAACCAGAGGCAGTGGAGACAATTTCCACAAGGAACGTCTGTTGGATGTGGCTTTTGTCCCCCTGATCGGCGAATACGGCTGGCCGGAGTAGAAAAGGGGATTCGTGAGGGTGCAGAGGGGTCAGGCTCGGATCAAACTGGCGGCTTCTTGCTGAGAATGAAAACCCCGTTTTTTGCCCATGTCCCAAACAAATACCTTCATCTTCCACCCGCAAGACTATCCTGATTCCCCAGGCTGCTATCTGATGAAAGATGCATCCGGCCGGATTATCTATGTGGGCAAAGCCAACAATCTCCGCAGCCGGGTCGGTTCCTATTTCCGTTCTCCAGAGCAACTACCGGCCAAGACCAGAGTCATGATGGGCAAGGTGGCCGGAATCGACATATTGTGCACTCACTCGGAAAAAGAGGCTCTGCTTCTGGAAGCCAGCCTGATCAAAAAGCATCGTCCCAGGTACAATATCGTCTTGCGAGACGACAAATCCTACATCTTGTTCAAGCTGGACACCCAGGCCACATACCCCCGTCTGAGCCTAACCAGAAAAGTTACTCGCAATGGAGCCCTGTATTTCGGACCTTTTACCTCAGCCCATGCGGCACGGGAAACTTTAAAGGCGGTCAACCGCATATTTCCCTTGCGCAAATGTAAAGACACCTCGTTTCGTAATCGAACCAGACCCTGTTTGCAACACCATATAGGCCGTTGCCTAGCTCCGTGTGTGTATGATGTGGATCCTGACGAATATGCGCACATGGTGCACAATCTTCAGCTTTTTCTCTCCGGACGTTCCAGGGATCTAATCTCCAGCTTGCGCCGGGAGATGCTTCAGGCATCCGAAGATCTCAGGTTTGAAAAGGCAGCTTCACTTCGGGATCAAATCCGGGCCATAGAACAGACCGTAGAGCAGCAGACCGTGGTTTTGTCTGAAGAAGAGGACTGCGATGTCCTGGCCCTGGCTGAGACAATGCAGGAAATAGTGGTTGGGATCAGTTTCATTCGGCAGGGCAAACTCCTGGATCATAAGACCTTTGCCTGGACCTTCGATCACCCGGAGGAAGGGAGCCAGGACCAGGAAAATTATATGACTGCACCCTCCAAGGCATCCAATGATCCATCCTCTGCTGCTAAAGACAGCGAGCATGCGATATCCGGAGGGGAAGACATCCTGCGCACAGTCCTTTTGCAGTTTTATACCCCGGGAAAATTTATTCCGGAACGGATCGTCCTGCCCTTTCAGCTCAGCGACCCTGATCTGGAAAATATTTTGGTCGAGAGGCGGGGCGGGAATGTCCACCTGATCCCTGCCTGGAGGCAGCGAGATAAAAAGATGATTGAGCTGGCCCGGACCAATGCCCTACAGTCCCGTTTACATGACGAAACTGACCAGCTGCTCTACTCTGTGGGCCGCAAAATGGGGATTAAATCTCTCAAACGGATCGAGGCCGTAGACGTCTCCCATCTCGGCGGGCAAGGGGTGGTTGTGGGGCAAGTGGTGGCTGAAGAAGGCAGGTTTCAACCCGAGGCCTATCGTCAATATACTTTTCCGGAACTGGAAGGGACTCATGACGACTATGCCGCCCTGGCTGCCTGGGCCAGACGCAGGATCCAGTCCGGACCTCCCTGGCCGGACATGGTGCTTATTGACGGGGGGAAAGGGCAGCTGGCGGCTGTGCACCAGGTGCTGACCAAGGAATGGAAAAACTACGCAGGGGCGTCAAATGCATCGTCAAGTTCCTGGGCATTGGCAGCTTTGGCCAAGGGCTCCAGGCGAAAAGGGGAGTTGGAAGAGCGGGTTTTTGTCCCGGAGCGGAAAAATCCTCTTCCCTTGCGTCCAGGGAGCAAGGAGCTGCTTTTTCTGCAGCAGATACGGGATGCCGCCCACCGTTTTGTCCTCAGTCGACAGAAACGTTCTCGAGGCAAAAAGGTCTTGGACAGCAATCTGGAAAGACTGCCTGGGGTTGGCCCGCGAACAGCCAGACTTTTATGGGATAAATTCGGATCCCTTCAGAACATGCTTCAGGCAGCACCCGAACAATTCGAGACCATCCCCGGCATTGGACCAAGCAAGGCCCACAAGCTTCATGCCGCCCTGCATGATGAGCTTCAGGACATGTAATATATGCCAAAGACGTGCTGCTCCTGCTCTGGGAACAGCAAAGCTCAGAGTGGTTGCCCGAGCATCGCCGGTCAAAGCACAGGTCCAGCCCATTTCCCGGCAACCGATGCGCAGCAGGGGGAGCCCGAACCCCAAGTGTCCGGGCTTGGTGCTTGAGCCAGCCTGCCAGGGGTCAATGCCTTGATCCAAGGCCGTTGGAGAACGCAGGGCAAAATTGATCCAAAAATCCTTGATCCAATCCAGGGCAGGGGAGAGGAGCACAAACGCAGGTTCAAATCCTGAGTAGTCACTCCTTTGACTCAAGATGGAACAATCAGCGGCAAAGTCTGAACATGTTCTGGTCATACGCTGGAAGGAACGCTGCTGTGCCGAAAAGGGAAGATCAGGGTTTTTGACCAAAATACTCTCCCACATTTCCATCTGCATGGACAAGCTGTGGGCAAAGTTGTGCAGATTGTGCACCAGACCTGGAATCAAAGCCCCGGCATTGCGAGCTAAAGCTACCCGCATGAGAGCCGACCAGTTGACGGAAAGAGAAGATTCTAACATATCAGGATTATCGTTGTTCAAGAAAGGTCTGGGCCCGCTTGGCCTCTGCAGTATCTGGATAGTCTTTAATAAGCTGCTGGAGGCGAATCCGGCCGGCCTTGTTTTTGTCCAGGGCATACAAGGAAAGGCCTTGTTTGAGCAAGGCTGAGCTGTATTTGGAACTGTCCGGATATAAAGATATTACTTTATCGTACAATAAAACTGCCTGGGCGTATTCGTCCATTTGATACAGGCATTCTGCCTGCCAGAAATAGGCATTCGGAACGAGCTTGTGTTCCGGAAACTGACCAGCGAATTCAGCCCATAACTCCTTGGCCTGATCGTATTCCCGGTTGTGAAAAGCCTTTAATGCATTTTCATAGAGCAGTTGGGGCGTATTTGCCGTATCTTCTGTATCCTTCTTTTGTGTCTCCACAGACTGCGCAGAGTTTTTTTGTAGCCCTTCCAGATCCAGGCCGAACTGGGATCCGATGACGTCCATTTGCTGATCCAGGCGTTGTAATGTTTGGTGCATGTCTTTGATACGTTGTGCTTGCTCTTTTTCCTGGGACTGCAACGTGCTGATATTGTATGCCGCCTGCTCCATCTTGCCTTGAAGCGTGGCGACATTGACGCGCATATTTTCAAATTCCGACCACAGATCGGCTTGATGTGATCGCATGCTTTCTGTGCGGTTGGAGACCAAATGCGATGTTTTTTCCTCCAAAGAAGCAAGTTTTTGCTCCAGACTTTGGACTCTGTTCTGCATTGTATTCAGGACCTGCTTCTGTCCGCGCTCTAATTGATATACCCGGCTTTGCAGGTTTTGCAAGTCCTGGGGAGTGGCACACCCGGTCACAAGGATCAGCAAACTGATAAAGATAAAAACACGAAGCATATTTCACCTCTGGTGGATGAAGCAATATTTTACGGCCCAACTGGTACCACGATCCAATTATTTGTTTACAAAAATGTCGTCTCAAGTACAAAAAAAGTTATCATCATGACCACCCACCCCTGTCCCCGCCCTAACCAGGGCGGGGAACCGTAACCGACTGCCCATACACAAAATCCAAGGAGCTCGGTCTTCGTGAGATCTTGACCAATCAGCCCATAAATGTGCTGATAAACTTGATCCTCTTCCTTCCCCTCCCTGCTGCGGCTTTGCGCAGCTGTAAGGGAGGGGTTAGGGGAGGGTGCTGCGATTCCAACTCCTTATCTATCCATTGCTATCACCCCACGGTGTCAAGTGTGTGCTATGCTCAGCTGTCCAGGGCGGGGAACCTTAGCGTGAATCTACAAAGCCTTTATAGCCCTTTTCCGGCCCCAAAAACAATAGACCAATCCACCAAGGACGGGCAAAAACATAGCTGCAAAGAGCCAGCCCATCTTTTCCCCCGGGGTTGGATAGTCAAAGTGGAAGATGTGCCAGATAGCCCACAGATTCGGAGTGATGGGCAGCAGAAAGGCCAATGCAATCAGAACAAGGGTGGGCGTGGAAAGTTCAAGCATGCTCTGTCCGTCCTTTGCCCAGAAATACAACCAGGCCGAGACTGAAGATGATGATGGCAGCTACTTGAGTCAGGCTGAGAGGACCGACTGTTCCTCGAAAATCGCCGCGGAAAAATTCGATACCAAACCTGAAAAACGCAAAACAGACCAAAAACAGGCCAAAGCGCTGACCAGATCCTGGCAGCTTGGAACGAACCGCAAGGAGAATGACACAGGTGATCAAGCCGGCCAGAGAATGATAGATTTGGGTCGGATGGAGGGGAATATGCAGCGGAGCCAGAGATTGAGGATGGGAGAAAGTCACCGCCCAGGGCAGATCAGTTGGTTTTCCGTAACAGCATCCAGCCATAAGACACCCTATGCGTCCGACAAACTGACCGCCGGCAATGGCCGGGGCAAAGGCATCCGCCCACTTCCAGAACGCTTCACCCTTCACCCGGATAACCACCCAGGCTGTGGCCACAGCTGCGGCAGCCCCGCCGACAAAGACCAGGCCTCCTTTCCAGAATTGGAAAGCTAGAAGGGGATTGTCCACAAAAGGCCTGGGATCAAGCAGGACGTAGAGTATCCGTGACCCAACAATGGCACTGACAATGAGATAAAAGGTCAGGTCAGGCACGAATTGCGGATTGAGGTCGTATTTGGGTGCCTCGCGCATGGCCAGCCACATGCCCAGGAGAAACCCGGCGGCAATGAAAAAGCCGTAGCTGTGGATGGTCAGCGGACCTATTTCAATCAGAATGGGATGCATGACGTCCTTTTCGATACACGGCTATGAGTAAAAGTAAGGCCCCGCAAGAAATAGCCATATCTGCTATGTTGAATGCAGGCCAATGGAACCTGCCGATATAAATGTCCAGAAAATCTGTGACCATCCCGAACCGGATCCGGTCAATAAGGTTGCCCACAGCACCACCCAGGATAGCCCCCAGGCTGAATTGAAACATCCTGTCCTGGCGCTGCCCGGTCCACATGAGGGAGAGTATGATCGCTACCGCGGCAACGGTTATGATGATAAAAAAGATCGGTTGCCACTGGGCTTGTCCGTGGCTGAAAAAGCCAAAGGCGGCCCCTTTGTTCTGGATGTGGACCAGATTAAAAAATCCTGGAACCACAGGAAGGACATCCCAGGCCAAAAGATAGGTGCGGACCAGAACCTTGCTGATCTGATCCGCCAGGATGATCCCAAAAGCCAGGGTCAAGGGGGCAAATGGCAATCGGTTATGTTCGAAATGGCGCATACAAATGAGTCAGGCTTTCGTGCTCGATGCAAGGTATATATGTGGTTATTTTTCTGCTTCTGCCTGCAAAACATGCATGACCCGACTGCAGCGGGGACAAATATCCGGATAGTGTTCATCCTGGCCCAGCACTGGGTTTAACGTCCAGCACCTGGCGCATTTATCACCCGCTGCCCTGGAAACACCGATCTTGAGCCCCGGCATTTCCTGGCTGCTGAAGGCATCGGCCGGTGCGTTTTCCTCTGTCTGGACCTGCACATCGGATACAATAAACAGCTCCCGGAGATACTCCTGGTTGGCCATAAGATCAGCCAGCAGTTGCCCCTGAGCAAAGAGATGGAGACAAACGTCCAGGGAATGTCCAATATTGCCGCTTTTGCGCTCCGGCTCTATTGCCTTGGTCGCTTCGGCCCGGACAGCCAGCAGCCGATCCCAGGTTGCTCGTTCCTCGTCGTCCATGATCGGTTCTTCCTTCATGGCAAAAGGATAGGTGAATATTGTGGGGTAGGCCTGCAGATCGATGCCAGGCAGATACTGGTAGGCCTCTTCAGCGGTGAAACTCAATATTGGGGCCATATCCCACAAGAGCAGACAGAGCAGGGTATGCAGGGCGGTCTGGGCTGATCGCCTTTCCAGGCTTTCCGGCGCGTTGACGTACAACCGATCCTTGAGCACGTCCAGGTAAAAGGCGCTCAAATCCGTTGCACACAGGGTGTGCAGGCTGTGAAAGACCTTGTGCAGTTCAAAATTCTGATAGGCTTGGGTGATCCGGAGATGGCGTTCCCGAACCAGATCCAGGATATAACGATCCAGGGGCAAAAGGTCCTGGCTGGCTACGGCATTCTGGCTGGGATGAAAATCGTGCAGATTGCCCAGAATAAAGCGGCAGGTGTTCCGAATCCGCCGATAGTTGTCCACCAGCTGCTTGAGGATGGTTTCCGAAATGCGCAAATCTTCCTGATAATTTTCCGAAGCCACCCACATCCGCAGGATTTCGGCCCCGTATTTATCCATAATGTCCTGGGGGGCGACCACATTGCCGATGGATTTGGACATCTTTTTTCCTTCGCCATCGACCACAAAGCCATGGGTCAAAACACTGCGGTAGGGAGGTACATCCCTGGTGCCCACAGAGGCCAGAAGAGAGCTATGAAACCAGCCTCGGTGCTGGTCCGAGCCTTCCAGATACATATCGGC
>Ga0182239_1000931_pt1 | contig 10058 bp, 10 predicted proteins | sample hydfrate6_PW_210_FD_132456 | JGI IMG/M metagenome (GOLD analysis project Ga0182239, IMG submission 132456) | Subsurface microbial communities from deep shales in Texas, USA - hydraulic fracturing test 6_PW_210 | ecosystem: Environmental > Aquatic > Deep subsurface > Shale gas/oil reservoir >...
CTAACACAAGATGGATATTTCTTTTTCCACTTGCCTTCAAAGTAATCTAGCTGTACTAGGGCTATTTCTTCTGTACTTGCCTTATAAATAGTTTTTAAATCATTCATTAGCTCTTTTCTATCCTTGTAGTTTACATACCTTGTAGAGCTTCTTATTTGATGTATTATACACTTTTGAATCTCTGCCTTAGGATATACTGCGGTTATGGCTTGGCTAAAGCCTGGAAGGTTATCTGTTGAAAATATCAACACATTCTTAAGACCTCTATTTTTCAGATCATTAAGAACCATTAACCAGTATTTTGAACTTTCATTTTCACCTACATACATTCCTAGTACTTCTTTATGACCATCCATTGTATAGGCTAATACTATATATACTGCCTTTTTTACTACCATACCATTATCTCTAACATTGCAGTGAATAGCATCCATAAATACAAAGGGATAGGTCTTTTCTAAGGGTCTTTGTCTCCATTCCTCTATGGTTGGTAGAATTTTGTTGGTTATCCTACTTACCATGGATTCTGACAGACCAAAGCCATAAATTTCTTTTATATGATTTGAAATATCTCTTGTGGTCAGTGTCTGCCCAGTCCAATTATGTCCAACGAATTTATGAGTTGTAGACATAATTAGGATAGGGTATTCCTCTTCCATACATGGAGATTATTTGACTTTCTATGTTAGATATATCTTTTTCATATTTCTTTACTACCTGAGGTTCAAAAGAACCTTCTCTGTCTCTAGGAATATTAATTTCCATTTTCCCATTACTTGAGTTTACATTTTTTTTGTTGTAGCCATTTCTAGTATTTAGCCCTAAAGGCTTTTCTCCATACTCATAATCCAAATGTTCATCTAACTCTGCTTTCAATATTTCTTCCAGCAGTCCTGATGTTAAGTCCTTTAAAGCTTCCTGGATATCCATAGCTGATTCAGGTTGGTACTGTTCTCTGATTAAATCTAATAACTTTTGGTTTTTTCTTTCTGGTCTTTTTCTTGCCATTAGAAAATCCTCCTTTTAAGATAATTTTATTTTACCTTAAGAGGAGGATTTTTCATACACAAATTATTTCACAGTCTCATAAAAGTTCGATTTTTTGTGTCTACTTTATTGACATAGGTCCAGCATCTCCCATATACTTTTCATTAGACAGCATCTTTTCTATTACCCCGGGATGCCATGTGTCTTTTCCTGTAACTGTTTTAATTTTATCTGTTTCTAAGGCTCTAGTAATCTCCAGTATACTGCTTCCTTCTAAATACATTCTGAAGATCCTTCTTACTATTTCTGCTTGTTCAGGTACTATGACCAGTTCACCGCTTTTTTTATCCTTGGTGTATCCCATAAATTTATTATGGTTTACTGCTATAATTCCATTTTCAAATTTTCTTGTTATTCCCCATCTTGTATTTTCGCTTATATTTCTGCTTTCCTCTTGTGCTTGACTGCTTAGAATAGTAATTAGCAATTCTCCTGAACCTTCTAAGGTATTTACCCCTTCTTTTTCAAATAATATGGCTATGTTTTTTTCTTTTAGTTTCCTTATTGTTTCTAGGGAATCCACCGTATTTCTTGCAAATCTGCTGACTGACTTAGTGATTATCATGTCTATCTTTCCTGCCATACAATCATCTATCATGGCATTGAAGTCGTCTCTTTTCTTCATATTAGTTGCTGATATACCGTCATCTGCATAAATTCCTGCCAATTGCCAATTAAGATTACTCTTTATCTTCTCTGTATAATAAGATATCTGAGCCTCATAACTACCTTCCTGCTGTTCCAGCTTTGTACTTACCCTGCAGTAGGCTGCTACTCTTAGAACTTTAAATTCTGGCCTGATCCCTTTATTATAAATATTCTGTGCAGGAATAACTGCTACTTTCTTTTTTACTGCTACTGACATTGTTATTCATCCTTTCTTATTTTTTCATAATCTACCTCCATAGTAATTCCGTTTATAAATTCAACTATGATTCTTCCATTCTTATTAATAATTATCTGTTTTACTATGGTTGAAAATAAATCTTCATCAAATTCCATTAGCTGTTCTTTCTCTACAAGTGCTTGTCTCATTTTCTCAGTGTTATAAGCATAATCATCTATTTTAGAGATGCTATAATAGGCTTTTGCCCTTTTAAAGATTAGTTCTGATAGTTCCTTTGAAGAAAATTGTTCTTCATCCTCTAGCTCTTTGATTCGTTCTTCTATATTTCTGATTTCCATTGTAATTTTTATAGGTTCTTTTTTCTTTTCTTTATCTAGCATCCACATTCTCGATAGAATTTTATTTTTAGCTGATATAAATATGTTTTCTATCTCTTCACTGGTTAGGAATAGATTTCTACAGTATACTTTATTTCGATAAATATGCCTTTTGCATTTCCAACTTCTAATCTCTGATGCCTTGCCAACATTTTCAATGTATTCACGATAAATCTCTCCACATTCTCCACATTTCAATTTACTGCTAAATATTCTCTGGTTTTTTATACTATTTGATTGTGGATTTCTACCAAGCTTTGTTGCTACTGACTTCCTTCGTTTCTGTACGAATTCGAAGGTTTTCTCATCTATAATTTGAGGATGTATTACATCCCCTAAGTATTTACTGTTTTCTAATATTCTCCCTACAGATCCATGATTCCAGCTAGGATTGTTATTTGCATTAGGAAATCCTTCGGCCGTAAGCCCTTGTGCTATTTTATGGGTAGATAATCCTTTTAAATATTCCTCAAAAATCCTCTTTACCACTTCTGCTTTTTCCTTGTCCAAGACTATTTTTCCATCTGTCAGCTTATAGCCTATTGATATGTGCCTTCGCATGCATGTTCACCTCACTTTCTTGTATGCTCTGTTAGCTCTAATGTATTAATAAGCCTAAAAGTAATCTCAGAATCCTTCCCTATGATTATTTTATCTACTGTTTGTATAAATAAGTCTTCATCGTAGTTTTCCATAATATCTGGGTTGCATCTGATAATATTAAGTAGTAGTAGAGTTCCTTCTATTTCCTTTTCAAAACCATTGTTATCTAATAACTGGTTTCTTCTCTTTTTAATTTCTTTAAGCTCTACAGTTAGTGCATTTTGCCTTTCTATAAAAATAGCAGAGTCAATATACCCTTTCGATACTACTCTACTTAGGATTTGACTCTGCTCTGTTAGTTCCATTATTTTGTTGTTTAATTCTTTTATTTCCCCTTCCTGCTCTTCATTAATTCGTAAGTTCTTTAAAGATTCTAGCAGTGGATACAGAATATCTATATGATTAGTCACTAGTTTATTCCACATGGTCAGAAAGGCTTCTTTTATATTCTCCTCCCTTATGGCTTTCATACTGCATTTTTCTATATCCCTTATATGCTGGATACAGCACCATTGAACTCTTTCATTTGGCTTTCCTATATAAATTTTTTGTCTTCGGAAAATACCTCCACATTCGTTGCAGACAATTTTGCTGCTGAAATCATATCTATTTTGATATTTGCTGCTATCATCTATTCCTATCTGCTCTCTTCTGAACTCGAAGATTTCACGTACCGTATGTCCTTCTAATCTTGTAATGATAGGTTCATGATTATTTTCAATAAAATACTGAGGCACTTCCCCTTTATTTACCTTTTGTTGAAAAGGAAGCACCTCAGTTCTGTATGTTTTTTGTAATAATAAGTCCCCTTTATAAATAGGATTTTGTAGTATTTCTCTAATTACACTTTCCTGCCATTCTTCTGCAGACCTGATCGTCGGTATATTATCTTTATTCAATTCTTTCGCAATTGTATAACTACCTTTTCCACTAAGATATTCATCGAAAATTCTTCTTATAATTTTAGCTTCATCTTCTTTAATAATTAGCTGTCCATTTTCATCATTCATATATCCATAAGCTGGAGTGCTTATTTTAAATGATCCATCTTCAAACTGTTTTCTAAATCCCCACTTTGTATTAGCAGAAATATTTTCAGACTCAGTTTGTGCAATGGAGCTTAATATTGTAAGCATCTGCTCACTTTTTTCTGATAAGGTATTTATATGTTCCTTTTCAAAGTATACTCCTATTCCCAGTAGTTTTAGTTTCCTTATTGCCTTTATGCTATCTACTGTATTTCTGGCAAATCTTGTTACAGATTTAGTTATAATCATATCGATTTTACCATCTTCACAGTCTTTCATCATACGCAAAAATTCTTCCCTTTTTTTTACCTGAGTTCCGCTTATGGCTTCATCAGCATAAATTCCTGCATATTCCCAGTCATCTCTATTACTTATATAGTTCTTATAATAATCTACCTGATAATGAAAGGAATCCTGCTGCTCTATTGAATCTGTACTAACTCTTGCATAGGCACATACTCTCTTTTTTGGCTGTAATTCCAGCATTACTTTCTGGTGTATAGGCTCTATTTTCCTGACTTTCTTTGCCATGGTCAACCTCCTTTCTTTGATATTTACTTCTTCTTAGCAACATACACTACCACAGAAATTTATATATAGCTATTGTTATTAGACATATACTTGAGAAAGTTCTGGAGAAAAGGTCTGACGGTTCAATTCATCAATTTTTACATATTCATCCTCCGTTATAATCCCTCTATTTAGCAATATATTTAAGAGCTTTAGAGACATCTTATATTCTACCTCTCTAGATGATTGCTCCTTTGTCATATTAGTTCCTCCATTCTAAGTAATTTTTATTTTATTCTTTGTATCTTTTTATCTTCTTAATATCACAAAAATAGGGACCACCATATTTTTAAAACAAAATATATAAGCTCTTGCTATAAATAAGTGATCCCCATTGCTTCTAATATTAAAAATTATAAGATTTTTATTGAATTGTGTTGTACTTAGACACTACTATCCCCAACACACAAAGCCTTCTAAAAGGCTTATAGGGCGATTTCATAAACTGCAGCTGGTTATGCTGTATCATAGGCATTTCACCTCCACCGGGATCTCCGCTGGCTGCCCCCATTGGGATATCTGTGGCTGGGCAGAAGTATCATTATAGGCTGATAAGGTTATGGCGAACAATCTACCATGGATTGTTTTATGGAGCAGATGGGTACCGCTCTGCACCTTAGAAGGCCGACTTTTATATAGTCAGATATTATCTGCTTATACAGGTGGTCTTGGCGCATCTTCCATTGTCGCTTTTCCATTTCTGGCTTATTAGCTAATGTATTTATGTAATCGGATATTTATTTTTCAAAGTGCAAGACAGGGAATAAAAAAGATCCCCTCACTGTGTAGGCAATGAGAAGACCTTTTTGACAACCATTTTTGAAAAATATTTTAATTTTCTTTTAAAATCCTTCTGATTTTAATTAATCTTTTTGATATTGCATTTTGTGAACAATGCATTTTTCTTGCAATTTCACGCTGTGTATATCCTTCTATAGACAATAAAGTTAAAAGCTCTAGTTCATCTTTACTTAAATTCTTTAACTTTTTAGAGAGTGTATCATCCGAAATAGTGTCTATCCAAGCATATCTGTCTGATAATTCCGTTTCATCAAAACTTGCAGATAAGGATGTAAACTTTCGAAACAAAACAGAGCGTGTTTCAGCCTTCTGCTCATCTATTTCTTCTTCTGGCAGGGCTTGTACACGATTTTCGTAATTTCTTCTTGCACGAAACCAGCTCCAGTCAAAATCATATAACTCCTGTATTGCCTCTTCACTCATGCCTTCCGTGATATATTGCTCACGTAGTTTCTCCCATTCTCTATCAAAAATAAATTTTTCTTTACTATAATTAAAACCCATCTTGTTCCCTCCGTTCTCTGATTTTTAAATTTGAAAAATCAGAAACAGAGGGAGGAGAGCGGCAGCCTAATGAGTATTTTAGAAGTTGAAGAAGATAAAGCTTGTACACATTAAAATAATGTAGAAATATGTAATATATTTTTAGGATTTTAGGTCTAAAATACAGGTATTTTGTCAATAAAAAAACCGCAACTTGCTTATTGCAAATTGCGGTTTTTGGAGGTATTTGATAAATATTAAATTGTGGGATAGCATGTAATCGTAATTTATTCAATACAATTAACATTTATGTATCTCTATATAAAACTACTATTTCAACATCTCTAAGATGAATTCGTTTTTCATTTATGATCACCAACTTACTTAAAATTCGAACAAATCATAATAACAGCTTGCTTCTATCACTGTTATGGTCGGGGTACTCAGTTCAATTTTTATCCAGTACTAAATGAACCTTCAAATAAGTAATAAATTTGCAACTGATAGTTATAACCTGCCACTTAAATACCAGTTACAGACAGATCCCCATCCACCTCAAATTATGATTGTTTTTATCACTATTGGTGGTGTAAATAATACCTTCCGGATAACGATTCCATTAAAGAAATTTTCTACCTTAAAATTAGTCATCACCTTTATATATTTATTATAATTTTTATATATCTATTTTTTCTCTATCATCAAACGCTTCTATCTTCCTTAATAAATGATTCAATAATTCTTCTCAATCATATTTATCAAGACATATAAAGGTGATATATGATTTTTAAAATCATGCTTTATTGTTATAGCTGTTTCGGATAGCCTATGTCTTAGCTATTATTTTTACATTGACTCTTATATAAATTGATATGAGATTTACAAGTCTTACACAGCTTTCTCAATTATCATTTTCGGCTTAGCAAATATAATTTTCCCCGCTGTGGTTTGTAAAGCTGATGTTACTACCACATCTATTGTTTCACCAATATATTTTCTGCCTAATTCTACTACTATCATAGTTCCATCATCCAAATATGCTAATCCTTGATCACGTTCCTTTCCATCTTTCATTACGAATGCAGTAATTCCTTCTCCTGGTAATACAACTGGTTTTATAGCATTAGATAACTCATTTATATTTAGAACCTCTATTCCCTGAACTTCAGCAACTTTACTCAGGTTATAATCATTTGTAACTATCTTTCCATTTAATAATTGAGTTAACCTTAATAATTTAGAATCTACTTCTCCTATATCTTCAAACTTTTCCTCGTTAATTATTATTTCTACTCCCAATTCTTTTTGAATTTTATTGAGTATATCCAATCCCCTTCTACCTTTATCTCTTCTTAAATCATCTGAAGAGTCTGCTATGTTCTGTAGCTCCTCTAAAACAAATTTTGAAATTATAAAAGGCCCTTCTATAAATCCTGCTTTACAAATATCAGCTATTCTTCCATCGATAATAACACTGGTGTCTAATATCTTAGGGCAGGAATTGTTACTAAATACTTGAAATTTATCTTTATTGGATTTTATATTTAAAGTTACATTGCTCACTGCAGTAAAAATCTCTTCCTTTTTCCTAGTGAAAATCAATATCCCAAAATAGCCTAATAGTCCATTCAAAATTACCCGAATTATAAATCCTAAATATGGAAGTTCTACGATATCCAAAGGCTTACTAAATAGATTTGCAATTAAAAGACCTATTATTAATCCCATGGTGCCTAAAACCGTTTCATGAAAAGGAATTTTTTCTAATTCATTTTCTATTATTTGAATTAGCCTTTTCCACAATCCTATTATCTTACAAGAAAACAAACAAAATATAATTCCAATTAACAAAGGAAAACCTATTTGGAAAGATAACCCTACCCAACTATTATTGGATATTTTTATCAAGTTTAAGTCTCCTAAAATGGCTAATATACTAAATCCTAGTATACTTCCAGAAACCCCCACTACAAATCTCATTTTTTTTTCGAAACATCTTATCACCTCGTAGAATAATGATGAAATATACCTTAAAGTACCAAGCCAGAATGTTAGCTCAGCTGTTTAAGCCATATCTGCTATTTATCATTCATTATCAGGTTATCTCTGGAAACTAACCCTTGTGCTGTTAAAAATGTATTATTATTAATAATTCAATATAATACTAATCTTTCTAGAAAATCTCTTGTTGTCCAAAATATTGTAGTTGGCATTATATAATTCAAAATTTATTGCAGTATTTAGGATTTTGAACTGTATATTTTATTCTACAAATTATCTTCATTTACTCCCAAAACGGTTATCGCTTCATGCAAGCAAGTAATCCTTAAAGGAAAATCTGGTCCCTTTTCTCCATCGGTATCGCTTGTAAGGGTCTTTAGTGGGGAATCTACATAAAGTTCATCAGTCTGAAAATGCAGTAGCCCCACAGGTTCTTCCAAGTGCTCACCTTTCATAAATTTAATCAGTAATGCAGCTGAATCAATTCCTAATTCTCCCTTCAAAATAATAACATCCAATTTACCGTCATTTCCTTTTGCACTATATGCTAATTTAAAATTTCCAGCAGTTCTTCCATTAAAAACTAGTATTGTATAGATATCTCCCTGATAATCCATATCATTAGAAATAATCTTTATAGGTATCGTTTTTAATTTTGGTATCTGCTCAATTCCTTTAAGAAAATAAGCAATTTTGCCCATAGAATTTTTGATGTTATCATTTGCATCTTGTGATACATTAGTAATAAATCCACTGCTTGCTACATTTACGAAGTATCTGTCATTAATTTTTCCCAAATCCATCCTAACAGGGTCATTTAAAAGTATCTGTTTGCATGAATCCACAATATCTTTAGGCATTCCAATATAATTGCTATAATCGTTAACTGTTCCAGTTGGAAGGATACCAATTGGCAAGTCAATTTTACGTTTCATCATCTGATTTACCATTACATTTACAGTTCCATCTCCACCGGCAATTAGTATATGGGAATAATCATCACCAATATCTTCAAATGTTCTTTCAAAGTTTGCTGTTTCATCTATCCTTGAAGGGTTAATTATATAGCCATTCTTCTGATAAACCTTTATTATGTCGTCTAACCTTTTTTGCACTACACCCCTTCCAGCACCAGGATTATATATGAATTTTATTTTTTTCATCTTTATCTTGTAAGTCTCCTTTTATTCCCTTTTCTTGCTTAATTGTCTCGAATAAGAAATATTATATAGCTTAATAATGTTTCTTCTATTATGGAATTTAGTTATTTCCATTATGGAGCAATATTTATCTGCTACTAATACGACATAGGTTTCCTTATATTTGGGTAATTTTATAGTTAAAGGCCACATATGTTTTTCTATAATATCCATTTCTATTTCATTTAAAGTAAATCTCTCCATAGCATTATTTAAGGCAATCCGTGGATGAACTAATCCATGTAGCCCATTTTCCGGTTTTGTATTATGCCAATCATATAAGAAAAAATCATGAAGCAAGCCTCCTCTAGCTGCTGATTTATAATCAAATCCTAAATATCTACATATCAAATAACTTATATATGATACATTAAGGCTGTGTTCAAAACAGTTTATATCACTATGCTGTATATATTTATTCATAGATTGAACAGCTTCATCTCGGATTAAATCGCAGATGCATTTTTTATATTCATCATAAACCCTGAAATCTTGTTTTAATTTCAATTTTGATTTTGTCAATCCTATCATTCAATATCTTCCTTACATCCCGATTTATTATCCCTGCGTTTAACATTAGTAATCGAGGGAATGCTAGAAAATACCTCTCATATTTTAATATTTTTATATAATATTTATGGATTGATAAACTCGGGTGATTAATAATCGTTTTTCTTAAATCTAAAATATTGGATACTGATTTCATAGTATCAAGAAAAAAATATAATAAAATAATTGGTACATATACCTTGATCTTTTCAGGCATAAAAAAAACTAAATTAGCTACTATAGGGTGAACTATCTGCATCAAGACAAATGCTAAGATTCCCCATAAAAGTGAAAATTTCAAGCAGACATATCCTTTAATATTCATAGCAACACCGCTATAATCCCACCATTTAAGGTTGAAAATTTTTTCTAAAATATAGCCTGTAATAAATTCAACTATGGTAGTTATAATTATTGAAAATAATATTATAATTATAGATTCTGTAAAGTAATTTAGATTTGCTGTACTTATTAATTTTGATCCTTGTAAAACTAAGATAGCACCAAATCCATAAATTGGACAAAATGGTCCGTTTAAAAAACCTCTGTTAAC
>Ga0182239_1000935_pt1 | contig 10048 bp, 6 predicted proteins | sample hydfrate6_PW_210_FD_132456 | JGI IMG/M metagenome (GOLD analysis project Ga0182239, IMG submission 132456) | Subsurface microbial communities from deep shales in Texas, USA - hydraulic fracturing test 6_PW_210 | ecosystem: Environmental > Aquatic > Deep subsurface > Shale gas/oil reservoir >...
AAACAGGGGTGACGGGTGATATTGCCGGCAAACAGATTGCGGGTCTGGATTTTGCGCTCTTCCAGGAAATTGACAATATCGGCTCTTGCAAACGGGGCGCTGTCTTTTATTGTCAGCAAAAACCCGAACCAGCTCGGCAGGCTGCCGGGCTCCGGCCGAGGCAGGATGAAAAACCGGCTTAGATCCTGGAGTCCTTTGTATAAAGCATCAAAATTAGCTCGCCGCCTGGCCGTGAAGTCATCAATCTTTTCAAGCTGGGCACACCCGATAGCTGCCTGCAGGTCCGTGGGCTTTAGATTATACCCGAAATGGCTGTAAACGTATTTATGGTCAAACCCGTACGGCAGGCTGCCGTGCTGTTGGGAAAACCGCCGGCCGCAGGTGTTGTCATGCCCGCTGGGACACCAGCAGTCCCTCCCCCAATCCCGCATGGAAAGAAGTATGCGGTACAGGGTGGTGTCATTGGTGTATACAGCTCCACCCTCTCCCATTGTCAGGTGATGGGGCGGATAAAAGCTGGAGGTGCCGATATGGCCGAAAGTGCCGGTGGGCTGTGTAATATCTGAAAGCTGCCCGGGCTCCATCTTTTGTGCGGCTTCAGGCCAGGCGGATTCTTTCAGGTACAGGCTGCCAAGGGCGTCGCAATTGTCTTCTATGAGCCAGAGGCCGTGTTTCTGGCAAAACTGTTTGACCCGTTGGATATTAAATGGATTGCCCAGAGTGTGGGCCAGCATGACCGCGCGGGTTCTGGAAGAGTGCGCTTCTTCCATTTGGTCCGGATCAATGTTTGCAGTCGCCGGGTCAACATCGACAAAAACCGGAACCACGCCGTACTGTACAATAGGGGCGATTGTGGTCGGAAACCCCGCGGCCACGGTAATGACCTCGTCGCCGCGGCGGATGGCCCTGTCCCCGAGTTTGGGAGAGGTCAGGCACATAAAGGCCAGAAGATCGGCCGAGGAGCCGGAATTGACCAGAAGGGCGTGTTTGACGCCAACTTTGACTGCAAGATCGGTTTCAAACTTTTTGGAGTACGGCCCGGAAGTGAGCCAGAAATCCAGTGAAGCATCCACCAGGTTACACATTTCGCGGGAATCAAAGACCCGACCGGCATAATTTATACGTGAGGTGCCCGGGGTGAAGGGAGCTGAGAGCTCAGGCTTGTGGATGGACTGGTAGTAATTTTTGACCCCGAAGAGTGTTCTTTTACGCAGCAATTTCTCCAAAAATTCTTTTTTAAGCTTTCCAACCAATTTACATGATTTTTTTTCAACCCAATTTGTTTTATGGGCTCTAATCAGGCTTGTTTGCCTAAGCTTTCCTTCTAAAATATCCTTGTTGCCAATCTGCATGGAAGAGCTTTCATGCCAATACTTATTGACCTCTTTTGTCATGTAGACAATCTGGTAATCTTGCAAGTATTCAGCGACAACAACACCAGGTCGATCTTTACTTCCAGAGCGGTCGGTGAAAGGAATATTTACAATAACAAGTGAACCGATATCAGACATCAAATACATCCTCTGAACTGGTATCGTCGTCTTCAAAACAACTCATGTATCCTATCTTATTGAATTCTTCATCTGTCCAGTCAGGCATTTTATATTCAGTACCATCTGAACCGACAATCTCAAAACAACTGCTCTCATCCTCAGCTTGCACTTCCGGCAAAATGATGACCTCTATTTTAGAGCCAAAATTCTTTGGGATAGACAGAGTTATATTCCTGTCTTTGTCACTTATGGCTAATTTTTTGCGTATAGCTTCCATGATCTACCTCTTTATTCATTTATCCAGCATAAATTACTTTCCTGTGCTGCACGAATATACGCATCCAGATCCTGGTTGGTCTGAATAATGTCTGACCCATAATAATTTTTATACCAATCGACAGTTTTTTTCAATGCTGTTACTGCATTCCATACCGGCTGCCATTCAAGTTTAATCCTGGCTTTGGAGCAATCCAGTTTGAGCAATCCGGCTTCATGAGGTTGCCGGGAAGTGGAGCGCAGGTCGTATTCAAATACGTCCCAGTGAGATTTAAAGTCCCGGACAACATCTCCCACTGGAATGCTTCCCTCATCTGCCGGGCCAAAATTCCAGGCCCCAGCAAATTGGGTATGCCCTTGCAGGAGTTTTTCCCCCAAAAGGATGTAGCCGCTTAAGGGTTCCAGCACATGCTGCCATGGCCGGGTGGCTTGCGGGTTGCGAATAACGACTGGTTCGTCGGCTTCTATGGCCCGGACAATATCCGGGATAAGTCTGTCCTCGCTCCAATCCCCGCCACCAATGACGTTGCCTGCCCTGGCACTGGCTATCAGGGTCTGGTGGGAATGGCCATATTGATCCACAGGGTAAAATGAATTACGCCAGCTTGCTGTTATGAGCTCAGCACATCCCTTGGACGCACTGTAAGGATCATATCCGCCCATGGGATCATTTTCCCGGTAGCCCCACACCCATTCTTTGTTTTCATAACATTTGTCGCTGGTAATATTGATTATGGCCCGGACTGAATCGACATGACGGCAGGCTTCAAAGAGATTGGCCGTACCCAGGACATTGGTATGTAATGTCTCCAGGGGCGATGCATAACTTCGCCGGACAAGTGGCTGGGCTGCAAGATGAAAGATAATGTCGGGTCTTATCTGCTGAACGGTTTGAGCAAGCTTTTCAAAATCCCGGATATCTGCGAGGAAAGATTGTGTACCAAGTGACATTAATCCGTAGTGAGACGGGCTGGTATTCGGTTCAAGAGCATAGCCCAAGACTTCTGCACCCAAGCGTTCCAGCCATAGACATAACCAGGATCCCTTGAAACCGGTATGCCCTGTTACAAGCACACGAGTGCCGGAATAACAGCTCTCAAACATTACCAGACCTTCCAGGCCGCCCGGCCTTCATTCCAGAGTTTATTCAAGCGCTCCATATCCCGTAAAGTGTCCATGCAATACCAAAAGCCGTCATGTTTGTAGACCATAAGTTCTCCCTTGGCAGCGAGATTTTCCAATGGCCCGTGCTCCAGATCACAATCTTTATCTTCTGTCAAATAATCAAAAATCCGGCGGTTAAAGACAAAAAAACCGCCGCTTATGAGTCCGCCATCACTGGAAACTTGCGGCTTTTCCTGAAAGGACTGTACTTGATTTCCGTTGATTAAAAGTTCGCCAAAACGGGCGATGGGTCGCACTCCGGTTACTGTGACCATTTTGCCGTGGGCATGATGGAACTCAACAAGTTTTTGGATATCCACATCTGCTACGCCATCACCGTAGGTCAACATGAATGTATCCCCGTGTATATATTTCTCCACGCGCTTGAGACGGCCGCCTTTTAAGGTCTTTTCCCCTGTGTTGGACAAGGTGATTTTCCAGCCGGTTTCGTCGTGGCAATTGTGCATGCACAGGGAATCCGGTTTGCCCAACTCGAGAGTGACATCATTGTTCATGGCTTCGTAGTGAAGAAAATAATCTTTAATGCTGTCCCCTTTATAACCCAGGGTCAGCACAAAATCATCATACCCGAAATGAGCATAGTTCTTCATAATGTGCCAGAGTATCGGTTTGTTGCCGATATGTACCATGGGTTTGGGGCGATATTCTGTTTCTTCTCGGAGGCGGGTGCCGAGGCCGCCGCAGAGGATTACTGTCTGCATAAATAACCTTCTCTTAAGAAGTCTATAAATCCAGAAACTTCCCTATATAATTTTTTATCTAAACAAGAAGTCATTTGTTTTTCGTTTAAGTTGTCGAATTTCTCCAATTCATTTAAGATATGTCTTTCATGCATTTTAAGCAATGTGATAATCAATTTATTTGTAAGAGATTTTTTTAAGGAAATATCAATCAATGATTTCTGTAACATGTTATAATGAATGTATATTTTTGAAATAAACTGAAACAAATGCCACCCAAATATTTTATCAATTTCTTTTTTTTCGCAATATAAATCAGTTTCAATAAATGCAAAATCTTTGAGTTTTCTATTAAAAGGGAATCGACGTTTAAAAAGGTTTTTATTAACTAGTTTAATATCGCCGTACAGTGCAGCTTCAGCTAAAAAAACGTGATCTCCTCCTCTGTAAAAGGGGAATGGGGACATAAGTTTTAGTGCTTCTTTGTTGTATAATGACCAAAATGGAGCAGAGAGTACGGGGTTGCTAATCACTTTCAAAAATGAATCAGTTGCATTTTGTTCTGTTGTGTCTATGTATTCATTTTGGTTTGCCTTCCGTATGAATTTATCGCCTTCGTCATAGTAGTCAGGCAGTGCATAGGCAAGACTTAAAAAAGGGCTCTGCTCGTGTGCTTTTATTAGTTCAAAAAGATAGTCTTTATATATCGTATCATTAGAAGAGCAAAGTGCTGTAAAAGGAGAAGTTCCACAGCTTAATGCTTTTCTGACATTGCGTACATAGCCAATATTCGTTGGGTTTATGTAAAGATGTATTTTTTTCTTTTTGTATAATTTGTGTGACTTTATTAGATTCACAGTTCTATCTGTAGAATTATTATCGATTATATATACATCAAAATTATTGTAGCTTTGCCTTTCGATGCCATCAAGAACGTCTATAATGGTATTTTGAGCATTATAGCAAGGCATAACTATATCAATGCGATAGTCATCATGACTGTATTTATTTAAATAGCTGTATAATAATTTTTGTGATTTTGTATATCGTGTATGGTTTTTGTTTTTATTCTGCTCGAAATCCCTCAATAAAGAACTATTGTCCCCAATCTGTACTTGCTCCCCTTCCCTCACCCCAATCAAAGCCAACCTACGCTCGACCTCCACGCTATGCTCAGGATTCTTGTGATGGATCTTCAGAATCTCCTGATCCTGTGGTCCGGAAAAATACCATGAGAAGTGACGTGCTGCTATCAAAAACTCCAGGCAACAGGCCATGATCCATTTCTGCGGCTGCTGAGATTGGAGGGGTTTGTGATCAAAACGGGGCAGTTGGGGCAAGAAGGGCAGATTAAAGGTGGTGTGTTGCCCCTTCTCGATCGCCCGCAACAATTGTTCCAGCACCTGGACGGCCTTGCTCCGCAGGCCGAGGTCGGCAAAGGCCCGGGCCAGGTTCAGGGCCACCGGGCCGCTGGCCTGGGGGGAGTTGAAAAGCGGGAGCAGAAGGTGCGCGGCTTGCAGGAGGTGGCTGAACTTTTTTTGGCTCGTGGTGTCGTCTAGTTGCGCGGCGCACAGGTGGTTGGCGGTCTGCAGTGCCAATTGGTTTTCCGGTTTAGGGGCGTGCTCGCGCCAGGTAGGCATAAACTTTTCGGACCAGGGGAGGGTGCGGATGTAGCGCTCCCAGGTCTCCTGCGGCGGGGCGTCCACGCCGGCGTCTTCGGTGACCACGAGTCCCTGTTCGGCGAGTTGGGCGGCGGTTTTCGGTTTCAGAGCAACAAGTTTGGTCAAAAACGGATCGGGTTGCAGAGGCGAGGGGGCAGCGGTCACGGCCTGGGCCCCGGGGACATAGCGGTATAGGGCGTAGCCGTAGGCTTGGAGCTGTTCGATGCTCGCCGTGTCCGGCTGGCCGTCGGTAGCCACGCGCAGCAGCAGGATCGGGGCCTGCTGGCGCAGCAGGGTTGCGGCGCCCTGGAGTACCTGGCGTTCCTTGCCGTTGACGTCGATCTTGATGCCGTCGATGTTTGGCTTGCCCGCGTCCTGCCACCATTGGTCCAGGCTGGTCAGTTCGATACGTTCGTCGTCGTCTTCCGGGGCGATGGTGGCGTATTCCTGGGTGGTTCCTGGCTGCAGCGACCCAGCGCCTGGGGCGGCGTCCAAGGCCTGCGGCAGCAGGTGGACGTTGTCCATGCGGTTTGTCGCCAGGCTTTGGGTCAAATAGGACCGGGCCTCGCTCCCGGGCTCAAAGGCGTAGACGACGCCGTCCTGGCCGACGGCTTGGGCCAGCGGCAAGGTGTAGACGCCGAAGGCGGCACCGACGTCCACCACGGTCATCTCGGGGCGGACGGCCAGGCGGAGGAACTCCAATTCCGGCTCGTACCATTTTTCCTGCTCCAAGAGCACGTACGCGGTCAGGTTGGCAATGCTGGGTGGGGTGCAAACGGTAAGCCCGTATTCGGTTTTGATGGGGAAGTGGTCTTCCGGTAGCGGGGCGTCTTCCGGCTCCGTTGGGGTTTTCGTCGCGGGCTCCGGTGTGCCCTGCTGTGTGTCTTGTGCGCCTTGCACGGCGCTGAGATTGCCCCGGGCCTCTTGGAAATCCGGATCGGCCTGCACGGCTTGCTGGAGGTAGTGGGCGGCCTCGCTCGGTTTGCCCAAGGTGTAATAGGCCACGCCGATATTGTTGAGGACCTCGGCGGTCTCCGGGTAACGGGCGTTGAGGTGGAGGAAAGCGTCCAGGGCCTGTTGCATGCGGCCCTCGGCGAAGAGAGCTTCGGCTTTTTGGATTCTGGATTGGTAGTCTTGATTGGGCATATTGGATAATCACAAGTTAAGATTATGGCAAAGAGCTATTACTTCATCGAACGTACGGGTATAACCAACTTTTTTAAAGAGCCTGGCATGTACCCGGCGGTCCCAGAATGCCAGGCTGGAGCCTGGTGATCCCGGGAGTAAGGCTTGTCGAGCATAATGTGTCGCGGAATCGTTGTTGTTAAGTAATCATTGCCCCCACAAGGAGCCTAAAAGCTGACCCAGATCTTCTCCAAACCGCTGGTGGTCGCACAGTGGAGAATTGCGAACTTGATCCCGAAGCTGGGATCGGAGCTTGGTCAATCCTCCCAGACTGCGGGAGAGATCGAGGGCTTTTTGAATGTATTCCTCTTTGCTGTCGACCACCCAGTCCCCAAGTCCGGCAGTGGTCAAATGGGTGGCTGCATGTCGTCCTGCAAAGGTCTTGCCAGGCAAGGTAATGACCGGTACTCCCATCCAAAGGGCCTCGCAGGTGGTCACCCCTCCGGAATAGGGAAAAGGATCCAGGGCGATGTCGATGTCGTTATATTGACGCAAAAGCTCGGAATGCGGGGACGAGCCCCGAAGTTCCACTCGCTGAGCCGAAATACTGTTATGCTTGAATCTGGCCAGGAACATGTCTGCAAGTTCTTGATCATTAAGTTGTCTGTACTTGAGGATAATCTTGCTCCGGGGGACAACATGCAGAAGCTCGGACCAGGTATCGATAACCTGGTTGTTGACCTTGGCCATATTGTTAAAGCAGCCAAATGTGATATAACCATTGCGCAGGGTCGGGAGCAGGGAAACGTTCGGCGCATAAGCTGGCGGCGAGTAGGTGATGTAGGCATTGGGCATGCGGACCACCTCCTCGGTGTACCATTTTTCTTCTCCTGCCGGAGTGGAGGCCCAATCGGAGAGAAAATAGTCCACAGAGCTCATCCCTGTGGAGTTGAACTGTCCGCCCACCCACTTGATTTGGACCGGCGCGGCCCGGCAGGCCAGGACCGGAAGGAAGGAGCCTTCGGCATGCCCGGAGAGATCAATGAGGATATCAATGCCCTCCGCCCTGATCAGGGAGGCGATTTCCTCGGTTTGCAATCCTTGAATATCGATCCAGTGATCGGCTGCTTCTTGAAATTCCCGTGTCTTGTCGTCCTGGATGGAGTTTCCGGCATAGCAAAAGACTTCAAAACGGTCCCGGGGGAGGTGAGCCATGCCGCCAACTGCCAAATAACCGACAGGGTGGCGGAGAAATGAACCAGAGATAAAGCCGACCCGGAGGCGGCCCTGGATATTTTGGCGGCGCTGGATGTGATGCTGGCGATGCTTGGAGGCGATAATCTGCTTGTTCCATTCCAGGAGCTCATGGTAAATGGCTTCCTGGGTATAAGCGGTGTTGTAATGGATGCCCAGGATGTGGTTGCTGCGTAGAGCCGGCTTATGGGGGGCGATTTCCAGGGCCTTTCGGTAGTAGGTATCCGCTTGGTCGTGAAGGCACATGTCCATATAGGCCACAGCCATGTTGCCGTAAATGGTGTCCAAGATGATGTTGTACTCTGCTGCGGCCTGATAGTCCCGCATAGCCTCAGAATACATGTTTTGCTTGTAAAAGTTGTTACCTCTGAGGTTATAGAATGCTGCTGCGTGGACGTCCTCGCTTTCCACTAAGGAGGTGGTGATGCGGTCAATGGCCTCAAACTTGCGGAACTTCATCATTGTGTCCAGGCAGGCCACTAGTTTTGTGGGGTCGGATATGTTTCCGGCTATGTTTTCAAAGGCATCCAGAATATGTTGTTGGTTCTCGCCTGTAAAATAGTTGAGAATCTCTGAAAAGAAGTCTCCGCTGGTGTTGATGGATTGCAGGAGGATATCCTGAATATCATCACTTTTTTCCTGCCGGATAAGGACCAGCAGCAGGTCGCAGACCAAGGCTGTTTCCCGGGGGTGCTGGCGATGCAATGTGCGCAAAAGCTCTTCGGCCTGCTCGTTCTCGTGCTCGCGGATCAGTGCATGTACCTGTAAAATAGTGCCTGAGGCGCATTCTGCCTGCCCAGGTTCATGCAATGGGCCTGAATTGCGGCGGCCGGTGATTTCCTGTAGCCTATCCCGGCAGATGCGGATGTTTTGCCGGTCAGGTGCGAGCTCGAGGGCCTGGTTATAGTGCTCAATGGCTTCAGAGAATAGGCCGTTGTCCTCGTAGGTCTGGGCTATATTGAAATGTATATCCGGATTGTTCGGATCAGACGTCAGGGCCTGGCGGTAGCTGTCCAGGGCCTGGTCAAAGCGGGAAAGGTCCTTGAGGGCATTGGCGTAATTGTTGAGTATCAGGGCATCCTGGGGGCGGTGCTTCAAGGCCCGTTGGAAGTATTTCTCAGCCTGGGGCATGGATTTGTTGCTATGGGATATCAAGGCCAGATAGTGCAGGGCTTCGGCCTGTTTGGGCTTTTTCTTGATGACTGATTGCAGGTGGCGCTTGGCCTTTTTCATGTTTCCGGAATGATAGGCCTGGATTCCTTTTTGCATTTCACGATTCATGCTGTGCTCCAATATTGAAACTGAGAAGGCAGAGTCTGCCGATTAAAGTGTTCTTCGGACATGTCGAAATGAATGTTTAGAAAATCGTGCTTTTTTCAGCTTGCCGGTGCGGTCTGGCTATTCGGCAAGGGGTGGAAAAAGAAAATCTTAAGCGGAGTGATAAATGCAAAATGAAGACCAGCACCCCAAAAGAAACTCAGCCGCCAGCTGCATGGATAAGGCCCAGGACTATTTTTTGCGTCAGGACCTGGATGAGGCCCAGCGGTTGTGCCACAACGCCCTACAGGAAAAAGAAGATGATGAGCGGGCCTTGCAGCTCTTGGGGGTCATGGCCCTGCACCAGGGCGAGTTTGCCGAGGCTGAGCAGTATCTGGAAAAAGCAGTGCTTGCAGTACCGGACTTGGCCCAAGCCTGGGCCAACTACGGCTCGGCCCTGGCCATGCAGGGTAAGTCGGCAGAGGCGGAGACAGCCTATGCTAGAGCCTTGGAGCAAGATCCCTATGACGATCAAGTCTACATCAACCAGGGGGTGCTGTTCAAGGATCAGGGGCGGTATGACGAGGCAGCGTCGGCCTTGAATTCGGCTGTGGAGATCCGGCCTTCGGCCGAGGCCTTTGTCTGTCTGGCCGAGGTATTAACGGCCCAGGAGCGGATCGAGGATGCCAAGACGGTGATTCGGGCGGCGGCCAATTTGCAGCCTACGCAGCGGGAGACTATTGCGGATTTGATCCGCATGCTCAGCTTTCTGGGCTTTGTGGAAGAGGCCAGGGAATGGGGTCGGGCTTTGGATGGGGAAGGATAAGAGGGAAGAAGATTGAACCGCTAAGGCGCAAAGGGCGCGAAGCAAAGCAAAGAAATTGAACCACAAAGGCACGAAGGGCACAAAGGAAGAATTATTGCTTGCGGGGTTAGACCGCAAGCAATAAACTTGCCAACCCTTCGGGTGGGAAGATCGGGGTTAAATTATAATCTTTTTCTTCTTTGTGCATCTTCTTTTGTGTACCTTGTGCCTTTGTGGTTTAGTTTTTTCTTATTCTTTCTTGTCAGGCCAGTAATCATTGACCATTCTTTTTATGCCCTGTTTCATCAGGGG
>Ga0182239_1000938_pt1 | contig 10033 bp, 10 predicted proteins | sample hydfrate6_PW_210_FD_132456 | JGI IMG/M metagenome (GOLD analysis project Ga0182239, IMG submission 132456) | Subsurface microbial communities from deep shales in Texas, USA - hydraulic fracturing test 6_PW_210 | ecosystem: Environmental > Aquatic > Deep subsurface > Shale gas/oil reservoir >...
GAAGAGACCGCACGAGAGATGGCAATGGCCTCTTTTGAACGTGCCTTAAAGCTCTGTGACAAAAACACCGACACACACAGGATGATCGGAATCGGTGTGACCTGCAAGCTTGTGAAAAAGGATAATGAGAGAGAGGGAAGAGAGCATGATATCTACATTGCTTCCCAGTCAGCTACGCAAACATGCACGGCTCATCTGAAACTTCTCGAAAACAGAAGCAGGGAGACAGAAGAAAAGATCAGCTCTTTATTCATTATACATTTCCTGGCGCAGCTTTGTGAAGTTGATGCCGGGAATATATTACCGCTTTCAATGATACAGGAGTTTGCCAATACCGCAAACAGATCGGCAGAGGTCAGTGAAGAAATCGGAGAACTCCTTGTGAATACGCTTTTGCAGGGCGATGAGGCAAAAAAGCGGGCTATCAATCTCAGCAATTCACTGGATAATTCTTATTCAGAGTCAAGAATAGTCTTTGCTGGATCTTTTAATCCGTGTCACAGGAAACATGTGGAAATTGCAAAAGCCGCTTCTGAAAAGTATGGATCACCAGTCTGTTTTGAGATCTCGCTTGCAAACGTCGACAAACCTCCCATTGACTTTATTTCCCTGCAAGACAGACTTGATTCACTCAGAGAATACGATTCTGAGGAGTTCATGGGAGATATATATCTTACAAATGCTCCTTTTTTTGCAGATAAAGCGATACTTTTTCCGGGATCATGTTTCCTGATAGGAGCCGATACCCTGAAGCGTACTTTCAACATTAAATACTACAGGGAAGGAGAAACAAAGGAAAGTCTGCTTGAACATTTCAGGTCAATGGGAGTGAATTTTCTGGTATTTCATAGAAAGAACATCGACATTAGCATGGATGATGACGTAAAACAGATTTTCAAAGTGGTAGAACTGAGTGAATATGAAGACGACGGCACATCTTCAACACAGATCAGAAAAGGAAGAATACAGTCGGATCAAACATGATCTGCACCGCAAATATTGTAAAGGGAAGGAAAACCCTTTGACTCATATGTCTTCATGATATCCCTGTCAAGTGCAGTGGATAATTTGCATAGTATTTCCTGGGATCTGACAATCCTTTCTACATCCATCTTATCCCACCTCTCACATTTAATATTATCAAGGGTCTCGACCAGATGAGAGAATTCATCTGTCGCAAGACAGCGATCAAAACTGATACAATGTGAATCTCTTTCGCAGTGGATAACCGTTCTGGATATGAGTTCTTCAAATACCTGACCGTCAATCTCGTGTTCGAACTGATGTTTTGAAGGTACAACATCTTTATTATGATAGTGGACCTCAGCAAGAAACAGGAACCTGTCACAGTCGCATATCCATTCCCTTAAACTATAGAGCATATTCATTCCCACACCAGGATTTAGTAGGATTTCAAGCTATAAAAATCTACTTTTGCTTAAAAAGAAGCATACAGTACCTTAATTTTATGAACAGTGAATAATTGTGTATCACATGAATTATGAACTGAAATTGGTAAGTATGAAATTATCATACACATATGAAAGCACGTGCAATAGCCTAGGACCCACCATCATCCGATAGTGCAGGAGCCGTCTTTTTCATCATACTCCCATTTTCATACATAATAAGACTCAGTCTTTCCTTTGTCATGAAATCCATAATAAACTCGACCTCATCAACATAATATGTATTACCGTAGAAGGGGACAAAAGGCTCTTTGTCTGTCATCTCCGCATAGAACATGTCCCCACCGAAATAAGCTATGAATTTCAAATGATATTTTTCAAAAACACGGATCAAGAAGTCCTTTGACATGGGAGGCGCGGCAAACTCGAAATCCTCTTCCTGAAACTCAATCAGATCCTCTTGCATAACAGTTCATTATGTGCATCTGATAAATAACTGGCCGCCAACAGCGAATATATAGAAAATCTCTACCAGAGAATATATATTCAAGAATGTTTGATGTTTGGAATATCAAATAATAAACATCAAACAGTGAATTGTTTTAGATCAGCAATAGCACGATCATGAAGCATCCATCCCGCGAGATATTGCCGCAGCCAGCTCATCTGGGTGCTGAGAACCTACCATAAGCCTTTTTCCATCTTCAAGTACCAGAACCACGCCTTTACTGCCACTGACATTGTAGGCCTGACCTTTCGGTCCGAAGCGTATCCCCCAGCCTCCGTAATCCTTCAATGGACTATAATCACGGACTTCATACGACCTGATGCTTTCAAAAGTAAATCTCCTGAAAGAACGATGAATCGGATAGAAACGGATGTATAGTCCATCGTTTCTAACTTCCGTGACCATTTTTAGAGATAACATGAAAGCCGGAAACAATATTCCAAAAACTATCAACAATAATAACATGACCGGGTCGGATGCGGGATTGTTGCCAAAAGAAATTCCGAATATCAGTTGTTGTATCGCACCATACCATACAAATACAATCAGTGCGACGACAAGTAATCTTACCCATAATTGATCAAATCTTTGTTGTTCCATGAAAAATACAGGGTCTTTAGAATCCATGTTGAAATAAACAATCTCAAAGTATATGTATCTAAATAAAGCTTTCATATAAGTTCAAAATCTAATTCACGTTAAGGGAAGGAACGCTGAAATAAAAAGTACTTCCTTTTCCGGGTTCGGACTCAACCCATATCTTCCCGTCATGCAGATCTATTATGTTCTTTGCTATAGCAAGTCCAAGACCGTTTCCTCCGAACTTCCGGGTAGAACTGCCGTCAACCTGATAGAATTTTTCAAATATATGTTCCAGTTTATCCTCCGGGATACCTGTCCCCGTATCTTTCACATATACAATTGACGTGTCCGTGCCGGACATTGTGCCGATCTCTATATATCCATCTTTATCAGTGAATTTCAATGCATTGTCGATGAGTTTTGTAAGCGCATATGCAAGCTTCTCAGGATCTGCTTTTATGAAGCGGTCCTCTTCAAACTTTTTAACAACATTTACGTCCATGGAATCCAGTTTCCCGTTAAAAGTCCTGCAGGCGATCTCAACAATCCCGTTGAGATTTGTCTTCACGATGTCCAGCTCTGCGGACTCATCCTCACTTCTGGCAATTTCAAGGAGGTCCTGGATCATCCAGTTCTGTTTCTCAAGGGCTTTCAGCGATGTTTTAAGATAGGAGTTCCTTTTTTCCCCATCCTGCTCATCCATTGAGATCTCAACGTAACCTTTCATTATGTTCAGCGGAGTGCGTAGCTCATGAGATATATTCGCAATAATATTCCGTTTGGCCTGTTCAAGCTTTTTAATTTGCGTTATGTCCTTGGCAACTGCAACATATTTGATCTGGTTCTGGTATTCCACACTGCCCATACTCAGAATAACAGACTTTATCTTTCCACCCGGAGTTATCAGGTCCAGCTCATGGATAAAACTTACATTAACCTCCGGCTTTTGCAGGAGCATTTTCAGGTCTTCTTCCTTTTCTTTAAAAATAGAACGGAGATCACTTCCTATGATAGCGTCTTTATCGGATTCCATTATATGCAGAAATGCCTCATTTGCAAACTCTATTCTCCCGGCATCGTCAGTAACAACTATCCCGTCAAGACTTCCGGAAACTATCTTTGTGAGGTAATTTCTTGTATCGAGTACCTCCTTTGCAGCTTTTTCCTTTTCCGCTACCAGATAACCGATATGTTCTGCCATGTCATTGAAGGAATCAGCAAGTAGTCCAATCTCGTTTCCTGATCGGATGTCTACCTTATGATCAAGCTTACCTTCGCCAAATATCTCCACACCTTTTTTGAGTTCCATAATAGGACGTGAGATCACAGAGCCTGAGAAATAAGCAATGCCTGAGCCTGCAAACATCAGCAGGAGAACGAAAAGTCCAAGAATGACGGTGAACCTATCTATAGTAGTACGGATGCTCTCCTGGGACATGCCCACATGAACCTCTCCTGCCTTTCCTTCCAGTATAGGATAGGAGATATCCCTGATGTATCCCTGCTCGGTGTCAAGCAACTGGGTTCCAGTACCACTTAATGCAGGGTTTATACCTTTAAGATCCACAGGGAAGCCTTCGTCAAAGGTATGGACCATGACCTCACCCCTCTCATCCAGAATGAATACGTATATGACCTCGGATTCACTTTCCTTTATCGTTTCAACAAGCCATTGAAGGCGAACATGATTGTCCGTTAGGATAGGATTGACACTGTTCTCGGCCAGGTTTCGCGTAACTGAAATTCCTTTTTCGTTCAGTTCAGTCTTCATCATGCTTGTCTGGACAACATTGAGATAAGAACCCATCAGGACACCAAGTATGAGTACAATAAAGACCACATTAAGAATCAGTTTGGTCCTGATACTCAGATTATCGAAATATGAAGCTAGTTCCCTTGATACCTTTTCCATATTCATCATATCTCCGAGGAACTATGTTCATTAGATACATAGGTATCATGATCCATTGCAACGAACATATTAAAGCCCATTTCATTAAGAATATCCCTTCCCAGAGAAGAACCATGCATCCCGAGTAAAGAGGCCGTTAATTTACTTTCCAGCTCTTCATCTGTGTCAGGATGTACGGCAAACACAGGAACAAGTTGAGGAGGAGATAAATGGATTATCTTTAATTCCGAGGAGTAATCTGTTGAACCATCCACAACATAGGTCCACATAACACTATCGACCTCCGCACCATCAAGTGTTCCCTGTACTACCATATCAATGAAATTGTCCTGGCTGTTACTGTAAATATAACTTGAAAAGAAGGAATCGGGAGACTCACCCGTTACATCCAGCATATATTCAGGAACTACCTCTCCTCTGTTAAAACGGTAGCTATTGAAGGCAAATCTTTTGTTTCTCAGATCCTCCAGCGAATCAATGTCAGCATCTGATCTCGTGATCACATATGAAGAATAGTGGATATCACCACGAATAACAGGAACTGCGATTATTTCCATTCCAAAGTCCTCATGGCCCTGAAGATAATCATCCTCTCGTACAAACACCGCATCCAGATACTTCGTTTCCAGAAGATAGTTCATCTCAGCGGGATTATCCCTCTGAACAAGTTCAAAATCAAGACCCGTGTCCTCTGACAGATAGGCAAGGAATCCCTGATAATATTCCAATGTGGTTTTGGGAGATGCCATGGAAAAAACGCCTATGCGTACAGGCCTGTCATATTTATTCGAATCTTCCAGATCTTCTGTTTTCTCAAGGGATACTTTCAACGCTTCTTCATCCTCAAAGCATCCACTTGAGGCCGTAATTATGAGAAAAGACAGAATTAAAGGTATTACAAAAAGGAACTTTCCTTTATCCAGAACATTTTTTTTCATTCCCTGTCTCTCAATAACATTTTTTTGGTTAATATATATCCGAATATTTATTCTAATGCAAGCAGTTAAACTATATAAAACTTACACTATATAAATATTAAAGTTAATTATATATACATAAAATTCCCATTAAATATTAAAGGTGATTTAAAATGATTCCAAAAAATAAATTCATAGCCATAGCAGCTATTTTCATATTCGTTTTTTCCATCCTTTTTATTGGAATCCAACTAAATTCACAAAAAGAAGACATACCTGCAAATACTGAAGAAGATTCACAGTTATCGACATCATCAACAGATAATGAACACTATAATCCCAGATCCGTTGAAAAGATTTTCATCAAGGGATCAGATACCATTCTTCCTATATCTCAAGCAGAGACGGACGCCTACATGAAAATGAATCCTGAGCATGAAGTAATTGTGATAGGTGGAGGATCTTCACTTGGAATCGCCAGCTTCATAGAGGGTGAGGTAGAGATAGCCATGGCCTCCAGGAAAATCAGGGAATCGGAAATAGAAGCTGCTTCCGTCAAAGATATAGAACCCATCGAGACCGTCATAGCCTGGGATGGCATATCTGTGATCGTCAATAAGGGAAATCCTGTGGAAAGCCTGAGTCTCCAGCAACTCAGGCAAATATACACCGGAGAGATTACAAACTGGAAGGAGCTTGGGGGAAATGACGAAAACATAAAGGTCCTGGTACGGGACACAAGTTCAGGAACCTACGGATTTTTTAAAGAGAATGTGCTTCTTGATCAGGAATATTCTCAGAGTGCAATAACCGAACCTAACACTGAAGCCGTCGTCGACGACGTTGCCACAAACACTGCTGCCATAGGATATATCGGACTGGCATATATGGATGAAAGCGTTAAAATGTTAGGGCTCGGTGCGGAAGAGGGAACTTTCTACCCGGAAGCAGATCTGATAAGGCAGGGCACATACCCGCTTTCCAGGCCTTTGCAATATTATACTGACGGACGTCCTGAAGGGGTTGTAAAAGAATATATCGACTTCGTCTTAAGTGATACAGGACAGGAAATAGTCGCCAATGTAGGATACCTCCCGGTAAGATGAAAATCACCGGGAAAACCGACTTAATGTCTGAATACAAATGTGTCTGTAGTGAGTAATATGTTCATAGAGATCCATACGACAACAGCAGACCTTGAAGAGGCAAAAAAAATAGCACATACACTTGTTGAAAAAAAGCTTGCCGCCTGTGTCAACATTCATCCGGTGGTTTCGGTATATTCATGGGAAGGAAAAATCGAGGAAGACGAAGAGATAGCACTTTCCATAAAGAGCAAGTCCCGGAATTTCGAAGCCATAAGAAAAGTTATCGGATCACTGCACAGCTACGACCTTCCTGCAATCGTATCGAAAAAGATAGAAGGTGATCCCGACTACCTTCACTGGATAGCAGATTCAACTGAATGATTACCGTCTTCCGTAGAGCAGATAGAATATCTCTGCAAGGAATATCCAGAGCAGATAGAATACCAGCAGGGTCAGGACGACTCCCACGGTAAGGATCGCAAAGTGCAGCAATATCCAGAGGACCACTACGATCAGGACTACCTTCACAAAGAAGCTGAAAGCACTTCCCAGTGGATTTGCGTTTCTTTTACGGCGGTTTCTGCCTCGAGGAGGATACTGGTATGTCCTGTAAGTGTAGGTCCTGTACGTATGAGTTCGCTGATTCCCTGTCCTGTGTGTATTACCCTGTGGTGTGTACCACCAGGGTTCAGAAGATCTGCGGTCATACTGGGCGCGTTTCAGAGGGTCGGAAAGTACACTGTAGGCTTCGTTTATTCTCTTGGACATTTCTTCAGCGCCGAGGCTATGGTTCCTGTCAGGATGATATTTTACCATCAGTTCACGGTATCTTCTTTTGATCTCAGCTGCAGAAGCATCCGATGATACGCCCAGTGTCTTGTAATAATCAGGTGTATTCATTCGAGGTTTTACCTTATCTTAATAATTTCTGTAAAAACCATTCTAAATGGTCGTAGAGGGCCGCAAAGTTCTAAAGAACAAAAGCCCATGATTTAATTCTTTATGATCCTGTTCTTGTAAGAAAAGTCAGTATCCCCGTTCAGACTAATTACAAGTATCCTACAGAATCAACTTAACATTTGTAGCTCTTTATTAAAAGACATATCGTAATAAGAAGTACAAGTAAAACATGGAATTAAAATCAAAGGATAAGGGCAATAATGGGCAGAGAAGAGAAAAGCACCTCCAGGAGATGGACACTTCAGGGAATAAAGGAAACAGATCCTGAAAGAAAAATGCATTTTTTCAGGCTTGCCCTTGAACTTGATCCCTATGATATCGTGGCATTGAACAACAAAGGTATGCTCCACCACAAAAAAGGAGAGTTTGAAGAAGCTGTCAAATGCTATGACAGGATACTTTTAACCAAAAACCTGTCAAAGCCGGCTCCGGTATTATACAATAAAAGCCTGGCCTTAAGATCCATGGGAAAACATGAAGCAGCACTTAATTTCATCAAAGCGACACTAAAGCATGACCCTGAACATGAAAAAGCAAAAGCGATCAGGGATCAGCTTCAGAAGCAGGGAAGAGCTGATAAAGGAACTGCAGCAAAAAAGTCAGAAATAGCTCCCGGCAAACTTGCCGTGAACCAGGTCTATACACAATGGCAACCACCCGCCGTCAGCACACTCCTGACACATTCCATGAAACGCAGCCAGCAGGAAATAAAGTACCTAAAGGGCTTTGGAGAGGACTTAATAAAGGAAAAAGCAATTCGAGACAAACTGTCAAGGCATATTTATTGCTGCGGAACATGTCAATTTATGCAGAGGAACGTCTGCAAACATCAAAAAACAAAAGGTATGGCAGTTACGGATGCTGCCATATGCAGGCACTTCAGGCCTGTTAAAGGAATTTGACAAAAAGGGACTTAAATTACCCCGAGTTCCGACAGGCGATCAGGGAGATAAGTATCTGTAACAAAGTCAAGACCCTTTCCTGCAAAGGCCTGCTGTTCAGCTTTTTTGTTGATATCAAGCTGGAGGTTTATCTGTTCCTTCCAGTAATCGTTCTCAAACCTCGGATCACTGAGTTCACTTCTCAGGGCGCTTACGTCCTTGTCTGTCAGCTTATCGGTGGAGAGTTCATATTCCACGATATCAGATGGCTGGACACCTATAAAATGAGCACCTGGTGTTGCCATATGCTCGGAGAGGTGGGCACTTTTTATCGCTCCGTAGGCCACCGATGCGAATATACGGTATGACCACGGGTCACCGTCAGTGAATACCGTGACAGGTATGTTCAGTTCATCGTTCATGCGCTTGATCAGGCGTCTTGTGGACCTTGCAGGCTGACCCTTAAGGTGAACAAGAATTGCATTGAACTTCTCATCAAAACCGTTCTCAATAAGCCTTGCATACATACCACCGGTCTCAACGGCAATAATGAAATCAGCATCATGCTCAAGGAACTTTATATTCTCGACATTGAAGGGTATCTGATATCCGCTTTCACCGATGTCTTCCTGACAGTGCATCATCCTGTCTCCACGGTTGGTTTCCTCGCGTATTTTTATGGGTCCGAACATGGTAGCACCGTCCTCTTCCGGACGCATATGGAAGTACTCCCTCTGCAGACCCGAGATAATTTCCAGATCCTCGACAAGCCTGTCACTTTCGGGCTGTTCACGGAACTTGGCAATATCCCAGTTCTCGGATATATAGTACAGCTCCCTTAAGGTGGATCCGCGGTTCTGGCCCAGGTGATTATTGACTATGAAATCCACAACGTGAGTGGTCTTTAAAAGCTGGAAGGCACCTTTTACGGTCTTGGCACTTCTTTCGGTCTCCCGGTCACCATACACCCAAACATCGTTCTTGTCACAGTATTCGATGTTATTCTTTGTACGGCTCGGCAGATTGACAGACGGAACGGAGCCTTCCAGGAATTGGTTGTAAAGCTTCTCGGCCATTCCAAGAAGACGATTCTTAGCAGCACTATCCTGCTCTTTTTTCTGCTGTGATAATTTTTCTGCCATATCTCTCATCCCCTTATTGCCTTTGCACCTGTTACAAGCTCCTCATCAAGCCCTTCAACTATCAGTGAAGGCAGACGGGACATCTCATTCTCTTCTGTACTTGCTACGGAATATTCTATTACTTTAGAAGAACCGGCGGAAATGCTCATCTTCCATACATGATCGTAATCGTTACCCATGGATATCACTTTGGGCTCCGGAACAGCTCCTTCTATCTTAAAAGGAAGCATGTCATGGATATTGAAGTCGTATTTCTTAGAGGAATAGTTCCTCACACGTATCGAGACCTTAACAGCACCATTGCCATTGCTCTCAATTATCCTGTCAACAAGCAGGTTACCCATGACCTTTGCAACAACAGGGTTTATGTCAGGAATATCCTTATCGAGCGTTATGGCAAGTTTTTCGGCCATTTTGGGAAGTACCTTTTTTATAATAACTTCTTTCTCACGACGCTTTTTCAGTGAATCCTGCTTGCTCAGGAAACGGCTGAGCTTTCTGGAAACCTCCTTTACGGCAAGCTCTATCTCATCCTTAATTTCCGGAATCTCGGCAATGGCATCCTTGGATTCCGAAGTGAAGGGAACATTTGTTGAAGCTACATGTACAAGGATCACAGCCGGACCGGTGGGTA
>Ga0182239_1000939_pt1 | contig 10030 bp, 9 predicted proteins | sample hydfrate6_PW_210_FD_132456 | JGI IMG/M metagenome (GOLD analysis project Ga0182239, IMG submission 132456) | Subsurface microbial communities from deep shales in Texas, USA - hydraulic fracturing test 6_PW_210 | ecosystem: Environmental > Aquatic > Deep subsurface > Shale gas/oil reservoir >...
AAGATTTAGATATACTTTTGTTGACATACTGTACATTTTAAAACAACATATGAGAAATATTTAAGCGATGCTTAAATATTAAGAAGCGATGTAACAAACTATTTCACTGCAACACAGTCATCATGGTGTTGCGGTGGTGGAGAAAATTGAATAGAAATATATATTGTGGTTTGTTATGTTTGAGTATTAATTTTAATACTTGAATATAAGAGGCTATTTTTTTATATCATTAGATAGTATATTGGAGGTAAATTTTGAGTTCAAGGAAAAGAAAATTATTAAGTGATACAATACTTTATACAGTTGGAGAATTTGGGTCTAAAACCATTAGTTTTTTTTTAGTCCCTTTTTATACTAGATATCTAACTACTGCTGAATATGGAATCATGGATTTTATTAATACTACAAAATCACTAATCTTGCCGATGATTTATTTTCAAATTGTAGCGTCTGTGTATAGATTTTTATTAGATCAAGATGAAAATAATCCTTATGAAGTGATTTCTACAGCTTTTTATTTTTCATTATCTATGATTTTAGTTTCTTCAATAATTTTTTTAACTATACACAGTTACTTTAATCTGGATATTGAATATATTTATTTGATAATGTTAATGTTTATAGTAACTTTATTTTCTGGTTTATTCAAAGAAATTTTACGTGGTTTAAATAAAATCAAGCTGTATTCCTTTAGTGGAATAATCATTACATTTATAACTGCATTACTTAACGTATATTTTATTGGTTTTCTAGATATGAGTTATAATGGGATGATATTAGCTACAACTTTTTCTTTAGGATTTATTATATTATTTATAGTTTTATTTGGAAAGATTTATAAATATTTAAGTTTTAATTATTTTCGAAAAAAAATATTGGTTAATATGCTAAAATATTCTTTGCCTTTATTACCTAATGTTATTAATTGGTGGATTATGAATGTTTCTGATCGTTATTTAATAAGATATTTTTTAGGGTTTAATTCTTTGGGGATATATGCTATAGCAAATAAATTTGCAAGTATTTTATTTTTAGTAAATAGCATATTTTATAAATCTTGGCAAACTAGTGCAATAACTGAATATGAATCAATCTCTAGGGATGAATATTATACAGAAATTTTTAATTATTTAATGAAATTTCAATTATTATTAGTTCTTATAATAACTATTTCTATAAAATATTTAATGATATTTTTAGTTGGGGCATCTTTCATATCTGCGTGGCAATATGTTCCATTTCTTTTGCTTGGTGCTATGTTTTATAGTTTTAGTATGTTTTATGGCACTGGATATTTAAGTTCTAAAAATACTATGGCTGCTTTTTGGACAACAATAATTGGAGCAATAATAAATATTGCGTTGAATTTATTATTGATTTCTAGAATAGGAATAATTGCAGCAGCGATTTCAACATTTATTGCTTATTTGTCTCTTTGGATATTAAGAATAAAGACTACCCAAAAATATTTTTCTATTTCTATTGAATATTCTAGTTTGATTATGGGGTTAATATTAATTTTTGTGTCAATGGGTTTGAATTATTTAGAAAGTACAATATTTTCGTTATTAGGTCAAATAAGTATTTTATTAATTTTTCTTATACATAATAAGGATACCATTATAAAATTAGTTATAGATGGGATTAAATTTATAAAAGAAAAAACAAAAAGGTAGGTATTAATTATATGAAGAAAATTGCATTATTAGGTGCATTTGATAGATTTAATTATGGAGATTTATTATTTCCAATAATTATTGAAAAATCATTAAAAAAGTCTAATAGTATAAAAAGTAATTATCAAATTGAATTTTATGGTTTAAAAGAAAGTGATTTAAGTGAATATGGAGCTAAAAAAACTCAATCAATCAAAAAACTTTTTCAAAAAGATAATTTACCGGAGAAAAGTAGTTTAATAATTGTTGGTGGAGAAGTATTAGGATCTGGCTGGGATACTATGTTAAGTCATTTTGGTTCAGAATATGGGAATTTTATAATGAAAATATTGAGGAAAATTTTTGGTAAAAATAATATTAATAATCTATCTCGAAGGGTTTTAAATGGGAAGACTAAACTACCATGGATAATTGGTGAAGATGACTTTGGGTCTAATATAAATGTTATTTATAATACAGTTGGTGGTACTGGATTTAATTACTTAGATGAATCATATAAAAAAGAAATAATAAAAAAAATTAATAATTCTAGTTTTTTTTCTGTAAGAGAAGAAAAAACCAAGAATCATATGGTCGATGTTTTAGATAGTCGTAATGATATTTTTATGTCACCTGATTCGGCTATTGTTATGTCTCAATATTTCTCAACTAATTTTTTAGAATCAAAATTAAGCAATAATGTAAGAACATTTATTAATGAATGTCAAGATTATGTTGCTTTTCAAAGTGGGTTAAAGTACTCCAAGGGCAACGAAAAGATAATTTCAAATCAATTAGAAAAAATACATAAAAAAACCGGGTTAAATGTATTGTTAATCCCTATTGGTAGGGCTGGGGGACATAGTGATCATATTGGGATGAAAAGAATAAAAGATAATATAAATATACCTGTTGAAATTCCTGAAAATTGTAACATTTATGACATTATGTATTTGATAGCAAAGTCCGAGTTGTTTATGGGTACCAGTTTGCATGGTAATATAACTGCAATATCTTTTGGGGTACCTAATATTGGATTAGATAAGAGAGTTTCTAAATTAGATAGTTTTTTAAAAACTTGGGATATAATCGATGGCAAGGGAACAATTGATTTTAAAGATATTTTTAATAGATTTGAAATTGTATATAATTATAATAAAAAAGAACTTGAATCAAAGAAAAAAGAGTTAATTACTTTAGCCAATAATAATTTTGATAAGATAAGTAATATTATAATAGATAGTTAGGATGTATATCTTGGGAGGTTAGAAATGTCTAAAAAAACAAAAGGTATAATACTTGCTGGTGGGTCGGGAACAAGACTATACCCATTAACTCTAGTAACGAGTAAACAGCTATTGCCTGTTTATGACAAACCAATGATATATTATCCATTATCAATTCTGATGTTAGCTGGAATTCAAGAAATATTAATAATTTCTACTCCCGAGGACTTACCTCGTTTTGAAGAGTTATTAGGAGATGGAAGTCAGTTTGGTATTGAACTAAGTTATGAAACACAGCCTTCTCCAGATGGACTTGCCCAGGCTTTTATAATTGGAGAAGAATTTATTGGTGATGATAATGTTGCTCTGATCTTAGGTGACAATATTTTTTATGGTAATCATTTAACTTCTTTACTTAAAGAAGCAGTTAATAATGAAGATAGAGCCACAGTTTTTGGTTATTATGTTGATGATCCAGAACGCTTTGGTATAGTTGATTTTGATGAAGAAGGACAGGTTACTTCTATAGAAGAAAAACCTGATAACCCTAAATCAAATTATGCAGTTACTGGATTGTACTTTTATGACAACAGAGTAGTTGATTTTGCTAAAAATTTAAAACCAAGTGATCGTGGAGAACTAGAGATAACTGATTTAAATAAAATTTATCTAGAAGAGGGAGATCTTGATGTCCAATTATTAGGTAGAGGTTTTGCTTGGTTAGATACTGGTAAAATGGATACTCTGTTAGAAGCAGCAGAATTTGTTAGGACAATAGAACATCGTCAGGGAATTAAAATTTCTGCTTTAGAAGAAATAGCTTATAGGAATAATTGGATAGATAAAGAAACTTTATTAGAATCAGCTGAAAAATATGGCAATTCTCCTTATGGACAGTTTCTTAAAAAAGTAGCTGAAGGTAAAATAAGATATTAGTTAGAGGTGCAGTATGGAAATAATAAAAACGGAAATTGAAGATTTATACATAATAGAGACTAAAGTGTTTGAAGATAATAGAGGCTGGTTTACAGAGAGTTATTCAGCTAAAAAATTTAGAGACAATGGTCTTGATATAGAATTTATTCAGGATAATCATTCTTTATCAAAAGAAAAAGGAGTTTTAAGGGGACTTCATTTTCAGCTTACTCCTAAAGCACAAACTAAATTAGTTAGATGTACAAGAGGCAGCATTTATGATGTAGCAGTTGATTTGCGAAAAGATTCACCCACATATAAAAAATGGTTTGGGTTAGAATTGAGTGCTAGAAACCAAAAACAGTTTTTAATACCTAAAGGTTTTGCTCATGGATTTTTAACCTTAAGTGATAATGCTGAAGTGCAGTATAAAGTTGATGAATATTATGCTCCTGAATATGATAGAAGCATTAGATTTGATGATCCGGAAATAAATGTCGACTGGGGAATAGAAAATCCTATCTTATCAGAAAAAGATAAAATTGCACCTTTATTAAAAGACAGTGACTGTAATTTTAAATATTAAATCAAGTGAGGTTAAATTAGATGAATATTTTAGTAACTGGTGGAGCCGGTTTTATCGGCAGTAATTTCATATTTCATATGCTCAGCAAATATCCTGATTATAGAATTGTCTGTCTTGATGCTTTGACCTATGCTGGAAACCTAAAGACGTTAAAACCGGTAATGAATAATGATAATTTTAGATTTGTTAAAGGAGATATTAGAGATAGAGATTTAGTTTTTGATCTTTTTGCAGAAGAAGATTTTGATATGGTAGTTAACTTTGCTGCTGAATCTCATGTTGATCGCTCCATTAAAGATCCTGGAGTCTTTTTAGAAACAAATATTATGGGGACTCAGGTTTTAATGGATATCTGCAGAGAATATGGAATTGAAAGATTTCACCAGGTATCAACAGATGAGGTTTATGGTGATTTGCCGTTAGATAAACCAGAATTAATGTTTACTGAAGAAACCTCAATAACAACATCTTCTCCATATTCAGCTTCTAAAGCTTCAGCTGACTTATTGGTAGAAGCATATCACAGAACCTTTGGACTTCCTGTGACTATTTCAAGATGCTCTAATAATTATGGCCCCTATCAGTTTCCAGAGAAGTTAATACCTTTGATGATTTCTAAATCCTTAGCAGAAGAAGAACTACCTGTTTATGGCAAAGGTGAAAACGTTAGAGATTGGTTATATGTTAAAGACCACTGCAGAGCTATTGATTTAATCTTACATAAAGGTAATGAAGGAGAAGTATATAACATAGGTGGACATAATGAAAGAAGCAATCTAGAAGTAGTTAAAACTATTTTAGATGAACTTGATAAACCTGAATCGTTAATTACTTTTGTGGAAGATAGAGCTGGGCATGATTTAAGATATGCTATTGATCCTACTAAAATAGGCAATGAACTTGGTTGGGAACCCACTATTTTATTTGATGAGGGTATTAAAAAGACTATTAAATGGTATCTTGATAATAAAAAATGGTGGGAGAACATTATTAGTGGTGATTATAGGGATTACTACGAAAGAATGTATAAGGACAGGTAGGTGAATAACTAATGAAAGTTTTAGTTACTGGTGCTGATGGACAGCTTGGTTATGATGTTGTTAAAAAATTAAATGAATTAAATATTGATAATATTGGTGTTGATAAAGAAGATTTTGACTTAACCAATGAAAAAGAAACTAAAGAATTTATTTTAGATTATGGACCTGATACAATTGTTCACTGTGCAGCTTATACTGATGTTGATCAGGCTGAGGTTGAAAGAGACTTGTGCTATAAGGTGAATGTTGAAGGTACAAAGCATGTGGCTGAAACTGCTAAAGAATTAGATACTAAAATGCTTTATATAAGTACTGACTATGTTTTTGATGGTCAGGGAGAAGAACCTTTTGAAGTAACTGATCAACCAAATCCGATCAATTATTATGGTGAGACAAAATATTTGGGTGAGCAGGAAGTACAGAAATTATTAGATAAATATTTTATTGTTAGAACTTCCTGGATTTTTGGAGAGCACGGGGATAATTTTGTTAAAACTATGCTTAAATTAGGTGAAGAAAGAGATGAAATTTCAGTAGTTGCTGATCAATATGGTTCACCTACTTATACTGTTGATTTAGCAGAACTTATTATTGAGATGGTCAAAACTAATAAATATGATATTTATCATGCAACTAATGAAGGTTTTTGTAGTTGGTATGAATTTGCTAAAGAAATATTCAAGGTTTCAGATATAGATATTGAGATTAATCCTGTTAGTAGTGATGAATTTGAGACTAAAGCAGAAAGGCCGAGAAATTCGAGGTTATCTAAAAATAGTTTTATTGATAATAAATTTGATTTATTAAATGAATGGAATGAGTCTTTAAAACAATTTTTGAAGGAAATGAGTTAAATGGATAAAGTAGGAATAGTTGTTTTGAATTATTTAAATTATGAGGATACAATTGAGTGTGTAGAATCACTTTTAGATTTAAACTATGATAACTTTGAGATAGTAATTGTTGATAATGGATCAGATAATAATTCATATGAAATTCTAAATGATGAATTTGAAAATCATCCAAAGATTCATTTACTAAATACTGGAGAAAATCTTGGATATGCTAAAGGTAATAATTATGGGATTGATTTTTGTAGAAAAAGTTTAAATGTTGATCATGTTCTAGTAATTAATAATGACACTATTGCAGAAGATAAAGATTTGCTAAATGTTTTAATTAAACACAAAAATGAAGGGATAATATTAGGGCCCAAAATAATTAATTTGGATGGTAAAAATCAAAATCCTATTCAACATTATAAATTTAATATATTTTCAGATTTCAAAATTTTAATTAAAGGTGTTTTATATTATTTAAACTTAGGTAATTATTTTACAAAAAAGTATAAAAAAGTTTATAATACAAATAGTAACAAAAGAATTGAAAATGAATCAGACAAAGAAATTGTTTTACATGGTTCTTGTGTTTTTTTTACAAAGAAGTTTTTTTCTTTTTATAAGGGGTTTTTTAATAAAACATTTTTATATGGAGAAGAAAATATATTATACCTATTGGTAAAGAAAGTTAATGAAGATTTGAAATATGTTTCCAAGGTGAAAATAATTCATAAAGAAGATGGTGCATCAAAAATTTCTTATAATAATAATAATAGTATAAAAGAAAAATTTAAGTTTAAAAGTTATATTTGGTTCTTAATATTAAGAATTTTACCATATAAATTTATAAAAATCTTTTTTAAAATATAGTAAAAGGGGTTGATAAAAAATTGAATATTGACTATGCCGTTTCATTTTCAGTTGAAGGAGATTCTGGGAAAAATAAAGCAACAAGAGAAAAGGCTAGGAATCTAAAGTTATTAAGTAATAATTTTTCTTTTTATACATTGGATAATATAATGAGTTTTGGCATTAAAAATAAATTATTTAAAATGATGAGAATATTTTTATTTGAAATTTATTATTTTTTTTATACTTTAATCAATATAAAAAATAGAAAACCTGATATAATATATTCGCGTAATTTTTTTGGATTCGGTCCTTGGTTAATTTCAAATATATTTAATATTACTTGGATAAAAGAACAACATGGTGATAATTTTGAAGAAATGAAATTATTACATGGGACTAGTAAAATAAAATTATTTTTATATAAATTACTTGAAAAATATGGTTTATTTTTTTTAAAGAAAACTGATGGAATAATATTTAATAATCCTTTATTAGAAGAAAGTTTTATTAAAAAATTTAATATTAACAATTATACTAAAACAATAAGTATTTATAATGGAAGTAATACAAATGATTTTTTCCCAATTGCTACCGAAAAAGCTAAAAAGAAATTACATCTAAATAATAGTTATGATTATTTTTTATTTATCGGATCGATAAGTAAGTGGCATGGGGTGGATTTATTATTAAAGACAATGAATTGTTTTTTTGAAAATTATAAGTCGACTTCTAAAAAAGTTAAGCTGTTAATTGTAGGTGGTAAAAATAATGATTATTATCATAGTTTGAAAAATAAGTATCAGTCAGATGATATTATCTTTACAGGAAGAGTACCTGTGAAGAAAGCTAAGTATTATATTAATGCTTCAAAAATCTGTTTTTTACCAGTTAAAAATAATCGAACTAGTCCTGGAAGTCCGTTGAAATTATATGATTACATATCCTGTGGTAAACCAGTTATATCACAATCAAATACGAAAGGATATAGTAATATTGTAGAAAATTATAATTTAGGGGTATCTTGTGATTTTTATAATTCTCAGAAATCTGCTAATATAATTAATGATTTTTATAAGAGTTTCAATGAAAAAAAGTATTTAATAAATAATCGAAAAGCAGCTGAGGAAGAACTGAATTGGTCAAATGTTATTGAGAATTGGATTAGTTTTGCTAATGAAATTAGTGATTAAAATCATGAAATAAAGGTGATTTATTTGAAATTTACCTGGTTAGGATTTTTACTACAAGTTTTTATAATGTTATTTTTAAAATTTGAAACGAGTCAATTTGTTGTTGTAGCTATATTTTTTATAATAATAAACTTTATTATTTTTGTTTTTGATCTTTATAAATATAAATTTAAGATTAGAAATATAATTTTTAGTGCTTATATTATTAGATTATTTGCTATGTTCTGGGATATATATGCTAGAAATATTTTTGCTTTTCCTGGCAGTGGTAATGACACAGAAAACTTTTTGAATAGTGCTTTAAAGATTTATGAAAGTTCAAATATGTTCACTATAGGTATTTATGGAGGATTATATACTAAAACATTAGCTACATTTTTTCGTTTGATTTTACCCCATCGTTTAATAGGTCAATATATTAATGTGTTATTAGGTGTTTCAATTGTTGTAATTTTATATAAGATTTTAGTAATGCTTGATGTTAATGAAAAAACAATTAAATATTCTATGATAATCATGGTCTTTTTTCCGAATGCAGTTATTAATTCTGCTATTTTATTAAGAGAAAATATTATTGTCTTTTTTGCTTTATTATCTTTTTATTATTTTATTAAGTGGTATAAGACATCTTTAAATAAATATGTTATTTTTTCTTTATTATCACTTCTAGTAGCAACAGCTTATCATTCTGGAGTTATTGGTTTAGCTGCTGGTTATATTTTCATGTACTTATTTTATAATCATAAAAAGAATAAATTTGTTTTTTCTAAAAATACAGTTATTATTTTCATTTTATTATTAATTATTTCGACAAATGTTTATATTTATTATAATGATGTATTTCTTGCAAAATTCAGTCGTGTGCAAAATATAGAAGATTTATATGAAGTTGCAAGTGGAAGATTAGGTGGGTCAGCTTATCTAACTTCTTTAACTATTAACAGCTGGTGGCAGTTGATTTTATATTCTCCTATTTATATGTTTTATTTCTTAACTTCACCTTTACCCTGGACCTGGCGTGGATTTGGCGATATTTTAGCATTTAGTATAGATGGTATATTCTATATTTACTTTTTATTTTATTCAATCTATTTTTCCAGAAAATATCGTTTTAAAGATTATATTTTCATTGGAACAATTATATCAATTTTAGCGACTGTATTTATATTTGGAGTTGGTGTTCAAAATGCAGGTACAGCAATGAGGCACCGCCATAAAATAGTTCCAATTATTATTATTGCTTATGCTATGGTTCAGGATTATAAATTTAAAAGAAGAATAGATAATATCTAAGTAAGGACAGTGGTATAATGAATTTATCAAAAAAAATAGAAAACAAAAAAGAAAAAATATCAATAGTAGGACTTGGTTATGTAGGTCTTCCTTTAGCAGTTGCCTTTGCTGAAAAAGCAGATGTTATTGCTTTTGACATTAATTCAAAAAAGGTTGGAAAATATAAAAAAGGGATAGATGTAACCAAAGAAGCAGGAGATCAGGCAGTAAAAGAATCTACTGCTTTTTTTACAGCAGATGAAAGCAAACTAAAAGAAGCTAAATTTCATATAGTAGCAGTACCAACCCCAATCACAAAAGATAAAAAACCTGATCTATCAATAGTTAAATCAGCAAGTAGAAGTGTTGGTCGAAATTTAACCAAAGGTTCAATAGTAGTTTATGAATCAACAGTTTATCCAGGAGTAACAGAAGAAATCTGCATTCCTATTCTA
>Ga0182239_1000940_pt1 | contig 10027 bp, 6 predicted proteins | sample hydfrate6_PW_210_FD_132456 | JGI IMG/M metagenome (GOLD analysis project Ga0182239, IMG submission 132456) | Subsurface microbial communities from deep shales in Texas, USA - hydraulic fracturing test 6_PW_210 | ecosystem: Environmental > Aquatic > Deep subsurface > Shale gas/oil reservoir >...
ATCTATCATAGTTGGAAAATACCAAAATACTATAGAGGAAGTAAATAAGGACTTTATAGAAGACAATAATATAATAGTAGCTAGAAGACTATCCGGCGGAGGTGCTGTTTATCACGACCACGGTAATTTGAACTTTTCCTTCGTTCATAAAGCCAGTAAAAAAGATGTAAATGATTTCAAAAAATTCACAAAACCTGTGGTAGATGCTCTTAAAGATTTAGGTTTAAATGCTCATCTTTCAGGAAGAAATGACATACTTATTGATGACAAAAAAATCTCCGGTAACGCACAGTATTTTACCAATAACAGATTACTACATCACGGTACCCTTCTTTACGACAGTGAAATGTCAAATTTAGTAAAATCTCTAAAAGTTAGGGATTTGAAAATAAAATCTAAAGGTATAAAGTCTGTGAAAAGTAGAGTTGCTAACATTGCTGATTTTCTAAATGATACACTTCCTATAGAGGATTTTAAAGATTATCTACTTAAATCTTTTTATAAAAGTAAAGGCATAGAAAAATATGAATTAGATGAAGAAGCTTTAAACTATATAGAAAATAAAGTTAAAGAACAATTTTCTACATGGGATTGGAATTGGGGAAAATCTCCTAATTATGAAATACAAAAAATCGAAAAATTTCCTTTCGGTATTTTAGATACTAGAATAGATGTAAAGGATGGCAAAATAAATAAATGTAAAATTTATGGAGATTATTTTTCTAAAAAAGATATTTCTAATTTAGAAAATTCACTAATAGGTTTAAAATACGATAAAAATGAATTATTAAAAAATCAAAATGTAATTAAAATAGACGATTATTTTACAGATTTTGATTTCGAAGAATATATTAACTATTTAGTTTAAAAAAACCTTGAGGCAATGCCTCAAGGTTTTTTATTTACTCTTGGGTTTCTGAGTTTTCACTATCTTCAATGTTTTCTAAAACTTGGTCTTCAACACTTTCTTCTTCAATTTCTATACCTTGTTCTTCTTGAAGTCTTTCTAATATTCTTTCAAGTTCGGATATGTATCTTCCGTAGCTTGACCAGTTTCCATTTCTTTGAGCTTCTAAGGCATTTTGATATGCTCTATTTGCACTAATTATAAGCTCTTCTAAATTCTGATCTTCTACTTCGCCATCTCCGCCTTCGCCAGATTCTCCAGCTATATCTCCAAAAATCCTATCTAAAGCAGCACTCAAGTTTGTTTCCATTACAATTTGATCACCATAACCTACGATTACCTGCTTCATTTCCGGTAGGCTATTGGTTCCGTTGGATGCCTGGATGTATATAGGCTCTACGTACAATAGAGAATCTTCTATTGGAATTATAATAACATTTCCTCTAAGCACACTAGACCCTTCTTGAGACCACAAGGTCAACTGAGGTGAAATATCTGAATCCTGGTCTATTCTGGCTTCAAACATGTTAGTTCCAGAAATATTCTGTCCCTTAGGAAACCTGTATACAAAAAGCTTACCGTAGTTTTCAAAATCGTTTCCTCCAACCAACATTGCGGTCATATTGTTTTTACCTGTAGGTGAGTAAGGTACTGTTAGTAAAAATTCTACATTATCTTTATCCGGTAACTTAAACATTACGTAATTTGATTCAACAGTTTGCTCACCATCCATATACTTTTCTGATGAAATATCCCAGTAATCCTCTCTACCAAAGAATACAGTAGTATCAGTCATATGGTAGGTTCTGTAAAGTTCACTTTGTATATCAAAGAAGGTTTGAGAATATCTAGTATGAGCTTCTATCCCTAAAGGCATATCTTCATAAGGTTTTAGTAAGTCTGGAAATATTTTGCTGTAAGTCTCTATTATAGGATCTTCTTCATCTGCTATATAAAAATCAGTTGTTCCGTTATATGCATCTATCACAACTTTTACTGAGTTTCTTACATAGTTTAGTGAACTACCTTCAAGAGGTTGAGAGTAAGGGTACTTATCTGAAGTAGTAAAACCTTCTATAATCCAGTATAACTTTCCATCATCTTGGTTTAAAATTAGATAAGGATTACCATCAAAATTTATAAAAGGAGCTATTTTATTTACTCTTTCCATTATATTTCTATGTAATACTATCCTACTATCGGAGTTTATGTTGTTAGAAATTAGAATCTGGTAGCTTCTTTCTCTAAGGGCGAATAATAGTTTATTTAACCCACTAAGTTCGATTCCACCTTCCCCTTCGTATATTACTTCAGCATTTTGATTTCCTAATGGATAATCAAATTCTTTTTCATCGGTTTTTACTATTACATATTCATTAGTTTTTTCACCGAAATATATTTCAGGTCTTTGAATATTTAAATCTGTTGTTGTAATAGGCGGTATATCTCTAACCATAAGTACAGGTTGGCCGTCTGAATTAACTTCGTTTACTGGAGATAATGCAAAGCCGTATCCGTGGGTATATTTCAAGTACTGATTTACCCAGTTTTGTGCCTGAGAAGTTAGCCTAGACTGATCAAGTTCTCTTCCTGATATGAATGTTTGCCTATACTCTCCATCTATCATATACCTGTCAACATCTACATCATTAAAAAGATAGTAAGGTCTTATACCTTGAATTTGATTGTAGGTTTGTTCTATAGGTCTATAGTCGTTTATCCTTATATTTTTGATGATTTCAGGATTATTCTTTATATCCTGACTGCTTAAGTCGTATTGCACAGGAAAATCTATTGCTTCTATTTCATCTAATTTAAAGGCTTTTCTAGTTGCTTGAATATTGTTTTGTATGTACTGGGCTTCTTTTGATAATTGGTCCGGTTCAACTATAAAGTTTTCTACAATACCGCCTAAAATACCACCAGCTATTGTTACTACTATTATTAAAACCGGAAACATCAATGCCATTTTTAGTTTTTTCTTTCTTGCGCCAAGTAAAAATGCTATAGAACCAACAAAAGCTAAAATAGCTGAAACTCTATATATATTTAAATCAATTAAAACATCTGTATATCCTGCTCCAAATACTGCTCCCCGGGATGAAAATAATAAGCTGTAAGATCTCAACCATAAAGTTATTCCTATTAGAATCATTAAAAGAAAGCCGTATATTGAAATCTGATTAAGAACATTTTCTATCATTTTTTTATCTATAGATTCAAACTTGAGCTGACCTCTTTTTCTCATGTCTTCAAAATCAATAACTTTTTCATTTTCTTTTTGTTTTCTTACCTGCTTTGTACCCATTACCAGAATATTATAAAGTACTGTTAGTACTATAAATGCGAAAATTAATGTTATTCCAATATTAATTAGGGATGAAAACACAGGTAGTTTGAATAAATAAAATGATACGTCATTTCCAAAAATTGGGTCTGTATAATTGAAACTGGTAGAATTAAAAAACTTCAGTAAATCAAACCACAAGTCCGAAACGATAGAAATAGTAAAGAAAAAACTAATTACCGCTGAACCGAGTTTGATTCCAATTCTAAAATTTTTCTTAGTACTTTCATCAGGTACTATCCCTGTTTCCTCATAATATTTGTTTTTTAGTCTGTTAACAAATAGAAAAAACACAAAAAATACTATAATAAACAGTGGTATTCCCAGAAACAACTGCGTCTTAATTTTTGTCAAAAATGTTCCTGTATATCCAACTTCGCCAAACCACTGGTAGTTAGCTAAAAATGAAATTATACTGCTGAAGGAACTTATTACAACTATTATGATGAAAACAACTAAAGCAGTAAATATATTTCCCTTCGTTTTAAATAAGTTCATATGTGTAACCTCCTTTAATTTAAACTACTAAAATACCTTACATAAAAATAGGTAGTATAATCATTATACTACCTATAGTACTAGTTTACAAACAATTAAAAATTAATATTTGTCTAATTTTTTTTGATATCTATCTTCATAATTTATTATTTTTCTTGTATATTCTTTATCTATAAATTCTGAATAAAATAAAAAATCTGCAGTAGCTCTATTCATTGCTACAGGTATATCGTACAGGACTGCTATCCTTAAAAGTGCTTTTACATCAGGATCGTGGGGTTGAGAAGTTAAAGGATCCCAGAAAAATATCATAAAATCTATTTTACCTTCAGAAATCTTTGACCCAATCTGTTGATCTCCTCCTAATGGTCCACTTTTATAAGATTTAACTTCTATACCAATCTCATCTCTTACTAATTTAGAAGTGCTTCCAGTACCAAAAAGTTTATGTTTACTAAGTTTTTCCTTATTTTCAGATACCCATTCCAAAAGGTCCTGTTTTCTATTGTCGTGGGCAACTAATGCTATTTTTTTAATTTTATCCATTTTTATCTTACTCATTTATAACCTCAACTACTTTTTTTAAACTCAATTTTAAATTTTTCAAATATTCTTTTTTCAATTCTTGATACAGTAACCTGAGAAATATTAAGTTCTTTACCTAGTTCTTCCTGGGTTTTATCATCATAAAGATACCTATTTTCGATAATTGTTCTTTCTAGTTTGTTGAGCTTTTTCATGACTCTTTTAATAAAATCTTTATCTTCTATATTTTTGAAAGAGTCATCTTTTTCTCCTACTATGTCCATAAGGCTTATGTTGTTATCTTCACTACCTGTTTCATATTTTAGGTCTAAAGATTTTGGGCTGTATGCTTTACTAGCTTCCATAGCCTCCAGTACTTCTTCTTCAGTACATCTTAAGTAATCTGCTATTTCAGCAGGAGTTGGAACCTTTTGATTTTTTTGCATTAGATATAGCTTAGCAGAATTTACCTTTTTTGATAGTTCCTGTATTCTTCTAGGAATTTTCATAGTCCATGTTTTATCTCTAAAGAATTTTTTTATTTCACCAAGTATTGTTGGAGTAGCAAAGCTTGAAAATTCAAACCCTCTTTCTATATCAAACCTATCAATGGCATACAAAAGACCTATACTTGCTATTTGGTATATGTCATCGTAATCTACACCTTTATTAGTATACTTTTTTGCAAGTATTTCAGCTATGTACATATATTCTTCGAAAATTTTGTCTCTTGTTTCTCTATTTCTTTTTTCAGAGTACTCTAAAAAAAGTTCGTAGTTTTTGATTTTTTTATTTTTACTCATAATATACCTTTATAGATAAATATTTTTCATTATAGTTACTTTATTATCTTGTATTTCCATTTTATCTGATAGACTTTTTACTATCATAATACTCATGTTTTCTTCATCAAAATCTATTTTTTCTAAATTTAAGTCTTTTATATTTATATCTATACCATTTTCTCTCAATTTAAAATCTATTTCTATAGGTTTTTCATTTTCTTCGAAGTTTTTGATTAGAAACACGCATGTTTCAGAAATTATCATTTTTATATCTTCTAAAGAATCAACATCAAAGTCTATTTTTGAAGCTATAGATGAAGTTGTCAATCTTAAAGTACTTATGTATTTCGATTTTTTTGGTATTGTAATTTTTATATTATCCATTTTTTCACCTATTCAATCTCAAATACTTTAGTTAAGCCTGTTATGTTGAAAAGTTTGTATATATTAGGCTTCAAGTTTTTTATAACAATTTTATTATCATTTTCCCTGGTCTTTTTTAGTAAGCTTATCAAAACTCCCAATCCAGTACTATCCATGTACTCTATTTCTTCACCGTTTATTATTATATCTTTTTTCTCATCAATTAGGTCTTTGATTTCTTTTTTTAGTTCTTCAGAAGACATAATATCTATTTCACCAATAGGTGTTACCTGATATTTATCTTCTATTAATTCTTTTTTTATTTCTAATCCCATAAAAACCTCCTTAAAAAATTACTTTAGTAGTTGATACAACCCTATCTCCACTACTCATTTTCATAACCTTAACTCCTTTAGTGGCTCTACCCATAGTAGAAATATCTTCTACTCCAGTTCTTATTATAATTCCACCTTGAGTTATTATCATTACTTCATCGTCAGATGATACAATCTCAGTACCTACGATATCTCCGGTTTTTGAGCTTAGGCTGTAAGTGATAATACCTTTTCCTCCTCTGGTCTGATTTCTGTATAATTTAGTTTTAGTTTTTTTACCGAAGCCGTTTTCTGTAACAAGTAGTAGTTTTCTTTCATCTTCTTTATTTATAATATTTAATGATACTATTTCATCTTCATCAGCTAGGTTGATCGACCTAACTCCTGAAGTATTTCTTCCCATCGGTCTTACCTGCTCTTCGTTAAATCTTATTGCTTTACCTTTTTTTGTTACAATAAGAAGGTCTTTTTTACCGTTTGTCTTTTTTACTCCGATAAGTTCATCATCTTCCTGTAGCTTCACTGCTATTATTCCAGTTGTTCTATTTGTTTCAAACTCTTTTAATACAGTTTTTTTGATTTTACCTTTTTTTGTATTAAAAATCAAATACTGTTCGTTATTTTCAATTTTTTTAATAGGAATAACTGCAGTTACTCTCTCACCTTGACTCAAAGGTAGTATATTTATTATAGCAGTTCCTTTTGCTGTTCTTGTTGCTTCAGGTATTTCGTAGGCTTTTATGTGGTAAGTCTTTCCTTTATTTGTAAAGAACATCAAATAGTCATGAGTTGAAGTAGTAAATAAATCTATTACGAAGTCTTCATCTCTAGTTTTTAGTCCTTTTATACCTTTTCCACCTCTTTTTTGTCTCTTGTAGGTATCTTCAGGTATTCTCTTTATATATCCATGATGAGTGAGGGTAATACATACATTCTCTTCTTCAATCAAATCTTCTAAATCTATTTCTCCAACATCTGCTATTATTTGAGTCTTTCTTTCATCGCCATATTTATCCTTTATTTCTTCAAGTTCTTCTTTTATAATATCTAAAAGTAAGGCTTCATCAGCTAAAATTGCTTTGAATCCTTTAATTTTTTCTAATAAATCAGTATATTCAGCATCTAATTTTTCTCTTTCTAATCCCTGCAATCTTCTAAGTCTCATATCAACAATTGCTTTTGCCTGAATTTCTGATAGATCAAACCTAGCCATTAATTTTGATTCAGCATCATCATAAGAATTTCTAATTATTTTGATTACTTCATCGATATTATCTAAAGCAATTTTAAAACCTTCTAATAAATGGGCTCTAGCTTCAGCTTTATCAAGATCATATTGGGTTCTTCTTGTTACCACATCCTTTTGATGCTCAATATAGTGGTATATCATTTCTTTAATATTTAAAGTCTTTGGTTCCCCATCAACTAAGGCAATATTTATTATTGAAAACGTATTTTGAAGCTGAGTATGTTTGTATAGATTGTTTAAAACTATTTCAGGACTGTAATCTCTTTTTATTTCAACTACAATTCTCATTCCTGTTCTATCACTTTCATCTCTTAAGTCAGTTATACCGTCTAATTTTTTATCCTTGACTAACTCAGCAATTTTTTCAATTAATCTTGCCTTATTTACCTGGTAGGGAATTTCTGTAAATATAATTTTACTTTTATTGTTAGGAATGGATTCAATATCCGCATTAGCTCTAACTTTTATTTTTCCTCTTCCTGACTTATAAGCTTTTCTAATGCTTTCTTTACCTACAATTGTAGCACCTGTAGGAAAATCAGGACCTTTAATGTAAGTTAAAAGTTCATCTATGTTTATTTCAGGATTTTCTATTTGGGCTATAGTACCATCTATTATTTCAACTAGGTTGTTAGGTGGTATGCTACTTGCCATACCTACAGCAATCCCTGAAGACCCATTTACTAGCAGATTAGGGTATCTAGCAGGTAGAACTACAGGTTCTTTTAAAGTTTCGTCAAAGTTCGGTCTATAGTCTACGGTATCTTTATTTATATCTCTAAGTAGTTCTGTAGTTATTTTTCCCATTCTTGCTTCTGTATATCTCATAGCTGCAGCACTATCACCATCTACAGATCCAAAGTTTCCGTGTCCGTCAACTAGTAAATATCTAGTAGAAAAATCCTGAGCCAATCTTACCATAGCATCGTATACAGCCGTATCACCATGTGGGTGATACTTACCAAGTACATCCCCGACAATACGAGCACTTTTTCTATGAGCTTTGTCAGGAGTAACTCCTAATTCACTCATTGCATATAAAATTCTTCTATGTACCGGTTTTAGACCATCTCTAACATCTGGCAACGCTCTGCTTACAATAACAGTCATAGCATAGTCTAAGTATGATTTTTTCATCTCTTTTTCTATATTAACCGGCCTTACATTTTCTTTTATGTTTTCTTTATCCATTTTTTCCTCCGATATTCTCTGTCATTATATATCTAAATTGCTTACATATTTTGCATTTTGTTCTATAAATTCTCTTCTAGGCTCTACCTTATCTCCCATAAGAGTTGTAAATATCTCATCTGCCTCTAAAGCATCTTCTACCTCAACTCTAAGTACTACTCTTTCTTCTGGATTCATTGTTGTATCCCAAAGTTGTTCTGGATTCATTTCACCAAGACCCTTATATCTTTGAAGTCCGTAATTAGTACCTCTACCAACTTCTTCATCTATTAGTTTTTCAAGTTCTTTATCTGAATAAACATAGTACTCTTTTCTACCTTTTTGTACTTTATAAAGAGGTGGCTGAGCTATGTATATATTACCATTTTCTACTAAAGGTCTCATATATCTATAGAAAAATGTAAGTAGTAATGTCCTTATATGGGCACCGTCAACATCGGCATCTGTCATAATTATAATCTTTCCGTATCTTAAAGAATTAATATCAAAGTCTTCTCCTATACCACATCCAAAAGCTGTAATCATAGACCTTATTTCCTGATAGTTTAATATTCTATTTAATCTTGCTTTTTCTACATTTAATATTTTACCCCTAAGTGGTAGTATAGCTTGAGTTCTTCTATCTCTACCCTGTTTAGCAGAACCTCCAGCAGAATCACCCTCTACTAGGTATATTTCACAAAGATCAGGGTCTTTTTCTGAACAGTCAGCTAATTTTCCAGGAAGAGCCATACTATCTAAAGCATTTTTTCTTCTAGTTAATTCTCTGGCTTTCCTAGCTGCTTCTCTAGCTTTTGCCGATTTAATCGCCTTTTCAATTATATATTTTGCAACTTGTGGATTTTCATCTAGGAAATAAGTAAGATGTTCATTTACAGTTGATTCAACAATACCTCTCATTTCTGAATTTCCTAGTTTGGTTTTAGTTTGACCTTCAAATTGAGGATCCGATAGCTTTACAGATAATATTGCTGTTATACCTTCTCTAATATCTTCACCTTTTAAATTCTCATCCTTTTCTTTCAAAATATTATTTTTTCTAGCATAGTCGTTTATAACTCTAGTTAATGAAGCCTTAAACCCACTTAAATGAGTTCCACCTTCTTGAGTATTGATGTTGTTTGCAAATGTATATATACCTTCGCTGTAAGCATCAGTATACTGTATTGCAAATTCTATTACATTGTCTTTATTCTTTACTTCTTTATATATTATTTTACTGTGAAGAGGTTTTTTATTTTTATTTAAATATTTAACGAATTCTTTTATACCGCCTTCATAGTGATAGATTTCTTTTTTGTCTTTTTCTCTTTTGTCTTCTAAAAATATTTTTACACCTTTGTTAAGAAAGGCTAATTCTCTAAGTCTATGCTGTAGTGTATTGTAGTCGAAATTAATCTCTTCGAATATTTCATAATCAGGTTTAAATGTTATTGTAGTACCCTGTTTTTTAGTATTTCCAACTACCTCAAGTTCTGTAGTCTTTGCTCCTCTTGCAAATCTCTGTCTATGAATTTTACCATCTCTACATACTTCTACTTCTAACCATTCAGAAAGAGCATTAACAACAGATACACCAACACCATGAAGTCCTCCTGATACCTTATAAGCATCAGAATCAAACTTACCTCCGGCGTGTAATACTGTAAGTACTGTCTCCACTGTTGATTTTTTAGTTTTTGGATGTTCTTCTACGGGAATACCACTACCATTATCTACTACTTTTACAGAATTATCTTCATTTATAGTTACAACAATCTTATCACATTCACCTTCTAAAGCCTCATCTATACTGTTATCAACTACCTCATAAACTAAATGATGCAG
>Ga0182239_1000941_pt1 | contig 10023 bp, 10 predicted proteins | sample hydfrate6_PW_210_FD_132456 | JGI IMG/M metagenome (GOLD analysis project Ga0182239, IMG submission 132456) | Subsurface microbial communities from deep shales in Texas, USA - hydraulic fracturing test 6_PW_210 | ecosystem: Environmental > Aquatic > Deep subsurface > Shale gas/oil reservoir >...
GACTGGTGGGAGGTGGTCTTGATGACCACCGTGCCTTCCGCACGGACCAGTTCCAGGGCTGTGTTGATCCCTTCCACCCGCCCTGTGCACTCCACAACCACATCATGACCCTGATTTTTCTCGGCCAGGGGCTGGTCCGGCAGAAGGAGGCAAGTCGCCAGGCCTTGCCTGGCGGCAATGCTTAACTTGGAAGCATGACGTCCGAACAGCGTAAGCCCGGGGGTAAAGCGGGACAGGGCCTGGGCGCAGAGAATGCCCAGCTTGCCGTCCCCCAGAACGGCCATGCGGGTCCTGGCCGTGATGTGCACCTGCTGGCTGACCTCCAGGGCCGCAGCCAGGGGTTCGGCAAACACGGCTTCCTGATCCGGAACATGGTCTGGAACAGGGTACAGATTGGCTACAGGAGCGCACAGATACTGGGCAAAAGCTCCGCTTAATCCACGAATACCCAGCACCTTGCGCTGCCGGCAATGCCGAGGATCACCTCCCAAACACCAGGTGCACTCTCCGCAGCCGCAGTTGATATCGCCCACAACCCGCCTGCCTTCAAGTTCCGGCCGATCCGGAGCCTGAATCACCCGGCCCACGAATTCATGCCCCGGTATCCCGGTAAAATGTGCATACCCGGACAGAATCTCCAGGTCCGTTCCGCACACCCCGGCCAGGCTGACCTGGATCAAAGCCTCACCCGGTTTTGGCCTGGGAACTTCTTTATTCTGAAGCCTTATTTTGCCTTGATCAACAATTGCTGCCAACATAGAAACCTCTCAGCTCCCTCAAGACGAACCAGTATTGGAACTGATACGAAAAAAAATCAAACAGCCGGAGGACAGGCCTTCAGCGCCTCGCTGGGAAAGACGCTTTGAACGAATACCTCAAGAGTGCTTTGCTGTCCCCAGCTCTGGACTTACTTTTTCACTCAGCATGTGGATCAATTTGCAGTCTGCGGCTGGAAATGGGTATTGATCCAGTTCTTCTGGCAAGGTCCAGCGAAAATCCGTGGCTGCATGTAAGACCGGCTCCTGCCCCGGTGAGGCCAAGGCGCACCAGTAAACGTGCAGGGTGACCCGAAATCTGGTATAGCTGTGCTTGATGACCGTGATTTTGTTAAGTACCCGGATCTCCAGCTCCAGCTCTTCCCGGAACTCCCGGGCCAGGGCCTGTTCCGGACTTTCCCCGGTCTGGAGTTTTCCACCCGGGAACTCCCACAAGTTGGCCATCAATCCATGCGGTGGCCTTTTTTGGATCAGAATGTACCCATTATCCACCAGGACTCCGGCTGCCACTTCAAGGGCGATATTGGATTTCTGATCAGGCTTAACCGGCCGCAAATGCACTACTTCCGCGGCCAGGCTCTGGCACTGTTCCTTTACCGGGCAGGAGGCACAGGCTGGACTACGCGGCATGCAGACCAGGGCCCCAATCTCCATCAGGGCCTGATTCATGGATCTGGGATCTCCATCTTCTTCAGAGATCAAACCCGTAACCACTTTGCGGATCATCTTTTGGGCCCGGGCGGACTTGATGGGACCGTCTATATTCAAGATCCTGGCCATAACCCGTTGGACATTGGCATCCACAGCAGGTACGGGTTGGTTGAAGGCCAGACTGGCTATAGCCGCAGCAGTATAGGGACCAATGCCAGGCAAAGCCCTCAGTAGAGACATGTCCGAGGGGAGGACTCCGTTATATTCAACCCATATTTTTTGAGCTGCGGCCTGGATGTTCTTGGCTCTTGTATAGTAGCCCAAACCTTCCCAGGCCTTGAGCACCCTTTCCTGATCGGCCTCGGCCACAGCCTGAATATGGGGAAATATCTCCATCCAGTGCAAAAAATACGGCACAACCCGGTCCACCTGAGTCTGTTGGAGCATAACTTCCGAGATCCAAACTCGATACGGAGTTGGATTTTGCCTCCAGGGCAGGTCCCGGGAGTTTTCAGAGAACCAGGTCAGGAGCTTACGGCTGATTGTGGTTGAGGTATGGGCAGCCAAAAATGAAGTATCGGACATGGATTTGGAACTGAATATATAATATATTGATATAAATTAAAAATATGCCTGAAGTTACCCACATTCACGTCAGCCGGGCTGAATCCGGCCAGAAGCTTTTACAATTTCTGGAACGGCAGTTGGAGGGACAGGTGCCCAGATCAGCGGTCATGCGCTGGATTCGGACCGGCCAGGTTCGGGTGGATGGCGCCAGGTGCAAACCTTTTCATCGTCTCCAGCAGGGTCAGACTGTTCGTCTGCCGCCTCACACCCGCAACAAGGAGACCAAGGGGCTGACAGTCCATTCTCAAAATCCCTTTGCCCTGCGCCGGGTTTTCGAGGATCAAGAAATTTTGGTCCTGGCCAAGCCACCTAATCTGGCCTCCCAGCCAGGGACCGGGATCAGAGACAGTGTCAGTGACCGGTTGCAGGCCGAATATGCCCACAGTCACTGGACTCCGGCCCTCGTCCACCGCCTGGACAAGGCCACGTCAGGTTTGCTGCTGGTGGCCAAGACCTATACCGCCCTGCAACACCTGCAAAATCTGTGGCGGGCCGGGAAGGTGACCAAGGTCTATCTGACCTGGGTTTGGGGACTGGCCAAGTGGCCGGAGTGGTCGCATCTCTCCGATCAGCTGCCCAAGGGAAAAAACGAAAACATGCACCAGGTTCAGGCCGAGTCCTGGGTCAGGACACTGCGGCAGAACTCCCGGGCCAGTCTTCTGGCCGTTCGCCTGATCACCGGGCGCAAGCACCAGATCCGTATTCAGCTGGCCAGACGAGGTTATCCCGTGATCGGCGACCGCAAATACGGGCCAGGCAAGAGCGGCGGACAGGGATTGTTGCTCCATGCCGCAATGCTGGGTTGGGAAGAACGTTTTTTTCAGCTCTCCCCGCCCTGGGGAAAACCCTATGCAGTCTCAGAGGAAGAAATGGCTTTAGCCGTTACTTCCCGGCCACAGAGCGGTGAGTAAGGATCACATCTCCGGCAGGTCCCGGCGTCGAACCCCCAGGCGGGAAAACCAGTTCATATGTTTTTTGATAAAGGTCAGGCTGTATTCCAGATCTTCCTGACAATGCGGCTCCAGGGCAAAGCTCGGGCTGAGCTCCAGAAATTCCAGTCCACCGAAGAGTTCAGTCCAGGGAATGCAGCCCTGCCCCAGCCCAAGGTGCAGATCCGCAATCCCGTCGTTGTCATGCAGATGCAGGTGGCTGAGATAGGGACCCAGGGTCTGGATCCACTGAGGGAGATTTTGATACTGACTCCCGTTTCCATAGCTGGCCCAATGCCCAATATCGAGGCAAAACCTGACCTTTCGCGAGCTGAGCTCACGCATGAGATCAGCAAGGGGGCGGGGCTCTATTTCCCGTACATTTTCCAGATACAAAGGAGGATGTTCCGGCCAGATGTCCATAACCATTTCCCAGGTTTGGACGGCCCGATTCAGCCATTTGGAAAACATGTCTGTATACAGTGGAATGAAATAGGCATGGCCGACCAGATAACGCGGCTTGTACAGCTTGGCGATGTGCATCGCCCGCTGTAGGCGCTCTCTGGCAGCCTGGAGGATCAGATCATCCAGGCTGCCGGGTTGCAGGTCATGAAAAGGGAGATGGATGGAGCAGGCCTGGCCCGCATCATGCAAGGTTTGGGCGATTTCCTTATGCCATTCGATGTCATGTTCATCAAGGGCCATGGCATCAAGCCCTAATTCCGGGCTTATATTATGCCTGAGGAAAAAATTGAGATAATATCGATTTTCAGCGATATAACGGAGAGGCAAGTTAACATAAAAGCACCCCATGAATCACCCCTTTGAGCCTTCCTTTCCGGCTGCGGCAAAAAGGCTTTGCTTGGTGAAAAGCGATTCCAACGTATAGCCCTGTTCAGCCAGCGCCTCGGCGCCCCCTTCCTGACGGTCCAGGACAGTAAGAACCTGGCTGATGTGCAGCCCGGCGTCTGCCGTGCGTTGGCAGGCCTTGAGCACACTCCCTCCACTGGTAACCACATCTTCTATGATGGCCACCGCTGCTCCATGGGGAACATTGGCCAATCCTTCCAGGTATTGATTGGTCCCGTGTCCCTTGGGGTTTTTGCGCACAATAAAGGCGGGCAAAGGCCTGTTGTGAATATGCGAAAGCACGCTGGCCGCGCTGACCAGTGGATCGGCCCCCAGAGTCATGCCTCCCATGGCCTGAACCGAATCCTTGAGATTTTGCAGCAGGGACATCCCCAGCAGATAGCCTCCTTCCGGATGCAGGGCGGTCTGTTTGCAGTCAAAGTAGTAGTCGCTTATCCGGCCCGAGGTCAAGGTAACCCGGCCGGGGATGTAGGATTTTTCCAATAAAAGGCCGGCCAGTTTGGAAAGAACCTTATTCATGGTCTGGTCCCTGAAAAACACGGTTAAAGATGAGATCCTCGTAACGCAGATAATACTGGGGATCAAAAAGCTGATCCAGCTCGGCAGAACTTAAGTATTGGCCCAGATCTTCATCGGCCCGGACCAAGTCCGGAAACGAGTGCTGGTTCTCCCAGGCCTGCATGGCTACTGCCTGGACCATCTCATAGGCCTTTTGCCTGGCCAGCCCCTTTTCCACCAGGGCCAGAAGAATCCGCTGCGAATAGTACAAGCCATAGGAGCGCTGGAGATTGGATTCAATATTTTCAGGGATGAGGCGGAGATTTTGCAGGACTGAAGCCAGCCGGTTGAGCATATAGTCAACCAGAATGGTGGAATCAGGCATGATCACCCGTTCAACCGAAGAATGGCTGATATCCCTTTCATGCCAGAGGGCCATATTCTCCATACTGGCCAGGGCATTGGTGCGCACCAAACGGGCCAGGCCGCATAAGTTCTCAGCCGAGATGGGGTTTTTTTTGTGTGGCATGGCCGAGGAACCCTTCTGGCCCTGGCTGAACCCCTCTTCCAGCTCTCTAACCTCGGTACGCTGCAGATGCCGCAGTTCCAGGCTGAGACGTTCGATCCCCCCGGCGATAAGGGCCAGGGTGGAAAAATATTCTGCATGCCGGTCACGCTGAATGATCTGGGTGGAGATAGGATCTGGCGTCAATTCCAGAATGTCGCAGGCCCGGGCTTCCAGTTCAGGCAGCAAATGGGCGTACGTACCTACCGCACCAGAGATCTTGCCCACCCGGATTTGCTCCACCGCCCGGTCCCAGCGCTCCTTGTGGCGGGAAAACTCGGCATAAAAACCAGCCACTTTCAGGCCATAGCTCATGGGTTCAGCGTGCACTCCGTGGGTTCGACCCATGGCCAAACGGCCTTTATGGGCGTGCGCCATGTCATGCAGGGCCTTCAGGAGGCGGTCCAGGCCTTTGGAAATAAGCCGGCCTGCCTGGACCAGGAGCAGGGCATTGGCTGTATCCACAATGTCTGAGGAGGTGCAGCCCATATGAATGAACCTGGCGGCCGGCCCGACCTTTTCCTCCACTGCGGTCAAAAAGGCGATGACGTCATGTTTGGTCTGCTCTTCTAGGGCCAGAATACGATCCAGATCAAAACCGGCCCGGGAGCGGATATCAGCCATATCCTGATCGGGGATGCGTCCCAGCGCATGCCAGGCTTCACAGATCGCAATTTCCACCTTGAGCCAGGCCTGAAACTTGTTTTCCAGGCTCCAAATAGTGCCCATTTCCGGGCGGGTATAACGTTTGATCATGGTGTGTGAGATTGCAAAAAAGATTGGAGCAGAAAAGATATGATGGCAGGAAAGGTCCGAAGAAAGACATCAGCGGGCCTTTCCGTCACCAGACAAGACAAATCAGGTTCATCCGACCTTACACACTCTCTGTGTGTGCAGTTTTGGCATCCTGGCTGGAGCTGGAGCTGGCAGAATCAGATGAACTCTCAGCAGTGGATGTCTCTACCTTGGCTGCCGAGCCTTCGTCTTTGCCTCCATTTCCGTTTCCGCCATTTCCGGATGAAGATGCCTTCCCCCGGGCATAGTCGGTTACGTACCAGCCGGATCCTTTGAGGATAAAGGCGGTATTGGAGATCATTCTCTTGGCTTGTCCTCCGCATACAGGACACGCCATTTCCTTGTCCGTGAAATCCTTTTGCCACTCCTCAAAAACATGTTGACAGTCTTGACATGAATACTCGTATATAGGCATAGAGCCCTCCTCGTCTGAAACAAACTCCAAGGCAAAAGTTAAGGTTGATTATGTTCACGTTGTTAGGTAAGTCTTTTTCCCCTTTCGTCAAGACTAGGACTTCTTGGCCTCGGCCTTGGCTTCCTTGATCCGTTGCTTAATTCGTTTTTCGCGTCGTTTACGGCGCCGGTCAAGTTCTTTGTAGCGTTCAATCTTTTTATGTCGACCCATGAATACCTCCATTTCTGGTGAATGTGCGAAATGAATTCTTTAGCACCAAACCTCAGGCATGTCCAGTTCAGCTTTGCCTCCGGCAAATCCGAACTCTTCTATGGGCCAAAGCTCCCAAAACAGAAAAATGAAAACTTGCCGGATTGATCATGCATGAAACTTGTAGATTTTCTCTCATTGGCATTCCACACCCGGCAATGAATCACTGTACTGTCTTGAGAATATATTCACGGTCTCCCAGTCCCAGTTTCTCAGCCATCTCCAGCACCGCCTGCCCCCTGGTCCTGGGATGCAGATAGTGAAAGATATCCTGTTCCTGTGTGCCCTCAGGGTCCTTTGTGTGCACAGCGGCATTGACCAGATCCAGGCTGGCCTGATCCAGGGCCACAGGATCATAGGAGGCCAATACTCCGATATCTTGGCACAAAGGGGCATCACTATAGGACTTGCAATCACATTTGGGCGTGACCTGAAGTAAAAAATTAAGGTGCAAGAGAGGCCAGGTAAAGGCTGTAAGGAATGCTCCGGCATATTCAACCACACGCTCCAGGAAATTTTTGATATCCAAATCCCAGTTTATGCGCAGGCACTCATGCTTGCAGGCCAGGATGCAATTGGCACATCCAGTGCAAGCGGCTTGATCCAGGGTGATACTCCCGCTCTCATCCAAGGCCAGGGCCCCGGCGGCACAGACCTCAACACACCGTCCGCAACCAGCACAATTGGCCGGGGTCACTTCAGGCCCCAGAGCGCAGTGCTGGTGCATTTTGCCTTGTTTCGAGGCACACCCCATGGCCAGGCTCTTGAGGGCTCCGGCAAAGCCGGTCAGTTCGTGACCGGTAAAATGGGAGATGTTGAGCATTGCGTCTGCATCCAGGAGGTCACCAGCCAGGTAGCAGTGCTGAAAATGATGGCCGATGCCTGGGACCGAAACCTCATTATGGCTCTTGAGGCCATCGGCAATGAGCACCGGAGCACCCAGGCGCAGCGGATCAAAGCCATGCATTGCCGCCAGCAGGGAATGCGAGACAGCCTCCTCCCTTTGGCCCGCATACAGCGTATTGGTATCAGTGAGAAAGGGGTGCGCTCCTGCTTTGCGCAGGATGTCGACCATTGGCATAAGCCACTGGGGCTGGATAAAGGCCGTGCCCCCGTGTTCGCCAAAGTGCACTTTCAGGGCCACCAAATCTCCTGAACTAATTTGGGATCCGAAATTGGTCGCCTTGTACAAACGCCGCATCCGAAGGGCATACGGCGCTTTGCCCGAGGCTTGAAGGGGCCAGAAAAAGACCTTTGAAGGGCGCTTGTGGGCCACAGATATTCTCCTGAGGTAGAGATAACAAAAATATTTACCGGTCAGGGGGAGGGCGGTATATCCGCCCGGGATTGCCGATCAAAAAAACCGCTCAGGGTTTGGACCAGTTCAAGAGTATAGGCCTGGATACCGTGACTTCGCATACAGGCATCGATTTCTTCATTTTTTCCCCGGATCCTGTCTTTTTCCCTGTTGTGAACGTGCAGAACCACCCTGCCGTCCAGGAGAAAGCGGAGCCGAAAATGGCAAAAACCCATCATCCGCAGCTCATCCTCTGCCTGGCCCACCTCTTTCAACTCCTGCCTGCTTATCTTGTACCCATAGGCAAACCTGGTCATCAAGCACGGCCTGGAAGGCTGGTCGGCCTGTTCAAGGCCCAAAACCCGGGCATAAGCCCGAATGTCTTCCTTTACCAAACCTGCATCAGCCAGGGGACTCATGACTCCCTGTTCATCCAAGGCCCGGTGGCCGGGACGATATTCTTTGCCATCCGAAAGATGAGAGCCGTCCATGATCTGCTCACCACCGCGACCATGTTTCTGCAAAGTCCTGACCAGGGATGTTTTGCAGTGATAGCAGCGCTCTGGCCCGTTGCCTGCCGCCCCGGGAACATCAAGGGGGGAAAAACTCCCTATGGTGTATGGCAATCCCAGATTGCGGACAAAATTCACAGCCTTTCTCTGCTCTTCAGGAGATAGATGCGGACCGGCCAGGAATACGACCTTATAATCAAGTCTCCACCGCCTGGCCGCTGCAGCCAGAAACGTACTGTCCACGCCGCCGGATACTGCTATGATTCCGGGCTGATTCACAGTCAAAATTTCCCGTAAAGTCTCAATCTTTGTGTCGTTATCAAACATGAAACAAGAAATTAGCAGAGAACAAAGGACATAACAATCGGGCAGGACATTCAGGCCCCTGAACGCATACCCAATCAGCAGAGCGCGATTGATCTTTGTCTGGATTTGGGACACAAAAGTCTGACCCGTTTCCAGACTTATCACCAATCCAGGAGGACGCACATGCGAGGGGATGCCGATGTGGTCGTAGTCGGCAGCGGGCCAGCTGGAGGCAGTGCCGCATATTTTCTCCGGCAGTTCGGTTTTCGGGTTCTGGTGGTCGAAAAGGCCCGGCTGCCCAGATATAAGATCTGTGCTGGAGGGGTGCCACTCGCCGCCATGCAGAACTTTCCCTTTTCTTTCTCTCCGGTTGTGGAGCAATGGATCCAGCGCATGACCTTCATCCACGGCAAGTCACAGGCCACGCACCACATTCCCCGGGACTCGCTGGCCATGGTTATGCGCGATCGCTTTGATCAGTTTCTCCTGGAACACAGCAAGGCTGATGTTCTGGACGCAACTCCGATGACCCATGTTACTCAGGATGAAAAACTGGTCTATGTGCAGATCCAAGGCAGATCAAAGCCCTTGCGGGCTTCTTTCGCCATTGGAGCGGACGGTCCCAATTCCAGGGTGGCCCACTGTATCGGACTTCGTCGGATGCGAAAGCTGGGCGCGGCTCTGGAAGCGGAAGTGGAGCCGGGCAATGGTCCAGGAATGCTGGAAAGCTTTCGGGGGAGGATTGTTGTGGAGCTTGGGGCTGTGGATGATGGCTATGCCTGGATCTTTCCCAAGGCATCCCATCTCTCTGTAGGCTTAGGGTCTACAGCCAAAGGCACCAGTTTGCATGCTCGTTTTTCAACCTGCATGACGAGATTGGGCATTGATCTCAGATCAACCCGGCCCAAGGGGCATCCTTTACCCGTATACTCCAGTCCTGAACCCCTGCATAAAGGCCGGATTCTTTTAGCCGGAGACGCTGCCGGCCTGGTCGATCCCTTGACTGGAGGAGGCATCCGGCCGGCCATCGAAAGCGGCCGCATGGCGGCACAGGCCATTGCCCGCCGCAAAATCAAGGATTATAGCCGTAACATTGAACTGTCTATCGGACGGGATATGATCTGGGCCTCCCGTTTGGCCCGGCTCCTGTATACCTGGACCGGCCCGGGTTTTAATTGGCTGGTGCGGCACAAACTCATATTCCAGGACCTGATCCGGGTCACGAACAACCGTCTCTCGTACCGGCAGGCTATTAAGCGTGCCCCGCTTTACATGCTTTTGGCTTTGCAGCGGGCCAGGCTGGAAAGATGATTTTCATCCCTGAACAAGGCGAATGCCCGGAACCCTCAACACCATGAACGCCCATACATCCAATCCCCAGACCGCTGATCATCTCAGACTCCGCACTTTCCGTCTGGCCTGCCGGCCACACGAACGCCCGGCAATAGAATCCCTGCTCAGCGCCGAAGGATACACCTTTCAACCCGAGCCCTATCTTGCCAGCGCCCGCTATCTGACCTCCGAGCCCAAGCC